>Ga0209181_10001641_pt1 | contig 38447 bp, 28 predicted proteins | sample MAT05_FD_187208 | JGI IMG/M metagenome (GOLD analysis project Ga0209181, IMG submission 187208) | Freshwater microbial communities from Lake Fryxell liftoff mats and glacier meltwater in Antarctica - MAT-05 (SPAdes) (version 2) | ecosystem: Environmental > Aquatic > Freshwater > Ice > Liftoff... | reverse complement strand
TGTACAATTTTATCGCTACCACTTTTATGGTTGTTGGTGGTGCTTCCGCTGCCTGCCATCCGCACGAACACCAACAACGGCGGTCGGTGGGCTTCGGGCTAATTGAAAAACCAATATGGGTCGGGAAAGAAAACAAAAGTTCTTCGCCGTTGTTGGTGTTCGTGCAGTGGGCTTTGAAGTCTGGCTTTCACCAACAACATTCACCGGGTGTATAATTTTATGGTTACCGCCTTTGTGGTTGTTGGTGGTGCTTCCGCTGCCTGCCATCCGCACGAACACCAACAACGGCGGTCAGTGGGCTTCGGGCTAATAGGACAGCCAATATGGGTCGGGAAGGAAAAAAAAGGGCTTCGCTGTTGTTGGTGTTCGTGCTTTGGGCTTTGAAGCCTGGCTTTTACCAACAACATTCACCGGGTGTATAATTTTATCGCTACCACTTTTATGGTTGTTGGTGTTCATGCAGTGCCGCCGTTGTTGGTGTTCATCAACAACACGCAGGAGTAATTCTCCAAAGCACAAAACTTTAGACTTTACCAAGGGAAATAATTTTTTACGTTATTGTAGCAAATGTCCTGTATTATTTTGCCGATCCATTCTTTATTGTCGGGTAGTTCACCGTTCTCTATTTCTTCGCCAAAAATATTGCAGAGTAACCTCCTGAAATATTCATGTCGCGGATAACTCATAAAGCTCCTGCTGTCTGTGAGCATTCCAATAAATTTACTCAATAGTCCCATATTACTGAGTGTGTTGATCTGTTTGGTCATGCCATCCTTTTGATCGAGGAACCACCAGGAAGAACCATACTGTACTTTGCCTGCAACACTGCCATCATTGAAATTACCAATCATGGCTGCGATCATTTCATTGTCGGCCGGGTTAAGATTATAGAGAATTGTTTTAGCTAACTGGTCGGTAGTATCGAGCCGGTCCATAAACTTCGATAACTGTTTTGATTGCGAAAAATCTCCGATAGAATCCCAGCCGGTATCGGGCCCCAGGGTTTTCAACATTCGGGCGTTGTTATTTCTTAGAGCGCCCAGGTGGTACTGCTGTACCCATTTCTTTTCATGATCCCATTCTGCAAACTTTACCAGCATCGCTGATTTGAATTTGATATTCTCTGGCTGCGAAATGGTTTCGCCGGCGGTTAACTTCCGGAAAATGTTTTTTATTTCTGCATCATTGTAATCTACTGCATATATCTGTTCCAGTCCGTGATCGCTAACGCAGCAGCCCATTTCCGCAAAAAAATCATGACGGCTTTTGAGGGCCTGCAGGTAGTCATCGTAAGTGGCGATTAAAATACCGGATACTTCCTGTACTTTATTTACATAGGCATTAAAGACCACCACATCATCTACATTCATTGCCTTATCAGGCCGGAATGCGGGCAAAACTTTTACTTCAAATCCATCCGCTTTTATTTTTTTATGATGCTCCAATGTATCGGTAGGATCATCCGTAGTGCATAGAATTCTCACATTCATTTTGCGCAGCAGGTTCTTTACAGAATATTCCGGTGTTTTTAATTTAGCGGTACATTCATCATAAATCTCCATCGCTGTTTCGGGCGAAAGTATCCTATCAATTCCGAAGTAACGCTGCAGTTCAAGGTGTGTCCAGTGATAGAGCGGATTGCGCAGCGTATAGGGAACCGTGGCTGCCCAATGTTCAAATTTTTCATAATCGGTTGAATCGCCGGTTATATATTTTTCATTTACGCCATTGGCACGCATGGCCCTCCATTTGTAATGATCACCATACAACCATACCTGGGTAAGGTTTTCAAAATTAATATCATTGGCAATCTGATCCGGGGGTAAATGATTGTGGTAATCAATGATGGGCATTTCCTTTGCGTACTGGTGATAAAGTTGCTGGGCAGTGTCGCTATGCAATAAGAAGTTTTCGTCGATAAATTTTTTCATGATGGGTTTTGTTTATTTGGATTTTAAGGGGGTTATTATTGTTGGTTATTTTTTATTAATCCTTTTAATTTTTGAGTTGATAATGATTTTAGCGGGACTCTGCTTGACCTCTATCGCATGTTCCTTTAGGGGGACAGGGGGCTACAAACTCACTCCCCGTTTCCATGGAATAAAATCATCCTGGTTGAGCAATACTGCCTTTGGTATTACATCTCCGCTGGCCGCTTTGATGCAATACTCCAGGATGTCTTCGCCCATTTGTTCGATTGTTTTTTCACCTTCTATTATTGGACCGGTATCAATATCAATAATATCGTTCATGCGTTTGATTAAGTTGCTGTTGGTTGATACTTTAATGGTTGGACAAACAGGATTACCCGTTGGCGTTCCAAGCCCTGTGGTGAATAAAATTAAGGTAGCACCGCTGGCTGCTTTACCCGTGGTGGCTTCCACATCATTGCCCGGTGTGCATACCAGGTTTAAGCCGGGTTTTGTAACGGGCTCTGTATAATCCAGTACATCTATTACCGGTGAAGTACCACCCTTTTTGGCAGCGCCGGTGCTTTTGATGGCATCGGTTATTAAGCCATCCTTTATATTTCCAGGTGATGGGTTCATGTGAAAACCGGAACCTACTTTTAATGCGGAATCATTGTATGACTGCATGAGGTGCACAAACTTTGCGGCAACCGCTTCATCGTTGGTGCGGTCGAGCAGGTTTTGCTCAGCACCGCATAATTCCGGAAACTCGGCCAATAATATTTTACCTCCCAATGCTACTACTAAATCGCTGGTGTAACCCACAGCCGGGTTGGCGGAGATACCGCTGAAACCGTCGCTGCCACCGCATTTTACGCCGATGACCAATTTATCCAATGTGGCAGGCTGTCTTTCCAGCTTGTTGATTTCTATCAGTCCCTCAAATGTTTTTTTGATGGCATCTGCAATTAATTGTTCTTCGCTTTGTGATTGCTGCTGTTCAAAAATATACAATGGCTTATCAAAATTGGGATTGAGTGCCTGTAAGTCATTTTTAAAATCATCCACCTGCAGGTGCTGGCAACCTAGACTTAGCAAAGTGATACCGGCCACATTTGGATGATTGGCATAAGCAGCCAGCAACTTACTTAAAATAGCTGCATCCTGTCGGGTGCCTCCACAGCCTCCCTGGTGATTTAAAAATTTAATGCCGTCTACATTTTTAAATGGGCGTTCCGTAGCGTCAGGGCAGGGAGCTTCAAACAGATTTACAGATTCAATATTTTCTCCTTTTTTAAATGCCTCCATCAACTGGTGGGTATAGCGTTTATACTTGTCGGTAACTGCATAGCCCAGTTCGTTGTGCAAGGCTTCCCGTATTACATCCAGGTTGCGGTTTTCACAAAATACGGTGGGAAGAAATAACCAGTAATTGGCGGTACCCACCATGCCGTTGTTACGGTGATATCCATTGAAGGTACGTCCTTTAAACTTTGACACATTGGGTGGCGTCCACTGGTAATCGGTTTTGCGCCAGGCGTAAGGTTCTACTGCATGCTTTACATTGGCAGTTGACATCCAGCCGCCTTTTGGAATAAAGGACTGTGCCGTTCCAACCAGCACACCGTACATGATTACTTTATCACCGGGCTGCATATCTTTTGTAAAAAATTTATGCTTGGCATCAATGTTATCCTGTAAAATATAAGATTCATTTTCAAAACTAATTGTGGAACCTTTTGTAAGGTTGGATAGTGCTACTAATACATTGTCATCTTTGTGAATTTTTAAAACCTGCTGCTTCATATAATTGATTGAACTTTTATTTCAAAAAACTTGAATGGTGAATTTGACCATTGACGTCCCGATAGCTATCGGGAGACGATTGACCATTGACCTTTGACGATCTAAACCGCTACGCTAATTTATTGTCTCTACTTAATTGCCGCCAGCATCCCTTGCTCTATCATTAGATTCAATTTTACTGTTACCTTTTCAGCAAAGCCCGGAATGAGTGTAAGATCTGCGTCCCACAAAGATGCATCACATAATACAGTTTTCACTAAAATTTCCGGCGTCAAATTTTGCCAGTGCGTAAAGAAATATCCGGCCATCTCATCTTTGATTGGATAAGCCGTTCCGTTGAACTCTCCAAAATAAACATTCCCTTCATTTTTTACGGCTTTCATAAATAGGAGCCATGCAGCAAAACCAATAGACATCCTTTCCGGAACCGTCTTGTTCAATTCGTAATAGCGCTGTAAAACCTGCACCACCCGCATCTTTAATTTGGAGGTATAGTTTAGCGTAATGCTGATCCATTGGTGCTCAATACTTGGATTGCTATACCGGTCCAATACTTTCAATGCAAAGTCCTTCGCCTCTTTTTCAGGGATAGGGAAAGGGATGGCCATCGCTATCTCTTCCAGCATCAGATGCTTAATAAAATCAGAAAGCACAGCATCTCCCATTGCCTGTTTAACGGTGGTGAAACCTGATAAAAAAGCCACGCCGCAACTAAGGGAATGGGTGCCATTGAGAAGCCTAAGTTTAAGTTCTTTAAATAAAGTGATATCGTCTGTAATAATAATCCCCGGATCTGTAGCTGCGAAGGATAACACTTCCTTTACATGGTCATTTCCTTCGATGGCCCAAAGACTGTACACTTCACTCATGGTTATCAGGTCATCCTGGTATCCCAGTTGCGTTTCCTGTGCAGCCTTGATGGTTGCATCCGGTTTGCCGGGCACAATCCTATCTACCAAAGAATTACAGAAATGGTTATTCTGTTCCAGCCATGCAATAAAATTATCTTCCAGTCCATTGAGGTGCGCCTGCTCCAGTACGATGGCTTCCAACTTTTTACCGTTATCCGAAATTAATTCTGTTGGAACGATCACCATTCCTGACTGAACGCTGCCATTAAACGCCTTGTACCGCTCATACAAAAATGCCAGCAATTTACCAGGATAGGAAACCGGCGGATGCTTGCGGATATCATCATTTACCAGTTCGATGCCTACTTCGGTGGTATTGGAAATGATGATGGTAAGATCCGGGTTATGTGCGCATTTTAAAATGTTGTCCCAATCTTTAGCTGCTGATAACACCCGGCTGATAGAAGCTGAAATTACATTTTCTTCTACCGATTGCCCATTGATCAATCCACGCATACACAAAGTGTACAATCCATCCTGTTTATCAAAAGCAACCGCATCGCCTCCATTGGTAGATTTCACCACCACAATTCTCCCGTTAAAAATACCCTGCCGATTTGCCTTATCTATGAAATAATCAGGCAGTCCACGCAGCAACACACCGGTACCAAACTGCAACACTTTTTCAGGTAATGCAAAAATGGTTTCGTCCGGAATGGAGACCGTGCCGGCAGGTATGTTTTTTAGATTGAATTTTGTGAGTAACATGGGTGATTTTTTGTTTTTATAGTTTACTGATTTATTTTTTTTGTTCGGACTTTGATGGGGTAGAGATGCTTTGTTAAAGTTCACTCTGTCCCCTGCCCCTCACGATAAAAAAATTGAGACCTTGTTCCGGGGAGTTCCTCGACCAACCTGCTTTTTTCGAAGAATCTTTAATAGAGGTTATAGCACTTTTTTTATTTTTTTAATTTGTCAAACTAAAAATCGTTGTTTTAGCTATTGATCATAAATGCTTTAATATTTGTCCCAATAGAGAATATTTTTATCTACCTGGCTGAATACCTTCCTTCGATATTTATCATAAACCGGTTGATTGGCGGTGAATATGGCTGGGGTAGTTATGATATTAAGCATTTTAATTGCAAAACAATCATTTACAATATCAATTTTACCACTATTTTCTAAGGAAATACGCTATTGGGTAGGCTTTATTTACGCAAACGTTCCCGATAACGTTGGCGTGCCGAGGGGGTTTTTTTTATGGATTTTTCAGACTGCCATTCAATCTCTAATATCATTTTTTCCTCCCGGGTGCAAGTTACTTTATCGGTAGTACAAACCTTTAGCGTAAGTAACGGAACAAAGGGAAACCCTTGCCGCAGCCACTTTATTCATTGAGTATTCTCCTGACATTGCTGATATATTCCGGGTTGTCGGTCATTCCATTGTGCCCCTGTCCATTCAGAGTAATCAAGGTATCCCTCTCCTTAAAAAAATCCTTCAATTTAATGGAAGAATGGTAGTAAATGACTTCATCCTCACTGCCATGAAAAATAACAACCGGCATTTTGCAAACTTTGATATATTGGTTGGTCTCCAGTTTATATTTCAGCAGAAAAGTTGGGATAAATGGATAGGCGTGCTTCACCACATCCGTTAAACTAAAGTAAGGCGCCTGGAGTATCAATAGTCGGGGGTAATTAATGGATGATATTTTTGCTGCTAGCCCGGTTCCGATTGAATATCCTATAACGATGATTCTGCGTTCCTCATATTTCCTTTTCATTTCATCATATACTATTTGTACATCCTGGAATAATTGTCCCTGGCTGTTAATTTTACCTTCGCTTTTTCCAAAACCCCTGTAATCCAATACCAGTACATCGTAGTGTAAGTCAGTATAGGTTTTTGCAACCCCTCCCCATGAATCGAGCGAACCGGCATTTCCGTGGAGATAAAATATCAGTCCATTACTGCTATCAGATTTAAAAAGGATTCCATTTAAACTTACATTATCCCGGGTTTTAAAATTGATTTCATCAAACGGCTGCTCAAAATTAAAACGATGATCACAACTGAGTTTTTCCGGGAAAAATATGAATCTTTCCTGCAAAAAATAAAGCAGTCCACATAATACTATTACTAAACCCAATAGAATTGTTATACCTACGATCAATATCCTTTTCATTTTTTTTAGGAAGGTAAAATAGTAAATGCTGCTTCTATTTCACTACATTCTGTATCACTTTCCACATTTCACCGGCAACAAACAAATTGCCCTTTTCATTCAAATGCACCCTGTCGGATGTTAGAATTCCTTTTTCCGCATAGACGGGATTATTCACTTTTTCATATTCCGCAAAAGCATTGCGCAGGTCGCAGACTGGTAATGAAACGCATTGAAGGTTGAAGGTTGAAAGTTTAAGGTTGATGATTGCTCATGGATGATGATTAATGAATTTACTAAAAATTTACCAGATGTTAATTGTAGAAAAGCTGAGGTAAATGATGGCACTGCTAACTATCGACTTTCAACCATCAACTGTCAACTTTGTCTTTCAACAACCTAAGCATTTGCCAGCGCCCTGTCCAGGTGTACATATCCGCCATCTACATATACCAGTTGCCCGGTGGTATGGCTCGATTTGGAGGACAATAAAAACGCGACTGCATTGGCAATTTCTTCAGCCGTGGTCATCCGGTTTTCCAACGGAATTTTGGCTGATATTTCTTTTAACTTTTCTTCGGGGTTGGGTAAGGTTTTAATCCACTTTTCATAGAGCGGCGTAAAACATTCCGCCACTACCACCGCATTTACGCGGATGCCATATTTCAATAATTCAACTGCCCATTCCCGGGTTAAGGCATTGCGTCCTCCATTAGATGCTGCATAGGCGGAAGTATGTCCCTGGCCGGTATCTGCAGTTTTGGAAGTAATATTTACAATGGCTCCTTTTGATTTGATTAATTCGGGCAGTGCATGGTGCGCCAGCAAATAATAGTGTACCAGGTTTTTGTGCAGGGAGGCCATAAAGCTTTCATAATTCCCACTTTCCAATCCTACTCCATCATTCACACCGGCGTTGTTTACCAGGCCGTCAATGCGGCCAAATTTTGCAATCACTGCTTTGATGGCCGCTTCACATTCAATAGGGGCGGATAATTCTGCCACTACCTGGAAGGCCTTACCACCGGAAGCTTCCACCTCATTTACCATTAATAAATTATCTGCCTCGTTTCTGCCGATAATTACTGCAACTGCCCCTTCCGCAGCCAATACTTTTACAATGCCTTCCCCAATACCTTTGGCGCCACCGCTTACAATGATCACCTTTTCTTTTAAATCAAGATCCATTTAGGAATTTTTAAAGATTATAAAATTGGACAGCATTCTGCCCGAAAATTTTTTCCTTTTCATTTTCAGAAAAGTTGTCAAAATAATCCGTAACTATTTCAAGTACCTCGCCGTATGATGCAGCTACCAGGCAAACCGGCCAATCGGAGCCAAACATAATCCTGTTGGTTTTAAAGGCCTCTACTACGGTATCCATATAAGGTGTAAAATCATCCTTTGTCCAGCCCTTCCATGCCGCTTCCGTAACCATGCCTGATATTTTACAATACACGTTTTCAAAACCAGCCAGTGCTGCAATGTCCTCTTTCCAGGTACCGGCCACATGATCTTTAATGTTTGGTTTGGCAATATGATCGATCACAAATTTTTGATCCGGGAAGGCGGCCACCAGTTCCGCAGCATATTTCAACTGGTCGGGGAAAATTAATATATCGTAGGTAAAATCAAATTGTTGCAATTTGCTGATCCCATTCATAAACGCAGGTTTCAGCATCAGGGCACGGTCTTTTTCACCTTGCAAAACATGACGAAAACCTTTCATCTTATTAAACCCATGATAATGAGCAAGCCGATCTTCAATGTCATCCGATTGCAGATCGATCCAGCCAACTACACCTTTTATGAAGTTGAAACCAGCCGCATTACTGAGCTGAAATTCATTTTCCATTTCAGTCTGGTCGCTTTGCACCACCACGCAGCCATCCAACCCGTTTTGCTGCAACACTGGCTGAAGATCGGCTGGCAAAAAATCCCGTTGTATCACGGACATCTCCTCATTGATCCAGCTATCCCTAACCGGGTCAAATTTCCAGAAATGCTGGTGTGCATCAATTCGCGGCATAGGCAACACATTTTTGTTTGCTGGTTCCCAGTCCATCAATACCCAGTTCCATTGTATCACCCGGTTTTAGATAGATGGGTGGCTTAAACCCAAGCCCCACACCGGCCGGCGTACCGGTAGAAATGATATCTCCGGGTAATAAGGTCATAAAACGGCTTGTGTAAGCCACCAGGAAGGGGATATTAAATATCAAATTAGCCGTAGTGCCATTTTGCATGGTTGTACCATTCACTTTTAACCAAAGATTTAAATTGTGTACATCGGTTACTTCATCTTTGGTTACCATCCATGGGCCAAGTGGAGCAAACGTATCACACCCTTTTCCTTTATCCCAGGTGCCTCCTTTTTCCAGTTGAAATTCTCTTTCGCTGATGTCATTGTGCAGGCAGTAACCGGCCACATAATCCATCGCATTGGCTTCCGCTACGTAGCTTGCCTTTTTTCCTATCACCACCGCCAGTTCTACTTCCCAATCTGTCTTGAGTGAATCCTTTGGAATCGTAACATCATCAAATGGCCCCGCAATGGCCGTAGTTGCCTTCATGAAAATGACCGGTTCAGCGGGTGGAGTAGCATTGGTTTCTTTTGCATGATCTGCATAATTCAGACCTATGCAAATAATTTTGGATGGCCTTGCAGTTGGTGCTGCCAGCCGAACGGTTTCGTCAATTACCCGCAACGTTGATTTGTGCTCGGCAATGACAGATGACAGCTTATCGAGGCCACCGGAAGCAAAAAAAGCCTCATCATAATCATGTATAAATCCAGCTACATCATAATTGATGCCATCTATGCAGATGCCTGGCCTTTCATTGTCTGGTGTTCCATAACGGATCAGTTTCATTTGTATGTTTTTTGAGTTGAAAATGTTGTTGTTAATGGGCAATAGTGATTGGTGAAGGTCAATGGTCAATGGTCAATGGTCAATTAATACTTTAAATTAACCGTCAATAAAAACAATCATCTAACAATCATTAAAAATAAAAATTGACAAGAGTTCGGTTTTTCACTCATCATTCATCACTCATCATTCATCACTCATCTTTCATCACTCATCACTCATCACTCATCACTCATCATTCATCATTCATCACTCATCACTCATCATTCATCACTCATCATTTATCCTCACGGCGTATTCAACTTAATAAACCCTCCGTCAATCGGGTAATCACAACCTGTTATAAAGGCTGCTTCATCCGAACAAAGGTATAAAACCAGGTGCGCAATTTCTATCGGTTTTGCCATCCGCCCGATGGGTTGTGTTTTTGATAATTTGTCAAACATTTCCTCTTCTTTACCCGGGTAGGTTTTTGCTAAAAAATTATCAACGAAGGGTGTATGTACCCTGCCTGGAGAAATGGAATTGCAACGGATACCATCGCTGATATAATCTTTGGCAACAGACAACGTCATGCCCAACACAGCGCCCTTGCTCATACTGTAGGCAAACCGGTCAAACAGTCCCACACTGCTGGCAACAGAAGCCAGGTTGAGGATTACGCTGCTTTCATTTTGCTTCATGATGGGAACGGCTTCATGCAGGCAATTGTAAATGCCTTTTACATTTACATTAAACACCCGTTCAAAATCTTCTTCGGATGTATTATCGGCCTTACCAATATTTGAAATACCGGCGCAGTTTACAAGAATATCGAAGCGGCCAATTTTTTCAAACAGCCATTTAACCGCAGACTGGTTGGTAACATCGGCCCTGTGTGGTTCGGCGTTTCCACCGGCTTCTTTAATTTCGGAAACCGTTTCTGCCAGGCCGGCTTCATTCATATCCAGCAGGTGAACCATGGCGCCCTGCTTTGCAAAAACAAGGGCAACCGCTTTGCCAATACCGCTTGCTGACCCGGTAATAACGGCTGTTTTATTTATCAGGCTAAACATATATTAAGCATAGGTTTTAAATTTTGAAATTGAAAAGATTATTTTATTTAACGTACCTGGCCACAGTATTTCATCCGGTTGCTACCGGATTTAATTTTAGTAGCAGCTTGTACACCGCGGCGAATCAAACGCCTGTACTGCATCTTTATATTGAACTATAACAGTGCTGGTACCGCATCGTACTATGGCTGCAATTGAAATATTTTATCCATGAGTATCCATTTTTCCCCGGGCTTTGCTACCGGTAAAGCCTGCTGGTACTTCCACAACATTTGTTCCCATTCCTGTACCTTTTCACTGGTTGTATCTGCTATTGCTTTTTTTGCAAAATCAAAGGTTTCATTTACCTGCATGATCATAAACAGCCGGTTACCAACCCGGTAAATTTCCATTTGTTCAATACCTGAATCAGTAATGCTTTGTAAAATTTCGGGCCATACTTGTTGATGATGCGCTTCATATTCGGAGATCAGTGCAGGATCGTCTTTCAGGTCGCAGGCGAGGCAATATTTTTTCATACTTATTTTTTAAAATATTTTTTCATACATGTAGCGCCGCAAAAGGGTGCATTTCAAATTGTCGCATCGCCAGGTGGTTGGTGAGGACACCAACCACGGCCCAGTCTTGGTGGGTGTCCACCGACCGAAAACGGGAGCGACAATTTGAAATGCACCCCCGTAAAACTATAAGATTTACATGACAATTAAATATCCATATTAAAAAGAATGGACAGTTTATTTGTAAATATAGGCCGCCACCCCAGCAATAAAAAATTTCAATTAAAAAATGATTTTTTCGCATGGCTGGCTGCTGTTATTGTATCACACAAATGTAATGGATGGTTGGGATTGAGCAACCAAATTCCTTTTTATTCAACTCAGCCCCTGTAGAACAGCATTAGCAAAGACGTTGAACTTTCACTTCTGCTTTATCAGTCATACGTCCTGCAATTGATTTGGATACATTGAAGCCGGTTAAGTCCGCTTCAGCAAGCCCTTGCAATTAAGGCCAGCACCGTCACACTGTGCGATGAACCTACAGATTGTTTGTCCCGGATCAAATGACCTCAATCAATATAACATCTAACGGTGGTCATTTACCTGGAAAATTTGTGAAATTAATTTTATATGCTAAATAGAAAAATATACCAGCAGCTTACAGATTGAACCGGTCAACATTTGCAACAACAATTACAACCGGGAATCTGTCAGTTGGCACACCCCTTTAAAACATCACTTTTATGAAACAAATTTCCCCAGCATCCTTTACTGCATTTACAAAGCACGCATTTACATCCGTCCTTTTTACCTTATTCACATTATTCATTTGCGTTGGTGGTACCGCCCAGGTAAAACCTGCAACCGGAAAAGGGATAACCAAAAAATCCAATACTGAAAAACCGATCCTTGCCTACAAAATAATTCCGGCGGAGCAAAATACTTTCGGATACGATATCCTGGAAAACAAGAAGCCGCTGGTTCACCAACCCTCCATACCCGGCCTACCCGGCAATAAAGGATTTAATAAAAAGGAAGATGCGGAAAAATGTGCCAAACTGGTAATATTCAAGATTAACCATAACCTGATGCCTCCTACTGTTACAAGAAAAGAATTGGATTCTTTAAAAATTAAATTTTAAAATCATGAAAACATTATTGCTATTGTCACTTTGCGCATTGGGTTTTCATTATACGCCAGGCCAAACCTGCACCGCAACTATAACCGCTGGTGGGCCAACCAGTTTTTGCGGAGGTGGAAGTGTAGAACTGTCGGCAAATTTCAATGAAGTTGGATGGAGTAGGAAAGCAAAGTTTCAGGGTTCTGGAAGAAACATGTCTGTGGGGCTCAGCATATTGAATAAAGGATATATAGGTACAGGGAATATTAATGCCGGGACGTCTAACTCATTATTGAAGGACTTTTGGGAATTTGAGCCTATCAGTAACACATGGACACAAAAAGCTGATTTTGGTGGCATTGCTAGAGGTTGGGCAATTGGATTTAGTATTGGAACGAAAGGATATATTGGAACCGGTAATACTTCCGGTGGTTTGTCAAATGATTTTTGGGAATATGATCCGGTAGCAAATAGCTGGAAACGTAAAGCTGATTTTGCCGGGACTTCCAGAGGTGGGGCTACCGGCTTCTCAATAGGAAATAAGGGATACCTGGCATGCGGTTTTGATGGTTCCTTGATGAAGAATGACCTTTGGGAGTATGACCCATTTTTAGATCAATGGACAAAAAAAATGGACTTCCCAGGCACCCCAAGGCAAAATGCAACCGCCTTTGCTATTGTTGGTAAGGGCTATCTGGGCATGGGTCTTGCCCGGACAAACACAGTACTGGGTGGCACGAAAGATTTTTGGGAATACGATCCGGCTATCGATCAATGGAATCAAAAAACAAACTTCGGAGGAATTGCTACAACTGCGGCCATAGGGTTCAGCATTCAAAATAAAGGATATATTGGATCTGGATTCAACAACACTATTGATAACTTTTGGGAATTTGACCCGGTAAAAAATACATGGGTAAAGAAACAAGACTTTAATAGTACCGGTCCGGCTGCAACTGGCTTTAGTATAGGAAATAAAGGATATATAGGCCTGGTGCAGGATATTTATGGCTTTCACACCGATTTCTATCAGTATGACCCCACCATCACCAACACTTATCTTTGGTCTACCGGGGAAACAACGCCATCTATCACAGTCAGCACCAGCGGCAGCTACACAGTAATTGTAACCAATAGTTCAGGCTGCTCCGCCACCTCTGCTCCTGTTGTAGTTAATAATAATGTATTGCCATCCCCAATTATAGCGCCATCAGGGCCAACCACATTTTGCCAGGGAGGAAACGTTGTTCTTTCAGCAGGTACCGCTGGTGACACCTGGACACAAAAGGCAAATTTTGGAGGAGTTGCAAGAGCTAACGCTATATCCTTCAACATCGGAGACAAAGGCTTTATTGGCATGGGAAAATCCCTACGTTTCCCATATTCCACTTATAACGATTTCTGGGAGTTTGAACCGGATAAAAACACCTGGACCCAAAAGGCAAATTTTGGGGGTGCACCCCGGCAATTAGCGACTGGCTTTAGCATAGGCACCAAAGGCTACGTAGGAACCGGACGCGACTTTACAACAACTCCATCTACTTATTATAAAGACCTCTGGGAATACGATCCTGTTTCTAATTCCTGGACCCAAAAAGCAGATTTTGGTGGTACTGCACGACACATGGCTACTGGTTTTAGCATTGGTAATAAGGGTTATCTTGGCACGGGTACTGATCTGAATGACATTTGGCACAATGACCTATGGGAATATAATCCGGCGACCGATACCTGGCTACAGAAGGCCAGTTTTGGCTTGTTGGGAAGATCCGGAGCTCTTGGTTTTACAATTGAGGGAAAAGGGTATATAGGATTGGGTACGTTTTTTATTGCTCCCTATGCAAACTTAACAAGAGATTTTTGGGAATATGACCCAGTTTCCGATTCATGGTTACAAAAAGCAGATTTTAAGGGCATCGCACGGCAAGGTTCGGTGGGTTTAAGTATTGGTGGTAAAGGATATGTAGGGACAGGTGGAGATGGATCAAAGAGAAATGACTTTTGGGAGTATGATCCTGTAGTTAATAACTGGACACAAAAGATAAATTTTGGAGGAACGCCGCGGTTTCATGCCACGGGATTTAGTATTAATGGCAAAGGGTATATTGGCACCGGCTTTGACAACAATAATTTGAATAAAAATGACTTCTGGGAGTATTCCCCTGCTAGTTATACTTATTCGTGGTCATCCGGAGAAACCACCCCATCTATAACAGTCAGTACCAGCGGAAGCTATACAGTTACTTTAACCAATAGCTTAGGCTGTAGTGCAACATCTGCACCAACTACAGTGATCCTAGAGCCGCAGCCACCAACGAATATAATAGCCGGTGGCCCTACTACTTTTTGCCAGGGAGGAAGTGTAATTCTTTCGGTAAATGCTGGTGGAAATGGCTGGAAAAGAAAAGCGAACTACCCGGGGGCGGGACGGGAAAAGGCTGTGGGCTTTAGCATTGGAAATAAGGGGTATGTGGGCACAGGAGCCAATTTGAGAATTCAAAAAGATTTCTGGGAATATGATCCTGTAACCAATATTTGGACTCAGAAAGCTGATTTTGGAGGCGGCCCCCGATTTGGCGCCACAGGCTTCAATATTGGAAATAAAGGTTTTTTAGGATTAGGTGGTATGCCGGATTTCTGGGAGTATGATCCTTTATCTAACAACTGGACACAAAAAGCTGACTTTGGAGGAACTGCGAGAACGAATGCTGTTGGTTTTAGTATAGGAGATAAAGGATATATCGGAACAGGTGGTTCTGCGACACCTTTAAATGATTTTTGGGAATATGATCCCAAAACAGATAAGTGGAATCAAAAGGCCGATTTTGGTGGATTAGGGAGGTTTGGTGCCGTGGGTTTTTCTATTGGTGATAAAGGGTATATTGGTAAAGGAGAAGGATATTTCATTAACAATACTAGTACCACTTATGCAAGTGATTTTTGGGAATATAATCCTTCGTTGAACAGTTGGGTTCAAAAAGCAACAATTCCTGGAGGAGGAACCAGTTATTCAACAGGATTCTCTTTGATGGGCAAGGGGTATATTGGTATGGGTGGCTTTACAAGTGATTTCTATGAATATGACACTTCGGCAAACGCATGGTCGAGGATAGATGGTTTTGGAAACGGGCAAACTGCCATTAGCTTTGCGATAAATAATAAAGGTTATGCAGGAATTGGTGTGGATAATGGTCCCAAAAATGATTTTTGGGAATTTGGCCCCCAAAATAATTACAACTACCTATGGTCAACCGGAGCCACTACACCATCCATTACAGTCGCCAAAGGCGGCAACTATACGGTTACCGTCACCAGCAGCGCAGGCTGTAGTGCAATATCCCCTCCAACCGTAGTTGCTATTTCGACGTTACCTAAACCAACAATCAGGCCCTATGGCCCAACAACATTTTGCCCTGGAAAAAATGTTATATTATACGCCGACCCTATTACAAATCCATGGAGCCGGATAGGCTTTCCGGGAATAACCCGGGAATTCGGTGTCGGTTTCAATATCGGTAATAAGGGTTATATCGGAACCGGTTCTGGTAAAAATAGTTTATTAAAAGATTTCTGGGAGTATGACCCTGCTACTAAAACATGGATGCAAAAGGCAGAATTTAAAGGCACCGCAAGATTTGGTGCCTCCGGATTCAGTGTTAACGGTAAAGGATACCTCGGATTGGGTCTGGATAATCCACAGTTTGGTTATAAAAAAGATTTTTGGGAATTTGACCCTGTTGCCAACAGCTGGAAACAAATGGAAGATTTTGGCGGCGACCCTCGTTCACATGCTGTCTGCTTTAGCATTGGCAATAAAGGATATGCTGGCACCGGCAGGGGTTTAAATAACACATATAAAAAGGATTTCTGGGAATTTGATCCTTTAGGTGGCAATTCGGGCAAAGGTACCTGGACTAAAAAAGCAGATTTTACCGGAACAGCCCGGCAGGCTGCAACAGGTTTTAACATCGATGGAAATGGATATATTGGAACCGGCTACGATGGCACATTCTCCTATAAAAAAGACTTTTATGAATATAATCCATCAGGTGGAACTTCCGGCACAGGCGCCTGGTCCCGTAAGGCAGATTTCCCAGGCACAGCACGCCAATTTGCAGCCGGCTTTGACATCGATAATAAGGGGTATATTGGAACAGGGCTTGATGTTAACGGGGACTACAAGAATGATTTCTATGAATTTGACCCTGCTACCAACAGGTGGAAGAAATTTGATGGCTTAGGCACCATTAGTGGAAGATCCGGCGCTACCTCCTTTAGCATGAATGGAAAAGGATTTGTCGGGCTCGGAAGTAACAATTACAGTGATTTCTGGGTGTATGAACCGGCTAAAATCCTAACTTACCTGTGGTCAACAGGGACTACCGTTCCTTTCGTCATAGCCTCTAAAAGCGGCAGTTATACAGTTACCATTACAACCAGTACAGGTTGCAGCGCAACATCTGCACCTACTGTGGTCACAGCGGTTTGTCCGGCAGTTCCAAAATTTACTAACCCGGCTGAAAACACACGAATTTCCGTATTTCCAAACCCCTCCAATGGCCAGTTTACACTACAGTTAATTAATATAAAAGCAGCTGATGGAATGGTTTCGATCCTGGATGCAAAAGGAAGCGTTATTGAAAGAAGTACCTTAAAAAAGGCATCGTTTGTAAATACGCTTTCCTTTAGCCTGGGTAATAACGCACGTGGTGTGTACACGGTAAAAGTTGAAACTGACCAGGGTATTCAAACCGCACAGGTTATTTTGCAATAATTTTATTCAGTTTCAATTACAAAACTGCCCCGGAAAGATCCGGGGCAGTTTTATTGAAAAAAATACCTGGCAGCTTCCTATTATAACCTACCCATCCAGTTCTTCAGCCGCTCCATCCAGTCATCATCTGTAGTTTTGTTATTCAACCCAAACCCATGTTCTCCTTTGGGGTACAAATGCATTTCTACGGGAACTTTATTTTTGATACAGGCCTGGTAAAAACGAATGCTGTTTTCGACCGGTACGGTCCCATCGTCACCTGCATGTACCAGGAACACCGGTGGCGTTTTGGGGTTACCTGCAGTTCATTTGAAAAGCAAGCAATCCTGTTTACAGATGCTTTGGCACCAACCAGTTTATTTCTATATTATAAACTGAAATCACATTCATACAGCATAATTATTCATTTTCAAAAATAAAGTTATTGGTAAAATCAACATTTTGCCGCGATAGTTACGATGACGATGCCACTTTGTTGAGGAGCGTTAAAATGTTGGCTTGATTATAAAATTACAAATAACGATCTTTACCAATTATGAAATTTGAACCCGTAACGATCAAAGACATTGGTAAGGCTTTGGGATTATCTACCTCAACAGTGTCAAGGGCTTTAAGGGGAAGTTATGAGATTAGTGCCGAAACAAAAAAACAAGTATTGGAGTACGCCGAAAAAGTAAATTACCGCCCCAACCCCATTGCCCTAAGTTTAAAGGAAAGACGCAGCAGTTCAATAGGCGTGGTGGTTTGTGAAATAGCCAATAATTTTTTTTCGCAGGCCATCAATGGCATAGAGTCTATCGCATACAACAGGGGGTATCATGTTATTATTTCACAAAGCCATGAATCGTACGAGCGGGAAGTAGTGAATGTTCACCACCTTGCGTCCAGGTCAGTGGATGGTTTGTTGGTTTCCCTCTCCAGCGAAACAACCGATATATCTCATTTTCTGGAACTACACGAAAAGGGATTGCCCATTGTTTTTTTTGACCGCATCACCAACGAAATCATCACCCACAAAGTGATTGCAGATAATTATAAAGCGGCCTACGATGCAACAGTTCACCTGGTTAATAATGGATACAAAAAAATTGCCCATATTACGTCAGCCCCTTTCCTGTCTATTACCAAAGAAAGATTAGAGGGGTATAAAAATGCATTGTTGGATAATGGGTTAGCCTTTGATGAAAAATATGTAAAGTATTGCAGTCATGGCGGAATGATTGTAGAAGAAATAGAAGCTGCCCTCAACATTTTATTGAAAATAAAACAAAAACCGGATGCCTTTGTAACCGCCGGAGACCGGATAACTACCGGTTCATTAATCGCCATTAAAAATTTGAACCTGAAAGTGCCCGATGATATAGCAGTGGTTGGTTTTACCAATAGCAATATTCCTGAATTAATTAACCCCACACTAACAACTATACGCTTACCGGCATTTGAAATGGGCCGGATGGCAACCGAACTTTTAATTCAAATAATAGAAAGTAAAAGACCGCTTACGGAATTTGAAACAAGGGTGTTGCAGACAGAATTTGTTGTTAGGCAATCCTCTTCCCCCGGTAAATAAACGTGACTCATTATCTTAGAAATAAAGGACAGCCCTGCAAGAAACCATTGGCCTTTTCGAAAGCATTATACAAGGAATACACTCTACCCGTTGATAAGCATCGCAATCAGTAAGTAAGAAAATATATCCGGCTATCCGATAAAATCAAAACAGCATAATTCGTTTAGCGCATACCGGCCAACCGGGTGCATTACAAATTGAACCATGGAGAACTGCCGATGAGTTACCACTAGCAAAAACTATTATTGATCATCAGCGCCCGTTGGCAAGCCTGTAGCCATTTTGCGGCCATTTGGAATGCTCACATCAAAAATCATACTCAGCCATAACTGGTACTTTTAGGGTAGTTTTGGCTGAGTATAAAAAAACATACTCAGCCAAAACTGGCACTTTTTATGTAGTTTTGGCTGAGTATAAAATATTCACAATGGAACAATTAGTAGGAAGAGAAGCAGAAAAAATCATATTAGACAGGATATTAAAATCGCCGGAAGCCGAATTGGTGGCCATGTTTGGAAGAAGAAGGGTTGGTAAAACATTTCTCATCCGTTCGGTTTTTGCCAACCGGATGGTATTTGAATTTACAGGCATGCACAATGCCTCGTTAAAAGAGCAGCTACAAAATTTCAGCCTGGCATTCAATGGAGGAAAAGGTAAAAAATTACCGGCGACAATTCCTGCAAACTGGATTGAAGCATTTCATTTTCTTAAAGCGCATTTGACAACCAAAATAGCTACCCGAAAATCAGTTGTCTTTTTTGATGAATTCCCCTGGATACAAACAGTAAAGTCAGGTTTTTTACCTGCTTTTGAACATTTCTGGAACACCTGGGCCTGCAGGCAAAAAAATTTAGTAGTAGTAATATGTGGTTCAGCAGCATCGTGGATGATCCGAAACATAGTAAACAATAAAGGTGGGCTGCATAACCGCATCAGCCAAAAAATAAGGTTACTGCCTTTTAATTTAAAGGAAACGGAAGCATACTTAATGGCCCGGAAAATAAACCTGGACCGGTATCAATTGCTGCAACTCTATATGGCAATGGGTGGCATACCTGAATACCTGAAAGCAATACTTCCGGGAGAAAGTGCTGCACAGGCAATTGACAGGCTTTGCTTTAGCAAGGATGGCAAGCTGAAAGGCGAATTTGATATTCTGTACAAATCACTGTTTGAGGGGGCCGAAAATCACACTGCTGTTATCAGGGCGCTGGCCGGTAAAAACAAAGGGCTAAACCGTAATGAAATCATTAAAGCCTGCAATATATCTTCCGGAGGCACCACAACAAAGCTATTGGAAGAGCTGGTGGAGTCTGGATTTATTACGCCCTACATTCCATTTGATAAAACAATCAGGGAAAGCATTTACAAACTCTCAGATGAATACTCCCGCTTTTATATAAAATTTCTTGAAAAAAGCCGTAATAAGGGCGAAGATACCTGGCTAAGCATTAGCGAAAGCCCTTCATGGAAAAGCTGGAGTGGCTTTGCATTTGAGGGGGTTTGTTTAAAACATATCCGGCAGATAAAAAGGGCACTCAGTATAGGCGGAGTACAATCAGAAGAGTCGGTATGGCGGCATGTTCCCGGCAAAAATGAAAAGGGTGCGCAAATCGATCTCTTAATCGACAGAAAGGACCACAGCATCAATATCTGTGAAATGAAATATAGTATTGTACCATTTACAATTGATAAAAAGTATGCCGGGGAATTACAGGAAAAGCTACACGTATTTAAACAAAAAACCAACAGCCGGAAGACATTGTTTCTAACGATGATTACTACTTATGGAGTAACCGCCAATATTCATTCCACCGGGTTAGTGCAAAAGGAAATTACGATGGATGCTTTGTTTAAATGATGGAAGGAAAGGAGGTTAAATACACCACCAAACTCCTGGCCCCATGTGCCCCAATCACCAGCGATTGTTCAATATCGGCAGTTTTGGAAGGGCCTGCTAAAAAAACACCATACCCTTCTTTAGCCACATCCACCTGTTGGTAGGCTTCATGCATGGAAGGCACTATTTTATTCGCATCCAGGCATATCACCAGGTGCTGACAAATAAAGGGCAACAGGCGGTTCTTCAGTTGGCTTTCATACAACCATACTGCACCGTTTTCAGCTACTCCAAGGGTGGCTTCAATATAGGTTTTAAAAACCGGCTCCAGTGAATGGGCATCCTGCGATGAATTGATTTCAGCATTCACTTCACCCAATACCGGCAGCGTATTCACAATATATAAACCAGTTTCCTTCGCCTGCTTCCAGTCTTCCTTCACCGCGTTCATATCGTTGGTAAGGATGGCTTTCCCGCCAATACCTTCCAGGGTGTTAATAAATTGCTGCACTACTTCCGATGGCGCTGATAGTTCCCTTTTGATTTCCATTGATGGCGGTTCAATAAAGGCCGGCTTATTGATGGAAATAGCATGCAATATTTTTTCTCTTGAACTCATTGCTTATTTTTTAAGTACCAATCCCTGAAACTTTGTTTGGGTGCGGCGGGCATATCCCGCTGCTTATACCAGGGGTTGAAGGTTTTATTGTTGGTAAGGAAGGGAAGGGAACGCATTACCCACCTGCCCATTTTGCCCGCTATGCGATAGACAGAAGGGTGTGCCAACACGAATGCCATTCCATTCATGGCTACTTTCTTAGCTATTGGTGCATATCCTTCGGCTGTTAACACCTGCCGCCATTTCCATAACTGTACATGTATATCAATCTTTACCGGGCACACATTACTGCACGAACCGCAAAGCGTAGACGCAAATGGCAGATCTGCATTGGCCTTCATATCCAGGTTAGGATTAAGGATAGATCCGATGGGCCCAGCAACCGCCGTATGATAACTATGTCCACCGCTTCTCCGGTATACGGGGCAGGTATTAAAACAGGCAGCACAGCGAATACATTTTAAAGAGTTCCTGAAATCGGGGCGGCCCAGTTGTTTGGTTCTGCCGTTATCAACAATTACAATATGCATTTGCTGGCCGGCACGGGGCTTATTAAAATGGCTTGAATAAGTGGTGATTGGCTGGCCCGTAGCACTTCGTGCCAGCAGCCGGAGAAACACACTTAGATGTTCCGCCTTCGGAATAATTTTTTCAATCCCCATGCAGCCGATATGAATATCCGCAGCATGTGCGCCCATATCCGCATTGCCTTCATTGGTGCACACCACATAGCCACCAGTTTCTGCCACTGCAAAATTTACCCCGGTAATGGCCAGTTGCGATTGTATAAATTTTTGCCGGAGATGCTGGCGTGCTGCCTCCGTTAAATATTGAGGATCGTTATTTCCTTTTTCTGTGCCGAGGTGCTGATGAAAGGTTTCACTTACGTCCTGCTTCCTTAGATGGATGGCGGGTAATACAATATGACTGGGTGGTTCGTTTCTGAATTGTACAATGCGCTCACCCAAATCAGTATCCACTACCTCAATCCCCTGCTCAATTAAATAATCATTCAAGTGACATTCCTCTGTAAGCATCGATTTGCTTTTTACCACCCGTTGCACCTTGCTGTTGCGTATGATTTGCAAAATGATGGCATTGTGCTCCGCACCATCTGCTGCCCAGTGTACTTTTACCCCATTGGCCTGCGCATTTTTTTCAAATGCGGTTAAATAATTATCCAGGTTGGAAAGTGTATGATCCTTTATTTGCGAAGCCAGTTCCCTTAATTGCTCCCACTCCGGTATTTGTTTCACTGCCCTATCTCTTTTCTCCCTTACAAACCAAAGTGTTTCATCGTGCCAGTCCGTTCTTGGTTCGTCTGCTATAAACTCCTCCGATAATGTTGCGTGATCTTTCATTTAATTATTTTTTTAACTAAAGAGTGGTCAAATTTTTTATCTTGTCGGGCATGATTTTTAAATACATTTTTTGGTAACCGGCATTTAGTTATGATGGCATCATCGTTGCCACGCTCGGTTCAACGCCATACCATTGGTGATCTTTTCCCACGTTATATCTGAAACCATCCGACATAGTTTAATGCATTCAATTCTACAGAAGTGTTTCTAAATAGCATTCAATATCTCAGCAATATGAATCGTCTGTACCTTGCTCCCGTTTCTTTTTAAAATGCCTTCCATGTGCATTAAACAACTTACATCCACACCGGTAATATATTCCACTTCGTTCACTTCATGTTCCGCAATCCGGTCTTTACCCATCTTTACGGAAACGGCTTCTTCAAATACACAAAAGGTACCACCAAATCCGCAGCATTCATCTACCCTTTTGGCCTTACTCAATTGCAGGCCTTTTACCATTGCCAGTAAATGCTCGGGCTTTGAAAAAGAAGGTGCCACCAGTTCGCTCATAGATGAAAGGTGTAATCCCCGCTGGCCATGGCAACTTACATGTATACCCACTTTATGTGGAAACACAGCAGGGATATTCTCTGCTTTCAACACATCCACTATAAATTCAGTTAACTCATAAATATGTTGCCGGATATGACTGGCTTTGCTTTCATTGCCATCATGCAGGTGCTCCTTTATATGCAATACACAACTACCCGAGGGTGACACGATATAATCCACCGCACCAAAATTGGCAACAAAATTTTTATCACAACCTGCGTCTAAATTAGCAAAGCCGCTATTGGCCATTGGCTGGCCGCAACAGGTTTGATTAAGCGGGAATACCACTTCGCAACCCAGCTTTTCCAATAACTCCAAAGTGGCCACCGCTACCTGCGGATAAAACTGATCAATATAACAGGGAACAAACAATCCTACTTTCATGTGGGGATTAATTTAAAAAATGCAGTGGTTCTACAAGCGTTCATTGTGTTACGAAAGTAAAATTAATATCCGGAAACCGATTGAACCTGCTTAACAGGTTTTTGTACTATCTTAACAACTATATACAATTTTATAGTAGTTTTAGTACAACATACTACCAGTAGATCATTTATAAAATGAATCCCCACTTACTAAAAATACCCTTACAGCCTGATCATTCCTTCAATGTGCGCTATGATGTAGTGCCCAAGTTTTACGATAAATGGCATTATCACCAGGAACTGGAGCTGGTACACATCATCAAAGGATCTGGCAAGCAGTTTATTGGTGACGACATCCATCATTTTAAACCGGATGACCTCATACTGCTGGGGGCCAACCTGCCACATCTTTGGCACAGCGATCAGAAATACCTGCAGAAGAATGCTTCCGAAAAAGTAGAAGCCATTGTGATCCATTTCATGCCGGACTGCTTTGGCAAATCATTTTTCAGTCTACCCGAAAATAAAGAGATTGACAAACTGCTGCTAAAGGCACAGCAGGGCATCCGGATCATGAACAGCACCCGCAAAACCATCGCTGGTTTAATGCAGCAATTACTCACGGCAGCCAACAGCGACCGCATCATATTACTGTTACAGATTTTACAAACCGTCGCCCGTTCAAAACATACCAAAACGGCCTGCAGCAAAGGATTACAATACACGTTCAGTCCATCTGAAACAGATCGGCTAAATACCATTTATCAATACATACTCGATAATTTTTCAAGGGAAATTACACTACCCGAAATCGCCAAAGTTGCCAACATCAGCCCGCATTCATTTTGCCGGTATTTTAAATCAAGGATCAAAAAAACTTTCTCCAAATTTTTGCTCGAAATAAGAATTGGGCATGCAGGTAAATTACTGGCAGAAACCAATAAAACCGTAGCCACCATTTGCTATGAAAGCGGGTTTAATAACTTCTCTAATTTCAACCGGCATTTTAAATCCATTACAAAAAAAACGCCGCTGGAGTATAGACGCCATTATGAATAAATGCCAGGGTCTTTTTCATCTTAGGTTGACTTTAAAAAAACTGTCCATTTCAAGTACTATAATGGAGTACAGACGTTAAAGGTGATTACCAACTTTTTAAACCAAGACTGTCAATCTCTTTGAAATGTTTATCTCTTGAAACCAAAATTAGTTGATGGCGTTGAGCAATAGCAGCAATCCAAATATCATTTTCCGGAATAGGCTTTCCTTTCTTTCTTAAGGCAGCCATAATATTTCCATATTCAATGGTAGCCGGTTCATCTATAGTTAACACATTATAGCGAGAGGTAATAGATTGTATACGACTATGTTCTTTTTTAGCTGAGTGGAGTATAATGCGCCATAATACAATTCACCAATTACAATGATTGGTATATGTACTTCTTTAGCCCGATCTATTTTATCAGCAAGAGAAGATTCCCCTTTTAACCAAGCTGTAATAATATTTGTATCTAACAAAAATTTATTTCCAGTCATCTTCATTAATTTGCTCACATGATTCCTCAATCGCTTTCTCGATTAGTGTTGCATCCTTCTTACTCCATTTACCTAAAAAATCATGTGCTAAAAAGGGCTTTTTTTCTTTCTTAGTCTTCGAGTTCTTTAATATTGTTTCTAACTCGGTTAAAGTAGCCTCATTATCTACTTGTAATACCGCCTCAATCAGATTAATTTTTCTTGCTTCGGTGACCATAATTTTGAGTTTAAGAAACAATGAATTTACCTTGTTTATTCAATTTCAACGGATACTAACATCTATCCAGTTCAATGTCGGCTTTTTGAATATCAAATTTAAGCAACTTGTTTACCCTTCAAAAATAAGTTGTAACGTGTAGACTTTAGCCACTTTTGAGGTTGACACCCGCCGACGGATTGAAGTACTTTATAACTGTCGCTAATTGAATACAATGAAATTCAACAAAATTCAATGAATATGAAGTTTACAACCATTCCAAAAAGGGGTAAACTGTATACTCAGCCAGGCTTGTACCACTTCATGTATCCTCCAAAAATGGATTCACCAGGATCAATCACGGTATTCGCTTCAACCCTTCTCACTTCACTTTCCATTTGCCGTCCTTTGGAATGCCGGGATTATTGATTTTACTGCCATCATATCCTTCATGGCTTCAGCAGCCAGCTATCCGCCGTTGCCAGGTAAATAAATGGTTAACCTACCATCCTGGTAATTGTGGCCATTGAGCAAATAGGTATCGGTGTTGATGGGCATCAGTAAAGCATCGATTGATTTTTCGGGCAAGCCTAACCGTGCTACAGTCACACTTTACATATTTTTCTACCGGAAGGCAAATCAGTAGCACCCACTTTACTTACCCAATCCAGTTTCTTTTCTGAGTTGTTGCACAAACGCTCCTACTCAACAGCAGGGTGCTAAATAAAAAGAAATGCCTCATCGTATTTGATTGGTTTGATCTGCTTTTAAAAGATCCGTTCTGAAAGGGAGCGCAGGCAATCCTTTTTTATTCATAAAATTTGGCTGGGCAGTTTCATCCCGGGCTAAGCGAACGTAGCCGTATGATCTTATTCTTTTTAATTTTGGTTGATTGAAGTTCCGGACCTGAATATCCCGCTGATTTCCGGCCATAGGTTTTGACCAAAGCTATCAGCGCCAAACGATGTGTTACTTCTCATGTATGCGAAGTATGAATATCGGAGAGGTAGCTACCCCGGATACTGATGCGGTTAATCCTTTTGAGGGGTCAGGAGCATTTATTTTATAAAAACCATCCGGTAATCTACATTTACTTTACCCTTTGAGATATCAGACAATTTCCTTTTGAGCAAAGTCCGTTTTAATGGTTTGATATAGTCGATAAATAATTTCCCTTCTGTATGATCGTATTCATGCAGGATTACCCGGGCGGTAATGCCATTAAAGGTCATGGTTTGGGCTTGAAAATTTTCATTTACAAAATGGAGGGTTACCTTTTCGCCGCGAAATACATCTTCTCTAATTTTAGGAATGCTCAGGCAACCTTCATTGTATTTCCATTCTTCCCCTTCAATTTTTTCAATATGTGCATTGATAAAAGTGCCTTTAAAGCCGGGTCCATCCGGGTACAAATCCTTTTCATCCTCTTCCAGGTTTTCAAATATCTGGGTGCTGTCAATCACAAACAGCCGGATTTCCTTATTCACCTGTGGCGCTGCCAATCCAACGCCATTACTATTGTACATGGTTTCCCACATATCGGCAACCAGTTTATCCAATCCCGCATAATCGGGGTTGATATCCTTACATACTTTTCTTAAAACGGGTGATCCGTAGGCTACAATTGGTAAAATCATAATACTTAATGGAAAATTGTTATTCCTGTTTCTGTTATTTTAAAGAGTGAAGCACTGGCTGAAATTAGGGAATTCTTTATAGGCTTTACTTTTATGACCCGGCAAATCTACAAATTTCCTATTGATTGCTTTGAAGATACTCCTGTAAAATGATCGTAGCGGCAATTATATCTACATTTCCCTTCACCTGGCGGTCCTTTTTCTTCATCCCCATTTGAAGCATGGCATCCTTCGCCATTTTGGAGCTATAGCGCTCATCCACCGTTTTTAACGGCATTTGGGGAAATTCCTTTTCCAGTTTTTTGATGGCTGCTTTTACCAGCGGGGTTCCATGGGTATCGCTTTCATCCCAGTTTACAGGTAGCCCGATAATAACCAGCTCCACCTGCTCGGCAACAAAATATTTTTTCAGGTAGGGTATCAATTCTTTTGAATCAATGGTAGCCAGCCCGGTTGCAATGATCTGCAGGGGGTCAGTTACTGCCAGTCCTGTTCTTTTTCCGCCGTAGTCGATTGCTAGTATCCGGGGCATGCTGGGAATTAATTGGGAATTAAAAATTAAGAATTAGGAATTAGGAATTCCTTTGAATTTGAAAATCTTTTCGTTTGTAGGAACATGCCGCAGTCTGTTCCTATGTTAGAAAAATATCCAATAAAACAAACACCGCAAATACCACCGATGCTATTCCATTGGCAGTCATAAATGCGATGTTTACTTTGGTGAGATCGTAGGGCTTTACTATTGAATGCTGATAGATCAGCATGCCAATAAAAACGGCAATCCCTATCCAATACAACCATCCAAAGTTACCGTACACACCCGCCGCTATTACACAGGCTGCTGACAGCAAATGTAATATCTCTGACACCCGCAATGCATTTGATTTACCCAACGCGGCTGGTATGGAATGGAGGTTTTCCGATTTGTCGAAGGCTTCATCCTGCAGGGCATAGATGATATCGAAACCACTTACCCAAAATAAAACGGTGAAGGAAAACAATACCGGCAATACATCAAACCTGCCGGTAACGGCCAGGTAAGCACCGATGGGAGCAAGACTTAACCCAACGCCCAATACCAGGTGACAAAGCGCAGTAAAACGTTTGGTATAGCTATAAAATAACACGACAAACAATGCGACCGGTGATAAATAAAAACAAATGCGGTTGATAAAAAAAGTAGCGATGGTAAACAACAGGCAATTGATGATCACAAAACGCAACGCACTTTCTTTTGAAATGATACCCGCCGGAATTTCCCGGATGGCGGTACGTGGGTTTTTTGCGTCAAAGTTTCTATCGAGGTAGCGGTTGAATGCCATGGCGGCGCTGCGGGCAAAGATCATGCAGCCAATAACCAGCACCAATTTGATAATCAGTTCCTGCCAGCTAATTAAAATTTTATTTCCCGAAACAAGTCCAATGGTTTCAATGATATTCAACCGGTTGCTGAAATGCGTGACAGCCAAAGAAAATCCAATCAGGGCAAAGGGCATCGCAAAGATGGTATGGCTGAATTTTACTAAACTTAAATACTTTTTTATACTACTCATTCATCAATTTATAAATGTTCAATTTCAACTGTTTGCGGCCAGACCTCAAAGGTTTAACAGACCTAACAGGTTTTAAAAACGGGTGACGTCTCGCCCAATTGTAAGTTCCATCCTACATATTAAAAGCCGAATAAAGATATTCAGTACAAGAGGGCGACGCAACGACGTTCCCCAGAGCTTCTTAGCCCGGACAAAAAATTAACCTATTCTCTAAAAATCAAAACCTGCCGATGTCAAATTCACTGCAATTAAATTCGCCCTTCAGGGGGCCAGGGGGCCTCTCACCAGCTCCCACAATACAACACCCGCCGCCGTAGCAATGTTCAGCGAATGCTTCATCCCAAACTGTGGGATCTCTATACAACCTTCGCACTGCCGGATGGTTTCCTGCTCTACACCGGTCACTTCATTTCCAAAAATGACGGCTATTTTATCACCCGGTAAATAATTCAACTTGTTTAACATGATACTGCCCTCCGCCTGTTCCACCGCAAATACCCGGTACCCCAATTCTTGTAATTCGTGTATTGCCAAATTCGTGTTTTCAAAATGCTTCCAGCTTACACTATCCTCTGCTCCAAGGGCAGTTTTCTTTATTTCTTTATGGGGAGGTTTGCAGGTATAGCCGCAGATGTATATTGCTTCCATTAAAAATGCATCGGCTGTTCTAAACACACTTCCTACATTGTAGGCACTGCGGATATTCTCTAATACCACGATGACGGGCTTTTTTACTGATTCCTTAAACTCATCTACCGACATCCTGTTTAGCTCATCCATGCTCAGTTTTCTCATACCCTCCCCAAATTTTATATTTGCAGCAAAAATAATTGACATAATCCACAAACCCATCGCAGAACCTGATAAAGAACTTATTTTTGCGACTTTCGAACCATTATCAAATTAGCACATTAGCTAATCAGCACATTATCATTATGGCCAAAGCAACCGGCGAAACCCCTTTAATGCAACAACACAATGCCATCAAAGCACGCTACCCTGATGCGATCTTGCTTTTTAGAGTGGGAGATTTTTACGAAACCTTCGGGCAGGATGCGGTGAATGCTTCCGGTGTGCTGGGCATTACGCTCACCAAAAGAAACAATGGTGATGCCAATTCATCTCAACTGGCCGGATTTCCGCACCATGCGTTGGATACCTATTTGCACAAACTGGTAAAGGCAGGTTACCGCGTGGCGATCTGTGATCAGTTGGAAGACCCCAAAATGGCGAAGGGCATTGTAAAAAGAGGGGTTACCGAACTGGTTACACCGGGTGTAGCCACCAGTGATAAATTATTGGAACATAACAGCAATAATTTTTTAGCCGCCCTGCATTTTGATGATACGAAAATCGGTATCGCATTTTTAGATATCAGCACCGGCGAATTTTTTATTGCGGAAGGCGACCGCGAATATGCTGATAAATTATTACAAAGCTTAAAGCCTGCGGAAGTAGTTTTTCAACGCCAGCAGCAAAAGCATTTTAAAGAATATTTTGGCACCAAGTTTTTTACCTATGCCTTGGATGAATGGATTTTTGCGGAAGCATACGCTACCGAAAGTTTATTAAAACATTTTGGTACCCATAGCCTAAAGGGCTTTGGTGTAGACTCATTGAAGGTGGGCATTATTGCGGCTGGTGCCATCCTCCATTATTTAAAAGATACCGAGCATCCCAACCTCGGGCATATCACTTCCATCCAAAGAATTGACCGCGAAGAACATCTATGGATGGACCGCTTTACCATCCGCAACCTTGAATTATTTGGCGGCGCTGATGGCAGTAACACTTTATTGAAGGTATTAGACAACACCGTATCGCCCATGGGTGCACGCCTGTTAAAGCGCTGGATGGTGTTGCCCTTAAACGACATTATAAAAATCACGGAACGTTTAAATACCGTTGAATTTTTAATAAAGGAAGTAGATATAAGAAATAAAATTTCACATCATATTAAACAGGCTGGCGATGTGGAAAGGTTGGTTAGTAAAGTGCCATTAAAAAAAGTAAACCCGAGAGAGGTGTTGCAAATTGCCCGTGGCCTATTGCAGACAGATGCTATTAAAATAATTTGTGGGGTCAGTGAGAATGCGTACCTGAAAAGATTAGGTGATTCGCTCAATCCATGTAAATTAATTTTAGAAAAAATAACCCGTGAAATCAACGAAGCCCCGCCGGCAATGGCTTCCAGGGGAGGCGTGATTGCCAGTGGCATCAATGAAGAACTGGACGCATTAAGAAAGATATCCAGCGGCGGAAAAGATTACCTGGTAGAATTGCAGCAAAAAGAAGCACTGGCTACCGGCATCTCCTCTTTAAAAATAAGTTTCAACAATGTGTTTGGCTATTACCTGGAGGTAACCAACCTCCACAAAACGAAAGTACCCGAAACATGGATACGCAAACAAACACTGGCCAACGCAGAGCGGTATATTACACCTGAATTAAAAGAATATGAAGAAAAAATTGTAGGCGCTGAAGACAAGATACTGATGATAGAAATGCAACTCTTTGAAAAACTATTGAACGAGTTGCAGGATTATATTGCTCCCATGCAGGTGAACGGCCATGTGATGGCAGTATTGGATTGCCTTACCTGTTTTGCGTCAAATGCCTTACAGTTTAATTACAAAAAACCGGTTGTTACTGATAACAACATACTCGACATAAAAGACAGTCGCCACCCGGTGATTGAAAGAAACCTGCCGGTTGGGGAAAGCTATATCTCCAATAATATTTATTTGGATCCGGCTACCCAACAAATCATCATTCTAACGGGGCCCAACATGAGTGGTAAGAGTGCGATACTGCGCCAGACTGCCCTCATTACCTTAATGGCGCACATGGGTAGTTTTGTTCCTTCCAGCGATGCAAAAATCCCTTTGACGGATAAAATATTTACCCGGGTTGGAGCAAGCGATAATTTAAGTGGTGGCGAAAGTACCTTCATGGTGGAGATGAATGAAACGGCCAGTATCATCAATAACATTACGTCCCGAAGCCTGATACTGCTGGATGAAATCGGACGGGGAACTTCTACCTACGATGGTATATCAATCGCCTGGAGTATCGTTGAATATTTGCATCAATCGGCCAATACCCCTAAAACATTATTTGCTACGCATTATCATGAATTGAACGAACTGGAGAACAAATTGTCCAGGGTAAAAAATTTCCATGTTACCAATAAGGAAGTGGGCAACAAAATTATCTTTCTGCGCAAACTGGCGCCCGGCGGCAGTGTACATAGTTTTGGTATTCACGTGGCCCGCATGGCTGGTATGCCACCCGGCCTTATTGAACGGGCTAATGAAATTTTATTACAACTGGAAGAAAGCCGCAACACCAACAAAAACGGCCAGGGGGTAAGCTTGGATGAAAATATAAAAAAACTGTCTGCGCCAAAGATACAACTGAGTATTTTTGATGCCCACTCCGCCACCTTTGAAGAAATTCGCTCACTGCTGGATGCGGTTGATATTAACCGGCTAACACCGGTGGAGGCATTGTTGAAATTACAGGAGGTGAAGGCGAAGGTGAAGTAATGCCCCTGAATTGCAGGAACAGGCCGTTGGCCCAAGGTCATTTAATTAAGGATTTGAATTACCCCGTTTTTTAGGGCGGGACTATTTTGGGCAATAAAAGTACGGTTTTAGCCGAAAGAGTAATTTGGCTAAAGCCAGTAAGAGAATAATAACACTTATCACCGCCCTAAAAGAGCGGTTCAATTCAAAAAGTTTGCTTACCTAAATAACATTGGGCCGCAGCCTCCAATTCACGGGCATTGACGGCAATTTTATTTCAGCTTTTTTTTGTTACAAGCATTTGCTTTTAATAGCAGCATCCCAGTCTGCTGACGCAGTCAGGCAGGGTTGGTCCACCCTCGGTTCAAAGGCATACCACCCGATAGTTATCGGGTGCGGAACGTTGCCCAAGTTATGTTGTAGGGTTTAAAAATTTATCCGGTCACACAGAGACGGTCAGAACGAACTACAACTATTCCCCAAAATAAAACAGGTACATTTCATTGAACTCAAAAAGCTCCTCTTTCGGATGGGTTAAGGAGGCTTTTCTTTTTTTTGTTAAAAACCATTAACACATGCAACGCTATGCCCAATTAAAGCCTCAATAATTTATCTTTACGATTATCTATGAGAAAAATAAGATACCTGGTATTCATTTTCCTGTGTTTCCTTGCCGGGCCTGGCTTTAGCCAAACTCCCTGCGATTCGCTTGGTCAAAATCCGGCTACGGCGTTTCCTGTTTGCGGCACCGATACTTTCAGTATTGCATCTGTAGCTATATGTGGCGACCGTAGGGTTCCCGGCCCATGTTCCAATGTGCAATTAACTGATAAAAATCCTTACTGGTATAAATTTACCTGCTTCACCGCAGGTACGCTGGGTTTTGTAATTACTCCAAACACCATAGCAGACGATTACGACTGGCAGATTTTTGATATTACCAACCGCAACCCCGATGATGTATATACCGATGCCAGCCTGTTTGTAGCATGTAACTGGTCTGGTGATGGCGGGCTTACCGGCGCCAGCAGTGCAGGTACTTCATTATCCCGATGTGACGGGCGGGGAGTGCCCCTGTTTAGCAGTATGCCCACCCTTATTGTTGGACATGAATATATTTTGTTGGTAAGTCATTTCAGCAATTCACAAAGCGGCTATACGTTATCGTTTGGTGGAGGCACGGCCATTATTACCGATCCGGTAAACCCGGGCTTAATGAACGCAAGAGCAGCCTGTGATGGTACTAAAATATCCATCAAACTCAATAAAAAAATGAAGTGTGGCAGTATTGCGCTCAATGGCAGCGACTTCAGTATTTCGCCTGCGGTTGCGCCCATTATTGGTGCAGAAGGCGCAGGTTGTACTGCTTCGTTTGATATGGATTCCGTTATCGTTACACTGGGTAGTGCGCTGCCGCCCGGCAATTATACCATTCGGATAGAAACAGGCACAGATGGCAATAATTTATTGGATAATTGCCAGCGGCAGATTCCGGCCGGGCAAACACTGCCCGTAACGGTATTCCCACTAACCCCCACTCCCATGGACAGTCTTACAAAAACCGGTTGTGCTCCCTCTTTGCTGGAACTGGTTTTTAAAGACCCTATCCGCTGCAACTCAATAGCAGCAGATGGCAGCGACTTTATAGTATCTGGCACTTCGGCTGTTGTTGTTTCCGGTGCATCCGGAATTTGCAGTACAAACGGACTTACTTACACTATACAGGTAGGGCTGTCCACACCTGTTCAAACTGCGGGTAATTTTCAAATAACGCTACGGGCCGGATCCGATGGAAATACAGTGATCAACGAATGCGGAGTACAGACTATTCCGGGATCATTCTTAAGTTTTACAACAAAAGATACTGTATCGGCACTGTTTAATGCGGGTATCCGTTTTGGTTGTATTGCCGACACAGTTTATTATACACATGATGGCAGAAACGGGGTAAACGACTGGAAATGGAGTTTTGATAACGGCATTACCGGCAGTGCCAAAGATACCAGCATAACTTACTTAACCTTTGGGGCAAAACAGGCTACTTTAATTGTCAGCAACGGCACCTGCGCTGATACAACAACCACTACGGTGTTGTTAAATAATAACGTTACTGCAGACTTTCAATCAACGGCATTGGTTTGTCCCGGTGACCCGGCTACATTTACCGAAAAAAGCACCGGCCCGGTTGTTTCATGGACATGGAACTTTGGGAACGGTAACATTAGTGTGCTGAAAGGGCCGGTGACACAGTTTTATCCCTCCTCCAACGTGATCAAAGATATTCCCGTGCAGTTGATTGTAAAAAACAGTGCCGGATGTGCTGATACTGCCACCAACACCATCCGCGTGGTAGGCAATTGCTATATTGCGATACCCAAAGGTTTCTCACCTAATAATGACGGGCTCAATGATTTTCTTTATCCAACCAATGCTTATAAGGCAAAAGATCTTTTATTCAAAGTATATAATCGTGGCGGGCAATTAATCTTTCAAACAAAGGACTGGACCAATAAGTGGGACGGCAGTTTTAAAGGCAACCCGCAAGACCCTGGAACCTTTATATGGATCTTACAATACACCAATATTGATACGGGAAAGCGGTTTGAATTGAAGGGGAGTACGGTGCTGATCAGGTAGTTTACAATGTTAGCATTTCACCTTAGGCAATTGGCTACACCAATTTGTAGTCTTTTAAAAGTGAATCAGCAGGAATTCTCAACATTGAACCTGAATTTACGGATCATTGTAATGGAAAGTGGTTGCTAATAATTCAGCACTTTACTTACTGTTCCTTTGTCGCCATATTCCCTGGCAAGGTTTGAAGCTTTGTGTCCAAAATCTTCCATGCGAATTTTTATCAATTTGATTGGATCTACTTCCGGTAAGGTGCTTACCTTATTTTCATATTGATTAATTAGCAATGCAAGTAACATTTTTTCCTTATGTTCTGTTGAGCCTTAGATGCTGACTTTATTGCTTCATATCGATCGGAAGCATTTTGATAATCAATTTTGTTCTCAAGTATATACCAGCTTTTCATTTTATTAAATATTGACAGGATCAATTCGGTCATACTCAGTGTGGGTACCAATAAACCTAACCTCGACAATCTGCTCGGCATAATCAATTTCCGCAATCAGGCGACGGGTGTTGTGTAAGATTTCAAATCTTGCCCGGTTGTTTTTGATCATATTATACTTCCCAAGATAAATTTGTGGCTTCCCCTTTTTGTTCAATAAAGATAAAATGTTGAAGAGGACGCCATCCGATAGCTATCGGATGAAGCTTAATTAAATTGCTGCTGCCAGGTTCATAAAAAAACACTTCACTTTTTTATCCCTTTCGCTGTATAGCTTTCTGGAAATCATTTAATACATCCTGTCAATTTTTCCATAAACCTTTTTCAACAACTGCCTTCCATACTGCCAGGTTTTTCCTGGTGAAGGAATGCTTTTTTCCGAATTCATCCAGTTTAGTTAAATGAATTATTAGCATAATTCCTGTTTACAGAATTCCACCTAAAGCATTGTCAAATTTGTACATGCAAACATAACCGAAGTTGGTAATTTACCAACTTTTTTTCTACTTAATTTCGGGGTTGAGTGAATACTATCGCCAATTCCTATCTTCCATTATTTTCCTAATCCTAAAATCCGATAGTATTAGCGGGAACAGTAAGTTTTAAAACTATAACCTTTTATCAAACAACCTTGTTAATTCCGTAAGTTTGATTCCTCAATTTAATACATGGAAAATCAACCGGTACATTACAGTGAATATCTTCAACTTGATAAAATTTTAAACGCTCAATACCCGGAAAGTTTGAAGACCGGTAACCAGCCGGCGCATGATGAAATGCTGTTCATTATCATTCACCAATCGTATGAATTATGGTTTAAACAAATCCAGTTTGAAATTGATTCCGTTTTGGAAATAATGGGCAAACCTGCTTTGAATGATAATTCTTCCGAACTACAAACCATTGTGCACCGGCTTAGCAGGGTTGCTACTATTTTAAAAGTATTGGTGCAGCAAATTGACATTATGGAAACTATGACGCCAATGGACTTCCTGGATTTCCGGGATATGCTGCGGCCCGCATCTGGTTTTCAAAGTTGGCAATTTAAAAAACTGGAAGCCAAACTGGGTTTGAAATTTGAGAACCGTTATGGACAGGAATATTACACTTCGCAATTAAAAGATAAGGAAGTTGGGATTATTAAAGAAGCAGAACAAACAGATGCAGTAATTGACCTGCTAAATACCTGGCTGGAGCGAATGCCTTTTATCAACGACCCCACCAACTGGGAGAATTATCAACCTATATCGGGCAATCACCAGTCGCCCGTATTTTGGAATGACTATGAATATATTTATGTAAACAGTTTAGCCGAAGCAGAAAAAAGTAATGAACTTTTATTTAAGCAAATATTCAATGATGAGTCCGAAAAAAACGGGCGCTCATTGAGTGCGAAAGCCTGCCGCTCCACTTTGTTCATTATGCTGTACCGTGGCTATCCCATGCTCGAACTACCCTTCCAGTTATTAGAAACCTTACTTGAAATTGATAACCAGTTAGGCAACTGGCGATACCGCCATATCAATATGGTGCAGCGTATGATTGGAACCCGTATTGGCACCGGTGGAAGCAGTGGCGCCGGTTATTTAAAAGCGGCGATGGATAAACATGCTATTTTTAAAGAAATAGCCCAGCTCAACAGCTTTTTAATTGACCGGAGAAAACTGCCCGCCTTACCAAAAGAATTAACGGAAAAGTTGGGGTACAAATAGCAACCGTCATATCGCGGGCTAATTCCATCTTAGCACAGGAGTGTCAGCTTTTTAACCAGGCATAAATGTTACGCGGGCTTTTCAATGGTTTTCATCCACAGGTTCTTCTTCAGATTATAAATTCTAATGGAACCATTACCACTTATCATCGGAGTGGTTCATTTAAAATTATCCGTTTATTTCCCGCTCTCAAAATTTCTACATTGTTTCAAATTGAATTTGGCAAAAGGTGATAACGAACCTTACCCTTTTGCATGGCCTACTTTTATCTTCCTTAAGCATACAAATAATAGAAGCATTATGAAAAAGATCCTGCTATTGATTGTGCTCCCGTCAATGATATTTTGCTGCCCTGCCTGGTCTCAAATGAAGTATGGCTATGCCGTGTTGCATCTCCGGTGTGGCAATGATGACTCCCGGAGAAACAGGGTGTACTTTAGTCCCATCATTGAATTGGACCGGCTAAATTTTGAAAAATATACTGACGGAATGGATCCGTCATTTGCCAAATATTCCGTTCGCTATTATAATTATGCAATTACCAGGTGGTTTGAAATATACCTACAGGAAAAACACAAAGTGTATATAAATGACCCGGCAAAATATTTACGGTATGATACCTGCGTAGTTTTTAATAATACAAATAATGGAACATGCACCAGTAACCTAACGAATGCCGGTTGTTTCTTTACCAGTAAACAACAGCTAAAAATGCTTCGAGATCATGCCATCACTGATAGCAAAAAACCGGAACATCAAAGTGAAATTTGCGAAGTCGTCGTATTGTAAAACATCCAATGTTGATCCTGCCATACTATCGACTTTTGTTGCCATCCATTTTAACACGGCCTGCAGTGGCAAAAGAATGAATTGGGGACGTACTGGGTTAAATTGAACCAGGTTTAGTCTTCAACGGATTAAAACAGACAAAATAACAGGCTCCCACGCTATACCTTAGTATGGCTTGATTATGGTGCAACCGTAAGTCGTAAATGGCGTAAACCAGGTTATATCCTGCATTGACCATTCGCCATTCAATGTCGTCGACGTAAGGAAACTTTCACGCAAAGAAAAAAAAGATGCAAAGGCGCAAAGCTGATTTTGTATTTTCTTTGCGGCTTATTTTATTCCTTTGCGTCTTTGCGTGAAAAATAAAGCCCTAAGTAAATGACATTCATTCACCATTGACCATTGACCATCCGATAGCTATCGGATCAAGATCAACTTATGGAAAGAAAAATAAAACTCGGCATCCTCGATCAGTCGATCGTGCGACAGGGAAGTAGTGCAGCGGATGCCATCCAGGAAACAATTGCTACCGCAAAATTGGCGGAGGCAATGGGCTATTCCCGTATCTGGGTTTCAGAACATCACAATGCAGCTTCCATTGCAGGTTCTGCCCCCGAATTGCTGATGGTAAAACTGGCTGACGTAACAACACATATCCGCATTGGTTCGGGTGGCATTATGCTCCCAAATCACAGTGCTTTGAAAGTGGCAGAAAATTTCCGGATGCTTGAAACCCTCTTTCCGGGCAGGATCGATTTGGGCATGGGCCGTGCCCCGGGTGGCGACCGCATTTCTGCTGCAATGTTAAATCCTTCCAATACTTTTAGTGAAGAAAACTACCTGGCTCAATTAACACATCTCCAGCACTTTTTTAATGACAGTGCTGAAACAAAATATGGCAGCCTGTTAGCCGTGCCACAGGCAATTACTATCCCGCAACAATGGATATTGAGCAGCAGTGGCGGCAGTAGTAAAATTGCGGCTGAATATGGAATGGGGTTGGTAATTGCAAGATTTATAAATGGCAATGCCGGCCCGGAAGTGGCAGCAACCT
>Ga0209181_10001640_pt1 | contig 38548 bp, 28 predicted proteins | sample MAT05_FD_187208 | JGI IMG/M metagenome (GOLD analysis project Ga0209181, IMG submission 187208) | Freshwater microbial communities from Lake Fryxell liftoff mats and glacier meltwater in Antarctica - MAT-05 (SPAdes) (version 2) | ecosystem: Environmental > Aquatic > Freshwater > Ice > Liftoff... | reverse complement strand
GGATACAGTTGAATAAAAAAATCATCCTGATTTTCATCCCTGGCTTTCGATTGCATGCCAGGATGAAGTATTTAAAACACGAATTAATTAGGTAAATTAATAATTAAAGTTATTGCTTTGGGTTTGGTGCAATCAGGTAAGGTGCGTTTACCGTATCGGGAACCGGAACCAGCAATGGACCGTTTTTATCTTTCCTTCCAAATACCGAAACGTTGATATAGCGTTTGGGGTGAATTCTTACATCATCCAATAATAAATTTAATTTATTGGAAGTTGCATTCAGGTTATTGTACAATTTGGTATCGTTCATTAATAAGCCAAGCGTACCCTTATCGCTGTTTAAATTGCTGATTGTATTTTTTAATTCATTTACAGTGCCATCTAACGTAGCCAGTGTTTTTTCAACATCCAGTCTTGAGAATTTTGCGGTGGTGGTTTCAAGGTTGGTGAGTGTCTGGTCTATTTTTGCATTGTTATTTTTTAATCCGCCAGTAAATGAACTCACATTATCCAGGGTTTTCGCTAACGCACCGGTTTGGGTATTCAATAATATTTGCAGTGATGCAGCCGAGATGGCAAGCGTAGCAGTTGTTTTATTTAAATTGGCCATCACTTCCCGGATATTATTTTTAGTGTTTGGGTCAAAAACACCATTCACTGTCAGCAAAACCGAATCCAGTGATCTTACTGCATTTTTTACTTCCAATAATACAGGATCAACCTTTTGCAATGCTTCGTCAAACATACCACTGGTAGCCATGCTGGTAAGGGTATCACCATCTTTTTTAAAGACGGTGCTGTTACCCAATTTAATTTCAACAGAAGTGGTGCCTAATAGGGATGGAGTAATCACTGCTACCGAATTATCCGGGATATTCAAGGTGTGTGCCATCGACAAGACAACAATAATTCGTCGCATATCATCGCCGCCATCGGTGCTATAAACTGTGCCCACCTGCTTTCCATTAATCATTACGGCATTGCTCGTTGCAAGGCCCTTTATATTTCCAAAAACTGCGTAGAAACGCATCGTTTTAACGGTTAGATTTTTACCCTTTAAAAAATTAAATCCTAAAATAAGGAGGGTTATCGCAATGGCCGTAAGCGCACCTACCTTTGTCTCGTTCGAAATCTTCATATTGTTACAACTTGATTGAAAATCAAAAATACATATTAATTTGCTGGCATAGATGTACTTCCTGACGAACAGGGAAAGTATTGAAAATAAACGGCTTTTTATTTTTTGGTAAAAATCACCACTCCATTTTTCTTCTCATCAGAAGCGATCCGTACTTCAGTTCTGTTAGCTCCTTCGGTGATTACCATTAGTGCGGTATTGGGTGCGATGGCGCCTTCATTGTCTGCATAAATTAATAATTCATTTTCAGTTTTAGAAGGGTCGGCTGTTAAGTTTAAGGTCAGCGCCTTTTCAGTCAGTTTTTTATTATTCAGCAACATCTTTCCATTAAAATAAACTGTCACCATATCACCATCTACATCCCCATCATCATATAAATCAACTTTAAAAGAGGGTTGTTTGATGTCAATTCTTCTTAAAATATTTTTGGTTCTGCTCAAATATTTTTCATCAGTTGTAGGGGCTGGCGTTTCTTTCTCGGCCGCAAGTGGTTTCGATATATTCCCACTTTCAATCAGCGCTTTATATCGTTTAACCGCTGCAGTAATACCATCTGCCAGTTCCTGTTGCCCACTTTCGCTATTCAGGTACCGCTCATCTTCATCATTATTAATAAACCCTGTTTCAATTAATATGGCGGGCATATTGGTAGATTGCAAAACCCTTATTCCTACCTGGCGCTGGTTTAAACCAAATGTTTGTCTGCCGGTTTTTGAAATTTCTTCTTCTACCAATAATCCCATTTTGATACTTTTTTGCTGAAATCGTTTGGCATAAATCGCAACAATCGGTGCCATTTCAGGACTGGTGAAATCTACCTTTTCACTTAGGGTGTCATCATCCGCTTCAATATTAAAATCTTCTTCGTTTTCGATGATGGCTTTTAATTTATCACTGGTTTTATGTGAGGCAAAGATCCATACACTGGTACCGCTTCTTTGCATGGGCAATTTATAATATTGATAAACCGGCTCTTCCACATGGGTTTTGGTAACTTTTTTCTTTCTTTTTTTTCCTTTACCGGTATAAGTTGTTTTGCTATGGGTAACCATCCGGGTACCTATCTGGCGTTTTGCGGTTCTTAACGGGCCTGAATCAGCATGAATACAAATAAATAAATCCCCTTTATTTTGATTGGCAATTCTTGCCTTGTCATTTACATTTTGAAAAATATCGGTTGTACGGGTAGGGTAAGTTTTGATATCAGGCAACTCTTTTTGTAAGGTTGCTACCAGCTTTTTTGAGATGGCCAACGTGATGTCTTTTTCTTTGGATCGAAGTGAACCTTCGTATTGCCCGGTTGCGCCTGCATCCGAACCGCCATGCCCTGCATCTACAATAATTGTTTTTAGCAGTTTGGGCGTTTGTGCATAAGAGATGTTAGATAAAGAGAACACGAATATAAAAACAGAAAAATACATTTTCATTTTGACCATATTAAAACCGGTTTATGAATGGTTGATAATTTTATAAGACTTTCTTCACACATAGTTGTGGGTAATATGATTATTTTTGCCGCAACTGCATGAACAACTATAACAAAGGTAAGGCAAAATACATTTTAGCATCCATGATGCTGGTGTTGTTCATTGGTGTAACGATCGCCAGCAGCATGGACAAGGGCTTTACGAATCAGTTTTTCAAAACTTTAACTACTGATACGATCCCAATTAAAGCAACACCTCAAGTTCTTGCAACTAAAACTCAAAATGTTCCTGTTAAAGATACCGTTCCAACCATAAAATCAGATTCAACAAAAACATTGGATTCGCTGGGAAATATTATTGTGGTGGATACTTTTGGTTTCAAGATTTCAAAAGACTCATTGGATGCCCCGGTCGTTTATCACGCAGATGATTCCATGATATTGGATGTGCCAAACAAGAAAATCCTTTTATATGGTAAAGATTCAAAGGTGAAATATGTTGACAATGAATTGACCGCACCGGGTATTGAATTTGACCAAAGAACAAGTATTGTTACCGCTTCTCTCCGGAAAGACAGTGCCGGTAAAGTCATTTCATTTCCTGAATTTAACCAGGGCGAATTAAAAACCGTGAGTGATACCATTGCTTTTAATATGATCACAGGCAAGGGGCTAACCAAGGGCACGTACACGCAACAGGATGAAATGTACATTTATGCAGAGCGAATAAAGAAAGTGAACCCTACTTCGTTTTTTGCTTACCGGGCAAGGTTCACTACCTGTAATCTGGATACACCTCACTTTGCCTTTGTTAGTAAGAAAATAAAATTCATCAATAAGAAATTTGCCATTACCGGGCCGGTGCATCCAGAATTTGAAGGCGTGCCTGTTCCCATCATTCTTCCCTTTGGAATTTATCCGTTATCGCAGGGCCGACACTCGGGGTTTATAGCACCTGCATTTAATTCCAATGAGCAATTTGGTTTGGCTTTGGAAGGCATTGGTTATTATAAAGTAATCAACGACAATTGGGATATCACAACCAGGGGAACCATCTATTCTTATGGCGGATATGCTTTCAACATTAGTCCGAGGTATTTTAAAAGGTACCAGCGTACAGGTAATTTTTCCCTCGATTACCAGCGCTTTAAAACAAACTTTAAAGGTGATCCTGATTTTTCTACCAACAAAAGTTTCAATATACGGTGGAGTCACAGCCTTGATTCAAAAGCAAGACCCGGTGTTACTTTCAATGCGAATGTAAATGCAGGTAGCAGTAAGTTTAATTCGCAGGTGCCCAACAATCCAACCCGTAATTTTAGTAATCAGCTAAGTTCCAGTATCGCTTACGCAAAGGTTTGGAAGGATAAGCCTTTTAATATTTCTATTAACGCCAACCACTCTCAAAATACCAATCTCAAAATCATCAACGTTACCTTGCCGGACGTTAGTTTTAATTTAAATACACTCTATCCTTTAAGAAGAAAGGAAGTGGTAGGCAATTATAAATGGTACGAAAACCTTGGTATCGCTTTAAACTCCAACGTTAAAAGTCTTACCTTTTTTTCGGATGATACCGCTGTGAGTAAAATAAATATTGGTAAACAAATATTTAATAACCTGCAATGGGGCGGCAACCACAATGTGCCCATTACGCTGTCGTTGCCCCAGTTAGGTGCGTTGCAAATTTCACCGAGCATATCCTACACGGAAAGATGGTACCAGCAAAAGTTTATCAGAAAATGGAATAATACCACTAAAAGAGTGGATACTGCTCTCAATAAAGGATTTTATTCTGCAAGAGATATGTCGTTTGGAATCGGCGTGGCGTCGCGTATTTTTGGTTCATTCACGTTTGGAAAAAACGCAGCGGTTAAGGCCATCCGGCATGAAATCCGTCCTTCCGTTAGCGTGAATTATAAACCAGATATGAACGGTAAATACTTTTATACTTCTCAAATAGACTCTACCAACCGTCAAGGAAGATTCAGTGTGTTTGATAATAGTTTATATGGTGCTTTTGGCGAAGGTACATTCGGCGGACTAAGTTTTAATATTGACAACAATATTCAAATGAAAGTGAAAAATAAAAAGGATACTGCTGCTGATGCCGTAAAAAAAGTTATGTTGATTGATGGGCTGAACCTGAGTGGTAGTTATAACTTTTTAGCAGATTCTTTCAAGTTGAGCACCTTTAGCGTGGGAGCCAGAAGTAACTTGTTTGAAAAAATAAGCATTACAGCAAATGCAACATTGGATCCCTACCAGGTAGATAGCATCGGAGATAGAATTGATAAACTTATATGGCGAAACAAGCCGGTAAGTTTAGGAAGATTTATAGGGGGAAACATTTCGATATCCAGCCAGTTTCAGGGTGGCGATAAAACGAAAAATAAAAAAAAGAATGATGTGGGTGGGCAACCCTATAACCAACAAACCGGTATGCCTTTAGATGAATACCAGACAGAAGCCGCTTACATGAGCAGAAACCCCGCTGAGTTTGCAGATTTTGCTATTCCCTGGTCGGTCAACTTCTCCTATTCATTGCGTTTTCAGCGGGATCGGAAGCCAGATTATTCCGGTTTCAGAACCCAGGTGTTTCAAGACTTAAACTGGAACGGCACGTTGAATCTTACCCCAAAATGGCAGTTGGGATTAAATGGATTTTATAATATTTCCAACCGGGAGCTGGGTACCATTTCAGTCTCAATTGCCCGTGAAATGCATTGCTGGCAAATGGCGATCAACGTTTCTCCGGTTGGTAAATTCCGGTTCTTCAATATTAGCATCAGTCCTAAATCTGCGCTACTCAGAGATGTAAAAGTAAACAGAACCAGATCTTTCTTTGATCTTTAAACAATTATTTTTTAGATTTTGTTCCTGGCATTTTTTTGATGGATTTGACGTTATTTTTTCGCACATTTTGAACACCATGCTAACAATCTCAGTTGCTGAAATTTATTTTCATTTTAATTTTTTTTAAGATTTGTTTGCAATCACCTAAGAAATTATCCACCCACCCAAAAAAATCAATTTTATATTTAATTTCTATTTGTTGTAATAAAGTCTGTATAAATCGGACAACCGGACACTTTTTTTATATGCATTAAAAGCCTTTAAGAGATTGGGAAATTGAAGAAAAAGTTTCATTAAAAACCAGTTGGTTCAATACAAAAATGGTTCAGTGTAAACAATTCAATAACTTCATTCAATTACTCAATAAAAATTAGGAACATCATATGCGATTCAACTACCATCTGCCAATTGCGGCAATTATTTCAATTACTTGTGTATGCAGTTGCGCCAGTAGAAAAAAGACCGAAGCTCCAAAGAATGCCAATGAGCCAAACGCTGATTATAAGCCTGCTTTCGTGGGACAAACAAGAGTTGCAGCGGTTAAAACAGCCACCCCATTCAAGGTGGATAAAATTGCAGAAAAGTTAGGCAGGCCATGGGCGGTGGTTCCAATGCCGGATGGCAGATTATTAATCAGCGAGAAATCAGGTTTTATAACCATTCATTCTGCTAACGGCGTGTTGCTTAAAAAAATAGCTGGTTTACCTAAAGTAGAAAACACATCCCAGGGTGGATTGCTGGACGTTGCGGTGGATCCTGATTTTACTCAAAACAAAATCATTTACTGGTCATATTCCGAAAAACAGGGCACAGGAAATTTAACTGCAGTTGCCAAAGGCAAATTATCTGCGGATGAAACTATGATTGAAAATCCGGCAGTCATTTTCAGGGCCACTCCAGAACTGGATAGTGAGTTGCACTTTGGTTCACGCCTCGTATTTGATAAAGAAGGCTACCTCTTTGTAAGTACTGGCGAAAGATCTATTCTGGAAGGAAGGAAACAGGCACAGTTTCTAAATGCGGGGCTGGGAAAAATATTTAAAATTACTAAAGATGGTAAGCCTGCACCTGGAAATCCTTTTTTGAACCAGGCAGATGCAATGCCTGAAATTTTTTCTTATGGCCACCGCAATCCGCAAGGGCTGGATTTTAATCCGGCAACAGGAGACTTATGGGAAGCTGAATTTGGCCCAAGGGGAGGCGATGAAGTAAATTTGATTACGGCAGGTAAAAACTATGGCTGGCCTACAATCACCTACGGCATTGAGTATGCTGGTGAAAAAGTGGGTGAAGGTATTCAGCAAAAAGAAGGAATGGAGCAGCCTGTTTACTACTGGGATCCGGTGGTTTCACCCAGCGGTATGGTTTTTTATAACAGTGATTCAATTCCCGAATGGAAAAATAATTTGTTCATCGCATGCCTTAGCAGTACACATATTGCCCGGCTGGTGATTGAAAACAATAAAGTGGTGGGAGAAGAAAGTTTACTTGCCGATAAGAATGAAAGGTTTCGGGATATAGCCCTGAGTAACGGGAAATTGTATGCCATTACCGATGGAGGTAATTTGTATGTAATTGCTAAAAAATAGGTATCTGATTCAATCGTAAAGAATAATTAATGATAAAAAAAGGGTTGAAAATATTCCGGAAAGAATCGCAATTTGTCCCGGAGTTGTCAGCCTTTTTTTATTTCTTTTCATTTGGGCTTTTCCATATATCCATACTGTTTCGAATTTCTTGCATCCCCTCAATGTTTACTTCCAATATGTGACTGTCAGCAGTAATTTGCTGAAAAGTTTAAGCAAATTATTTTTGCATGGTCTAAATTTGCACCGCCGGAGATTAATTAAACCAGTATAGGGATTGGATCAATTTGATGATGGCATTTTAAATTCCAACAAATGTTTTTCAATATTAAAATAAGTAATTGAAACCAGTCATTAATAAAAATATCCAATTCATTTTGGCAGGTTTTTTCTTTGCTGTTTTATGGCCCTCGGCAGCGGTAACCACTAAAATTGGATTACAATATTCGCAGCCTTTTGTAATTGCAGTAACCCGCTTTTTTCTGGCAAGTGTGCTACTGTTATTTCTTTCTCACATCATTTTACGGAAAAAACTTCCGCAACAAAAGCAATGGAAACAACTGGCGATTTATGGATTCTTAAACATCACTACCTACCTCGGTTTATATGTGCTGGCCATGCAACAAGTGTCTGCAGGTTTAGGCTCTTTGTCGATTGCAACCAACCCTGTTTTCATCAGCATCATAAGTGCTGTTTGGTTCAGAAATAAAGTAACTCCGGCTGTAATGGTAAGTCTCTTGCTTTGTTTTTTCGGGGTAGTCATTGCGGCCTATCCGCTTTTGCTCAGCAGCTACGCTACGCCGACCGGACTTGCGTTGTTGGTAGTAAGCATGCTTTGTTATTCGGCCGGTGCCATCTATTTTTCAAGAAGCCATTGGAATAATTTACATATCCTTACCATCAACGGATGGCAAACTTTATTCGGTGGCACTTTTTTGTTACCCTTTGCGCTTTATTTTTATGATGGCACAAAAAATAACTTTACAACGCAGTGGGCATTGAGCATTCTTTGGCTGGCCATTCCTGTTTCAATTGTAGCAGTGCAGCTATGGTTATTTTTATTGAGCGATAACCCTGTGAAGGCTTCCTTCTGGCTTTTCCTTTGTCCAGTATTTGGGTTTGCGCTGGCAGCACTCGTAATGAAAGAGCCACTTAGTTGGTACACGCTTACCGGGCTATTATTTGTAATTGGCGGGCTCTACCTGGTGTTTAAAAAAAAGAGGGTTTGATTTATCAAACTAGCCAATAGATATCTTTTCGAATAGCGCAATTGGTACTAAGTTTCCATTAAACCACAGTTGTGTCGTAGTTAATCTGGTACAAAAAAATAGTAGATATAGATTTTTTACTAACTAAAAATAACCTGCTGGTGAACGCTTTGGCCGTTGGTCAATAGGACACAACGGCGGCCTTCGGGATAGGTAGGTTGATTTATTTTAAGCACGAACGACTGCGCCTTCAGGAATGCTTTTTACCCTTGCGGGATTCCCTCTCTTCAACTACAATTAATTAACTTTCCCGTGAGCCGATGTTGTGTCTTTTCAACCAACATACTGAGGGTTGTCCATTGGGTAACTGCGGCGTTCGGGATAGGTTGATTTATTTTGCACGGTACTGGCTGTTGGCCTTCCCGATGCTTTGTTGAATTGAAACCAACAGCGGTAGCAAATCAGGACAAGTCTTGATGAATAAAACTGCCTGATAATAAAAAAGGGACTGCCATTATGATGGAGCAGTCCCTTTTTTTAATTTAGATACTTTATTACTTTGTAAAACTTTGCTGCAAAACAACATCGTCTGCCTGAACCACCAGCTTATATATTCCGGCTGTTAAATTTGTTACATCGATACTGTTGTTGATTAAAGAAAACGCAGTTGTTTTTACTACCACTCTGCCACTAAAATCAATGATTGAAACGGCTGCTCGCTTATTGACAGGCAGTCCGCTGATCACAAACTTCAGTTGATTGTTTGCAATCGGATTTGTTTGAACATTTAAAGCGGCCAACGATTTATCCAACTTTATCCTAAGTACCGGCGAAAACGCTTTTTTGCCATCAATATCTGTCATTTTTAGCCGATAGATTGCATCATTACTTCCGTCAATCAAAGGAGCATCTGCCTGACTATATTTTGTAACGGTGCTTCCGCCTCTTGGAGAAATGATTGCTTTATTAATCCAGCGACCAGTTTGCTTGTTTTGTTGCTCAATACTGTATTCTTTAAGATTTAATTCCTCGGTGCTTTCCCAGTTTAAGATCACTTTATTGTTTTGTTTAAAGCCATTGAAATAGGTAAGCTTTACTGGCAATACAAGGTTTCCTAATTGTGCCCGTAATTCGCCACCCAAGAAGCTTGAATTGTGCAAATTTAAATAACTCAATCCCAGCACCATCGAATCAGCAAAAGTACTTCTTACCACTGCACTACCGGTGATTGTACCGCTAAGGGCTGCAGTAACTGATAAATCGACAACCACGCCACCATTTGTGCCCGCAGCACCACCATGAATATGACTGGCGGCCGCCGCTGCAGCCAGACCACTAAAGTTACCCACTACAACCACCTCGTTGGTAATTTGATCAAGTAATACCACTACATTACCTGTTCCAGTAGAAGAATTGGCTGGTACTTCCTGTGACCCCGCCAGTGCACCCGTAAAATAGTAGGTTTGGCTTCCGGAGGTTGTAGTCGTAAGCTGTCCCCTTATTTCACCACCTGTATAGGTAGAAGTATGTACGTTTACATAGTAAAGTCCAGCCAGTAAATCAGCTTCCTGCGGCTCTGTCAATATGATTGGTACAGCCAATATCCCGGAGGTTCCGAGGGTATTAGCTATTGGCGATATTACGCTTGCATTTACTCCTATTGCAGCCGGGCCATGAATATGTGACATCGTAATATCGGTCGTTAAATTTTGATAGTTACCTCCCAATTCCAAACTGTTTGTAACTGTATTGTATCTTACAATCACCGTTCCCCGTGCAGTCGAAGAATTGGCAGGTACTTCCTGGCTCCCTTGCAAGACAGCCTTCAGGTAAACCATTTGCGACTCAATGATCAATTGTCCCCTTATTTCACCACCAGGAAAAACTGCATTGTGAATATTTACGTAAGTTCCACCTGTCATCATTAACGCCATATCACCCGGTGCAATAACAGATGCCACATGAATGGTACCTTTTGTATCCGCTGTTATTTGCAGCGGAATAATAACGGAACCATTCAGTGTAGGGTTGGCTTTATGAATATGGGCTGCGCTTGCTGCGGCAGACAAGCCGGTAAAGCTGCCGGTTACATAAACCATCCCGGTGAATTTATCAAGTAAGGTGGTTACGCTTCCCGTTGCTAGGCTACCATTTGGCGGCACTTCCTGTGCACCCTGAATTCGGCCTGTTAAATAGTCCGTTTGCCCAGCAGTGGTTCCTGTTATTTGTCCCCTTATTTCGCCACCACCAAAGGTGGTACTGTGAACATTTACATACATATTTCCAGCTATCAGGTCGGCTTCCTGTGCCACAGTTAATGTGGCTGATGCTTTTAATGTACCGCTAGTGCCCCCACTGTTTGTGATGTCAAATAAAGCCCCTGCATTCGAACCGGGAGCAGCAGGCGAATGAACGTGAGAGACCGTTACACCTGAGGCGATATTTTGATAATCACCGATAAGTTGTAAGTTTTTTGAGGTAGCGTCATATTTTATAATCACTACACCATTGGCGGTGGATGAATTACTAGGTACTTCCTGAATACCATCCAGCAAGGCTTTAAAATAGGTTGTTTGCGATTGTGCAACAACTGCAAAAAACAAAAGAATAAATAATGTAAAATTTTTTTTCATGATACTTTTTTTAATTAAAGATGATTGGGGGTTGTGCCTGGTTTATATTATAAAAACATTATAGCAATAGTAGTTAAAATTCTCCGAAATTGGAATGCATGTTTATCAACAATTTAGACGATACCTGGTTCAGTACGCTAAGGAAAAAATGATTTAAGGAAGATGTTATGAGCAAGTTATTGGCGGCGTGTAGGATAGGTTGATTTATTTATAGTGCTGGCAAAGGTTGCCCTTGAATTGCTTTTTCCACTCGCCAGTTTTCCAATTTTCAGATAAAATATACCAGGTTTCCCGTGAGCTGATGTTGTGTCTGGTTGACCAACATCCAAAGCGTCGTCCATTTTATAGCGGCGTCGTTCAGGATAGTTTGATTTGTTTAGTGTGGTAGTGACGGTGTTAAATGTAGGTAAAGTTTTTATTTAGTACCGATAGCTTACTGGTTAACCCTTCGACCGTTGGTCAATAAGACACAACGGCGGCGTTCGGGATAGGTTGATTTATTTGGTGTGATAGTGACGCCATTAAATGTAGGTACAGTTTTTTATTAACTACCGATAGCAAACTGGTTAACCCTTCGGCCGTTGGTCAATAAGACACAACGGCGGCGTTCGGGATAGGTTGATTTATTTAGTTCGCTACTAAATGCAGTTCCTGAAATTTTACGTTTAGTCGGTCCAACAGTTGGAGTGAAGGATTTTTTTGCCGTTGCGGATTTTCCTCTCCTCAGTTAAAATAAACCAGGTTTCCCGTGAGCCAATGTTGTGTTCATAGGATCATCATCAGAAACGTTGCCCATTGTGTTATAGCTGCGTTTGAGATAGATAAATTATCAAGTACGTTACCAACAGCAGCTTTAATATCGGGATGAAAGTTCAGTAGCGTTATTCCGTACAAGTGTGCGACGCCACCAAAGCTGCACATTGCTTCAACGCCCGGACAAAAAAGAAAAAGCCCGCCTCTAAAAAGAAGCGGGCTATATTTTAAACCATCGGTATTACTTCCCGCTGGCTAGGGGGAACGGAGGTTTTAGTAACGGTAATGATCTACTTTAAACGGACCGTCTTTTGGTATTCCCAAATAGGCACTTTGTTCCGTTGACAACTCGTCTAACACTACACCGATTTTGGCAAGGTGTAAACGGGCTACTTTTTCATCCAATAATTTTGGTAAAACGTACACTTTGTTTTCGTATTTACCTGGGTTGCAATACAACTCAATTTGCGCAAGTACCTGGTTGGTGAACGATGCACTCATTACAAATGATGGGTGACCAGTTGCACAACCTAAGTTTACCAAACGACCTTCTGCAAGGATGATGATGTCTTTTCCTTCGATGGTGTACATATCCACCTGTGGTTTGATGGTATTTTTGGTATCACCGTAATTAGCGTTGATCCATGCCATGTCAATTTCAATATCAAAGTGACCGATGTTGCAAACAATCGCTTTATCCTTCATTACACGGAAATGTCTTTCTGTAATCAGGTCACGACAACCGGAGGCGGTAACGATGATGTCTGCTTCTTTTACTGCGTCAATCATTGGCTTTACTTCAAAGCCGTCCATTGCTGCCTGTAATGCACAGATGGGATCAATTTCGGTAACGATTACACGACAACCTGCACCCTTCAAAGAAGCTGCTGATCCTTTTCCTACATCGCCATAACTTCCTACTACTGCAACTTTACCAGCCATCATTACATCTGTAGCACGACGAATCGCATCTACCAAACTTTCCTTACAACCATATTTGTTATCAAATTTAGATTTGGTAACAGAATCATTTACGTTGATGGCAGGCATCAACAAAGTGCCTTTTTCCATTCTTTCATACAGGCGATGTACACCGGTTGTAGTTTCTTCAGACAAACCACCAATGCCGGCAACCAGCTCAGGATATTTATCAAAAACCATATTGGTTAAATCACCGCCATCATCCAAAATCATCGTCAACGGACGATCTGCACCACCAAAGAACAAGGTTTGTTCAATACACCAATCAGACTCTTCCTGGGTTTGTCCTTTCCAGGCAAATACCCCAACACTGGTAGCGGCAATTGCAGCAGCAGCCTGGTCTTGCGTAGAAAATATATTACAACTGCTCCATTTAACTTCAGCACCCAGGGCGGTTAAGGTTTCAATCAAAACTGCAGTCTGTATGGTCATGTGTAAGCAACCTGCAATGCGGGCTCCTTTTAAAGGTTGGGATGGTCCGTATTCGGCTCTTAAAGCCATTAAACCCGGCATTTCTGCTTCGGCTAAACGTATCTCTTTGCGGCCCCAATCTGCAAGGCTCATATCAGCCACTTTGTTTTTGAGGCTGAAGTCAATTGAATGTTGTGTGATAGTTGACATAATGATTTTTAATTTGAATCGCAAAAGTACAAATCATAGGATAATATTCTAAACATGTGTGAAACTTTAGGACAAACTGTATTTTAAATATAATTTTGCAGAACAAAAGGTCAATTACTTATGGCAAAGGCTTCTCAAAAAGCGGATTCAACTACTGAACAAATTTCGCTGGATAGCAAAGACATTGCAATTCTACAATTGCTTCAAAAGAATGCAAGAATCACCGTAAAGGAAATCAGCGATCAAATGCACCTGAGTACTACGCCGGTGCATGAACGCATCAAGCGGATGGAGGCAAGTGGCGTGATAAAACAATATGCTACATTACTGGATCATACAAAAGTAAAGAAGAGCCTGATGGTAATTTGTTATGTATCGTTGAAAGAGCATAGCAAAAATGCAGGCGTAAAGTTTATTGAAACCATGCAGGTGCTACCCGAAGTAATTGAATGCTACAGCATCTCCGGCGAATTTGATTTTATGTTGAAAGTAGTTTGCGGGGATATGAACGCCTACTATGATTTTCATGTAAATAAATTAAGCCAGATTGAAAACATGGGGCATGTGCAGAGTGTGTTTGTAATGGGGATTATTAAGCAAACGCATGAGTTGGTGTAACCCCCTATCTCCTTAAGGGGTGTAAAGGCAGACCCCATTTATTTGAGCGCTTTTATTTAAATACAGTTTGAAACATGTAAGCTGATCAAAGGCCCCCCCGCAGGCTAGCGGGGCGGAGGGTTTTCACCCCGCAATCATCTTCAAAAACTCTTCCTTTTTTCTTCTGGCTACGTCCAGTAAGGTACCATCCTTCATCATCACTTGACCGCCATTGGCCTTTACATATTTTTGGATGTAGTTTAAATTGATGAGGTGCGAATTGTGGATTCGATAAAAATGATAGGGCTGCAGCATGTCTTCAAAATCTTTTAGTAATTTGGTTACCAGCAGACTTTTACTTTCGGTAAAAAATATTTTGCAATAATTAGAACTTGATTCTATGTGCAGGATACTTTTAATTGGGATAAACTCAAGTCCTTCTGAGGTAGGGATGGCGATTTTATCTTCCTGTGACTTTTTTTCGCTCATGGAGTTTTTTAGAATGTCAATCTTTTCTTTGGTTTGAGAAGAGGAACGCAATTTTGAGAGTCTGTTTGCCGCAACCTGTAATTCCTCAATGGCAATGGGTTTCATCAGGTAATCGAATGCGCTGATTCTGATGGCATCAATGGCGTAATGGTTGTAGGCTGTGGTGAAGATGATTTCAAAATCACATTCGCCCAATTCTTCCAGCATACGAAAGCCGCTCATCTTAGGCATTTCAATATCAAGGAATATCACATCGGGTTTGTGGTGTTTTATTAGTAACATTGCTTCCTCCGGTTTCTGTGCTACGGCTATCACCTGCAAATCCGGACAAAATCCCTCTATTTTTTGATGCAGATTCTGTAAGCTGTTTAGCTCATCATCTATCAATATCGCTTTGATCTTTTCCATGTCAGATTACTTTTAATTTAATTGAAACCCTTGTGCCGGCTGGCGCATCATTTTCATCATATAAATCTTTGATTACAATATTGTCCGGACTGCTTTGATTTCCATTGAAAATATGGATTCTATTGTCGGTAATTTTTAAACCAACGCTTTTATGATGTGGTTTATTTTGTCTATTATAGGCCATTGATAATTGTCTTCCAATTCCATTGTCTTCAATTATATATCGTATAAAATCACCTGCCAGGGTAACCGCTACCGATAATTTTAAATGCTCTTTTTCGCTGTGGGCAATTCCATGTTCGATGGCATTTTCTACAAAGGGTTGTATGATGAGAGCCGGTACTTTATAATCGCCATTGTCTAAAGCGGGATCAATGATGGCTTCGTATGCAAACTTGTTATTAAACCTTAATTGTTGCAGATCGATGTACAATTGCATCGACTCCATATCTTTTTGCAACGGCAACAATTCGTTTCGGCTGCTATCAAGTATGGTTCTAATAAGCCGGGCGAATTTATTTAAATAGTCACTGGCCAGTCGCTTCTCATTTTGCATCATAAAATTTTCGATGCTGTTTAGACTGTTGAAAATAAAATGTGGATTCATTTGCGACTGTAGGGCCTGCATTTGCGTTTCAGCAATTTTTTGTTTAAAAGTAGACTCGGTGCGTTTCTTCTTTGCCTGTATAGATTTATTAATGAAAAAGGCGATACCTATAATGAGCGCAAAACAGATAGCCAGCGCTAATAAAAAAGCATTTTTTATGCCGAGTTCTTTCTCCTGCATTTTAGCTACTTGTTTCAAATGCTGGTTTTCTATTTCCTTGCGTTTAATCATCCATTCTGATTCATGGATGATCGTATTGCGCTTGTTATGTTCCGAGAACAAGGTGTCGTAGGCAGTCCGGTGAATTCTATAATAATACAATGACGAGTCTTTATTATTTTGCTGATCATACACGTTGGATAATTCGATGGCTGCATTGGCTTGTCCTTCGAGATAAGCTGTTTTTTTTGCAATATTTAATGCTTCGATGAGGGTATTAATTTTCTTTGAAGGAACCAGTTCTGTTAAATACTTTGCTTCGGCTATATACACCTGGTATTCATTTCTAAGATCATTGTTTGTCTGTGCCTGGGATAAAGCTTTTGAAAAATAGTATGCTGCGGAATCAAAATTTTTTTTGATAGCGCAAAGTATTCCGAAGCCAGCATTGTATTGCGATAGAATATATTTATCGTTGGATTTTATTGCAAAGGGTAATCCTACCAAAAGATTTTCTTTTGATTCTTTATAATTTTTTTCGTCGAGGTCGCACTCATGCAATAATTCGTAGTTAATGGCAACTCCCCGCCATGCAGATAATTTTGCATTGATTATAATGGCCTCGGCGGTATATTTCCGGCATTTTACATAATCTTTCAACACTTTAAAATTGTCACCAATATTATTGAGACAAACCGCTTTTAATCTTAATGCACTGCTTTGCTCCGCATAATCAATTGCATTAAAATAGGCAGTATTACTGGCTTCGTAATTGGCAGAATTGGAAAGCAGAATACCAAGGTTTATCTCCGACAGTGACTTCCCATAATTAAAATGTAAGCTATCACTTAAAGCAGCTACTTTTTCATAATAACTAAAGGATTGTTTCACATCGTTTTCACTAAAGCGATAGCTGATCCGATGCAACGTGAGGATGTGTTGCGAATCAATTTTCGGGTGTTGGTTGATCCAGTTAATCATACTGTCAACAATTCTGGTTTGGGCAAAAAGACAGTATTGGCTGCAAACTAATAAAGTGATTAAGAGGATTCTTTTTACCATGAAATTAAAGATGGTGAATTTTTTGAATAATATATAAATGTATAAAAAATGTTTTACTAACTATTTGTATGATTCAAAGGATCATTTAAATAGCCCGATTGGTATATTTTTAAAATAGTGCAACAGGCTTATTATAAACGATACCAGTTAAAATTAAATAATGAGGCAACTGTTTCGGAAAGATCTCCGCAACCGGCTTGTTGTATTATGTATCCGGATGGATTGAAATGATAGCTGGTTAAAAAATTGAAATTAGGCGTTAATTAGCCTGATGTAGAACGCAATTCAGGCTTTAAAACCTAAGGGGATAAAATACCAATTGATATTGCTGAATATGGAATTAGGAAAGCATTTTTAGGCAGTTGCGATTGTAGTAAAATATGATGTTCAAGCATAGAGTAGAAAAATTCCCCAGTCTGATTTGAAGAAAGAAGTTATCAAAAATGACCAGTTCAAATTAGACGGGTAAAAGGAATACCACCACATTGTTGAGGTGGTATTTCCTTTAAAACAGATGCATTATAAAATGGAAATTTTTAATTCGGGAGCAAAAAAACGCCGCCCTTGTTTATCAAATACGATGATGTCAAAAAAATACAATTCTTCTCCTGTATGTAATCCATCAACAATGTTTTTTTGCCAGACTGCGGGTAATGGGGTAGTGGTAAATCGCTGGGCAACCACGTCACTTTGAACCGATGTTTTTCCGGTTTCCTCGTCTTCTGTTACACCAATTCTTTTATAAGCTAACTGGTAGGAGGATATTTTATATTCTACATTTTTTTCATCCAGAATTTTTAAAGGAAGTATAACCAGTTGCCCGGCCTCTTCCGCAGGTAAGGCTATGGTACCAGTGGCTTTACCCAAAGATGTTTTAGCGAATGGCTTTTTTACTTTTGTTCCAGCAGGCTGCGAACCAGGTTTATCAGGCTTTTGAGCCAAAACCGTGGTTCTTCCTAAAAGTAACAAAGCAAATAAAGCAGTAAAAAGGTAAAATTTTCTGTGCATCCTTTCTGTTTTTAAAATAGAACGAATTTACATGGTAATTAGTATCAAAAAATGTTAATTCAATGCTGCCAGGCTCTCTTCAATTGTTTTGATCCGATCGGCGGCGTCCGCCTGTTTTTTTCTTTCCAGTTCTATTACCTCCGGCTTTGCGTTTTGAACAAAGCGTTCGTTGCTCAATTTCTTTTGTACGCTCAATAAAAATCCTTGCTGGTGTTGCAGATCCTTTAACAGATCACTTTTTAAAGCTTCACTGTCCAATTGTCTTTCAGACTCCAGGTAAAATTTATCTTTTTCAACCGCTACTACAATTGTATTGGCAATGGGCTCGCTGGTAAAGCTGATACTCACCGCATTTACTTGTTTGCCTAAAATATTTTCAATACCAGTATAAGCCGCAGCGTTCGCAGTCTGGATATGTAATTGAATAGTGTCTTTTGGTTTCACCTGGTTTTTATTGCGGGCATCCCTTAAGGAAGAAATGACTTGCTTTAATAATTCACCCTGTGCCAAAATTTCGGGCTTTGATTGAGGATATACCTTCGTTTGTGTGATACAAAGATCGATTGGCTGCTCTTTTAGTAAATGATGAATTTCTTCGGTAATGAAAGGCATAAACGGATGAAGTAACTGCATCAGTTGTTCAAAATACCCGACTGTTTTATGATAAACTGCTACTTCTATTGGTTGCTCAAAGCCAGGTTTCACCCATTCCAGGTACCAACTACAGAAATCATCCCAAATAAGAGAATAGACAGTCTTCAATGCCTCACTCAGGCGAAATTGTTTCATCAACCCATCTACTTCCGATTTTACCTGGTTTAGCCTGTTATCAAACCATTCAATCGCAAACTGGTTGCTTTTTAATGGTAAATGGTGAATGGAGGATTGTGAAGCACTATTTGGTTTCTCAGGTGCATTGATAGTTGAAGATTGTTCATTGATATTTGACCATTCACCATTCACAATTGACGACTGCCTGCCTTCCCACATCTTTACCAGCTTCAATGCATTCCATAATTTATTATTGAAATTTCGACCTTGTTCCAATGCACTTTCATCAAACATTAAATCATTGCCGGCAGGGGAGGATACTAAAATTCCGAACCGCACTGCATCTGCACCATATTGTTCAATCAGGCCCAGCAAGTCGGGTGAGTTCCCCAATTGCTTACTCATCTTTCTACCCAGCTTATCCCTTACCATTCCTGTGAAATATACATCCTTAAAAGGCGGCTGACCGGCATACTCATAACCGGCCATGATCATCCTGGCAACCCAAAAGAAAATAATATCCTGTCCTGTAACCAGGGTGGTGGATGGATAATAATAATTTACCTCATCATTTCCCGGATGACTGATGCCTTTAAATACTTCCATTGGCCATAACCAACTGGAAAACCAGGTGTCGAGCACATCTTCATCCTGGCTAAGTCCGGTCTTTTCTGTTCCGGAAATAAAAGGCATTTTACCAGTTATGTCATAATATTTGGCATATGCTTCGTCTTCATCTTCTGCCACATATACATTGCCTTCCGCATCGTACCACGCAGGAATCCGCTGGCCCCACCAAAGCTGGCGGCTGATGCACCAATCTTTAATATTGCTCAACCAATGACTGTAAGTGTTTTTTGCTTTTGCCGGGTGAAACTGAATGGTATCATCGGTAACAGAAGATAAGGCTTCCGGATTTTTATCCAAAAATTTTTCCATATCTATAAACCACTGCAACGATAAACGATGTTCTATCACAGCACCAGTTCTTTCGCTGGTGCCTACTTGTCCTTTGTAATCTTCTATTTTCTCTACCAATCCAAGACGGCTGATATCGTCAACAATTTCTTTTCTTAATACAAAGCGATCTACTCCTACATAAGAAAGTACCAAATCAGAAGGGTTGTCGTCCATTAAATCTTCGGCAGTAAATTTACCGGCTGCATCCAACGTGTTAATCACTTTCAACTGATGCCTGAGCCCCAGCATGTTGTCATTTTTATCATGAGCCGGTGTAATTTTTAATGCGCCTGTACCAAAATCAGTTGTTACATATTCATCCGCAATGATGGGGATTTTCCGGTTGATGATCGGTACATAAACTTCTTTACCAATAAAGCTGCCATAGCGTTCATCGGTTGGGTTTACGCAAATGGCGATATCGCCTAAAATGGTTTCGGGCCGGGTTGTTGCAACAGTAATACCACTGCCTGTGCCATCAACAAATTTATAAGTTATAAAATATAGCTTTGAGTCAATGTCTTTAAAAATAACTTCTTCATCACTCAATGCCGTTTGACTTACAGGATCCCAGTTCACCATTCTTTTTCCCCGATAAATCAATCCTTTATTATGCAGGTCAACAAACACTTTCAACACACTTTTATAATAATCTGCATCCATGGTAAAGGAAGTTCTATTCCAATCAAGACTACAGCCGAGCTTTTTTAATTGTTGTAAAATGATGCCGCCGTATTTTTCTTTCCATTCCCAGGCGTAGGTCATAAATTCTTCTCTTGTTAAAGATGATTTTGCAATCCCTCTTTCTCTGAGCATGGCAACTACTTTTGCTTCTGTGGCAATAGAGGCATGGTCGGTGCCGGGCACCCAACAGGCATTTTTGCCTTTCATCCGTGCTCTTCTGATCAATATATCCTGGATGGTGCTATTCAGGCAATGTCCCATGTGCAACACACCGGTAACATTTGGCGGAGGTATTACAATGGTGTAGGCCTCCCGTTCATCGGGCAAACTATTAAAATATCCTTTGTTGAGCCAATGTTCATACCAGTTTGCTTCTACTTCGTTGGGGATGTAATTTTTCGACAGTTCCATTTTCTGAATAATTGATTATTTCTGTAGCAATAAACCGCAGCAGGTTCCTACAAGGTTTCATTTTAAATATGTGCAAATGTACGAATTGAGGTTTCAATTTCTACATCACTGCTGATTGATTGAATTGGATGAAGAATTTGAAACGCAATGCTGTTTATAAATTATTCCGTTTATTCCGAAATCCAGGAATTTATCCTGGTTGGAACCTTTTAGGGCATCTCTAAAAACTCATTTTTTTATTTGACCTCACCTTTAATTCCTCTCCCCCGAAAAATTCGGGGTCTTCGACAAAAGAGAGGAAAAGGTAAGTTTTTAGAGATGCCCTATAGTAACAGGCCTTTAGCTGGGGTGGGGGATGAATGCCCGTAATGCGTTATTCGAACGATTGATTGCTGGCAATACCTTTAATAGTCCTCATCTTTAGGCTGTATGTTGATGGATAAAAGTTTGTGCTTTTTCAGCAGGGAGAACAAGCAATTTTTTTATAATTATGCTTTTGAATACGCTTACTTGCTTGAGGTTGATTTCCCTACCTTTGCGCCCTTAAATTGATTTCCGTGCAACCAGTTCAACAAAATCTCCGGCTCCAGAAAATTATTACCGGAGTGGGTATTATACTTTTTGCAATGAAAGTATTTGCGTGGTATCTCACACAATCTGTAGCTATTTTAACCGATGCACTGGAAAGTACGGTGAATGTTATTGCAGGTTTAATAGGTGTTTATAGTTTATACATTAGTGCCAAACCTAAAGACTGGGATCATCCCTACGGACATGGTAAAGCTGAGTTTATTTCCGCCGCAGTTGAAGGCACACTGATAACGATTGCCGGGTTTATTATAGTATATGAAGCGATCGACAACCTGATTCATCCGCATACCATTCAAAAATTGGATTATGGTATTTTGCTGGTAGCCATTACCGGGGTCATCAATTACATCGCTGGTTTTATCTGCATTAATACGGGTAAAAAAAATAAATCAATGGCGCTGGTAGCAAGTGGCAAACATTTACAAACGGATACCTATTCCACCATAGGAATCATCGTTGGATTGATTTTGTTGTACTTTTTAAAATTATGGTGGATCGATAGTGCGGTCGCTATCATCTTTGCATTTATCATCATATTTACCGGTTACAGCATCATCCGTAGCTCTGTGTCGGGAATTATGGATGAGGCTGATACCACTTTGATCAATCAATTGGTGTTGATCTTAAATAACAACAGGAGACCTAACTGGATTGATCTGCACAACCTTAGGATTATTAAATATGGCGGTACACTGCACATTGATTGCCATCTTACGCTGCCTTGGTACCTGAATATAAAAGAAGGTAATGTTGAAATTGATACCTTATTTGAAATCGTAAAAAATGAATTTGGAGAGGCAATGGAAATATTTGTTCATTCGGACGGCTGCAACGATTTTGGTTGTCGCATTTGCAGCAAGCAAAATTGTTCAGTACGGCAGCATCCTTTTGAGAAAAAAATAGCCTGGACTGTGGAGAATATTTCTGAAAATATTAAGCACCAACTGTAAGAAATTTTAAGTTCAAAGGTGATGGAAAATCCTCTTTCCGGATTTTACAGCAATGAGATTTTGTAAGAATGCAGTTGTTGCAGGCTACCTGCAGATCTTGGTGCTGAAAAATAAATTTGGAATTGGGGTGTTTAGGAAGGAGTTGTTTTCATTTTGGTCGAATCTGAGTTTAAGCAGATTTTATATTCGTTATAAAGGGAAGGCAACTATTAGCATACACCCTTTGCCTGGAGCAGTTTCGAGTATGATAGTCCCGTTGTGGATTTCCACCCGTGTATGTATATTTTTAAGACCTACACCATTCTTTATTTTTGACGTATCAAAGCCTACTCCATCATCCTTTACCATTAGTTCAAGTGAATTCTTTGTTTGCACAAGCGACAAATATACATTCCTGGCTTTTGAGTATTTTAGGGTATTGTTAAGCTGCTCCTGGATTATCCGATAAATAGTTAATTGTAGTTTTTCAGATACCAGTTGGTCGTCAAAATTTCCCCAATTGGTCCTTACATTCATTTCAATGTCCTGCCGTTTAAAAGCGATCCAATTATCAATTGATTCAATCAGGCCTCTCTCATTAAGGGTTGGCGGCATAATCAACTGCGATATCTTCTTAATTTCATTGATGGCCATCAAAATGTATTTCTTGCTGTTTTGCATAAACACCAGCCGCTTATCTTCCTCGCTGATAGCACAGTCGATGTAGAGATTGGAAGCTGCCAATATTTGATTGATGTTTTCAAGCAACTCATTTCCCATTTGACTGCGTTCGGTTTCCTGGGCAATCAAAACGGCATTTGTTTTTTCATTGATGGTGAGTTCTTTTTGTTTTTCAAGTTTAATTTGTTTATCAATTTTATCCAACGCATTTAAAATAGCTTCCGGAAGACGTTCCAAATGATCTTTTAAAATATAGTCATCTGCGCCTGCTTTAATGACTGATACTGCATACTCCTCCGAAATGGTGGCCGTTACCAGTATAAATGGTATTTTCAGACCGCTTTGAAGAAAAATATGCAAAGCTTCTTTGGAGCTAAAAGATGGAAGTGTATGATCGGAAAGAATTACATCGGGCGCAAATTTTATCATTGCCTCTACATAAGCTTCTTTATTGTCAACCACCCTGATTTCAGCCTCAATTTTACTTTTAGTAATGACCCGCCTGGTCAGTTCCGCATCAATTCCCACATCTTCAAGGTGTAATATTTTCAGACTGTTTTTCATTACTTAATTTTTATTTGATCGGTGTGTTTCTTTACAGCCAATTATTGAATTCACAATGAGAATAAATTGCCCGATTTGCCACTTCGGTGATTAAAAAAACTATCGCTCAAAAATTACTTTATCACAGTAGATGCAAGCAATGCCTGCCCGGCAAAATTATTTCGAGTATTATTATTGCACTTTGCTATTCTTTCTACGTTTCAACCAGACGTGATTATTGTAGTGTAAAATAAAAAGTGGCGCCCTCATCTACAGCAGATTCGGCCCAAATCTGTCCGCTATGACGTAAAATTATTCTTTGTACAATTGCCAAACCTACGCCGGTTCCTTCAAATTCTTCCTGCCTGTGAAAACGTTGAAATACGCCAAAAAGTTTATGGTAATAGGTCATATCAAATCCTGCACCATTGTCTTTTATAAAATAGGTAGTTCCCTTATCCGTTTCCATTACACCTATGTCTATCACCGGCTGTTTCTTTTTGGATGAATATTTAAAAGCATTCAGCAATAAATTTTGAAAAACAAGTTGAATTGTTACTTCATCTGCAATTGCTGTACCTAGTTTTCCAATGTTTACAATATGGTTGTATTTGTTCAATTGTAGTTGGTCATTTATAATATCATGTACTATACTATCAAGGTTGATCGTTGTTTTGTTCAATGCTTTTTTTCCCAGCCTGGAAAACTCCAGCAGGTCATCAATCAGATGGCCCATATTATTTGCATTGAACATTACCCGTTCGAGAAGCCGGCTTCCTTCCTCATCCAGTTTATTTTTATAATCTTCCAACAGTATTTGTGAATAGCCATTAATTGCCCGAAGAGGCGCTCGTAAATCGTGGGAAACCGAATAGGAAAAAGACTCCAATTCTTTATTGGCAGCATACAACTCTCTTGTTCTTATTTTCACCCTTTCTTCCAACTCATTATTTAGCTGTCTCACTTCTTCTGCTACCTTTTTAAGTTCAGTAATTTCTATAATGGTACCCAACATTTTTAATGGATTAGATTTACTTTCACCTATGAGTTTACCGTTGATAAAAACCCAGTGAACAGATTGATCGGGCCAGATGACTCTTGTTTCAATCAACCAGATTTGAGTCGTCAATGCTTCATTGAAGGATGTTTGTACCATTTCTAAATCATCAGGATGTAAATGTGACAAAAACCTTTTCATGCTCCAGTCCGGAATCATTTCGTGGTAACCAAAAATCTGATCATGTCTGAGGTTTCGGACCGATGTATCTGTCTGTAGATCAAGTTCCCATATACCAATTTTACCTGCTTCCAGTGCAAAGTCGAGTCGCTCTTCAGCTTTTTTTCTTTCCGTAATGTCCAGGCTTAATATCAGGCGGCCTTTATTTTCGCCGATGTTCATCTCATGTGAATTCACTTCTACAAAAATCACCGAACCATCCTTCTTAAGATGTTTCCAAATTCCGGCAAATTTCAATCCGTTAGTGGCGGAGTGGTCAAATTGAAGATAGCGCTGCTTTTCATCATCCGGGCGGATATCCATAGCAGTCATTGACAGAAACTCATTGCGGGTATATCCATAATGAGTAATGGCAGCCTCGTTTACATCTATAAATTTTAAGGAGGGTAATTCAAGTACCCACATTGGCAGGGGGCTATTTTCAAAAAGTTTTCGATATTTTTTTTCGCTTTGTAGTAATTCATTGGTTCTTGCGATTACCCGCTGCTCCAGTGTGGTATTGAGTAATTTAATTTCTTCTTCAGCTTTTTTTCGTTCAGAGATATCCCTGGTTATTCTTGAAAACCCAATAATATCTCCATTTCTTTTCAAAGCAGTCAGCACCGTATTGGCCCAAAAAAGAGTCCCATCCTTTTTTAACCGCCAGCCTTCATTTTCAAAACGTTTATGCTTGACAGCAATTAAAAGCTCCTGTTGTGGAAAATTACTTTCTCTTGCTTCATTCGGATAAAAAATGGAAAAGTGCTTACCTATGATTTCACCTTCGGTATATCCTTTTATTCTCTGAGCACCTTCGTTCCAACTGCTGATATTTCCCTCCGGCGATAACATAATAATGGAATAATCATAGACCTCGCTGGTCAAAAGCCTATATCGCTCTTCGCTTTCCTTTAGTGCTTCTTCAGCCTTTCTTCTTACGGTGATATCCCGTAAAAAGACAATGTACCAATTGTCATTTTTTATCTTAACGGGCGACAAGGTTATTTCAATTTCAACGATTGCTCCGTCCTTTTTGACTACTTTTTCAATAATGACTTTTCCAGCGTCTTTTAATGAATCTTTGTTCAAAAACTTTTCCCGATCGGCAAGCAGCAAGTCCTCAGCATTTTGCAACAATAAAATTGAACGTATGGGCTGTTCGGTCACTTCGTCTTCTTTCCAGCCAAACATATTTTCGGCGGCAGGATTCCACTTTTTTATCAAACCGTTGTTATCAAAAACAATCACCGGATCCGGTGCGTTTTTTATAATGAACTGCACCTGTTCCTCACTGTCTCTTAATTCATTTTCTGCCTTTTTTCGTTGATCGATTTCATTTTCCAACGCCTTCTGCGAACGCAATGAAAACGCAACAGGCAAATACCGGATAATGTAAAAAACCGTAACCCAACTTATAATACCCGTTATGAAGCGGGCGAAGGCATTTAAACGATAGACCGGGTACCAAAAAGTAACTGCATCTAAAAAATGAGTAGCGCCACAGGCGAGTATAAACGCAGCAAATAAAAAATAAAGCTTTACAAATTGCGCATCCCGTCTGCGAAGAATGTATTTTATGATTACCAGCGGTAAGGTAAAGTAAGCAGACCAGATCAAAAGATCACTTACAATGTAAAACCACCCGTGGAATTCACTCCATTTGCCACAATGCCAACGGGGTGGCCAATCGGAATAGTCGAATAGTTTAGAAAAAAAATCAACGAGTTGGTCCATAGTTAATTTTAAAAAATGAAACTAATTTTTTAAGTCATTTTACTGAATCTGGCGCTTTGCTTAAATGTGTTTCAATCTTAGAAAACCAGCCAAAAGACGATGTTTAATGCCGTAGAAAAAACGGATTTAAAAATTCAAGTAATCGTATGCCAATTGCGAATGGCGAAATATGACAAGATAACGTTGAGTAATCCATATTTCACCATTCAATATACGATAGCTATCTGCTCACAATTCGATGCTTCATTTTACTCTTTACCCAGCACAAGGTTTGGTAAATGTAATTTAATATTTAATTGTTTGGGGTAACACTATGTCAGCTTTTAAAATAATCAATCAAACCAATCTTTCGTCAATTGTAAATAGCAAGATTAAATAGCTTTTGAAATAGGGGCCATCTAAAAGGTTTTTCTGTATTACTTTATTTTCAATAATAAAACGAAAATCGGATTTTTTACATTTGCACATGATCCCCTTTGAACTGGGTACAAAAAATTTGCCTAACTTTCATCCAACAAACCTTGAGCTGATAAGTACATTTTTAACGGCAATCGGATTAAAGAAAAAGAGGACTACAATTGTGTTTAAAGTCTTCTTTGTATTGTTTGCTGTGTTTTTAAATTGGACTAATATTTAAAAGGCGCCCGGTAGGAGTGGCAAGTGTAAAAATGATGTCAATATCATTTTGTAGAAATATTTCCACAAAACATATTTTCTTTTCGATTTTGAAATATGCCAATTGTGGCACGATGTTTTGTCACTTTCGTTTGTAATATGAAACCAATGAAAGCTGCAACTGATATCGCTGATCTTCTTCAAATTAATAAAATGCTATCTGGGTATATCAATAAATTAATTGTTGAAAGAGCGGAATTATACAACTCGTTTATTGATCTTTTAAACAACCGGGCCGCTGAATTTAATAGCAACAAAATTGCGTTGATGGAATTACTAAAAGAAATTGATTGGGATGATAAAATTAGCAACAGGCCATTATTGAAAGATTGGAAAAGAAGCATCAAATTGCAACCGTTACAAGCAGATGATCCGGCAACCCTGGAGTTTGAATATTGGTTAGTGACTGCACTTGAAGCTTATAAAACTGCGCTCAATGCTACCTTCTTAACCAATGCGGCCAGCAAGTATATTTTAATGGATCAAAAATGTTTTCTGCAAGCCTTTCTTCTTGATTTAATCAAGCACCGCGAATTATACGCAGAAGTTGAACAGCCAGCTTTGTCAGCTTATTCTTAAAATAAAGTATTTTCTCACACAAAGGCATTTTACTTGTTGTAATGCTTTTCTAAAAATTAAATATATGAATGCACCAACCGCACCTTACTTAAAAACAATGGTAGAATGTCACAAGAAAATGATGGAAGATGGCTACAAAGAAGACTTTTCAATGGATGAAGATCAATTGAAATGCCTCGGGACAGATAAAAAATATACAGCAGCTGATATCAGCATTGTTAACTTCTTCAGGTTTGAAGGTCAAAATGATCCCGCTGATAATTCTATAATGTATGTAATAGAAACCAATGATGGAAAAAAAGGAACGGTGATAGACGCTTACGGCGCTTATGCCGATGCGGATTTAAGTGATTTTATTACCGCTGTAGAAAATATTCAGAAAAAAACAGCCAGGTAGTAGGAAAAGATTTTTTAAAAATGTAGCCAACAAAAAAACATCCATCACGGATGTTTTTTTATATTAATTTTTTACTAGCGGATGCCTTTCAAGCAACCATCGATTTTAATAGTGCTTCGCTGGTAAATCTGATTTTTTATTTTCTTCCAATAATGTGATCATGTCATCATTCCCGATTTGAATTGCTAGTGCAATTACGCCTTCATAACAGGTTGTTTTAAACTTATCCATTTTATTGAGCATACAAAAAAAGCAATCATCCCTTAATGCGTCATCATATTTTGTTTTCATTAAAATATCATTGATATCACTTAAAAACTCTTCATACAAATTACTTTTATTTGCCTTAGGAATTTCACTGATAAACATAAATATTTGTTCCAGCCTTTCTATGTTTAAGTTATCCTCTATCAAATAGTCTGCAAGCAAAATATTTAGACTTTTTGAGCTGCTTGCCTTCTGCATTTTAGCAATTATTTTCAATAGATTTTTCTCAAACCAATATAGTTCCTTTAAGTCGCTTACTAAAAGGTGTAAAAAATCATTGGGTTCATTTCTTTCATCCTCAACATCTCCATCCAACGCATTGAAAAACGCCTGACTTGATCTTGCCATATTTTATGAAAATTTTCCGGATTAAATATGCTATCCGACTATAAAAAGTAGCCGGACACTACGTTACTGGTCCTTTTTTCCTGAAAAAAGTTTGGCTACAAAATAGATCACAACCACAAGAACAAGGATAACACCAATAGTGCCTGTCCATACACCTGCTTTGAATATACTACCAATCGCCTCGCATCCGGTTAGTATCAATGCCCCGACTAATAAAACCGGAACCAGGTATATTAATTTACTTCTTATCATGTTATTGTTTTCTATTTACAGATTAATTGATGAAATATTACACGGCTTCCAGCATTCCTACATTTTCTAACGGAATAAGCCGCACGTTGCTTCCTTTTTTAAATTTACTCGGACTCAGTCCTGTTACTTTTGTAAACTGGTTACTTAAGTGAGAAACACTGCTGTAGTTCAGCTTCCAGGCAATTTCGGTTACGGACATTCCTTCCATCATCAACAGTTCTTTTATCTTTTCAACCTTGTGTGCAATGATAAAGTCACGCAGACAGATGCCCGTTTCCTGGCTAAAAATATTGGCGATGTAGGTATAATTATAATTCAGATTGGTACTCAGGTAATGGGATATTTTCAGCGTACTAAGCATTGAATCTTCGTGTACCATTTTTATAACACTGCGTTTAATTTTATCAACTAAAATATCCTTATTACCATCAATCAATTCAAGACCCCAGTTGGCAAGTGTAAATGCCAATTGTTCCTTCTGACTCATTGTTAATGGATATTTCAAATCTGCTTCACCAAGGTTTACCTTGTAGTATGGCACCTCCATTTCATCTAATATTTTTTTCACTAACATCACACATCTAAGGCAAACCATGTTTTTAATATTGATAGTCATATAAGTAGTATTTAAAAGTTTAAAAAATCCTATTACGTTCAGCAAACTTCAATTACTGAATCGTATGATATAACTTACCTTATAGAAAAACAGTGCCAAATAAATAGGGAGCCATAAAATGCATTAGGCTAACAGTTAGTAAGTTATCAAACGAAACAGCTTGACCTGAAAGCATTGATTTAGTTGAGTTATTTCAACTTTCAGGGCTTTTTCGCCTTGAAATGATTAAAATCAGTAAGGATTTTTATAATTGGTTGGTGGGGAATTGCAGGGAGGGAAAGCCTTTAATGAGCATTTATTTCTACAAATATCAGTCGGAAATTGATTTGACGGGTGAATCCCAAATTATTGCTACTTATTACGTTCGGTGGAGACAAAGATTGAGGCCCGGAGGTGTAGTCACTGAACCCACTTACCACTTGCTGTTGCTACTATTAAAGATTCACCTCTATTCGAATTATTCAAGCGGCTTTAGCTTGCAGGGCACATCAGGCATATTGTGCAAATTCAATTGTAAACACGGTGCCTAAATCAAGTTGAGAATTAACATCTATACGGGCATTGTGGCTTTGCAGAATATTTAAAGTAGTTGCCAGTCCTAAACCAATACCATTTCTTTTGGATGTAAAATAGGGCTCAAAAAGTTTTTCTTTATTTTCCTGGGTTATGCCACAGCCATTGTCACTAATAAAAAGCAAACATTTTTTATTATTCAACTGGGTAATTACTCTGATCAATCCGGTATCGTCCGGAACAGCCTCTATGGCATTTACGATGATATTTAAAATGGCCATTTCTAATTTAAGTGAATCTGCTTTTATTATACAATCCAGATCGTCAAAATCGGCTACCAGTTTAATATTTCTAAGCATTAACTTATCTTTTACAGACAAGATTACCTGTTCTACAAGAGGCTTCAACGATACCTTTGTGAAATTCATTTCTGTAGCACCTGAACTTTGGAGTAATTCTGTTACCAGGTCGTTGATACGCTGTCCATTTCTAAATATAATATCCAGATAAAATTGATCGTCTGCATTCACATTGGTTTGTAAAAGATTTTCCACAGCCAACTTAATATTGCTTAAAGGATTTCTTACTTCATGGGCCAGAGTGCGGATGAAGCGACCGGATACAGCCAACTTTTCGGCCTGCAGGCTTGCCTTCTCGGCTTTTTTTAAATCAGTAATATCATGTATGATGCCTTGCAAATAAGATCTGCTATCGCTATCCACTTCCATAGAGGCTGAGATCAGGCAGGTTTTAATTTCCTTTTTAGACGTTACAAATTCAGACTCGAAATTATCAATTTCGCCATCATTTTTTATCTGGCTTAGAATATATTCTATGTCGATTGGGTTTCTTAAAAAGTTGATCAGTTTTTTTCCAATGCAATCTTCCACTGCATAATCCAGGATATCCGTAATAGCATAATTGATGGTGTTAATGGTGGTGTCGGCACCGGCAACAAAAACTACATCTTTCGATTTTTCAAAAATGCTTCTGAATCTCCGTTCGCTTTCCTGTATTTTTTGCAGGTTGTTAATTCGTTCCAATGTATAGCGAATGGTACGTTCCAGTTTGTCTTCATCCAGATCGGCTTTTATCAGGTAATCAAAAGCCCCCGCCTTTGTAGCTTCTATGTCAATATTGTAATTGCCTTTTCCGGTCAACAATATAACAGGCGTTGTATTGTTTTTAGCCAATGCATCTTTAATCAGGTCAATTCCATTTTTTGCTCCTAATAAATAATCACAAAAACACAATGCGTAATTATTATTACAAAGTTCATCTAGCGCAGCAGCATATCGTTGTATCCAGGTTATTTCAAAAGCCCAGGCCGAAATATCCTTAAAATATTCACTGATTAAAATGAAATCATCTTCATCGTCTTCAATTATTAAAATCCTTAACAGTTGTTGGGGTTGGGGCATGTTACGTTATAGATTTTTTGGAAGTATAATTGAAAAAGTTACGCCATTTCCGGAGATTGCATTGGCAAAAATTAACCCTTTATGATTTATTACAATTTTTTTGCAGATGCTCAATCCAATTCCTGTTCCCGGATACTCAGATTTTCCTTCAAGCCTTTGAAAAAGTTGAAAGATTTTATCGGCATACTGTTGTTCAAAGCCAATTCCATTGTCTTCAACCGTAATTAGAAAGAAATGCTTATCAGGTGGTAAGTTATACAATTCCTTTTCTGGCAAAGTTAATTTTTTAGATTCAATTTTAATCTGGAGTGGCGTATCCTGTTTTCTAAACTTGATCGAATTATTTAGCATGTTGGCAAAAAGCTGTTGCATTTGACTACTAATGGCTTCTACAGACGGCAATTGCCCAACAGTGATTTCGGCATTTGTTTCAGCGATGGTAAAATCAAGGTCTTCCATGGCATTGGCTACAACTATAGAAAGGTCTACCCTTTGGGGTGGGGGATTGTTTAAACTGATACGTGAAAATTCAAGGAGATTGTCAATTAGTTTACGCATGTTCTCGCAGGCAGCAACAACCCTTGATATATAAAGGTTTCCATCATCGCCTAGTTTATTGGCAAACTTAAGTTGAAGACGCTGACTAAATGTTGAAATTTTTCGCAATGGCTCTTGCAAATCATGAGAAGCTACGTAGGCAAATTCTTCCAGCTCACGATTGGAGTGGTTCAATTCTGCTATTTTATTTTCGAGCGTTCTTTCGTAACTTCTCAGTTCAGTTACGTCCCGTGTGGTACCAATAATTTTTTCAATTGCCTCATCATTGTTTCGAATCACTTTACCGTATGTTGAAATAATTTTTATTACCCCTTTATTATCCTTGATTTCGTAGTCCCATAGATAATTGTCTTTAACCGTATCTTCCCCAATATTGCTCTCTATACCCCTCAGATAATCATCCGTATTCATGTGTTGGATATACAATTCTTTGGTTACTTTAATTTGGCCTTTTTCTTCGTCATCATATCCAAAAATATTAAACATGCCTTCCGACCAATATATATTCTTTCCCTCCCCGTCACTTTCCCAGGTGCCATAGTTTAAAAAGGTTTCATTTTCCAACATCATTGCCTTGTAGTCGGCCAGGCTTTTCATACTTTCTTCCTGTGTGGTAATATCTCTTGTAAGACCGGTGATCCTTACTATTTGTCCTTGTTCGTCATACTCAATATTAGCGTGCTCAAATACGGTGACCAGGTTGCCTTTATTGGTTTTTAACTGAAATTTGTTTCTGTAGGAATCCTTAACTTTTCCATTTTTAAACCGGTTTTCAAAATCAAGATAAGCATCACTTTTTAAAATATGGCTTGCATAAAAATCCGGGGTGATGCTGGTTTCCATTACTTCGTCGGTATCGTACTCCAGCAAACGGTACATGCCTTTTGTCCAGTAAATTTTACCGGTCTGGAAATCCCAAAGCCAGAAACCAAATTTCAAAATAGCTTCTGCGTTGTTCATTAGCTCATCCGCAGTTCTGTTTTTCAAAACCGGTATGGCCGATTTCAACGAATTTTCTAATTGAATATAATAATAGGATTTGCTGAGCTTACGCACCTTTAAACGATAGTAGCTATACTTTTTTCCTTTGTTAACTAAGCGATACGTAGCATCGGGAAAAATAGCATCGCCATTACCAGCCATCAATACCTTCATGGCTTCCCTAAAAGGAGTCTGGTCCTCTTTATTGATCAATGGATAAATGCTGTATTTCCAATCTGCAAGGTCTTCTACCGTAAAATTAAACTCGTTGCTAAACAAATTATTGGCATATACAATCACATCCTTTTCATTATTATAAAAAAGGATTGGTTCCGCAGAAAAGAACGAAAAGTTTTTCCCGAAAAAACTGTGCTCACCTTCTTTGCCCAGCTCATCTCTTATCTCAGTAAATTCTGTTAAAAATGAATCCAGCATACCTTATTTATTGGTTATTAAATTCATTGTATTGTTTCATCTTATTGTAAAGCGTTTTTCTATCAACGTTTAATAAATTGGCAGCCTTACTTTTGTTGAAATTAACCTTCTTCAGTGCATCCAGTATCATTTCATATTCTGCATCAATGCTTACCGTTTTAAAAGTATGTTTCCTGAATTTGTTCGAATCATCAAGTATATCAGCACTGTTTTGAGGATGCCTTTCATCAGCGGCATCTTCGGTCGTAAATGCTGGTTGGTTAATGGTTGGTGGATTTTTTGCTTCGTCATCCGTATGTGCATCAAATGCCAGCTTTGAGTGATTTACCAATTCAAAAGGAAGCGCTTTCACGTCTATTACATCCCCATTTACCAGTAATGCAGAACGCTTCACTACGTTTTTCAATTCCCGTAAGTTACCGGGCCATTTGTAATGTTTAAAAATGTATTCTACCTCTGCACTAAAGCCTTTCACGTCCTTATCAAGTTCCATATTGCTTTTATCAAGAAAAAAATGTGCAAAAGCTAAAATGTCATCACTACGTTGTCTTAAAGGAGGTACGTGGATACTAAATTCATTAAAGCGATGGTAAAGATCTTCTCTGAACATACCCGTTTTCGCTGCATCCCACAATTGTTCATTACTGGCTACTATAATCCTGATGTCAAGATCAATGTCTTTATTACCGCCAACTCTGCGAAGCTTTCTTTCCTGTACCACCCTTAAAAGTGATACCTGTACGTCGTAGGGTAAATTTGAAATTTCATCTAAAAATATTGTGCCCCCATTGGCCAGTTCCAGGCAACCGGTTTTTTGGTTGAGCGCTCCAGTAAAAGCTCCTTTTTCATGCCCAAACAATTCACTTGCAGAAAGTTCCTTTGATAATGCCCCACAATCAATGGCTACAAAAGGGGCTTTACTTCTTTTACTTCTGGTATGAATTTCCTGGGCAATTGCTTCCTTACCGCTGCCAGTTTCTCCGGTAATAATTACGCTGTAATTAGTTGGAGCAACCAGATCCATCTGCCTCAGAATATCTTTGAATTCTTTACTCTCCCCAAAAATATAGGCACTGTTTTTATTTTGCTTTCTGGATCCTGCCGCATCTCTGTTAGTCTGCAAGCTACCGGTAACAACCGTATCCAATGAATTCTCAGTCCTGGAAAGTGCAATTGCGCTTTTTATTGCAATTAATATCTCTTCAGGAAAAAGAGGTTTGGTAACATAATCATATGCACCATGCTTCATTACCTCAACTGCCATTTTAATTTCACTATAGCCGGTAATAATGATTACCTGTACTGCTGGATTGATTTGTTTTATTTTGATTAACAACTCCTTACCATCTGTATCGCCTAAACGAAAATCGCAAAGAATCACATCCGGTGGATTTCTTTCCAGTTCTTCCAATCCTCTTTTGCCGGAGTGAGTTATTTTAACTTCGAAGCCCTTTCTTATAAAAAATCGCTCTAATAAAAGGCACATGTCAACATCATCATCTATTATCAAAATTTTGTTCATACGTATTTATTTTTATTTTTAAGGATGATTATACAAAAAAGCTAATCCAATGTTTTCGCTTTTTTTTAACGCACCTCGTGCAAGTTAATTTAACTTGATACTTTTACAAGAAATGAGTATTAGTCTTTGAAAAATTATTTTTTTTTGACTTCATTGATTTAAATTGCTTTTTTAAAATCCAACTTTTTCTTCATTATCAATGCTAGCTTTTGAGCATAATAAAATACAAATAAGTAGTCTTAAAAAACGCTCATTATATGAAGCAACGTATCTATTCAATTTATAATTATTAACTAAAAATAGAGCCTGACAAACTCAGCTAACCTATCAGTAAGATTCAAGAAACAATAACGAATCCAACTATGGGAATTACCGTAATAAAGGTTGTACCGTATTGATAAATAAATGTTTAGTGGTATTATAGGAGTAACTTTAAAACAGTATTTCGTTTGGATATCCCAAATTGGGTAATATTATCTACAACCATTTGAATTGATTTCTAAAAGTGTATAAACAAATTCGAATCATCTATTTAACTGCTGGTGTTAGCATCACTATACTCCTAATTTTGGGCGTATTGTACCTGCAAAAAAGTACGGAGCAGGTTAAATATATCAGTGCTGTAGAACACACACACAAAGTACTTTCAGCGATTAGCTACTTCGAAAAGACATTAATTGAGGCAGAAACATCCCAGCGAGGTTAGTTGTTAACTTCAGAAAATCACTTTAAAACTGATTTTCAGTCTAAATTATACCTGATTGATTCCTCACTTACATCATTGGCTATATTAACTTCAGATAATTATGGTCAAAAAGCATATTTTTTTCAACTACGTAAGTATGTAGACATTAGGGTGCAACTTTTAAAAGAAAATTTAAACATCAAAAGTGATAGCAAAAGTAACGCACAGTCTTTGAGGCAGGGAATTATCGCTATGGAACATTGTAAAGATTACATGGGTAAAATGCGGTACACGGGACGAGCTTTATTGGATTCAAGAGTAGCCACGAAAAATAAATACCAACAGTTAAATCTAAATTTTTTTATCGCAATTTTCACTACCGCCTGTCTTATTTGCATTATTGCCATCGGCGTTTTTTTAGAGAACAGATCCTGGCAGATAGCATTTCAGGAATAGTTGTTATATTCAATCACAAGTGGATTTCTGCAAAAAACTAAATTAATTCCTACTGAACTCACGGACTACAGTCCGCTAACCGAAATTTATTCCTCAGCCTTTTGCTCATTCTCACTCGCCCGTTGGTCGCCTCCTGAGGTTCCAATTGCGATCGTACTGTGCAGGTGCGAAAGATCTTCGGGAGTACTGGGAGAATTTTCTTTTTTCAACGCCTCTTTAACTGCCGGGTCATGTTTTGCTTCAGAAAGTGCCTCGTTTTGTTGTTTCACGCCTTCTTTCTCTTCATTCGGAACCGGCAATTTAATTGGTAGATTATTGTCTTGCATCATTTGTTTATTTTAAAGTAATTGAAACAACTATAAAAATGTGCCAAAATCTGTGAATACTTATTGTTTAGGTAAAAGCACACTGTATTTTAATCCGGCATTAAAAATTAATTTCCCCTAATTTTTTTTTATTTTCTTTAATTTGCCGCATAATAAGCTGGTATTCGTGTTGCAGTTGTAAACATTTAGGCTAAACAAATTAAAAAACAAATGAACAAACGCTATATTTTAATTGCTGAAGATGATCTGGATGACAGGTATCTGATGAAAACAGCGTTGGAAGAAATTGGTATAACAGAAGAGGTGAGCTATGTTGAAAACGGTGTAGAAGTAATCAATTATTTGGAAGCTGTTACCGAAAAGAATGGTGTTTACAATTATCCGAAATTGATATTGTTAGATTTAAATATGCCTAAGATGGATGGCCGGGAAGTATTGAAAAAAATTAAATCCCATGAGTTGTATCGCAAAATTCCGGTAGTGGTATTTAGTACTACCAAGAACCAGTTGGAAGTTAACCGCTGCTACGACCTGGGAGCAAATACCTATATTATTAAGCCCGTGAGCTACGACACCTTGGTAGATACCATTCGACAAATGTGTAACTATTGGTTTAATACGGCTACTTTAATCGAAAACAATTAAATATCTGCAAGAATAATTTGAAACGCAATGAATGTCAATGCTGGTGGGGTATTTGAATAAAACAGCCCATGTAAAAAGTGGATTTTTAAAAAACCACTTACACCTTTTGGTATCTTGAAGTTTGATTAAAAACTGTATCATAATCACCAGATCACTAAAAGTAAATCACCATCAACGCCGCAGACAATTTTTTTAAAAAAATGCCGTTTTTATTTTAGATGAATTCGCTTGTTAGTTTTACCGGAGGAGTTTGCAAAAAGCAAGTTGTATTCTAACAGCGTATCAACCTCTTTTGCCAGTGGTATTTATGGGATTATTGAATGAAAATGGGGAACCGCATTTTTCAACGTAATAATTGAGTAATATTATCTACATCATAACTAAAAATACAGCAAAAGCAACTGGCACAATTTTAGAAAATAGTTTTATATGAAAAGAGTATTAATTGTTGATGACGAGATTGATTTATGTATAATGATTAGACTTTTTCTTACCAGGAAAAATTATGAAGTTTACATAGCGCACACACTTAGCGAAGGCTTTCAAAAAATGAACGCTGTTAAACCCGATTCTTTATTACTCGACAATAATTTGCCGGACGGCATGGGCTGGGATTTCGCTAAAAACATTCATCAACAGTATCCGGACATGCACATTACACTGATCAGTGCTCACGATGCGCCGACCGAGTTCCGAGAAGAGTTGGGCATTGAAATAAAAATTTTGGAAAAGCCAATCTCTTTCAACGACATTGAACAGTATCTCTAAAAGTAAAATATCTCAGATAACATATTGAAAGACCTGTAGAAATTGAATCTACAGGTCTTTTAGTTTTACTAAAAATTTGATTTCACTATGCTGGTCTTTAAACCAACAAATCTCCATGAACACCGATTGATGGCTGCTTTCCCGATACTATGGAGGCTACCGTTTTTAGGATTTCCACCATTTTTGTATTATTGTTATCCCAATAATGCGCTTCATCGGTTTTTACTTTAATCAGACACAATTCCGGATCATCCGTTCCCTGCGGAAACCAGGCTTTCACAATGGGATTCCATTTCTCTTCAATTGATTTCCGGTCGTGCTGGATACTTGCACGACCTCTAAGATCCAGATAACTTTCTTTTATTGGGTTTGAAAATACAAGGTGTACATGACTGTCTTTTTCGATATCGCTGGCCATTGCTGAATTTTTATTGGTAAAAAACCAACAGGTGCCGTTTCCGTCCACTTCAATAATTACCATTGGCCGGGTATTGTACACACCAGCTTGTATGTTGGTAAAAAACATACATGTGCCGGTTTGATTGATCAGCGCCTTTAGTTTCTCTACAGCTTCTTTACTATTCAAATTTTTTTCCATAATTTTTTTTATAAGGTAATGCGATTACCGGTGATGAAATGACAGGCTAGTATTGATAAGCAGATCGCTGAAACAAAAAACTGTCTGCTCCAAATAAATTTTGCTAACAACCAATAACCTATGATTTATGAATTAAAGCTAAGAAAATCCTGTGCCGTGTTATATGCGATATTAAATCCATCACAGCATTTGATCTCCGCACCAGAATGGGCATAATTTTGCCCAGTCACCAAACAAATTCTCTGGAACCCCAGAAAGGCAAGGGGCAATCCAAAAACGTATCAATTTTATCAGTCATGTTGGTATGCCCCTAAAAACTTCACCTATCCCGACATGCTGCTGTTGTGTCGCCGACCAACAGCCGAAGCGCTAACCAGAAAAGAAAACTGTCTTTACAAAACAACTTGAATGATCAGCCCTGTTGGTATGCCCCTAAAAACTTAGCCAGGCGCAG
>Ga0209181_10001639_pt1 | contig 38568 bp, 34 predicted proteins | sample MAT05_FD_187208 | JGI IMG/M metagenome (GOLD analysis project Ga0209181, IMG submission 187208) | Freshwater microbial communities from Lake Fryxell liftoff mats and glacier meltwater in Antarctica - MAT-05 (SPAdes) (version 2) | ecosystem: Environmental > Aquatic > Freshwater > Ice > Liftoff... | reverse complement strand
CTTGCGGCCCAATACGGGTCGAAACTGTGAACCTGTTAATAGAAGTGAAGCGAGGCTCTCGTTCATTACGTTATACAAATTATTATAACAAGCCATTTACATGAATTGACGAATTGGAAGAAGTATGGGTGAATCTATGCCTCTGGACTGACAGCACGTCCAAATTCAAGGTTTTATTGGTGTTTCAGCGTTTTTTGTTGAGACTGGCTTCAATAAGATTGGATAATTCTACAGACTTGACAGATCAGAAGCTGCGATTGTTGTGGCGCGATCGCAGACAGTGTGAACGTGATCTTAGAACCATCTAACGGCAGTTGTCTCTCCGCTCTTCACAGCCATTCCTCAACGGCAGTGTACCCGAACTGAGTATGACGGCCGACCAGTTAGCGCCGATGACTTGAAAGCTCTGGAGTTAGCGGGGAGTGGTAAGGGAGTTCGTGTGTTGATGCTTACCGAAACAGCAAAGATTGAGCAAGTCCTTGAGTATATGGTGCAGGGTAATACGGCACAGATGAGCGATTCTCCCAAGGAGACGCTACGCGAACGCCCCTTCGTTGAAGAACTCGAAGCCTGGATTCGCTTTGGTTATGACGAAGTGGTAAGTAAGGGCGATCGCCCATTAACGGTGCTCCACCTCTAACGGAATTCTAACTAGCTCTTGAAACCGAGAGGTGTTCCATAAATCGGCAAAATCTGCATCGGTTTTAACCTGAGTTTTATATCTGGGGTAACAGTCGATCGCAGTTTTCAAATTGTCCAATGCCAAATCGGGCTAACTGTATGAGCAGGTAACAATACGCCCTGCCGTAGTAACCTGTAGCTAATCGGCTACTCGATGGTTGGCGATCGCGGGCAGCTGCCACCAGGGCGCATGGGGATAGGCGTGGTGCTCGTAGTGGTAGCCAAAGTGATAGCAAGCTAAGAGTGACAACAGCAAAGGACGAGGAGTGCTCTGGGCAAAAAAAGTATTTTGGTAGCCTCCTGCGGGTTCGCGGTGAGGCAAGTAGGTACCAAAATAAAAGAGCTGGACTGAGCTGAACAACGAAGGCACAATCCAAAACATTAGCAATTTTGATTCAGGCACATGCAGAAGCAAATGCATGGCGTGGAACGATGCGATTAGAGCAAGCAACCGTCGCCAGCTCCAATAGCGCTGCAAAAAATGAAAGTACCAGGCAAACGGGTTTTTGTGGGTGCCGTCATGAAAATCGGGATCTAAAGGACTGGCTGGGTGGTGATGGTGCTGCCAATGCGTTTTGAATAATTGCTTGTACGAAAATAGACCATAAAGCAGTAGCACTAGTGTGCCAATGAAACGATTCAGCTTGGGATGGTGAGGCGCAACCGCTCCGTGCATCGCGTCGTGAGCAGTGACAAATAACCCTGTGTAGAGAAGCGCTTGCCAGCACACAGCAAGGATCATCCAGATAGGCTGCCGTTCGCTGGGGGAAGTCCTAAGCAGTGCTGCTAGACTGACTGCCCAGGTTGCCATGATTAGACTGGCAATCAGCAGGCCTCGTCTGCTAGATCCAGCTAACACGAGCGATGTGGTTGGCAGTGGGTCGTTTCTAAGGGGCAAAGTGGTAGACATGATTCCTGTTTTCTCATTGTTGTAGGCGCTAGCGCTAGCGATAAGAGATTAGCTCAGAAGCCAGTAGCTAGCACCAGAAACTATAAATAGGTGGGTATCTGGATATCACTGACATCACTGATATAAGACTCTAAAGTCTTGCGCTGCCCACACAGCAGACGAAGCAAGGTTTTGAGGGCTGATTTTTATTTAGATGAGACTACTTAATCCTCATCGGTCAGACCTTGCAAATTGAGTAGAGCTATAAGATTTAATTTACATTGACAATGTAACAGAATCTTAATAGCCTGATGGATGTTATCGCTCTCCTTTTAGAGACTGATCAGTTTAATCTCTGTCAGAAAGTTTACAGCAATTTTCAATTGCGTAAACCACAGTTATTTTTTAGCAGCCTCGCTCCGCGAGGCTGCTAAAAAATAACCCGCACCTAACTAAGCGCAAGGCGCTGTAAGACCTTATAGGCTACGCCATGTGTGTTTACCAACTTTTAGGACGGCTGTAGAGCCTGTTAATCGACAGCACGCTGTTGAAGTAAGGCGTACTGCCAAGGCATCGATTCTTTGCTGGTGACGGCGCTGCTGTCCGAGGCGAGCTTGCAGGTGCGGGCGCTCGATTTTAGCGTCGAAGGCTATTTGGAACTGCCCTACGCTCAGCAGGTGGCAGACTTTTTGCAGATTCCGCTGGTGCGAGTGGCGACAATGGGCGATCGCCTTCGTGGAGGGACAGTACGATCGCCTCTCTCCGCCGTACACACCACCACAATCCTACATTCAGCGTGGCACCGCTGCCAACCTTGGACCTTGGGGCATCTTGGGCAGCGAGTACAATTTAGTGGAGAAGGTGAATGTCTTGCGGGGATTGATTGATATGTTTACGGTGATGTACCCCCAATTGCAAAACATTGACTTTCGCCAAACCGTCAAACAGCTTGAAGTACCCGTTTATCTGCTCGTTGGCGCAGCCGAACTCAAGGGACGCAGCGACTTAGCGACTGAGTGGTTCGATATGTTAAAAGCACCCCGCAAGCAACGGTTTACTTTTGAGAACTCCTCGCATTCTGTCGCCTTTGAGCAGTTTGAGGCATTCTCCAAAATTATGACTGAAACCATCTTGCCCAAAACTTATCTGAAGCCCTGACTTAGCTATCAGAGAATATGATTATTAACGGAGTGAAAGACCCTATGAAGAGATTGAAACTGCTCATTATTGGATTGGCGATCGGCTTAGCGGGATGCAATCCTATGAATAATCCCTCCAACATTCAAGGAAGTGGTATTACTAAGACCGAGAAAAGAGCAGCGGCTTCCTTCGATTCCCTAGACGTGAACTATGCCGGTTCAATCGAAGTACGTTCTCAGGAGCAGGAGAGTCTCGAAATCAGTGGCGATGATAACATCATCCCAGTCATTACCACTGAAGTTAAAAACGGTACTTTATACGTCCGAGCCATTAAAGGATACAGTCCTCGGACAAAACTACAGATCAGGGTATCCACTCCCAATGTGAAACGGTTCGTCTTTGAGGGGGTCGGTGAGGCGAATCTATCCAACATCAAGAACGATCGATTGGAGATAGTGGTGACTGGAGTTGGAAGTTTCAGCGCCTCTGGTGAAACAAAGGAAGTGGATATTACTTTATCTGGTGTTGGCAATGTAGATGCGAAGAATTTACGTGCTGTCAATGCCAAGGTCAATTCAAATGCAGTCGGTAGTGTTGCCCTCTATGTGACGGGGCAACTGGATATAAAGTCATCTGGTATTGGTGAAATTAACTACTATGGAAACCCAAAAATCGTCAATAAACAGGCTGAGGGCATCGGGAAAATAAATCAGAGATAAATGACGTGCGATCTTCACAAACGACGCGCCTAATCGCAAACTTGAGAAGATGATTGTTGAGGCGATCGTATTGTCCTTGTCATAAAAACTGCGGTAATGTTCCATTAAAACAAGAATTGAAAGCAGTTGCGGCATAATGCAGAGTTAGCCCGCTAAACAAATGGTGGGGAAACAAGCGAAATTTTGTTTGTCAATATTCAGGCTCAAACAGCGACCACGGGGAAATGTAGTTACGGTATGGAAAATGTAGTTACTATATACTGATGCTATACATTCAGGTATTTAGGTATGGCAACTTCTAAACTTCAGCAGCTATCTGAACAGCAATGGCATCATATATCGACTGCCGATGTCGCAGCATACCTTAATACAGATTTATCCACGGGACTGTCGAGTGTAGAAGTACCTCAACGTCATGAGGTTTATGGCTTCAATGAACTGAAAGGCAAAGCCGCAAAAAGCCTTGTTATTCGGTTTCTGATGGAATTCAATCAACCTTTGATTTATATTCTGCTGGCTGCTGGTATTGTGACGCTGCTGCTAAAGGACTGGTTAGACCAGTGGCGCTCAGTCCGTTGAGGTTGTCTGTTTTCAGCGGAGATTGAGCCAGCAAGGATAGTTGACTTCGTTGGTCAGTTCCGAGAGATAGGGGACGATCGCGTTCCCGTAAGTGGTGAGAGGCGATCGGGGTCTAACAAATCATTGGAGCGGACAGGATAAGGATGGCTTTAGATAAGCTGAAATTGTCTGCTGCCGCTCAATTCAGCCGGTAGATGCGGGAGTGATTCTGGGTGTAGCGTTGATTAACGCGGTGATTGGGTTTATTCAAGAATCGAAAGCTGAAAATGCGATCGCTGCTCTCGCCAAATCCGTTACTACTGAAGCGACGATCATTCGGGATAATCAAAAGGTTCGGCTCAACTCTCGCGAACTGGTTCCTGGCGACCTCGTGTTGTTAGCATCTGGGGATAAAGTACCTGCGGATCTGCGGTTGGTGGAATTGCGTGACTTACAAGTGAGTGAAGCCGCGTTGACAGGAGAATCAGTGCCTGTCCAGAAATCAAACGCGCCCCTCCCTGTCGAAACTATCTTAGCCGATCGCCATAATATGGCTTATGCGGGAAGTTTGGTGACGTTCGGGCAAGCCAGAGGAATTGTCGTGGCGATCGCTAACCAAACCGAGACTGGGCGTATTTCCCAACTAATTGAGCAAAGTAATGGACTAGAAACACCCCTCACCCGCAAGATTGAACGATTTAGCAAGACGCTACTTTACATCATTCTCGGTTTAGCCGCCTTAACCTTTACTGTGGTGATGGGTCAAGGCGGAAGTTGGACAGAGGGGTTTAAGGCAGCAGTTGCCCTAGCTGTGAGTGCTATTCCTGAAGGACTCCCCGCCGTGGTGACGGTAACACTGGCGATCGGGGTCAATCGGATGGCGCAACGACATACGATTATCCGCAAACTTCCCGCAGTCGAAACCCTTGGCAGTACTACGGTGATTTGTTCTGATAAAACAGGCACTCTGACCGAAAATCAGATGACCGTCCAAGCAATCTATGCGGGTGAAACTTCCTACAAGGTCAGTGGTGTAGGGTACGATGCGGAAGGCTCGATTTTACAAAATGGACAGCCTGTTGAAATGAGTCAAGCCCCCACACTGCGAGAGTGTTTACAGTGCGGCGTATTATGCAACGACTCCCATCTCCAAGCCCAAGATGGGCAACTATCAGTAGCTGGTGATCCCACAGAAGGAGCCTTAATTGTTTCGGGTCAAAAAGCAGGGATAACCCAACAAACTCTGGAACAAGAACAACCACGCTTGGATACGATACCCTTTGAATCGCAGTTTCAATACATGGCAACCTTAAATAAGCAAATAGAACTTGCCGATCGCCATGCGATTTATGTCAAAGGTTCATCGGAAGCAATCTTGAAGCGATGTTGTTCCCAACTTGATGTCAATGGTCAATGCATTGCCTTAAACTGGGAGCGCATTGAGCAAATCACCCACGAAATGGCAGACCAAGGTATACGAGTACTTGCCTTTGCCAAGAAAGAAATTTCAGTAGAACAACGGGATATTGACCACGATGATATTGAGGCAAATCTAATTTTCCTTGGACTTCAGGGCATGATCGATCCCCCCAGAGTCGAGGCGATCACCGCCGTGCGGGTCTGTCAGTCGGCGGGAATCCAAGTCAAGATGATTACGGGGGATCATGCCCTAACTGCGGCTGCGATCGCGCGTCAGATGGGACTGAGCCAAGATGAATCCGCCCCTGTATTTACAGGGAAACAGCTAGCAGAAATGAATGCTCAAGATCTCGCCAATGCCGTCGAAGCTAGTGCCGTGTTTGCGCGAGTTGCCCCCGAACAAAAATTGCGTTTGGTCGAAGCCTTGCAAGCAAAGGGCGAAGTTGTCGCCATGACAGGTGATGGAGTCAATGATGCACCGGCCTTAAAGCAAGCCGATATTGGTATCGCCATGGGAATTACAGGTACAGAAGTCGCCAAAGAAGCGGCGGATATGATCCTGACCGATGATAACTTTGCCTCCATTGAAGCTGCCATAGAAGAAGGACGCACTGTTTATGGCAACCTACTGAAAACCATTGGTTTTATCCTGCCCGTTAATGGTGGCGAAGCGATGACAATCTTGGTGGGAACCCTCGTTGGAGCCTCCCTGCCAATTTTGCCTGTCCAGATTCTCTGGGTCAATATGGTGAGTTCAGTTGCACTCAGCGCGACCATAGCCTTTGAGCCAAAAGAAACAGGCATAATGAAGCGATCGCCCATGCCCCCCAATCAACCTCTGCTCACGGGTAAATTGTTATGGCGCATCCTGATTATTTCCATCTTCAATCTCATCGCTGTGTTTGGTATGTTTGAATGGATTTTGCAAACTACAGGTAATATCAATCTGGCTCGTACCATGGCAGTCCATACCCTCGTCGCGGCTGAAACCTTTTACTTATTGAGTATTAGTCAATGCATTCCATCTCTGTTTTCCTATTTTAAAGATCGCTCTCGCACATTTGCTTATATTCCTGCGATCGGTGTGGCTTGCGTTTTTATCTTGCAAATTTTCTTTAGCCAGTTGCCCATTATCAACCCATTATTTAACACACAACCACTGAGTATGGCACAAGCCTTGATTTGCATCAGTGCTGGAATCCCAATCATTTTCCCTGCTTTATTCCTAAAGCGATTCGCGCCTCTTGCTTAAAGCTATTAGTACGATCGCCGATCTTGTCGGGTACTTTAATTCAATCCATGATAAAAACAAGGCAATCTAGACATTCTGATCAATAATCCAAGCATTACCACTGAGTATCCTCAAGGGTTCTCAGTGTTGAACAACTGTCCAGAGAGTTGTTGACGCAGATTTATCAAACTAAAGTTAGAGTTTCCTTCGTCCGTTTTCTTGGCAATTTGGCGGAATTATTCCACTAGATTTAACGCCCTAAAGCACCTTTGGTGATGTCGAGTAGACTGCTGCCACCGAAGGCGATCGCCAGAAAAATTGAAGACGATAGGATAAAACCACAGACGCATAGAACTAACCCACCGAGGCTAATTGCCCCATCATCATTCAGTAAGCCAAAGCCTGTGACGAAGATCCCTATTGCTGGGAGTGTATTAGTGCCGGGGATCGGAATCATCATCGAAATCGACATAAGGGCGAGCGCTAAGCCAATGACAGTGCGACCAAGGAGACTGGTGCAAACCTGAGTCAAGCGTGGGCGGGAAATGGACTCAATCCGTCGCAGCCAAGGCAAGCCCACTTTTAGTACCTGGCGAACTTTATTCACGTCAAATCCGTGATTCTGCCAACTTTTCGGCAACCAGGGTTCATCCCGCCCGACGAGTAACTGTCCAGCTAACAGCAACATAGCCATTCCAAAGGGAACCGAATAGCCCGGAGCCGGGATGGGTAAGGCGGACGGAAACGACAACAGCACAAATAGAAAACCGAAGGTGCGCTCACCTGCGAGGGCGAGGAGGTCGCTGAGAGTGACTTTAACGCGATCGTTGGGAAGTTGGTTGTTCGGGAGCTTTGAGGGGATATCAATCAGTTCGCCAGCTTCAGATTGCTGCAAATGATTATTTTCAAAGAAAAGTTTTTCGAGTTCACGGGAAAGATTAGCCATAGAGCTTCTGGGGCAGAGGATGGGGTGTAATGACAAAGAGCCTAGGTATGCTGTACAAATTTACATGGTTTGGGCAGGAACTCACTTACTAATTTATAATTATTGCGAACCTTGATTTGCAAGGATTTTAATGACGAGATTTCGTTGATCACTCCTTGGCAAGGACATTCCCGTAAGGGTCATTGTCTATTTTTACTCATGATTAAGTAAGCGAAAATACTTCCTTCAGTTGTCTATTTTTTGGAGATTATTGTAGATCGCGCTCTAAAACACATCAAATTATTTGAGAATATTTGTTGTTGAGTGAGATAGCGATGATCGCCCCTTACAAACTTAAAAAGATGAATGTGGCGATCGCAAAAGTTAAGAAATTGACGAGCGTGGGGCATCACAAATCATTGCACCCGACCACTTAAAAGCTGTAGGTTTGGAAAACAAACGGTAAAATAGGTCGTCATTTCAGCCGTTAGGTGGCGATCCCGAACCTTTTATCCAACTCATAGAGAGCGATCGCTAGATTGACTCAGTAACGAAACAATAGCCGTGCCTAACATTGTGAAGCCTGCTGCAATAAATAATCCTGTCAAATTTATTTCAAACAGCACATCAGAGATGGCTTGAGAGAAGGGGTCAAGCGCCACCGATGCAAACATGACCAGACTCATCATGCGACCTTGCATAAAGATGACAGTGGGAGCATCTCACTTTTGCAGATCTCCGATCCGCCCTCATCCCCAACCCTTCTCCCTAGGGGAGAAGGGAGCCGGAATTCAAAGTCCCTCTCCCTAGGGAGAGGGATTTAGGGTGAGGGTGGATCGGGTGGTTGCAAAGTTGAGATGCACCCGATGACAGTTTCCTGTTGCAACCAAGTGATTCCCAGCACGCCGACAATGCCACCACCAATTCCCATCATGATCATGATAGTTGCAGCGATCCAGGGATGAGCGGCAAAACCTAGCGCAATTAGTCCAAAACCCAGCACACCCGCCAGTAACACCAAGGGTGTTTTGATCTGCTTAATCGCACTCATCTGACTAGCAATCCAGACTCCCAGTAATGCCCCAATGCCGTAAGCCGATTGCAAGTAGCCAAATGTTGTTGCATCGCCATCAAACCGCACCGTGACCAACTCGGCAACGCCAACCACAATGGGTCCTAAAATGGCGAAATTAATCATAGCGATCAGTAGCAAACTGATCCGAATTCCATTATGTTTCCATGCATGGTTCAGACCTTCTACAATACCAGTGGTGAGTGCCTGCGGTTTTAGGGTCACAATCGCCTTGTTGTCGCGGATTCGCACCAGATAGATACATCCTGCACCGATCGCAAATAGGATGGTATTGAAGGCAAAAGCGGCTGTTAAACCCAGACTCCCTATTGCTAACCCTGCCCCTGCTGGACCGATCACATTGGTAATCTGCTCACTCCCTTGCATCCAAGCGTTGGCTTGCCCTAAGCGAGATTTGCGAATCAGTCGGGGCAGCAAGGCAAGCGTTGCTGGGTATAAAAAGGCATCGGAGATGCCGAATATAGCGGAAACCACAACCGCGACCTGAAGATGAAAGGTGTTGGTCAGCAACATAATTGTCATCAACCCCGAAAGCATGGTGTTTATGATAGTGGCGATCGCCGCAATGGTGTTGGGTGGCAGGCGATCGCTGATGACACCGCCCACCAGCATGAGCAAGCCACGGGGAATTGCCGCTGCCATTAATACTGTTCCTAGAGCAACACCTGAGCCTGTTTTTTGCAGTACCAACCAGGTTAGTGCCACAAACCAGAATTGAGCGGCACAAAAAATGAAGGTCTGTCCAAACCATAGCCAGCGAAAATTGGGGAGTTGTAGAGGAGATTTCAGCATAATTTGTCACTGATCTCATGAAAAGATTGCTTAGGTTGGCTACTTTAGGAAGAGCTAATTGACAGGACGATCGCGAAGATTAATGTCAAGAAACAGACATACCATAGAGTCAAAGATCTACCTGACTGTTTTTGAGATCGGCCCCATGCTTTTGGATTGAGGCATGATCCCGAAACAGCATCCTCTAGACATTACTGATTATTGATCGGTTGAATATTCAACTCCATCTGCCACTGAGTCAGGGGCTTTTCCCAACCCTCTTCCCACTTCTGGGCAAAGAGTGGTTTGGTAGTTTTACCCATTTGAAAACCTTGGGCGATCGCTGCCAGCAATTTGGGCAACATGTCTGGCTCCCTCATGGTGGTGGATATCAAATTATTCGCAACCAACATGGTTCCCAGTGGATAGGGAAACTGCGGCAAATGGAATGCCTGCAAGCCAATTTCATCGATTTCGGAAGTGTCAAATCCAGTCACAATATGCCAGAGATCATGAGTCTGGCTCAGTCGTAGCTCAACATATTCAGCATCCGATGTTGCTGTCATTCCAGCATGGAGATTGGGATCGAACCCTGCTTTCTTCATCTGGGCTGCGTAGATGTAACCTAGAGAATCGGGGGGCAAGGTCAGTAAGGTTTCCAGGTCGTGGGCAGGTGGAATGTAGCGATCGCGGATCAGGGCAGCACAATCGGGATCTTGGTTTAAGTGGTGAGCCACTAAATCGTAGGCAGGAGTTGCCAACAATCCATAGGTGAGATCGCCAACCGTTTGCAGGCTATAGTCTCCAAATAGCATCGAGACCGATGATTTAACAATAGCCAGCTTTGCCAGAAATGAATTAAAACCCTTGAGGATCGGATTCTGTATCTGCTGTTGCACATGAGAGTTAACAGATGCATTGGACGTAGCTGGATTGAGCAGTTGCATAGGAAATCACTCCAAAAAAACTTAAATATTGACAAATTGAACACATCAAAAACACTCAGGCACTTCTACCAGAGCAAGTCATTGAGCAGCCCATAGACTCTGACAAAATCAATCCGGGCGTTCGCTTCCAGCGCACCGTAGGTGTTCGCGCTGAAATAACGAACCTGTGCATGAATCCGTTCCACTCTCGATGCAAAGAGCAACTTGAGCGGTGCGATCGCCAACACCAACCAGGGAGCACACTGGTAGCGCATAAAACGAAACCCAACGTGGACGTATTGCAGAAGACAGCGAGAGCGCATACTGGCACTGACAGAGCCAGCGTCCGGAATTAGCAAAGTCTGGGACATAACATGACTCTCTGGAGCAAACTGAGTTAGTATATGAGCATTGCTCATGTTTTTACAATATGAGCAGTCCTCGTGTTTTGTCAAGCAAAATGTGAGTAACCCTCATTTATTTCTGAAAGCCAGGGAGAACGCTCATGTCTGAAAGCCCACTAACCGCAGGCGGAATGCGCCGTAAACCGCGACAGGCTCGCAGTCAGGAGCGAGTCAATCGCATTTTGGATGTGGCAGAAGACCTGTTTGCCAGCCAAGGTTACAGCGCAACGACGACCAACGCGATCGCTGCCCGTGCCCAAGTGTCGATCGGGTCGCTCTATCAGTTCTTTCCAGACAAGACCGCGATTCTACGAGCTTTAGCCCTGCGTTATGCGGAAATGCTACATCAAGAGTTAGCAGCCATTAATGAGACAGAGCTAGTCGCCCTCTCCTTATCGGATTACGTGGATCGGTTGATTGATACTACCGATCGCTTCTTTACCGAAAATCCCAGCTACTATGCCATTTTTATGGAGGTTCAGGGAACGATCCACGAATTGGCAGAAATCGATGAGATAACGGATGCCAAGTTAATTCAGGATTTAGCCAACTCCTTAGCCAAGCGCGATGCCAGATTAACCCCAGCGGATTGTGAAGCGATTGCCTTTGTGCTGGTCAAAGCGATCGGAACGTTACTATGGCTATCCCTCGGTCAAGAGAAACTGTTCCGGGAGCGCCTGGTGACAGAAACGAAACGACTCACTCTAAAATATTTGCAAAGCTATTTCCCATCCGATCCAATGCCACCTAACAATTCGGCTGGAGCGGACTGACCAATACTTTCTATGTATATGTAAAGATTACTTACATCCGCTCAGCTCGATCGTTATACCGTATCTAGATACTTGACTGAACTTCTGACTGCAATTACCAATGAGTTTGAATTAGCATCAACTAACTTCTCATTTTCAAAATAATCAAAGTGAACATGATAGCCAGACCGAGTATCATCACTAAAATTGAACCAATCTGCAAATATTTCTAACTTCTTTGGTTCTCCTTCAATCTGTAAAGAATTCGCAGATACCGAAACCTTGATAGAACTATTACCTTTGCGAATAGACAAAGAATCTAGACAACCGTCATAGGGAGATGGATCGATCGCTGCTGCTCTAACAGCACAAACTTGGGCATCTTCATTTTGAATAAGATTAAGAATTAATTGCTGGACATCTCTTAGATCTTTGGGCAAACCTGCTAACTCAATTTCGATTTCTAGAATAGGAGGCTTATTGCTTAAACAAATCGCAATCATGCCTTCAGTCCTGACTAAATCTTATTTGCCACACTAATTTATCGCCACTAATACATATTGGCATGGCTTTATATTAGCTTGTTCTAAAAGTAGTATGAGAGAACAACAGATGTTTCAATCACTACATACTCTCAAGGTTTTAGGACTCTAATCTACCACTAATGTTTATGGTTATTTTGCTTATGGGTGTCTCTGGGTCAGGAAAATCGACCGTAGGTAGGCTACTGGCGGATGTGCTGGAGTGGGAGTTCAGTGATGCAGACTCGTTTCATTCCCCAGCTAACATTATCAAAATGCGCCAAGGGATGCCATTGACGGATGACGATCGATCGCCCTGGTTAGAAGCATTGCGCCGCGCGATCGGCATTTGGCTACAGGAGCATAAAAACGTAGTGCTAGCCTGTTCTGCATTGAAGCAGTCCTACCGCCAGATGCTAGAACTAGACCGATCGCACGTTAAGGTGGTTTACCTCAAAGGCTCGTTTACCATGATTGCCGATCGCCTTGCCCACCGCCAGCAGCACTTTATGAACCTGGACTTGCTCAAGAGCCAATTTGAGGCATTGGAGGAACCTACGGAAGGGTTGGGTGTTGATATAGACCAGTCCCCAGAGGCGATCGTGCAACAAATCAAATCAAGGCTTAGCCTCTAACCTCCTAGTTTAAAAAAAATATACCCCTCCTTCCATCAGGAAAGGGGGGTATATAGATAACAGGCAAATTACAACTGATGCAAGGTCTAGGCTTAAGCTTCAGACTTCACAGCTTTAGCAACTTGGCGCTTTAGCAAAGGCGTGGCAAGCAGACCCACTGCTAGCAGACCTAGCATAGAGCCGGGTTCTGGGGTAGAAGCAACGCGGTAGGCATGGTTGTCAGTTTCAAAGGCAAGGCCATTTGCGCGGAGGACAACCTTGTCAAAGGATTCACCTTTGCCAGCAAAGATGTCAACAAAGACGTTATCACTCGATCCAGTCCAGTTTCCGGTAGCCGTATTTGACACATCTTTGCCGCTGAAGGTCTTGAGTAGGGTATTACCTTTGTAGAGGTCAACATAGTTGTGGGTGTCAACTGATCCCCAGTACAATCCAAAGAAATCAACTGCCTTAGTAAAGTTCACGCTGACTGAACCTGTTGAACCAGCAACGCCACTTCCCACAGGAGCGATCGTTAGGTATTTGGTGGCATTCCCTAATGGTGTGGCATGGTGTCCAGCTTTGCTACCCTGGACAACTCCAGGAGTACCGCTGGGAGTGGAGTAGGTGGCGAATCCAGAGGTAGGTGCCCCCGACTCAAACGTGATAGTCTGAGACCCAGATACGTTAGAGACGTATCCTGAGCCAGCAGCCGCCTTTCCACCGATGGATAACGAAAAAGCGTTTGCTGGGCTGACATTTGCGATAGCAACTGCTGCTCCGATCGCAACCATTACTAAAACTTTTAATTGACTCATGGAACGCTCCAAATAGCTGGGGTTGAATGTGGAAAAGGTCTAGGATGTGGATAGGGAAAGACTTTAAGACTGGATTTATCACCTAGTTAAGTCATAACCCTCGTAACGTCCTGCATATCTATTAGATAACCCACTCCTAGAGGGCAAGTGTGCAAGTGACCCTTAGTTTATTGGACTCTTCACACCAGCCAACTCAAAAATAAAGCCGAGATATAGATAGGGTGGCGATTGAACTTTAAAGTGATGGTTGTCACGTTCGATCGTGATATATGCGGGCATCAGCAACTTTCCTACTGAATGGAGTTTCAGTATAAATTCGGTGTCTAGCTTTAGGTTGAGTAGAAGACTTACGTTTCAGAAGATTCAACCTCTTTGTAGGGCGATCGTCTTTACACTAAGTTCAATAGAACTCCCCTATATCTACCTATGATCGATCACGACCATCTCTTCAAAGAATTACTTTCAACCTTCTTTATCGAATTTCTAGAACTATTCCTGCCAGAATTAGCGAACACCATTGAGCCAAATTCCATTCGCTTTCTGCAACAAGAGTATTTTCTGGACTTGACCTCTGGAGAGGAAAAGGTTGTTGATTTGCTCGTGGAAGTCAAACAAGCAGGGGAAGACATGGCATTTTTGGTGCATCTGGAAGCCCAAGCCTCCTCCGAAGCCAACTTCACCCGTCGCATATTTTTTTACTTTGCTCTGCTGTATCAGAGGTATCTACAACGGGTCTATCCGATCGTGGTTTTCTCCTTTGACGAACCCTATCGCGCTGAACCGCACCAGCATCGTGTCGAGTTTCCCACCCTGAAAGTCCTGGAATTCAACTTTGCCTCGATTCAACTCAATCGCTTGAACTGGCGCGACTATCTTAATCAGCCGAATCCTGTAGCCGCAGCCTTGATGTCCAAGATGCGAATTGCCCCAGCCGATCGCCCGAAGGTGAAAGCCGAGTGTCTGCGATTGCTGGCAACCTTAAAGTTGAACCCTGCGCGAACCCGACTGATTTCGGGATTTGTGGATACATATCTGGTATTAAACTCCCAGGAAAAACAGGTGTTTGAGAGTGAACTGGGTAAAATAGAGGCAACACAGCGGGAGGGAGTTATGGAGATTGTCACCAGTTGGATGAGGGAAGGCATGGAGCAGGGTATGGAGCGGGGTATGGAGCGGGGTGCGGAGCGTGAGCGGGCGCTTGTTCTCCGTCAACTTACCCGCCGAGTAGGGGAAATTCCAACCTCTTTTCGATCGCCCCTCGACTTGCTATCCCTAGAGCAACTAGAAGTATTGGGGGAAGCACTGCTGGACTTCACGACGATCGCTGACCTCGAAGCTTGGCTGCAAAATCATTAGGAAGGATGAGGGCGATCGAGTTTTGGCTTTGTCTAGATACATAAACTCTCCCCTATTCAATCCTAATCAGAAACCACTCATTGCTTTACAGGAATCACGATCGCAAATTCTGTTCCTTCTCCAGGGGTTGAGTGGCAGTGCAATTGTCCTTTGTGTCTCTGGGTAACAATTTGATAGCTGATCGAAAGTCCCAATCCTGTGCCTTGCCCGACAGGTTTAGTGGTAAAAAAGGGATCAAATAGGCGTTGTTGGACGGTACTAGGGATACCTGGGCCATTATCAGCAATGCGAATGGTGATGCGATCGTCCTCCACCTGAGTAGAAATCCGAATATGGGGGACAGAGCAACTATCCTCTATCTCCCATCCGCTATGTTCTGTAACTTCTGCCAGGGCATCGATCGCATTGGTCAAGATATTCATAAATACCTGATTGAGTTGCCCAGCGTAACATTCTATCAGGGGCAACTGACCATACTCTTTAATAATTTGAATCCGAGGGTAGTTTGGTCGGGTATGGAGGCGGCTTTGCAAAATTAATAGGGTACTTTCAATGCCCTCGTGGATGTCAACCACTTTCATATCGGATTCATCCATGCGGGAAAAGGTGCGGAGCGATCGGACAATCTTCTGAATCCGCTCCGTTCCTGCCTTCATAGAAAGTAATACCTGGGGCAAATCATCCATCAGAAACTCAATATCCGTTCGCTCTGCTTGGGCTTGAATGTCTGGATGGGGCTGGGGGTAGTGTTTGATATAAAGCTGGAGTAAGTCCAGGAGATTTTGGGTATAATCCCTGGTATGGATCAGATTGCCATGGATAAAGCTGACGGGATTATTGATTTCGTGGGCGACTCCCGCTACAAGTTGCCCCAAGCTAGACATTTTTTCGGTTTGCACCAGTTGGGATTGCGTCTTCCGCAACTCAGACAGGGTTCCCTCTAGCTGAAGGGTCTGATACCGCAGATCAGCTTCCGAGTCTCGCAGTGCTTCCTCAGCCCGTTTGCGTTCAGTGACATCGATCGCCGTGCCTGCCATACCGCTGACATTGCCCTTGTCATCCCACAGCACATCCCCCACGCCGCGAATCCAACGCACACTGCCATCGGGTTCAATTGTACGATAATCCACCTCATAGCGAGATTCCTGGGCTAAGGCTCCGGCGATCGCCTGGGTCACAGTATCGCGATCGGCGGGGTGGATACCATCTAGGTATGTTTCATAGCTACCGACGAAATCAGAAGATACTCCGCTAGTCCCCGCCTGTTCTCCTTCTCCACTGTGGGGGCGCGTTCTGCTTGCCTCTAGCTGCCATGTCCAGACCTTCATGCGGGCGGCATTGAGGGCTAAGCGCAATTGACTTTCACTGTAGCGGAGGGCCGCTTCAATCCGTTTGCGTTTCGTGAGGTTATGGACATTGGCGAGAATTACATCTTGACTGCCTAACCGAAGGCGGCGTAAAACAATCTCCACATCAAAGTAGGTGTTGCTATGGGGTCGTTTTGCCTCCCACTCAAAGCATTGCACCGAGCCACCCACGGCTGCCTCCCAATAGCAGGTAAAATCAGCGATCGGATTATTGGGGCTGGAGTAATCCCCTTGCAAGGAGAACTGAGTTGCAGCTTCGCGGCTGACTTCAAATAACTCCAAGGTGCGACCATTCACGCCTAACACGGTGCCATCTAGGGTATGAACTAACACGGCATCAGAAACACCATTGAAAATACCTCGCATAATTTGCTCTGCATTTTGCTGGGTGAGTTCTGCTTGCTTGCTTTGGGTAACAATTTCCGTTATCAATAGGAGTCCTGCGCCTGCCCCCGTATTTACCCCGGTTGGTATTCCTGTGTTCCAGGGACGCACTTCCCACTTAATCCAATCGATCGTGCCGTCGGAGTGAATCCATAGCTCATCCTCACCGCGCTCGATCGCCCCTGCCAAACACCCTTGATAGATCAGGTGCCATCGCTTATCCAAGTGGGGAAATACATCATAGTGACATTTCCCGATAATGTCTTGCTGTGCCAGTCGATAATCCGTGAGCCAGCGCTGCGTCAGGAAACGATATCGCAGATCGCGATCGACGATCGCCATTGCCACAGGTGTAAAATTGCTCATTAAAGCAAGCCAGGTATCTTGCTCCTGAATTGCTGGATTATGCTCAGCCACTAACCACTCCTATGCATTTGCCTAAAATCTTCTATGTCAGGACATCTAATGAGGCACACCTGATGGGGATGAAAGAGTTTAGAGTGTTTCTTGGCAATCTCTTCAACAATCAGAGTTTGATTGGAGTGACCCTCGGAACATTTTTAAACTTAAGGATTATTGCTTAGAGCAATATTACGGCGATGGGCAACGGTTCAAGTTAATAAGTTGAACAGTTCATCATCTAGGTCATAGCCAAACATCTGGGCCATAGATTTAATCCGCGATGAGTTAATCATGCCTTGAGTTCGCATCCACTGACTCAGGACAAACACCTTCTGCATCACAAAAATTTCTAGTGCTTCTGGGTTGTACTGGATTCCTTCTTTGGCACTAAATTGATGGGGCACCAGCATGGCTGCGTATCGGGCGAGTTCTCCCGCCTGCCAATCGAGCAAAAGAGGGAGCCAGGGATAGGTGGCATCGAGGTAGATGAACCACAGGCGCACCTCTGGAATCTCTGGAAGCTCCCTAGGGTCGTCAGGGGACTGAGGATAGTCGATCGTAAAACAAATTTGTTGTTCCTCAGAGATCACCCCTGCCTGGGTAACCCCCGCTTCTGATAAGGTGCCCCTGTCTAGCCAAGCAGCGATCGTCGATTTCACAGGCGACAGATCTAATGTTTGCAGATGAGTTGCGTTGAGGGTGATGTTGAGGGGCATTGAAGGTTGAGGGGGATGGTGTACCTGCAAGGACAGCCGATCGTCGCCCTACCCTTGCTTTTAGATTTTCTCAGATTTTGTCCGCATCAAAAGTTACAAATTAGTGTTACACATTCACCCAACTTTTGCTGCAACTGAGTTTGGGCATTGCCGCAGTAGATGCTAATTTCAATCCAGCCGTGACTGCCGACTAGCGCTATAGGTTCTCTCAAAGGACGATCGCCATAGGCTTGGCAACCTGGAACCCTCTGACCGGCAACGATTACCGCCCAATTCTCACCCACCCGTGTTCCTGGAAGGGTGGTGATGAGATTGCCGAAGTGATCAATGTATTGAATAGAGCCAATAATTCCTCCGTTGATGGAAACTAATTGAGCTTCATCTAGAGAGACCAAGGTTTCTAGCGAAATGGGTGTTCCTAATTCTGCTAGGGAAACACCGCTGGCTAAGTGGGCACCCACGGTTGCAAAAATATCTCGCCCGTGAAAAGTCTGGCTGGGACGAGGTGTGAGCCAGTAGCGCGGATTGGTTAACTCAACCGCTGCCATTGCTGGAGCCTGGCTCAACACTCCGCTGAATAGGCCATTGTCGGGGCCCACCAAAAAGCCACCCACAAATTGAATCGCTACGGCCCGCCGCTTTCCCCCTACCCCTGGATCAACGATCGCCACATGCACGGTACCCGCTGGGAAATAGGAGTAAGCTGCCATCAGATTAAACCGGGCTGCGGCAATATCCTGGGGCGGAATTTGGTGAGTCAGGTCAATCACGGTCAGATTGGGGTTAATCTGCGCGATCGTTCCCTTCATCACCCCAACATAGGCATCCCTTAGCCCGAAATCACTCAGGAGTGTTAGTAGATTTGACATTCATTTAGGCTACTGAATCCACTGTGGAAACGTGAGATTATCTCATACCCATCCGAACCCCCTCACCCTAGCCCTCTCCCCAAGGAGAGGGAACAAAACCTGGATCGGCTCCCCTCGCCCCTTGGGCTTGTCATTGCCAACATTTTTGAGAAATCGAAGATTTCTCAAAAATGTGAATTCTAAACCTCTTAAAAGTCCCAAATTGTCGCCCGAACCGCCCCCCTGCCCCCAATTCTGGGGGGTTCTGAGATCGAAGTCCCCCAGAATTGGGGCCTTAAAGCCTTTCAGGCACACATGAAAAGGGGGCAAGTGCAAGATCTAAAGCATTTGTCAGACACTCTCTAAGCTTTTTAATAGATGTTGGTAATGACAAGGCCCCTTGGGAGAGGAGTTGGGGGCTTTGACGTGAGCGCTCAGCCGAACGGTGAGGGGGCTGAGATTATCTTAGGAGGCTACTGAATCCACGATGCTTAGAAATTTTTGATGAATTCCCGTAATCCTAAACGAGACGGAGTTGTGCTGTTGGCACGGGCGACCCAGCCATCGAGGAAGACGGCTTGACTGGGGTTACTTTTGACACGCTGTTGATGGTAAGCGACGCGGCCGTCAATGATTTTGAGTGCAGTTTGCTTATTGTTGTTCTCCTCTACCGCTGTTTTAGTCCGTAGTCCAAAACCGCCATCGGTGGGAATGTTGAGTGCTTCTTGCAGAAACAAAATAGCTCCGCCGACTCCGAACAGCACGGCTGTGTCGAAGTGGACGATCGCCAAGGGCAACACCATCGATCCTGCTTGACTGGGCTGCCAATACATCACTTGATACAGTTCCTGCACCTCAGCACTAGAGATATTTTGCACAGTTTGAGTTGGAATCTTCTTCTTAATCCGATAGGTATTGTAGGTTGCTTGGGTCACCCCAAAGTTTGTGGGCCCGCCAATGTCATTAATGTGATCGACAAAGCCGCCCTCCCACAGCAACGTAAATTTCAGTGCGGTAGCGAGGGCATCTGGTGCTGCTGGGGTGGCCCTGGGTCGGGTGGATAGGTTGACGATCGGGGCGCGGGTGCCAATCAGCTTTTTAGCAAAGGTGGGGCCAAACAGTTTGGTGACAGAGTTGTCGAGGTTGACCGAAACACAAAAACGCTTCAGGGCCGCTTCGGTAGTGGGGTCGTAGGTGCCATCGATATCCGTCACTTGCATTAAACCCAAGGCGCTCAAGCGAGTTTGAATATCCTTAACTAACGCTCGATCGCTGGTTAACTCATTCAAACTAACAATTTTATTTTGGCTGACAATATCTTCAAGTTTCATTGACCCACCCCACTAGCTTGCATACGTTCGTTAGTAGCGATTTTACGGGCAAATGCTACGATCGCGTCTTTAAAAGTTGGTGAATACTTTGCAACTCCGTCAAGATGGCTTGCAGCACTTCCAGGGTGGCTGTTTCAGGCGAGGGTTGCACTTCGATGGTTACCTGGTTGATTTTCAACACATCCCTGGCAAACCGCGCCACCTCATTGGGGTGAAATAGCAGCAAATCATTCTCGCTCTGTCGCAGTTCTGGGTTAAGTCGTTTGGGGTCATACTCCAAATTGACTTGCTGGGGGTCGGTGTTGGCATAGCGGTAGATCGAGGCGCGCGATCGGTGCAACGCTTTTTGCACCGCTTCAATATCCATTAAGTTGTGGGGATTTCTATCATTCTCCATTAGAGGATTAACTCCTAAACCTAACGATTTTTCTCACTCATTTTGCCATTCTTTAAAGGTCATGATGGATGGAAAAATTCCTAAAGGATTGTTTGATCTGAAAGCACCCTCAAATCAGCTTTTAAGCGAGCAGATTTAATTGAGCCAGTTATCACTAGGCTGCAAAATTGACGATGGGAGTGGACAGTTCATTTAGTGAACAATAGACGAAGTACTCATTACTCCCAATCCTTATAACTAAGATAGGAAATAATGTTTGATGCCCTGCTAAATTCCCATTAAGTCAACAAACTTTTCGCCAGAAGAAGGGGGAGAAATGGAAAAAAGATGAAGGTGGAATCCTGATGAGTCAATCTCTCTAACGATCTATACCAAAGGGAGTAACTAGCAAAGCCACCTCTATTAAAAGATGTACGATCGATATTTTTTCTAGTAATATTATCTTGCTTCTTTTAATCACGATCTGGGAACACTCCTGCTTTAACCAAGTCTCATTAGATAACAACAAACACCCTGTATTTGAGGATTATTACTATGTCTAACTTCAATCGTTTGCAATCTAGCACTGCGTTAATGCTGTTACTTGGGGTAGGTGTGGGAACTGTTGCCCCGATCGTTCGCCCTGCCCCAGCCTTTGCTCAAACCGCTTTTTATGATGTGTCAAGTGGCTACTGGGCCCAAGGATTCATTCAATCTCTTTCTGCTCGCAACATTATTGCTGGCTTTCCCGATGGCAGCTTTCGCCCCAATGACCCTGTAACCCGCGCTCAGTTTGCAGCCATGGTAAGCAAAGCGTTCCCCACTGCCAGAACCAGAAGCTCTGTGAAGTTTGTAGACGTGTCTACCAACTACTGGGCAGCGAACGCGATCGATGCGGCTTATACCACTGGATTCCTCGCAGGCTACCCCGGTAATGTCTTCGACCCAGGGCAAAATATCCCCCGTGTCCAAGTGCTGGTTTCCCTAGCCAATGGGTTGAACTACACAACGGCTAACACACCAGACACTGTGCTTCAGCAGTACTACAATGATGCGTCGGGGATTCCTAATTACGCTCGTGGTAGTGTGGCAGCGGCCACCGATCGGCGCATTGTGGTGAACTATCCCGATGTCCGCACGCTCAACCCTAACCAAGTGGCCACCCGTGCTGATGTGGCTGCGTTTATCTATCAAGCCTTGGTGAGCAACGGGAATGTTGCCTCAATCACATCGCCCTACATCGTGGGGGCAGGCACTCAGCCTTCCCGCCAAGTGCGGATTCCAGCCGGAACCACAATTCCTGTGCGGTACACCGATGCGAAGAAAATCCTGGTTGCCCCGACGGAAACTTCCCCCCTAACGTTGACAGTGGCGCAAAACATCACGACCTCCCAGGGAACTGTGCTGATTCCTGCTGGTACTAAGGTCATTGGGCAGTTGCGTCCAGCCCAAGGTGGCTCCCAGTTTGTGGCCCAGGAATTGGTTTACCCCAATGGACAACGACTCGCTGTCAATGCCAGTTCAGATGTGATTACTAAAACAGAAGAGGTGCGTAAGGGCGTAAATGCTGGGAATGTGATCAAGGATGCGGCTCTGGGTGCAGCAGCGGCGGCGGGTATTTCGGCAGTGACTGGAGACCGGGCGATCGCCACGGAAGAAGTGCTGGGAGGTGCAGGGGTTGGCGCGCTACTGGGTGTCTTCCTGGGACGCGACAGTGTCACTCTCATTACCATTGACCCTAACACTGACCTGAACTTGCGGTTGAACTCTGATTTGGCGCTAGGAACGCTGTAGGTTGCTGTGATTGAACGCTGAGGTCAGCTAGCCAAGGTTTAGCTGTCGTAACTAAGCGATCGAAGCACGAAGAATATAATCTTCGTGCTTCTTTGCATTTTGAAGTCAGTTATTGAGTGCGATCGGCGATCACCAATTTTCTTCTCTGCAATCCTCTTTGTTCGCCTGCAAGCAGACTTAACCTTCGTTAATGTTGCCAGACTGTTGGGATAGTAAAATCTTGACTTGATAGAGTAGAAATGTAATACATCGGATAAGAAGTAAATATATTCTCTATAGTAGTTCAAAATCTTGTGCAAGTTCTCACTTGGAGGGCAAGCTAATGACACAACCATTATCAATGTTGGTTCTGTATAAGAAACTCTCGAAACTCGGACTTAGTGAAAACTATGTCCGACAATCTGGTTTGCCTAGCTGGTGGGACGACGAGCTAAATAATAAGCCCGCTGCTGTTTTAGAAGGTGCTGGACATATCGCTAAACGCCTACATCTGGACTTACGAAGCCTGCTTACGGAAGATCAAGATGTTAAATTTAAGCACTTACCCCATACAAAATTCAAACGCAACAACCAGCAAGAATCAAGTATTCCTACTACGTCTCATCAGATTGCTTCACGGGTTGCTGAACTTGTCGCGTATGGAGTTCAGCGACCCTTCTTACCCATTCCCGAAAATGCCAACCAAATCCGAATAGAGATCCTTCAGTCCCATTCAGAGATCACCTTAGAGAGTATTCTGAATTACTGTTGGCAACACGGCATTGCTGTAGTTTATTTCAATGATTATCCAGAAGATACCCGCAAGCTCACGGGTATGATTCAGGGGCACTGCGATCGACCAACTATTGTTCTCAGTAGCGCCCGGAAATATCCTGCTCAGTTAGCATTTGATCTTGCCCACGAACTGGGTCATCTCGCTCTTGGTCATATCATAGATGGCATTTTGATTGACGATGAAATCAATCAAAAATCTGATGATGCAGAAGAAACTGCTGCTAATACATTTGCTGTAAAACTTCTTGTGGATAACCTTGACAATTGTTTCCAAAGTAAGAACTTTCACAACAATAATCAACTAATAAACGCAATAGCTGAACGTCTGAAATCAAACTCCACGGTTGATCCCTGTGTTCTTGCTTTTAACTACGCATGGCATACGCAAAGTTATGGTCTTGCCAACACAGCCGTGAAAATCCTGAGTCCGGCTGAGGATGGGCATAAAATCATTAATCAGTTTCTAGAAGCTCATTTAGATTGGGATCATTTAGGTGATGACAATTCTGATCATCTCGATCGCATTCTAGGAGATTAGTTTTGACGGGTTGCGTCTACTTCATTGATAATGACATTCTCAGAAAACTAGCCATCTTTAATCTGTTTGATGAAACACTAAAGTTACTTAATGCTAGCCGTGAGCAAGCCAGAATCCTGGCAACAGCACGATACAAATTTGAGAGAGACTGGGAGAAGCTCAAGAATAAGAGAGCTAAGAACGATCAAGATAAATTTATCAACTATGAAAAGACAATCGAGTTGATAGAAACCTTATCTCAAATGTCTGTAGAAACTGTTTATCAAGATTTATTTTTAAGGCTATCTGAATTCGAGGGTATAGATCAAGGTGAAGCGATTTTAATCAGTCATGTTATCAAAGCCCTTCAAGAAGATAGATCTGCTCAAGTATTCATGTTAACAGGTGACAAGAGATTTCTCAAAGCGTTAGTTAAAGTTGAAATGCCTATGATTCAAATAGGCTTGGTTCATCGTTTCTAGTGTCTAGAACAACTTATTCTGAGAAATATTGATGCTTATGGGTTTGAGTTTGTTCGCGATCGAATCACTCCAGTTCGAGAGTGCGACATGGCAATCAAAGCTGCATTTGGTTCAGATATGCAATCAACCCACGATAACTCTTCACTGGCATTGAAAAGCTATGTCGAAGCTCTTAGAAAAGAAACTGGCAAATTGTTGCATCCCTATCCCAATTAGCCTCAACTCATGGATTTCTAGCTCTATGGCGCAGTAGAACCCCTACACTCGGCACATGGAATGAACTCAACTCTCTGCCTAACTCTTTAAAACCCATCAAAAAACCCTAGATAGACCACTCGCAACGTGGGTGAGGTTTAATGAAAGGGAATAGGTTGAGCATTGACTCACCCTTTCTACGCCCCTCGCTACTCAGATAACGGCATGAATGCTAGCGATCGTCCCTTAATTCAAACCCTGACCCCAGCTCGATTTGTGGGCTGGATGGCCAACTTCATTGATGCGGGCTACAAAGGCTTACTGGTGAAAAACGGGCAACTGGTGCGCGAAATGCAACCAGGGCGATACTTTAACTTTGCGATGCCGTGGTTAGAGCAGTGCCAGGTTGTTCTGATAGACATCAAAACGCGCAACCTGGAACTCATCTCTGAGAGAGATTTTCTTTCTAAAGATCAATTTATCGTCAATGTATCCCTGAACGTGAACTATCAGGTAGTCAACGCCAAGCGAATTGCCTTGGAACTCTCTGACCCCCTGACAACCTTAAGCGCAACTCTAAAGGACTTAATGGGCACGACGATCGGTCAACTCACACTTCAAGATCTGATTGGACAGGGACGATCGCACGTCCGTGAATATTTGTTATCCAACTTTAGCGACATTTATCAGTTGGGCTTTCAACTAGAAGATGTGCGCGTCAACGACATCTCTTTTCCTGAGAAGCGGGGCATTTTGCGGCAGGCAGAAGGCATGAGTGCCCGCCAAGAAGAGAGCTACAAGGCAGTTTTGGAAGCGGGAGTTGCCAAAGCCGGACAGCCCCAGATTTATCCCGATCGCGGTGTCTCCCCAGGCAATGCCCCCCAAGTTAACGTCATCGTCGGTGCAGATTCCCCCACCGTGGCGTTGCCTGCGGGCACTCCCCAGCCTCTTCCCTTGGCGGCAACCGAACTTGCTCCCCAACCCACTCTGGCAGACCCCAAACCTGCTACAACTACGTATAGTTTGGTGCATCAACAAACGGCTCACCGCACTCCCCTCTCTGATCTGTTGCAGCGCAAACAGCATGTTCGCCTAGGCCGAGAGCTTAACAATGACCTAGTTGTGGATGATGGGCAGTGTTCCCGCTCCCATGCCGAGATTACTCAATCCGACGGCATCTATTACGTGACCGACATTGGTAGCGCCAACGGGACTTATCTAGACGGCTCCCGGCTCCCATCCCGCCAACCCACGCTCTTAGCCCCTGGATCTGCCCTGCAAATTGGGAACCAAGTTTGGCGTTTTGCACCGGATGAAGCAGCCGTTCCTTAGCATTTCATTTCATAATGGCTGAATGAGCATGACTAAAATGAGCATGATCGAGCGAGTTGGACAGGAACGAGGATTTTGATTTGGGCTTTTCAACGTGGTGCGAGACCTTTCGATGAATGATGCCTCAGCAAAAATTTATTGCCCTGACCTCACCTGTCAGACTCCCAACCCAGAAGTCAATCGCTTTTGTGAGAAATGCCGATCGCCCCTCCTAAAGCGATATCTGCGGGCAGTGGGAGAGAACTTGACTGCCTATAAGCCAGGGAATTTTTTGGTCAGTCTCCAGAAAGGACAACAGGATCGTTACCTCGTGAAGCGGCAGCGGATAGTCTTGGATACGCGACCCGGACAGTCTAGCGAAGACGTATTGGAAGATATTCCGCCCGCTGTTGAGCCTTACTTGAAGCTGGTTGCCCATAGGCTCCATGTGCCCCAGGTTTACGATGTCGTCCCTGTCGGCAAAGATGGCGACATTGTTTTACTAGAGCAAGCCGCGATCGAAACTGCAAGTAACGGCTCAGTCGATTTGTTGCCTGCGCTCACAAGCCAATGGAGCCAAGCTAACGCCATTCGGCAACTGAACTGGCTCTGGCAAATTGCCCAACTTTGGCTACCCCTGAGCCGAGAACGGGTAGCCTCTAGCCTGACAGAGCCGCAGATATTGCGGGTGGAAGGGTCGCTCGTGCGGTTGCTGGAGTTGATCCCAGATAGCCGATCGCGATCGACTTCGACTCTGGCGCAATTGGGGCAACTGTGGATGCAATGGGTGCCGACAGCGGCTCAACCGGAATTGCGGCAGTTCCTCAGCCAGCTTTGCCAAGAATTAATCAGCGGGCAGACCAAAAGCTCAGAGCAGCTTCTCGCTCAGTTAGATGGAGCGTTGCAGACCTTTGGACGGCAGCAAACTAGACAGGTTACCATTGCCACCCTGACCGACCAGGGGCCCAGCCGCCAGCGCAATGAAGACTCCTGCTATCCTCCCAGCGGCACCCAAACCGACGTTTCTCTAGTGGCTCAACCCGCTGCCCAGGGACAACAAACCGCCCCGATCGCTCTGGCAATTGTTTGCGATGGCATCGGAGGGCACGAGGGCGGAAACGTCGCTTCAGGACTAGCGATCGAAGCCACTCAGCAACAGGTGCTACACCTGCAAGTTACGCCACAGCATTGGAACCCCCAGCACATCATCACGACCTTGGAAGCAGCCGCCTGTGCTGCAAATGATCTGATTAGCCAGCGCAACGATCGTGAACGGCGGCAAGACCGCCAGCGCATGGGCACCACCTTGGTGATGGCCCTGGCCCACGCCCACGAACTCTATCTAGCTCATGTGGGAGATAGTCGCGCCTACCGCATCACTCGCACCGGCTGCTATCAGGTGACCCTGGATGATGATGTCGCTTCACGGGAAGTCAGGCTAGGCTATGCCCTGTATCGAGATGCCCTGAGACAACCGATCGCTGGCTCCCTCGTTCAAGCCTTGGGAATGAGCAGTTCTGCTAGCCTTAGCCCCACTGTGCAGCGCTTTGTTCTAGATGAGGACTGTATCTTTCTGCTCTGTTCCGATGGACTCAGTGAATTCGATCGGGTTGAACAAAATTGGGAAACCGAGATTGCCCCTATTCTGGACGGCACAATTGACCTGACCACCGCCAGCCAGCGCTTGATTACCATTGCCAACACTCAGAATGGTCACGACAACTCCACCGTCGCCCTTGTTCACTGTCGGGTAACCCAAACCAAGGCTCCCCTAGACCCCACCGAATCCTTCATCGCCGAGTTGGAGCAAGCCCTAGATGCCCCAACCCCCGCCACCGCTCCAGCCGCACCTGCTGAGAACACACCTTCCACTCTAAAGACGCAGATCCTACCTGCATCGTCACCCCCATCCAACCAGTCCCCCAAGGACTCCGCCCCCCAACGTTCAGCCTCAGCTTTACAACAGTTGCTCTTTTCTCTAGGTGCTTTTTCCCTATTACTCTTGTGCGCCTATGTGGTTTATTCATTCATTCCAGGAGTAAATCGCCCTGAGCTATTCCCGATCGGTTCCAACTCCAGTCCTAGTCCCACGCCCATCCCGGCTTCTCCCTTGCCCAGCGTTGTCTCGTCTCCTTCCCCCCCGATCGGCATTCCAGAGATAGGTACACTCATGCAAGTCGGTTCACCCTCCTCACCTAGTAACAACCCAAAGACGATCGCCCTCCTTAACCAACCCCACACTGCTCCCCCATCCCCACCCAATACCCCAAATTTAGCAGTTTTAGTTCCTACAGGAAGTATTCTGCAAGTGATGCGAAAGCAAGCATCCAATGCTCTATCCCCGACTCTAGGCGCAGAAAAACAGGTCTGGCTCCAAGTAAAAGTATGTTCTGTCCCACAAAAGACTAATGCTTCAACATTGCCCCCTCTAACCACTGCGGCTTCTACCCAACCCGTGAGTCCGGGACAGGCGGGGTGGATTCAAGAGTCGGCGATCGGAGTCTTCACGCTGCTCAGCGCCCCTCTCTCCACAGCCCAACAAGGCAGTTGCACCGTCGCGGCTTCGACCTCCCCTGCTCCGACTTCGCCATGACCCGCTAAAGTTAGGGGGAGTAGGTGATAATTGGGTTTCTAGAACTATCTATTGTGAATGTTTGTTTCTGAAAGTCCTTGTCTCAATCTGGCGATCGCCCGCTTGATGGCTGCTGGGGTGGAACATTATGCCACCTGGGTCTTGAAAGCGCCCTATCCGGGCGGGTATGTTCACCATGACTCGATTTGGTCTGAGAGCCTAACCCAAACTTGGGAAGACTGGCGAGAAATGTTCTCCCTGCGCGGATTGCCCAGTGTTCCCCGCGTCTCTTCCGCATCCACCCTTCCCGCCCTCCCCATGCTTCCGGTTCCCGATAGTGACCCGGCTCTCGCGGGTCAAAAGAACTACGGCGGCCGCTTGATGCAACACCTTGGGGTGAGTCTCTGGCAGTGGCTCTTTGATGGGCCTGTCCAAAATAGTTTGAATCAAAGTCAGGGGATTGCGATCGGACAAAATCGTCCCCTACGTGTGCGCCTCGAAATTCGTGACCCAGACCTAGTCGCCTTGCCCTGGGAAATTATGCAGCCCCAACCGGGGAAACAAGCTATTTCTCTGAGTCAGCAATTATTGTTCAGCCGCACGACAAGCGATGTTGACCCCCTGCCTCCTGTCAGATTGGAACAGGGGCTGAACATTTTGCTGGTTTTAGGACAGGATGAAGAGTCATTGTTGCCCAGTACAGAAGAGTCAGATCAGGGTGAGTCAGCCGTTAAAGGGCTGAAGCTCGAACAAGAAGCCGCAACGTTAGAGCAGATCCTGCAAAATTGTGGACAATTTCAGCCCGATCGCCCCAATGCTCCTGTCCCCATTTTCTCGGAAGTGACCACCTTGGTGCAACCCACAGCGGCTGAATTGATCGCCGCCCTGGAAACCGGAAACTACAATGTCTTATTCTACGCCGGGCATGGCATCCCTGCCCCGGATGGTGGGCTACTCAAGCTGCGATCGGATACCAGCCTGAGCGGTACTGAATTGGCCCAGGTGCTAACCCGGCGACGAGTCATGCTAGCGGTGTTCAATGCGTGTTGGGGCGCACAGCCTGACCAGCAGGGCGACAAGGCCATTGCCCGCAGCAGCTTGGCGGAAGTGTTGATTCACCACGGAGTCCCCGCTGTGTTGGGAATGCGGGACTCGATCGCCGATCAAGAGGCCCTGAGCTTTATTCAAGCATTTACCCAGTCCCTATCAGAACGGATGCCCATTGACCAAGCCGTGGCGATCGCCCGTCAGCACCTATTGACCCTTTACAAATTTAATCAGCCTGCCTGGACACTGCCTGTACTTTACATGCACCCAGAATTTAATGGAGAGCTAATCAAGCCTGCGGAAGAGGGCATGACGGAGTTACCCGGCAATTCCTCAACCCTGATTCGGCAGCGGCTCCCCCTAGCCTCTCTCAAACTACCGGGAGAGGATGACAGGGTTTGGTATGTTCGAGGCGGACTGATGCGAGTGGGACGACGCACGGATAACGATTTGGTGATTCAAGAACAGTGGGTTTCGCAAAAACATGCTGAAATCTTCTATCGAGATACTCTGGCAGGCAGCAGCGATGTCCCAACCTACTTCCTGAGAGACTTTTCTCGCTATGGCACTTTGGTCTTAGGATCGGAGGGGTGGCAAAAAGTCCACCATCAGGAGGTGTCGTTGCGTTCTGGGGTTCAGCTAAAGTTTGGGAGTTCCCAAGGACAGGCGCTAGAGTTTCGGATTGAAAATCTAGGGGTTGCAAGTGAGAGCCAGCCATGAAAATCTGTATCCTGCAATTGACTCGCATCAATTTTTCATCCTTACGGAACCCAGGAAAATGAACGTGTAGATAATTTCATCAAGGCAAGCACGTCCGGACGAACTGCAAATTAGACCCAAATTAGGACAGACTAATTTAGAGCTTAAGCAGAGTATGACGGAACACAGTTCCAAGCAAGTGCCATGACAGGTCAGTTTATAAAGTGTCTTCAGGAGTTGCACAATGACAAGTAAGCCCATAGGTTCTGATAGTTCCTCATATTCCCAGGCTCAGGCTGAACTTGAGTTAGTGCAGGCACTCCTGCAAGCTAACGAAGCAGCTTACCCCTGGAATCCCGCCGATCCCAACGCTGAATCCTATTTCACGCAAATGGAACAGGCGTTTGATTTAACAGCATGGTCTGAGGATGAGGTTGCGCCTCGATCGCAAAAATTCTTCTCTTTCCTCAACCAGCTATGGACTCCGGTCTCTTTGACGCAGAAGTTTTCCGCTCGGGTTCCCCAAGCGCTACTCAACCAGATTGCTCAACATGCCCAACGCATTGTTGCCAGCAATTTGTCTTTAGCCAATCAGCTTATCCAATGTGTTCAAGATGTTCTGCCCAACTGGGGTGAGGAAGATTTGCAAATTCTGGCTCGTCCTCTGGCCTACGCCATGCGGGGTAATGAAACCGAAGCGATCGAGTCTACCCTAACGGCTGTTCGGGCTGTGGAATGGACGGAGTTGTCTGAGATTGAACAGGCTCGGCTAAGTTTGGCGGTTGCTCGGTATGCCTTAGCCCAATTGGATGGCGATCGATAGTGGAGAGCTTGCCCTAGGCTGTCTACGTTTAGATTTGGCTGTGTAGCTTCAGTGGTAACTCAAAAAACATCAAGCAATGGTGAACCCGGTGGTAGCTGAAAGTTTGCGCTGGAATGTGCGGGACATAGAAGTTATGCCCGACGATGGCGGCTGGAAGCGCTACGAAATCATTGATGGAGAGCTATTTGTGACACGGGCACCACATTTTAGACATCAGAGTGTAGGCGGCAAAATTCATACCCAGCTTGAGGTTTGGTCAGATCAAAGTGGTCTGGGTGAAGCCATTTTGGGGCCTGGGGTGATTTTTACGGATGAAGATGCGGTGATTCCAGATGTGATTTGGATGAGCAACGATCGCATCGCGATGCTGGCGGACGAGGCAGGGCACTTCACAGGTGCGCCAGAGTTGGCGGTGGAGGTGCTGTCGGCAGGGGTAACCAATGAACGGCGCGATCGGGATGCCAAGCTGAAGCTCTATTCACGTCAGGGAGTGCAGGAGTATTGGATCGCGGATTGGCGACTGAAAACACTGGAAATCTATCGCCGCGAAAATGCCCAATTGAAATTACAAATGACGCTCTTGGTCACAGATATGCTCACTTCGCCCCTGTTGCCAGGCTTTAGTTGTTCAGTCGATCGATTGTTTTAATCGAATCGGACTCGACTATTCTGTAAACCCATTCATCAGGCTTGAACAATATCTAGCAAAAACTGGGTGAGGGCATCGGTATTTTCTAAATCTGTGAGTAGATCGGTGTGAACAATATCGAATTTGGCCCCTGCTGCTTGCAAATCTTCATCCAGCATGTGCAAAAAGCCAGTCGTGATGGCATCGTCACCCACCTGCACGAAGCCCACTCCTAACTCTTCATCCCGCTCCATTTTTTGGGTCGCTTCCACGATCGCTTTGGCAATGGCCATGCGATCGTCGGGTTCGCCATCTGTCATCACGATAATAATTCCACCATTAGGCTTACCTTGTGCCGCTGCTTTCCGCACAAAGTAGTCACATAGCGCAGTTTGTAGAACCGCAGCCAAGTCCAGGCTGGCAGGGGGATGGTTTTCTAAAAATACCTGATCGATTTGTGTGGCAGACACCCGTTCGTACTTTTTGAAGGAGCCGATCGCTTGGGTTTCGTTAGAACTGATGTAAATGGTGATGCCATCGGGGTCCATCTCCTCACACTTTCTAGCCAACGCCACCAAGGATAGCTGGGCCGTCACCCAGCGCCACTCAGCGTTGCCTATAGCCCGCAGAACCGGGGACTCACTTTTCGCAACAATAATCGTGTAGTCTCGGTCTTTCAGTAAAGTTTCGGGCATGGTGGCATCCTAAGTTGTTGAGTAATATCTAAGCAAGGTAATATCCAATGGAAAAACCTGATCAAAAGTATCAAAGATTTCATCTATGTTGAAGCCGCAGCAGATGGACGTAAGACATTAAATGAGTTGGCTAATAATAGTCGATGTGCAACTTTCCTGAAATATCTGTCATTACTACTCACTTAGCCCCTGGCAAAACTGGAATAGAACCGAGAGCTAAAGGATTCAGAGCACCATTTATACCGCTCCCATTACCTTCAACTGCCATCCCATTTTTAGCCATTAGCATTGGCTGGAGAAATCCAAGCCGATCGATGTGAACAGTGTGATTTGTGTCGTTAGTGCAAGGTAGAACAACAGCTAAAAATGTTTGACCATTACGACGACATGTAGAATTCTGTAAAGGTTAAGATTCGCTTAAAATCGAGCCTCGTACTCCACAACGGCTCGACTGTCTCCAGAGAAGTCAGAGGAGCCACGGACTAGGACGCGATCGTTCACCCGGTAGCGCAAGCCATATTGAGTCGGCACATCTGCCGTCAGCACCCGCAACACCGAAGCTGAAATCGTGGGAGTAATATCCACCGCCAGTTCAGCCGCCAGCCCCAGAGTGGAGGGTGTGCGGTTGCGTTGGGACGACGTGAGAACCGTAGGAAACAGGCGCAGTTCACCAAAGCCTAGGGCATTGCCGAGCACTCCTTGCAACTGGGTCAGGAAAACGGAGCCAGCCAAGTTAGCTAGGGCCAGCGTTCCATCCCCACCGCGCCCCAAAGTATTGACGAAACCGCCGCCGAGTAACCCCGTAATTTCGGTTTGAGTCCGACTGGGGCTACTGGTGAGTTCTAGGTTTTCTGCCAGTTGGCTAGCGGGGCCCGTGACCCGGGCTTGGATGCGAATGGTTTGCAGCGCTCCCAAGCTACTCGTCGGAATATCCGCAATCTCAGAGGACGAGGTATTTTGGCTAATTGGCACACGGGTCACCTCTGGCACGGAGGTGATGAGGCGAATATCCAAAATGGGATCAAGTCCATTTGCCGGATCAAAGCGCGCGGTGTGTTCGTAGCCACTTTCCAGGGTGAAGCGGCTGGCGAACAAGTTCACCTGTCCGGCGCGGAGTTGAATCACGCCTTCGGGACGCAAGGCACTCAGGTTACCATTCACCGTTAAGTCGCCTGTCGCCACAAAATTCAGAATCGGTTGACGCGTAACTTGTACGTTTTCACCTAGAGCAATGCGGAGATTATTCAGCTCCACGGGGCTAACCTCTCCAGGGGTGGTGCCGCTTTGGGTGGGAGCGACTGCGCTCGTTTCATCGGGCAACAACACCTGACCATTGGACACACGAATTTCTCCCCCAATTCTGGGGGCAAGGGCGGTGCCCGTGACCACCACGCCGCCATCGACACGACCGCGATACAGTCCTCGGAGGTTGATCGCCAGGGTATCCAGAGTCAAGGTTAGGGGATTGCCAACATCGGGATCGGTGGCCGCCAGCGCTGTGACGATCGGGATCACACCTTGGGCGCTCACCTGTCCCTGGCTGAACTGACCCTGGGCATTTTCGACCACAATCCGATCGCTGGCAAACCGGGCAGTGGCATTCACATTGGTCAATGGATCAGGTAGGGCTTGTACCTTCAGGGTGGCATTTTCAATTTGGGCGGTTCCTGTGGCGATCGGGCGCTCCAAGGTTCCCTGCACCTTCAAGCTCACCTGTCCCTTGCCATCGATCCAGGCAACCTGGTTGTTGAATAAATTCAGCAGCGCTAAGCCTTCATTTTGCACCCGAATACTCAAGTCAATCTGGTCACTTTCGGGCGCAGGAAAGAGCAGGAGCGGTTGGAAAGGGATACTGCCAATGATTTGAATGGGTTCTGGCCCCCGAATCGCGATCGTACTGCCAAAGCTGAGGCGGGAATTCCGGTAGTTGAAGCTAGCCCGCGCTGTCTCCACAGGCGTGTTGTTGAGGGTTCCCTCTGCCAAACTTAGATCTCCCAACGCTTGCGGGTTAAACAAGCTGCCTGCCAAGGTTGCCGTCCCATTCAGCTTGCCCGTGATATTTAGGGGTAGTGGGAAGAAATCCTGTAAGCGCTCCACTGGCAGGTTCTGCACTTGTAACTGACCCGATTGGGTTTTGCCCCCCACCTGCCCGGTGAAGGCAATGAGCGTGTCTCCTGACTGAAACCGCACAGGTTGCAGAGTCAGAATGCCATTCTGGAAATCTCCATTGAGGACAACTTGATTCGCGAAAAAGTTGCCCCATTTCCAATCCTGTCCCTGCAAATTAAAGCCCAGGTTCAGACCCGATCTGAGCGATCCCGCAATTCTGATGTCGCCGCTGAAGGTTCCGGTCAACTCTGACAACTTCGGCAGGGGGAAGGATTCTCGCTGGGCTACTTGCTGGCGCAACAGGGTTTGAATTTCTGAGAAGCGGCGGAGTTGCAGCAACAGGGTGTCGGTGGAGGAGCCAACGGGCACAGTTTGAACGGCAGCGGCTCTGGAGTAGGTGGCAGGACGCAAGCCCCGCAGGGGATCATCGAGGTCAAACCACTGGAGGGCGACCAGCAAATCCTCTAGCTTGCCTTGGGGAATGCTGACCTTGCCGTTGAACTGGGGATTTGCACCGGGGGTGACATTGCCTGTAATTAAATAGCGGCTGGTGCCCAAGCGCAGTTCGCCCCCAGTCAGGGTGCCGACCCCATTGGCGTAGCGCAATCGTCCCCGAAACTCATCTCCAGAGAAGCTGCCCAATCTAGGATTAGCAATGGCCACTTCTCCCTCGATCGTGCCTTGCCGTAAATTAATCGCCAAGTCCCCCGTCAAGCGCCCCGATACTGCCCCCAGCCCAGCCGTTGCGCCCCCCGGAATAATGTTCAAAGCCGCGATCGGGAAGTCCTTCACATTTACCAGCAACCGATCGCCCTCAGTTCTGCCCACGGCCACTGCCTGATCCCGCTGAATGAAGAAAGTTTGCGGCTGATTGTTGCGATCGAGGGCCACAACAATTCGATCGCCGCGCACCCCAGCTAGATTCAGGTTAGCGCCCCGGCCGCTAGCCAAGTTAACGGTGCCCCGCAACACGGGTTCAAAGGCAACTCCATTCACCGCCAGTTGATTTAGTTGCAGCCGACCTGCCACATTCGGGGCTTCTGGTGTGCCAGTGAGCCGCCCAGTGAAATCAGCTAGACCCACGATCGCGGCTCCATTGGGCAAGGCAACGGGCAACCGCCGCACATCGTAATTCCGCGCCTGCACATTCAAATCCAACCCAGTGATGCGGGGGGCACCAGCCCCTTCAAGCTGAGCCACGATCGCACCATTGGCACTGAAGCCCGTTGCGGTGGCTTGTTCAACCAAGATTCTGCTCCCATCCCACCGCACCAATGCCGTCAGTGGCGTGTCGATGAGGGAAATGCCTTGGGAAAGCTGCACCTGCCCCACCGCCCGAATGGCTGAAGGTCTCAGGGCTGCCAAGGTTCCCGATAGGCTAAACCGACCGTTGAGGACACCCCGTAGGTCACGGGAAAAGCGGTTGAGGGCAATCCGATCGCCCTGCACCACAGCCTGCCAGCGTCCTTGGGACACCCGTCCCTGAGCCTTCACCGTGCCGCCATTAATCTGAAATGTGCTGTTGCGAAGAAACACGTCACTCCCCGCCAGGAATAATTCTCCTGAGCCAGGGTAAGTCGCGTTGGGAGCCTGGAAGCGCACCTCCGTGCGGGGATTGCCCACGGTGCCTGTAATTCTCGCCTGAGCAGCGACAGTGCCGACAGTGAACGGCAGACTGGCATTGTAAAGGCGGGCGGCGGCATCCCCAGGAATTCCCTGCCCTTGGGCCACGAAGGACAGCCTTCCTTGGGGCGAAAGAGCCAACTGTCCCCGCCCGATCACCTCTCCACCGATCGTGGGAGTTGCCTGAAGCAAGGGCACGGAGAGGACAGCATTGGCGAGGCGAAACCGGGCGTTGACACGGCTAAAGGTCACTTTGTCTACCCGTGCCGGGCGAGTTGTGCTAACGATGCCGCTGAGGATAGGCTTGTCTACGGCTCCAGTCACCCGCACGTCTGCCTTAACTTCTCCCTCTAGGGCGATCGGCGACTTGGCTTTCAACACGCTGAGCAGCTTTCGCACAGTGACGGGGGGCACTTGAGCCGTCAGGTTGTAACCTGTTTTGAGATGAAAGGTGCCCTGAGCTTGGATCGGAATTCCAGCATAGGTGGTACTGACTTGTTCCAGGGTGACCAGCTCGCCGTTGAGTCGGAGCCGCCCTTGGGTATTGGTCAACCGTTCTGGAATTCCTGCAATTTTGGCTGTGATGCCACTGAAATCAGCGGTTCCCGCCAGCAAGGGAGTTTGGTCTTGGCGGGTTTGCAGCGTTAGGTCAGCACTCACCACCCCCGACTCCACACTGACCGGAACATTAACCAGTTTGGCTAATTCGACAACGGATACGTCTTGAGCCTGAATTTGCAGATTGGCCCGCTGCGTTTCTGGCACGGCTTCACCGCGTAACGTGAAACCGCCGCCTTTGGCAAATTGACCCGCTGCATCCAAGGCTACCCGGCGCTCTTTCCCTGTCCCAGAGAAGTTCGCTGTCACATTCACGGGCGCAATGGCGATCGGATTTCTCGCTTTACCTGGTGTATAAGGAGACAGCACCACGTTCGCCGACTCTACCCGAATCACATCAAACTCGGTCTTAATCAGCCCCAATTGTTCTTCTGATTGAATGGTTGGGGCAATCCACACCCCCTTCTCGTCTTGCTCAATGTAGACGGTGGGGCGAACGGCGGTAACATCTAGATTCAGAGTGCGTGTCAGGAGCAGGCGCAGGGGATTGAAACCGATGTCCAAGGCTTCTACGGTGAGGCGATCGGGATCAGCCGCCGTTGCTGGCAATGCCGAAGCCCCAAATCGCAGCCCATTCCAAGAAAATCGCTCGACCCGCCCTAGCTGCACGGGGCGCTTTAAGGTCTCTGTCAAACTTTTTTCCACGAGGGGAGCTAGCTGCTCGCGCACAAAAAACCAGGCATAGGCACCCGCGCCTGCGACCCCAACCAGGAGAATAGCACCGAGGGTGAGGCTGGTACGACTAAACAGCACCCGTCGTAAGCGGCGCTGGAAGGAAGGAGGGCGATGACCTGAGTTGGGAGCGGGATCAGGGGATTGTGTCATGGGCGAGGGCTAGGAGAAAGTCCAGTGGTGCCAACATATTGTTTAGCATAGTTCTGAACTTCCCACGCCCATTCAATTTGATCGTCGGGAACTCCCAAAAGTTGTCTAGCTAGGGCATCGGTGATCACGATCGCATATCGATTGGGATCGTTGGTGCCACCACCACCCGCTACACTTCCCACCATGTTGACTTCACCGCTCCAGAGGGGGGTTACTTTTTTGCTTCCCTTGGGGCCAGGAATCCGAGACATCTGCAACACTGTCAACCGATGGGTTGCGTTGGGATTCTGCTTCTCCACCTGTTTTTCACCCGCGACCTTAAACAAGTGGTCACAAGTAATCAAAATATCATGGTCAGCGTTTTTAGGGAGGCTCCGCCAAGTCCGCACGGCTCTAGGTGTGTCTCGCTCGATTAGCATCAGCCGCGTCAAACTGCTAGACTGCTCCTTCAATATTTTTTGTGGTTGATACTTTACCTTCTTTTTGCCCATCAAGCCCTGAACCCACTCCAGGATCTGTCGTAAAACCTTATCAACTTGGCTAGCTAACAACATCTTTTTTGGGCCTCAGTGACTTTCTCAGGTGGCTAATCTTGATTGATTTATAATTCCCAGTATCTTGCTTCGAGCAACAATCAAATCCCCAATCGATCGCTGAGCAACACTGTTTCACTTAGCAAATTAACGTTCCAATCTATTTTACTAATCTATTTTATTTACAAGGACATCTCTGAAAAGATATTTCATAAAAGATCTACTCAAATGACAATTTTGTGACAAAGCACCCTCGATATAGCTTCTAAAAGCGATCGAGAGGCAAACCTTCCTGAGGAACCTAGCAAGCCGTAGATTGAACAATCAATGCTTCTAAGATAGAGAAGACGATCGAACCTGATTAAATTTCATGCGAGTTTTTGTTTTGCTATTCAACTCCCGCACCGACAACGAGGGCATTCATACCATTAGGCTGTCTGATCCCGATACGGGTGAAACCCGTGATGTCGTACTAATGTTTGAATCAGAAGATGATGCAACCCGCTTTGGCATCCTTCTAGAAGCGCAAGATTTGCCTAGCCCTACGGTTGAAGCCTTTGATGAACAGGAAATAGCAGCGTTTTGCCAAGATGCAAACTATGACTGTAGGCTAATTCCTGAAGGCACCTTGGCGATGCCACCTGAAACTAATTTAGAGGAGACAGATTGGCAACTTGAAGGACGAGTCGCCCCCTCTCCAGAACAAGCAGCAGAATTTTCTGAGTCAGAACTAGACCGCATTCGCCGCAAATTAGAGGGATTGTTGTAACAAGGCATCTCTGATTCTAAGGATTATGAATTACATAACATCGTATAGTCCCACTGTAGGGGCGAAGCATTGGGTCAAAGACTTGGCATAACTACAGAGACGATCGCCCCAATGCTTCGCCCTTCCGGGGCATTTTGCGTACTAGGAGACGATCCCCCTTCCTTCGATTGCCCTCCCCTCTTCACCTATAGAACCTGTTTGCAGTTTAATAAGGAATCATCTTTACTAAGGCAATGGCATACACCACCGACTTAACCGAATCGCAATTCGAGTTGTTAAACCAACGTCTGCCCCAAAGCAAGACGTTCAAAAA
>Ga0209181_10001635_pt1 | contig 38612 bp, 40 predicted proteins | sample MAT05_FD_187208 | JGI IMG/M metagenome (GOLD analysis project Ga0209181, IMG submission 187208) | Freshwater microbial communities from Lake Fryxell liftoff mats and glacier meltwater in Antarctica - MAT-05 (SPAdes) (version 2) | ecosystem: Environmental > Aquatic > Freshwater > Ice > Liftoff... | reverse complement strand
TCGAATCATGGGGGCGTGGCATCGAGCGGATATTCGCGGAGTGCAAGGACGCGGGAATCCCGGTCCCGGAGTTGCGTTACGAGACGCTGGAAGCGTGCCCGCGCAGCATTGCGCAGGTGCTGCCGACCGATCGCGCACGCACCCTCTTCACCCCGCACCTGGGCTGGTCGGTCGACGACGTGCGCCGCAAGATCGCGCTGGAAGCGGTCGAGATCGTGCTCGATGTGTTCGCAGGGCGCAAGCCGCGCGGGGCGATGAACGATGTGGGGTGATCGCCGGCCGATTGGCAGCCTCAGGCCACCGCCAGCACCAGATGCCCGACCGGCCTTGATACCGGCTTGACCTTGATCTCGATGTCGTAGCCGAGGCGCTTGATGCAGTCCATCAGCTTGCGCTCGGAAAGCCTGCAGAAGTCGCCCCGCATCATGTCCGACACCTTGGGCTGGCTGATGCCCATGCGCGTTGCCGCCGCCTGCTGTGTCAATCCCAACCGACGCATGGCCTTGCGGATCTCGATCACCAGATCGGACTTGAGCTTGAGCTTCTCCGCATCCGGCAAGGCCAGATCGGCATACACGTTGCCGGAGCCGCGCACGATGTCCACGCCGTCAACGATTCGCTTTTTCATCTCGCAACTCCTGGGCTACCGCTTCGGCCAGTTTCAATCTGGCGTTGATGATCTCGATGTCCGCCCTTGGTGTGGCAATTCCCTGCTTGCTCTTCTTCTGGAAGCAGTGAAGTACAAACACCGCTTCTTCGAATTTGACTGTGTAGACCGCACGGTACGTGCCGCCAACATCATTTTCCACAACTTCCAGCACGCCTTCGCCGCCAAATCCCTTGATCACCTTTGCGGCGTCATGGCGATTCGAGGTTGGACAGACCCTTGCAATCGTGATTCAGTCCGCCTTCAACTTCGGGTGGGCCAGGAGTTTTCGACTCGTCGTGAAATCGTTCCTGAGCAGGGCCTTGAAATCTTTCGGGCTGCCGACCTCGGCCGCGGACAGGCCGATGCTGTCGAAGCGTTCGCGCACGGCGGCCTGGGCCAGCGCCGCCCCCATCTCCTTGTTCAACCGCGCGACGATGTCCGGCGGCGTGCCCGCCGGCGCGGCGATGGATGCCACCAAGGCCATTCCCATCGTGATGCCTGGCGTGGGCGACCCGGTCGGCTCGGACTTTGTCACCACCTTGGCCCGCCCCGGCGGCAATGTGACCGGCATTTCCAACATGGTGGGCGAACTGGCGCCCAAGCGCCTGGCGATCCTGCATGAACTGGTGCCGGGTGCCAAACGCTTGGCGGTGCTGTACAACCCGGCCGACCCGATCAACGAGAAGTTGGCGCGCGATACCCGCACCGCTGCGGCCAAGCTCGGCCTGGAAGCGCGGTTCTTCCCGGTAAAAACGCTGGCCGAGTTGAACCCGATCTTCGAGCAGGTACTCGACTGGGGCGCCCAGTGGGCCATCTGGCTGCAAGGACAGGCGGCGCCCTTCGAGACCACTGCGATGGCACTGGTCGAAAAGCACAAGTTGCCGATGATGATGGGCTCTCCAGCCGTTGAAGGGCTGGTGGCCTACAGCAGCAATTCGCTCGACGTTTTCCGCAAGACCGCCGGCCATGCGGTCAAGATCCTCAAAGCTTCGTTTTCCCTGCGTGGTGGTGGATGGTGTGTTCGAGGCCGATGCGACCGGGGGTGCAGTTTTTTGCCCGGCCAGCACACTTGATGTGCCCGCGATCGGGGACGTTCAGGCCGGCGTGCTTCGGCGATTGTCGCGCTCGGTCCTGCGGCGCGGACTGCTGTGGCCGGACGATGCGCAGGTGATGGCCGAGTGGCAACATGACGGCGGCTTCTCGGTCGATGCAAAGGTGCGCATCGAGGCCCGCGAGCGCGACGGTCTCGAACCTCTGCTGCAGTATTGCGCCCACCCCGCCTTTGCGCTGGAACGGTTGCGTGAAATCGCACCCGAGCATCTGGTCTATGAGAGCATCAAGCCAGGCCCGGGTGGCAACGTGGGCCTGATGCCAACACCGATGCAATGGCTCGACCGCCTTGCGGCGCTGTTTCCGCCGCGGTGCAGACATCGGCATCGCTTCTGCGGGGCGCTGGCGCCCCACTCGCCGCTGCGGGCAGCGGCGACACAAGTGCAAAGCTTGCCCCTCAGCTGATCACCGCGACAGAGCGGAACTCGATGCCCTTGACACCGGACACCACGCCATCACCCGCCACAACGCTGGCGTCGAGGTGCGCTTACCTCACTGCCCCGGAATCAACCGCATCGATCAACGTCGCGTCGTTGTTCTTGGGGCTGTTAAGCCGCGACGAGACCACGCGTGCAAGCATCAACTCGTCGACCTAGAAGGGTAGGAATCTCAATGCCATTCTTGGAGTGATCCGGCTATATCGGTGTGCGTCAATCGCTGATTTGGCGCCGAAGACGGCCTCGACCTTGGCGAAAAGATTGTCATGGCTTTCGTGCAGGGCCGCGCGTCTTGCCGCGCGTCGGTCAGGGTGTCGCGGGGTTACTGCGGAGTCTTTGATTATCTGCATGTGAAAAATCCGGGTTGCGGTTGGTTGGCCTATTGTTGTCAGGCGAAAGACAAGAGTGCCTCAATTTATGTATAATATGACATTATTATTTCGTCTTATGTTTTATAGTAAATAATCTAAAACCCAGTATGCTCGAACATACGAAGTGATTCCCAGAATCAATTCACAATTCCGGGCCAGGCGGACCGCCCTGGGTCTGACCCAAGCCGATGTTGCTCGTCGCGGCGGACTTCAGCAGCGGCAAGTATCGGTCTTCGAGCAGGGTGGCGAAGTCACGCTTTCGACACTCCTGAAACTGGCCCGGGCGCTTGATCTGGAGCTTTTGCCGGTTCCACGGGAGCTCGGCGCGCAGGTTGAAACACTGCTTCGGGCCAAGCCCGCGGCCCCTGCGGCCACCGCTCCGATGTCCCTACTCGACCGCTATCGGGTGATCGACGAAGGGGACCCGTCCAATGGCTGACGCTCGCGTCCTCAAGATCTTGCTGGGCGACGCACCGGTCGGCCACCTCACGGGGTTTCAGGACGGCAAGAGCCTGTTTGCGTTCGACGACAGCTACATCGATCTCGGGCCGGGGCGGCCGACCCTGAGCCTGTCCTTCCTCGAGCCGCGCGATGAATTAGCCACCGAGCGCAAGCTGCGGGAAATCGCTTCAAGCCGGATGAAATTGCCGCCCTTTTTCAGCAACCTTTTGCCCGAAGGCGTGCTGCGTGAATATATGGTCAAGCGCCTGAAGGTCCACCATGACCATGAGTTCGATATTCTCTTGGCGCTGGGCGCAAGCCTGCCCGGCGCGGTTCGTGCCCTGCCTGCGACGGCGTTGCCGAGAGCCGCCGCGGACTATCGTCCCGATGCAACGATGGCAGGGCAGGTCGAGCCGACCATCAAGTTCTCTCTGGGCGGATCGCAACTGAAATTTTCCATGATCGATCGCGGCGGTCGCTTCACGCTCGACGAGGGCGACGAAGAGTGGATCGTAAAGCCGCCGCATCCGACGCATCCCGACGTACCGTTGAACGAATACACGATGATGCGGCTGGCGGCGGCCGCGGGCGTCCAAACACCCGAAGTGCGGCTGGTGAAGTTGGAGGATATCGATCTTGCCGGCCTGCCCGGCATGGCGATGCAGCGATCGGAGGCCCAGGCTTATGCGGTCAAGCGCTACGATCGCACCGTCCAGGGCCGTATCCATGTCGAGGACTTCGCGCAAGTGTTCAGCGTTTACGCCGATCAGGAATACAAGGCCACCAACTACGACACCATCGGCAGGCTGATCTTTGACCTGTTTCCCGACCGCTTCACGCAGTTCGCCGAATTCGTCAGGCGCCTGGTCGTCAACATTCTCATCGGCAATGGCGACGCCCACCTGAAGAATTGGTCGGTCATCTATCCGGACAAGATCAACCCGCGATTAGCACCAGCCTACGATCTGGTATCCACCATCCACTATGTGCGAAACGACAGTCTGGCGTTGAATCTGGGTGGCCAAAAGCGCTTCGAGCTGCTTGATGAATCGCATTTCGATCGTCTCGCCCGCCGCGCGGAAGCGCCTGCGAAATTCGTGCTGGGTATCGTCAGGGAAACAGTCGCCGCTGCGCAACATGCCTGGCCCGCATTGGTCCGGGAGTCCGGTCTCGCCATTGACATGCGCGAGCGACTGAAGCGTCACTGGGCCGGGCTTTCCGATTTGCTGCGTATCAGGACATAGCGGGCCGGGTGAAGCGGCGAGTTGGGCATTTCGCACAAGCATTTTTCAACCAATGCTGAAATGCGATCTGTTGGTGCAAGATCCTTGCCGGCCTGGTTTATGGATCGCTGCCGGGAAACCTTCCCGGCACGACGGCTTGGCCAGCCTTGTGTTGATCGCGGCCAATTCGAGGATGCACGCAATGAACTTGAGATTGCCGCCGCAGTTTGGGCAATGCTCCAGGTCGCTCTCGAACACGCGCTTGGGCAGCCGGCCCAACTGATTCTCACCGGCCACTCCTGCGTGCAGCCTGACTCGGTGGCGATGCGCGCCGAGTCGCCGGTGGCATGCTGTGGCTCTTCCCGCAGCACCTGCACCCTCACTTGGCGTTCGGCGACATCACGATGTGGGTGGCGCCGCAATTGCGAGTAACGAAGGGCAGAGCCGGAACCAGCGAGTGCGCGGCCGGCCCAAGCTTGCCAGCGGCTTGTCCGGCGTCTTCGGCGCCGTATCAACGATTGACGCTGACGGATATGGCCGGATTACTGCAACAATGGCACTTGAAATTCCTATCCTTGCGATGGCGCTTTGCTGCGGCAGCTGCTGCATTCGCATCTGCGCAACGGCTGGCAGGTCAGCCGCGAGCTGGTGCGCGAGGAACTCGAAGCCAATGAACGACGGCCGTTGCGCATTCTCCGCCGGCCGCCGTGGGCGACCAGTCCGAATTGCCGCGCGTCTTCCTGCCTGAGGACTATCGCCGCGCCGCTGCCGGACATCGCGTGGTGGGCACCGTTCACGTCGAGGCTGAGTGCAGCCGCACGCAGCAGGTCGATGAGACGCGTTGGCTGACCGCCCTGCACGCGCAATACGGAATGCCCAATGCAATCGTCGCGCATGCATGGGTGCACACGCCGAATGCCGAGGAGATCCTCGCCCGCCAGGCCGCTATTCCGCTGGTGCGCGGAATCCGTTCGAAGCCGGTCACGCGGAAGTCGCGGACCGCTTCGTTGCCCGGCGTGTCCGGGACGATGCAGGATCCGGCGTGGCGCAAGGGTCTAGATCTGCTGCGCAGATTCGGATTATCGTGGGATCTGCGCGTGCCAACGTGGCATCTCGAAGAAGCCGCCACCGTCGTGCGAGAGAACCCCGACCTCGCGATCGTGCTCAACCATACGGGATTCCCGTGGGACCGCTCGCCTGACGGCCTGGCGGTGTGGCGCGCGGGGATGCGCGCACTTGCGGCGAGTCCCAACTGCTTCTGCAAGTTGTCGTGTCTGTGCCTGCTCGACGGCGCCTGGAACTACGACGACAACCGTGCGCTGCTCACCGCGCCGAACAGCGTCGACAACACGATGTTGGTGTGTAGTAGCCGTCCCGGAATCCGTTCGAAAAGCGGTGTCACTGCATCGTAGATGCTCCCGCTGAGGCCGCTCGCGACCAGCAGATCCACGAGCCACAGGAACATCGGCACAGCGCACCGGCCGCTCGTGCGTGCAGCCTGACTCGGTGGCGATGCGCGCCGAGTCGCCAGTGGCCTGCTGCGGCTCTTCCCGCACCACCTGCACACTCCACTTGGCGTTCGGCGACATCACGATGTGGGTGGCGCCGCAATTGCGAGTAACGAAGGGCAGGGCCGGAACCGCTGCCTGGCTAGCCTGCTTCATTTCGGCGCAGCGCCAGCCCTTATCGGCCGGCGCTGCGATTGTGTTCACCCCACTTGAGACCGACGGTCCGCCGTTCGATTGCAAGCGCGCGTCCGGCCGTCCCCACTCAATCCACCATTCACATGCGCGGCCAACTAGCGCGAACCGGACTGGCGCGCGTATGGATACTCGTTGGTAATTCTGCGACCCGAGGAGATGCGATTTTCAAGCTCCGGCGGCAGCACCGGATACGCACCGGGGCCGAAAGTCCGGCATTCGCCGCCGAAATTCGCGTCGCTGCAGAAAATCCAGTAGCCGCGGTCGATTCGCAGCGACGACGCGCGGTCGTTAAAACTGCCGTTGAGCGTATTTGCGCCCTCGCCGCCAAGCGTGAATTGGCGCCCGCTGAACTGAACTCCCGAAAAAAGCATCGCGCTGGCGCGGCCGCGAATGTTGTCCCGCGCACCGTCGCTACGTGAATCACGCATCGGCCGCGCCGAGCTCACGCGGCGCGTCCAGTCCCCCAGGCTTGGATATTGCCCTGGTGCGAGGATGGTGCAGTTGCCGCCGAAATTGCGATCGGCGCACACTTCCCAGGCGCCGCCCTCTACGATCGCCGATTGCGGGCGGTCATTGAAGCTTCTTGCGCCCAGATCGGACAGCGAGCGGTCCGCCGACACTTCGCGTCCGGTGAAGTCTTCGTTGGCATAAAGGGTGATGCCGCTGCGCGATCCCGCCACAACGGTCGCGGACGACCCGACCGCCGCGGTGGCACCGACAGAGGGCCCCGACCCGAGCGGCCGTGCGGAACTCACCCGGCGCGACCAATCGCCCAGGCTTGGATAGCGGCCCGGCGCCAGGACCGCGCACCCGCCGCCGAAATTGCGATCGGCGCAGATCTCCCAAGCGCCGCCCTCGACGATCGCGGATTGGGGACGGTCGTTGTAGTTGACGCTGCCGAAGTTGGCCAGCGAGCGATCGGCCGCGACTTCGCGCCCGCCAAAATCCTCGTTCGCATAAAACGTGATGCCGGAACTGGCGCGCGACGGCGGCGGCGCCATCGCGGTCGGACCGGCAGCTACCATCCGCGCGGAACTGATGCGGGTCGTCCAGCCGGCCAGTGACGGATAGCGTCCCGGCGCCAACGTGGTGCAGCCGCCGCCGAAGTCACGGTCGATGCAAAGTTCCCAGGAGCCGCCCTCCACGATCGCCGATTGCGCGCGATCGTTGAATTCCAAAGAGTTGAAATTGGACGTGTTGCTGTCCACCACGACTCTACGGCCGGTGAAATTGTCGCCTTCAAAAAGCGTCACGCCGGCCATTGCTGCAGAGGAGCCGAATATCGTTACGCCGAGAATGAGATTTCGCATGGGTCGGTTCATTGTTATTTACTCCTGGTTCTTGCTTGCGGATAAGGGCCTTGCGCGAATCACGCTCAGCGGACGGTGTTGTGTTTCAAACTCTATGCGCCTGCACTGCAATGCGTCTGTTCGTTGGCGCACTCTGTGCTCGATGGTTCGCATCGCCACCGGCTGGGCGCCCGGGTCACGGGGAAAGACTTTGGCGGCATCAAAGAAAATCTGCACCTGGCCCGCGAGCGGGTCCGGCATGCCAGCGGCGCCGCCGCGGTAGTGCACCGGCACGATCTGCTCCGCAGCGGTGGTGTTGAAGCGTTCGGTGAGCCGGCGCGTCACGGCGCCCGGCGTCACGCGAAACCGCGTTGAGCCGGCCGGGATCTTCTTCGCATGGTCGATCAGTTCGCCGATATTCTTTTTCGGCACGCCGATATTCTTTTTCGGCACGCCGGGGTTCGTGGTCGGTACGCAGGGGCAGTCGCGGTCGATCGAGGCTGCCCGACACAATGGCGCGGCGCCTGCGAGCGCCGCGTGTGCCGACACAATGCCTCAGCGGAGCGCCCTCAGTCGGGCTTGCTGCTGGCGATGAAATGAAAAAGCGCCTGGTCGTTATCGAACAGACATACGGCCCTGGGCCGCGACGCGAACGCGACGCTGGCCCCTATCGCACACACCGTCGCGCCCGGGATTGCAGGGTTTGCGCGGTGCAATCGATTTTTCCGGCTATCGATACAAGCAGCGCCGGCTACTGCGTCCACGCCTTTTACGTCGGCGCTGGATTTCGGCAAGCTACTCAGATCAGCCCGGGGGCGGTCAAATGCTCCGCTTTGTGTACTCGCGGGGCCGCAAATTCGCCGCCACACGCGCTGGTACTTTCCACTTGTGCAACTGCCGGCATGCGCGCGCACAACCAGCGCGTTGCATCGTCTTCCGACAGCGGCTTCGCGAACAGGTAGCCCTGCCCCTTTTCACACCGAAGGCGCGCCAGCTCGCTTGCCTGGCCTGCAGTTTCGATGCCCTCGGCAACGGTCCCCATGCCCAGGCTGTCGGCGACGAGGATGGTGGCCTCGATGAGCACCCGGTGGTGCCGACTCGACTCGACCTGGCTTACGAACGAGCGGTCGATCTTGACAACGTCGACCGGCAACTGATGCAGACAAGCCAGAGACGAATAGCCGGTGCCGAAATCGTCGAGTGCGACAATCACACCCAGCGCCTTGATCTCGTGCAGGCCCGCAAGCACCGATTCGTCCTGCGCGGCAAGGCTCTCGGTGACTTCCAGTTGCAAATCCATGGCCGCCATCCCGCTGCTGTCGAGGCACTGGCGTACCATGTCCGCAAGCGCTGGATCGGTCAGTTGCGCGCGCGAGACATTCACCGACATCGTGCGCGGCGCACTCTCCCCGAGCAGGCGCTTCCACCGGACCGCCTGGCGGCATGCCTCGCTCAACACGAAGCTCCCAAGAGCGCCGATCAGGCCGGTCTCCTCGGCGACGCCGATGAACTCGATCGGCGGCACCGTTCCGCGTAGCGGATGACGCCACCGCACCAGCGCCTCCATGCCGGTGCATTGCCCGTTGGCCAAGGCAACGATCGGCTGGTAGACGACATATAGCTCGCCATCGGCCAGGCCGCGGCGCAGATCGGTCTCCATGGTGCCGCGCAGCGCTGCGCGCTCTTTCATCGCCGGCTCGAACAGGGCATAGCGCGCACCGCCGGCGATTTTGGATTCTCGCATCGCCAGGTTGGCGTCTTGGAGCGTCGAATCGGCGTCGCCGCCTGCCTGCGCCGCCAGCACCACTCCCATGCTGGCGCTTACATGTACATGATGCTCGCCGATGCGATAGGGCTTGCCCAACGAGTCGATCAGCCGTTGGGCGATGCGATGGATGTCTTCGGCGTCCCGCAAACCCTCCATCACGACAACGTATTCGTCGCCACCCAGCCGCGCGGCAGTCAGTTCGAGCGCGGTTGCGCGACCCAGCGCGTCGCCGGGGCGAAGCATGCGTGAGAGACGGCCGGCCATCAGACGCAGCAACTCGTCGCCGACGGCCTGGCCAAGCGTGACGTTGACCTGATTGAAGCGGTCGACGTTGATGAACAAGACCGCGAATTGCCAGTCGGGGTCCATGCGCGCGCGCTCCAGGTCATGCGTAATCCGCTCCAGCACGACGGCCCGGTTGGGCAGCGCGGTCAGGCCATCGGTGCGCGACACGTCCCGCAGCTTGGTGGCCAGGCGCTGCTGCTCCTGCGCGGCCGCAAGGGTGACATCGGCCACCGAGGCCATCAGTGTCGCGGCGTCGAGCTTGAGCAGCCGGACACTCAAGGTCTGCGGCGCCGGGTTTCGCGCCGGGTCGGCACGCAGCGTTACGGTCAGCCCCTCGCAAATCGATTCTCCAGGCCGGTCATGGGACGCGGCCTGCTTTTGGAGGTTGGGTGCGAATGGCGCGAGCGCGTGGAACAAGTTGACCAAATTGCCGTCCGGCGCCAGCGGCATCAGCAACGCAGCCGCCATCGGGTTGATCATCGTGATCTCTCCGGCCACGGTGGTCTGAAGCAGACCGATCGGCGCCTGGTACATGAACTGGAGCAATGCGTCGTAGGCCGTGTTGTCCGTGGTCATCGCGCACCCCTGCCGCGGGTCGACATTGCCGATGGGGCGAAGCCGGCGCGCCAGCACTCCACCCGATTGCGTCCATTGGCCTTGGCCGCATACATCGCGCTATCGGCGCGCTTGAGAAGGTCGTCGAGCCCCGCGTCACCGGCTTCCATGCCTGCCACACCCGCGCTCACCGTGTAGCTGATCGGAACACCATCGACGGAAACCGGCTTGGCGGCGACATGCCGGCGCAGACGATCCGCGACGGCGCGCGCTTCGTCGATCGCAGTACCGGGCATCAGGACCACGAATTCCTCGCCGCCGAAGCGGGCGACGATATCGGGCGGGCGGAATGTCGCTGACAGGCCCGCCGCCAGGTGGCGCAGCACGGCATCTCCGGCGGCGTGGCCATGGGTGTCGTTTACCAACTTGAAATGGTCCGCGTCGAAGGCTACCGCTGAAATCGGGAACTGCGTGTCGGCGCCGCGTTCCATCACGGTAGCGGCCGATGCGAAGAACGCGCGCCGGTTGGCCAAGCCCGTCAGGTGGTCGCAGGAAACAGATTTCCTCAATGCCTCGTTGGCTTCACGGTGTTCGCTGATGTCGCGGATGATCAGGCTGTAGGCGCGCTCCTCGCTTGCCGTCTCACCCAGGTCGTGCAGTGGCGCAATCAGGCAGCTGCCCCAGTAGCGCCCGCCATTGGCTCGGGGCAACCAGCCTTCTTCAAGATTCCAGCCGCTGAGATCCGCGTCGAGCAAGCGCGCCATCGCCCGGGACCCGCGTTCGTCGTCTTGCGGACACAAGCGCGCATACGAATGCCCGACCACCGCGTCGGCCGCAAAACCGGTCACCTTCATGACGCCTGCGTTCCAACCCTGGATCATCCCCAGGCGGTCCAGGGAAAGCAGGGCGTAGTCGGTGATGCCGGTGACGATGGTGTTGATCCAGGCCTGGCTATGCCGCAGCTGGCGCTCGCGTTTCTCGGAAAGTGAAATATCGTCGAGCACCGCCATCAAGCGCTCATCGTCAAGTTTGAGCAGGGTCAGTGACAATACCTGCGGATCCTTCCGGCCGGGGACGCCGGAGTCAACCTGCAAGCGTATTGCATCGCACACCTTGCCATGCATGGGTTCGAAATTGCGTGCGCGATGTGCCAGGTCGGGCGCCACCGTCTGCAGCACAGTGAACAAGTTCGCCAACTCGCCATCGCGGGAAAGCGGCATCAGCAGTTGCGCGCACAACGGGTTGATCATCAGGATCTCGCCATCGATGCGCATCTGCGCCAGCCCGATCGGCGCGATATAGAGGAACTGCAGCAGGGCCTCGTGCTCTTCGGCAAGCACCGAGGCCATGGCATCGAACTCGCTCATTGGGGCCGTAGTACCAAAAGATAGCGCATAGGCAACGCGGAATCGGCCAAGAGCCGCAGCTTCACCTTGATCGGCCGCATGCGCAATGTGAGTACGTAGTCGATGATGTCATCGAGCCTGGCACCTGCCCCGGCTGCATCTTCGAAACGCTGTGCGACCAGGAAGTTGTTCATGCACGGCGCGACCACCGTGAACAGCGGGTTGTCGATCACCCGCTGCCTTGATAGTCCGGCCAACTGGGACTCCAGGGCGTTGTAGCGCCGGACCACGCCTGCGGCGTCGAAGCCGATAACACCGAATTCAAGCGTGTCGAGGTCGTCGTCGGTGGCGCCAGTCAGGTACGCCAGGACTGGCTTGGATTCGAATGCGATAACTTGGGATTCAATCATGAGACAACTCCGGGTGGTTGGGAAATGCCGATAGAAGGCCTGCCCGAAATGGTCGGCCGGCAATTCCTGAAAATCGGGCGCACCACCAACAGCTTGATTGCGCCATCAAAATATGCGAAAGCTGCAGTACTTTGGTTGAGTACCGCGAAGCTTAGGCCGGCGACCCGCAGGCACGTCCACCAAAAAGGGGCCAAAAGACCGTCCAATTAGGCCCGATTGAAATTGAACGTTGGCCACCCATTTGAAAGCCGGGATTTGGGTGACGGATCGGCAGGCGGGTATCACCATTACATGGCCAGGGCCTACGTTCGCGCCGCTTCAGCATGGAGTCCGCTCGGCTGTTCACCGTACGAGGCCGGCTACCGTTATGCGAAAGCGACGCTGACGCGCCAGTTCTGCCCACCCCTGCCTTCAATTCTGGTGACGATCACCGTGCCGATCGCGGCGACGTTCGCTACATGAGTGCCGCCGCAGGCTTGCAGATCGACGCTGTCGATGCGCAGCAGCCGGACCCGGCCAAAGCCTTTCGGCGGCTTGACCAGTTCGGGGCGCGCGGGCAATTCTTCAGCGCTGCCCCATTCGATGGTCACCTTCACGTCGGCGCGGATCAGTTCGTTCGATCGGCCTTCAATTGCGCGGCCGCTTCGCTCCAACGGGATCGGAAAGCGCGATCCGATCCTGAGTACGAAAGCGCACAGACATCCCGGTCGCACGCGCGCATCCTTCGCCTTCACCCGCGTGGCGTGCTGCGCGCCCCTCCAATCAAGGATACGTCATGATCAATTCAGTAACGCTAATCCGTACCTTAGCGCTGTCGGCCGCATGCGCCGTGGCGCACGCCCCCGTTGCGCTCGCTGCCGATGCCGACAGTTCGTCGCAGGCCCGCTATCGCTCGGAAATGGCGGTGTGCGAAAGCGGTCGCTCGAATCAGGACGCGGCCACCTGCCGCATCGAGGCCCGCAACGCCCTGGCGGCGGCCCGCCACGGCGAATTGACCGACCCACGCGGCCAATACCGCAGCAATGCACAGCAACGCTGCGCAGCACTCGAAGGCGTGGAGTACCGCGCCTGCGAAGCGCGCATGCGCGGCGAGGGCAGCATCGAAGGCAGCGTGTCGGGCGGCGGCATCCTGCGCGAGAACGTGACTGTTGTGCCGCCAAAATAGCCCGTGACCGGACACGCGCGCCAAACGCCTGAAAAAAAGCCGGCGCTGCACGCGCCGCATTCCGGAAGGCGGCGCCGAGTGCGACAATTCGCCCGATGACCCGCACCACCATCTTGGCGATTGTCGTAGTCACCCTGCTTGCCGGCGCCGCGCTCGCGGTCTGGCTCACCCGCGCACCAAGCGTTCCCGCTGTTGTCGTGCAGGTGGAGCCGCTGGTGCGCACGCTGCAGTTTTCGGCGCGCGTGGCCACCTTGTCGCGCGTCGATGTCGGCAGCACGCTGACCGGACGTGTAGCCCAGGTGGCCGCAGTCGAGGGCGCCCAGGTGAAGGAGGGCGAGCCGCTGATCCGTCTGGAAAGCGACGAATTGCGCGCCGCGCTGGGCCAGGCCGAGGCCAGCCAGCGCCAGGCCGCCGCCCGCCTGGCGGGCTTGCGCAGCAGCGGACGCGGCTTGGCCCAGGCCGGCGAGGCGCAAGCCGATTCCGTGCGCGTCGCCGCGCAGGCCGACTTGAAGCGCACCGAGGATCTGGTGGCCAAGGGGTTCCTGAGCGCGTCGCGCCTGGATGAAGCGCGGCGCGCGGCCGAAGTCGCGCGCGCGCAGCAGGCCGGCGCCCGCTCGCAAGCTGCGGCGGTCGCCGACCAGGGCACCGAGGTCATGCAGGCACAGGCACAACTGGCGCTGGCACGCTCGGCCGTCGACGCCGCGCGCGCGCGCCTGGCGCAAGCGGTGATCGGCGCACCGGCCGACGCCCGCGTGCTCACGCGCTTGGTCGAGCCGGGCCAGATCGTTCAGCCCGGGCGCGCGCTCATGAGCCTGGCATTGGCCGGCCCGCTGCGACTGGTGGCCCAGGTGGACGAACGCTATCTGGAACAATTGCGGGTCGGCCAGCCGGCAAGCGTGCTGGCCGACGCCTTTCCGGCCCGCCGCTTCGCCGCGCAAGTGCTCTCGATCGCGCCCCTGGTGGACGCACTACGCGGCGCCATCGAGGTCAAGTTTTCTCCAAGCGGCGAAGCGCCGTCGTTCCTGCGCGAGGACATGACGCTTTCCATCGAAGTCGAGACAGGACGCCGGGCGCAGGCGCTGGTGGTGCCGGTGGATGCCTTGCACGGCGCGGAGAGTGGCGCCGATGCGCGGGTTCTGATCGAAAGCGGCGGCCGGGTCGAAGAGCGCAAGGTGCGACTGGGGCTGCGCACGCTTGACGCCGCCGAAGTGCTCGAAGGGCTGGCCGCCGGCGATCGTGTGCTGCTCGGCGCAGCGCCTGCGCCCGGCAAGCGGGTGCGCGCCGGCACGACGCCGCGCGCCGCCACCGCATCGCGCGGGCGCGCCGGCGAGGACGCCGGCAGCGCGCTGACCAACGCGATGGGGCGTTGAACCCGCATGGTCGCCATGCTTGGATTCGAGCGGCGCGTCGCTACCCGTTTCCTGCGTGAAGGGCGCATGCAGACGCTTCTCATCATCGTAGGCGTCGCCGCCGGCGTGGCGGTGGTCGCCTACATCTCCGCCCTGATCACCGGCCTGCAAAAGAACACCCTCGACAAGACGCTGGGGGCGCAGGCCCATGTGACCTTGAGCGCGCCCGACGACGCGGTGACAGCGGCGCGTGCGCCCGACCCTGGCTCCAGCGTGCTCACCCAGACTCAGCCGCGCCCGCAGCGGGCCCGCTCGATCGGCAACTGGCAGGCACTGGTGCCTCTCCTGGAGGCAAATGCCGGCGTGGCGGCGGTGTCGCCGATGGTGTCTGGCGCGGGTCTGGCCACCCGCGGCACCGCATCGCGCTCGATCGCCATCGTCGGGGTGGAGCTGGAACGTTACGAACGCATCGTGCACCTGCGCTCCAAGCTTGTAGCCGGTATTGCGCGCCTGGGCCCGGGCGAAGCCATCATCGGGCGCGAACTGGCCGATGACTTAGCCCTGCGGGTGGGGGACCGCATGAACATCGCCACAGGGTCGGTCACCGATTCGGTGCGGGTGACCGCGCTTGCCGATCTGGGCGTGCGCGAACTGAACCGGCGCACGGTGATCGTGCCGCTGCGCACCGCGCAAAGCCTGTTCGGCCTGCCCGGCGGCGCCACCGGCCTGGAGCTCGCCGTGCACGACATCTGGGCGGCGCAAACCCTGGCTGCCGACCTGGCGCGGCGCTTTCCCTACAAGGTCGAAAGCTGGCAGGACACCAATGCCCAACTGGTGTCGGCGCTCAACGCGCAATCGGTGAGCACCGGACTCATACGCGCTGTCGTCATGATCGTAGTCGCGCTGGGCATCGCCAGCGTGCTGGTGGTGTCGGTGGTGCAGAAACGGCGCGAGATCGGCATCCTGCGCGCCATGGGCGCCACGCGCGGCCAGGTGCTGCGGGTTTTCCTGCTGCAGGGCGCGATCGTAGGCGCCCTGGGCTCCACCCTGGGCATCCTGTTCGCGGTGCTGCTGATCCGCGCCTTCACCACCTTTGTGCGCGGCGCCGACGGCCTGCCGCTGTTCGTCATCAGCCTGGCGCCCGCCCTGGCGCTGCAGGTGGCCGCGGTTGCCACGCTGTGCGGCATCCTGGCAGCGGTGGCGCCGGCGCGGCGCGCCGCCGCGCTCGATCCGGCCCAGGCGATCCGCATATGAGGCTTTTGGCGTGACCAATGCCGCAGCCCCGCTGATCGAGCTGGGCGATATCCGCAAGAGCTACAACCTGGGCCTGCCAAACCAGGCCGAGGTGCTGCACGGCGTTTCATTAGCGATTGCGCGCGGCGAGTTCGTCGCCCTGATCGGCCCCTCGGGCTCGGGCAAGAGCACGCTGCTCAACATCATCGGCCTGCTCGAACGCATGAGCGGCGGCAGCTATCGCATCGAAGGCGAAGAGACCAACGCCTACGCAGACGCCGCCCTCACCCTGCGCCGGCGCACCCTCTTGGGCTTCGTGTTCCAGTTCCATCACCTGCTGCCGGCATTCTCCGCACTGGAGAACGTGACTCTGCCGGCGCTGATGCGCGATGGCCGCGTCGGCGCGCGCGAGGCGGGGCGCGCGCGCGCGGTACTGGCTGCCGTGGGCCTGGCAGAGGCCATGGACAAGCGACCGGGCGAACTCTCCGGCGGCATGCAGCAGCGCGTGGCGATCGCGCGCGCCCTGGTGCTGGAACCGCCGCTGGTGCTGGCCGACGAACCCACCGGCAACCTCGACCGCGCCTCCTCCGACGAAGTATTCGCGCTGATGCGCAAGATGCATGCCGAACTGCACACCTCTTTCCTGGTGGTGACCCACGATCCGCGCCTGGCGGCGCGCTGCGACCGCCTGATCGAACTGGTGGACGGACGCATCGAGCGGGACGTGCCGATCACAGCGACCGCAGCGACCGGCGCGGCGCCTTGAGCGTGCGCAAAAGCGGGGTCGCGACCGCAATTGCGGCAATGCCGCCGCACTGCCGAATGGACACGGTTCGACATCCAGTCCAGCTACATCGGGCCAGGCTGGCCGGGTCTGCTCCGGGCCGCTAGCGCGGCCGCGCGGCCGCCGCGTAAAGCGGCATCACCACCGGCAGCAGGGACTCGATGGTCTGGACCCGGCTGGCGTCTGTAGGATGGCTGCTGAGGAAGGGCGCGGGCGCACCGCCGGTGTTCGCAGTCATCATCTTGCGCCACAAGGTCACCCCGGCGCGCGGATCGTAGCCGGCACGCGCCACGAGTTCCAGGCCCATGCGGTCGGCTTCGTTTTCGTCGGTTCGGCTGAAGCGGGTTGCGATCAGCGCCTGGTAGCCGGTGTTCGCCAACTCTGACGCGCCTTGTCCGAGGCCCAGCAACGCCGCGCCTATGTCGATGGCCGCGTGCGCCGCCATCGCCTGCGAAACCTGCTCGCGCGAGTGCTCGCGCAAGGCATGCGAAATCTCGTGCCCGATGACGACCGCGAGTTCGTCGTCGCTGAGATTGAGTCTTCTGACCAATCCGCTATAGACCATGATCTTGCCCCCCGGCATGCAAAACGCGTTGATCTGTTCGCTTGCGATGACATTGACTTCCCATTGCCAACCCGGGGCGTCGGGACGGAACACCCTGGTCTGCGGTTCAAGGCGGCCGGCGATCGTGCGGACCCGCTGCAGCAGCGCGGGATCTTGATTTAGCGTTCCTTGCGCCGCAGCCTCGGCCTTGAGTTTGGCGTAGCTCTGGGCGGCCATCTGATCGAGTTGCTGGGAGGAAACCAGCAAAAGCTGCTTGCGGTCGCTGCCGACCGCGCCGCCCGAGGTGGTGGTACTGCAGGCGACAAGCGTGGTCAAAGTCGATGCGCACAATATCGCGGCCAAGAGGATTCGAAGGCGGGACATGATTTCCTCGCTGGCCCGATCGGGCCGAAACGCCCGCGCTTAGATGCAGCCCCGAATGGAGCGCCGCGATGCGCGGAACTGCTGCCGCCACTATCTTCAAAACCGCGGCAAAGGTCTGTGCGGTCTCGCACATGCCTCGCGCGGCAAGCGCGGCCGGCTTTAGTCGCCCAGGATTTCCCCGATCGGCTTGAGCGCATCGACACGGTCGCATACGGCCTTGACGACCAGCAGGATCGGCACTCCGAGGATCAGCCCGGCCGGGCCCCACAGCCATCCGAACGCGAGCACGGCAGCAAAAACGATCAACGGGCTCATGCGGTTGGCGCGTCCGGTCAACCAGGGCGTCACCAGGTTGCCGACGACCGCATGGATGGCGAACGAACTCGCACCGATCATCAGCGCGGTATCGACAGCGCCGAACTGGACCAAGCCCATGACGGCCGATCCGGCCCCGATGATGATCGCGCCGACATACGGGATCAGGTTGGTCACACCGGCAGCCACGCCCCAGATACCGGCGTTTTCCAGCCCGAAGGCGCGGAACGCCAGCCATGTCGCAAACCCGACAAAAACGCTGGTGCCCAGTTGCACCAGCAGGTAACGCTGGATTTGCGCGCTCACTTCATCGAGCGCCTCGACGGTGACCTTTTTCTGGCTCAATCTCGGCCCGGCAAGCTTGACCATCTTGCGGCGAAAATTGTTGCCTGATGCGAGGAGGAAAAGCGCGACCAGGAGGACGATGCTGGTCTGGCTCAACAACGACAGCAGGCTCATGGTTCCGCTCCAGAGATAGTCGCGGATATCCAGCGCCGGCCGCCGGAGAGGCGCGTTCGCCGAAGCGGGGTCGGTTTTCCGGACCGTCGCCGGCGTCATGCTGCGCTTGGCGCCCGCCGTCTTGTCCGCCGCCGTGCCTGCGGGGTCCTGGCCAGCCCCGACGACGCCTTCTTCAGCCGCCTTCGAGATCTCGGCCGCGGCTTGTTGAACCTTTGAAATCGCGTCGCCGGGCATGGCGCGGTGATTGCGCATCATCAGGCTAAGTTTTTGGGAAATTTCCGGCAGCGAATCGACGAACGAGCTGGCTTGATCGCGCATCGCCCATCCGCCCCACCCGGCGCACGCGATGAGGGCGCATACCACCAGCAGCGCGCCGGCGGGGCGCGGCATGCCCCGGCGTGCAAGCCAGCTCACCACAGGTGTCAGTGCATAGCTGAGCATCAAGCCGAGCAGAAACGGTACCACCACCGCCTCGGCCCACTGCAGCGCGAAAAGCGCGGCCAGCAGCGCCAACAGCGCCAGCGAAATGCTGCGGATTTCAACCGGCATGTGCAACACGGTGCGGGCCGGGTCGGCTTCGGCCGCGGCTTTTTCGGCGTCTATGTCCGGCGGCGCCGGGTCGGCTGCGGCCGCGGTGTTTTCAACCTCGATGTCCGGCGGCGCGTTTCGGCCTCCATCGGAGGGTGCGGGCAAGCCTTCGGCAACGGGGAATTCCGGCATGGCGGCCGCGCCCGCCAAACCGGCTGGCGTGCCGCTGTCGCGATCAGTACTCATTTATGGCTCATGGCAATTGCGTCGGGGTGGTGCACGGGACATCCGGCACATGCGCTGCAGCGCCTGCCGACACCGCGTCGCAAGGATGGGCGCGCGCATGACTTCTCTCTGTTCCCCAGCGCACAAAGGGCGCGTGGCTGGCCACAAGAACCTCTGCCGCCGCCGAGCGAGAGAGCGATGATCCGCAGGCGGCGATCGGAATCGAACGGTTAGTTTGTCAACCTGGCGCCGCCTTTCATCATGGCCATGCCGTCTTGCGTGGTCTTCATGTGCTCAGTCATCAACGCACTGCGTTCCCCGGAGGGCTTGGCCGCCATCATTGAGCCAGGCATGGCTTGTTTAGTGGGCGCGGATGCCGCGTCCGTCGGGTAAGTGGTGTCATGCTTTTCACCGTTGGCCGCCCATGCCTCGGGCAAGGTCAAGCGCAAGCTCTCTATGGGCAGGCGATGGCCGCTATCCGGCTCGGCCCCATACCGGGCAATGCCACGTTCGTTGAACAACGCAATCAGCCGGGCGTTCTCGCTGCGCAGCCGTGTGAGTTCATTGGCGTGGGAGTCCAGTTGCTTGTTAGGGAGTGCCGGTCCGGTTGAGCGCGCGCTCGGCGTTGGCAAGCTGCTTCAGTAAAGCATCGAAATCAGGCGGCGCTGCAATGAACATGGCGCGCATCCGTGCGTAGTCACGTGCCAGTGCGGCAAGCCGTTCTTCGCTCGGTAGCAGGCGAAATGTGCCAGGCCTGGCCAGATCGTAGCGAGCCGACCGGCGCGCAAACACTCGGCTCTTCCATTCGACAACCCGCTTGCACAACGCATGGTCCGAGAGCATCGCTGCCGCGTCGGGATGTCGGAGCAGTCTTTCCATGTCGGCATAGTGCCGCGCATATCGCTCGGGCGTGGACTGGTGCTCGGGACGGTGGTGCTCGGCATGCAGGATCGTGGCCTTCTCCCAAAAAGTGCGTGCCAGTTCGAGGGCGGTCACTTCGCACTTCCAATCTATGAACACCGCAGGAAAGTCGTCGACGACCCAGGCGCGCACGGGATGCCGCTCTGTGGGCTGCTGGTCGGTTAGTGAACCGAGCTCGAGCTTCACTTCGCGGCGCAAGTACTCGAAACCGGGTACAGCTACAGTTGGGTACTCGAAGTAGACGACAGGTGAGCGCACGACAGGGTCGTCCTCGTAGCGAAGCCATGAAGGTCCTGGCATGCATCGACCCAGGTGTCCGGCGATCGATTGTTCGAGTCGAGGCATGAGCACATTGCGGGTTTGTTCGCCGCACTGCGCCTGCATCCGCGCCAACGTCGCATCGCGATGCGTCCGGCTCTTCATGGCCTCGAACACCGACTCGTCGGCGCCGACGAACGCAGGCGACATCGAGAGATCGATGTCCTCGGAAAAGCGGTCGATCACGCCGTACACCTTTGACAGCGAAGTGCCGCCCTTGAACACCAGATGCGGCGCAAGGACGGCGTCGGCAAAGAGCAGACCGAGCAGCCAACAGACCCAGAAATCCTTTTCGACCATCACGCTCGAGATTGCCATGCGCGCCGCCGTCTGCGTGAACGCGAGCGCGCGTCGCTCGGGTGGAAGCGCTACGAACTGTGACGCGAGCGTGGCCATCGCGGTGCTAGCTGTCCGCCGCCAGCGCCCGCAGGGTGTGATGCATCCATCCGGGCGCCAAGGTCAAGTCGTCCACTAGGTTGCGTCGCTCGTTCTCTGGCAGGGTAAGCCTGAGCATCTCGAGTCGTTGCGGCGTGAGATGCTGGGCTCCGAGGCTGCGCAGGGCCTGGATCACCAGGCCGCTGGTCCGCCCCGCTGCTGCCATCTGGCGCGGCGTGGTCCGCTTGAGGATGATCTGCATGGGGCCGGCCTTGACGGTGCGGCTGGTGCCGTCGGTCAGGAATTCGACGCGTGCGGGCACTTGGTCGGACAGTCCGAGCAGGTTGGCGGCATAGGCACCTGTCGGCTGAAGGCGAAGCCTGTCCTTGCCTGTGAGAGCGGCGACCACGGCATCGACCGACGGCCACAGGATTCCGAGCAATGGGTCTTGCCGGGGCTTGTCATACAGCCCACGAGACAGGCGGCGCAGTTCGTTGCGCGCAACCAAGCGTTGCAAGGCCTTGTCGAGGGCAGCGCGGCCACCGAGGCCCGCAAACAGCGCCGGTGTGAACACGGTGCCTGGCTTTGCGTGGCGCACCTTGCGCGAGATCGCGGCGTCGATGCTCGAATCGACGGCACGTCGAGGCCGAGACTCTCGCGTGATGCGGTTTTGCGGCGATGGAGAGGCTGCTTTCATGTCCGAAAAATAGCACGTTTTTCGGACGGGAAGAAGACCACTGTAGTGGGTCGACCCTCGGGCCCGCCAGAAGCGGGCGCATCGCGCGGAGCCGAGCCAAGGCAGAAAGTTGAAACGAACGGTAAAACAGGCACGACGCCACCGGGACCCACTGGGTCGATCGTCGGGCACCAATCCGCATCAAGTCTCAAGTGAACCGACGCGCAGCGTGTGGAAACGCACAGACTGGTTGGGCCGGATCGGACACGGTTGCGTCAGTGCGGCCTATGGACGAAAATCCCATCAACGCTTCCCAAAGCCGATCCAGGAGGCGGCTCCTGCTGGCGGCAGCTTGCGTCACTACCACACCGACGATAACGGCTTGTTCATCCGGCGACGCCGAACATGACGCTGCCCGCGCCCTGAGAACGCCGGGGCCGCCTTCGTCCGACACGGCCATTTCGCCACTGCATGACCTGGTGCGTCAGGCCACCTTGGCGCCGTCGAGCCACAACACGCAATGCTGGCGTTTCCGCATTGCCGCCAATGCGGTTTCCATCGCGCCCGACCTCACACGTCGCTGCCCGGTCGTCGATCCGGACGATCACCACCTCTTCGTGTCGCTGGGCTGCGCAGCCGAGAACATGGTGCATGCCGCTCTGGCCGCCGGAGTGCACGCCGCGCCATGTTTCGATCCCGGCGGTGACGGGGTCATAAACGTGACTTTGGAGACGACGCAGAAGCGCATCTCGCCGTTGTTTCAGGCGATCTCCGAGCGCCAATGCACCCGTGGCGACTACGACGGCCAACCGATTTCGCCGGGCGAGCTGCGCCAGCTGGAGCAAGCGGGCACGGGAGACGGTGTCAGCGTGCGATTGCTGACCGCGCGCCCGGCCATGGAGAGTCTGCTGGAATACATCGTCGCGGCCAATACGGTGCAAATCAACGACGCCGCGTTTGTCGCGGAACTCAAGGCATGGATCCGCTTCAGCGCCGATGAGGCGCTTCGTTCCGGTGATGGCCTGTTCGCCGGCGCCACCGGCAACCCCGCGCTGCCGCGCTGGCTGGGCAGCCGGATGATGGGCCTCTTCCTCACGCCGAAGTCGGACAACGAACGCTACGCGCGACAGGTGCGCAATTCGGCCGGCGTCGCGGTGTTCGTCTCCGGGCGCAACGACAAGGCGCATTGGGTCGAGGCAGGCCGTTGTTACGAGCGGTTCGCGCTGCAGGCCACCGCGCTGGGTATCCGCAATGCGTTCCTGAACCAGCCTGTCGAGATCGGCGCGATCCGGCCGCAGTTCGCCGCCTGGCTTGGCATCGCAAGCGACCAGCGGCCCGATCTGGTGGTGCGCTTCGGGCGTGGCCCTGCCCTGCCGTATTCGATGCGGCGACCGGTGCAGGCGGTGCTGGTCTGAAGCCCGCGGCTATCCGCATGCGCCACTCGTTGACCTGCTACTTCGCCATGGCCTGTGGCATCTCGTGGCTGGTCCGGGCGTCGCAGCGCAGTTCGACGGTAGCGCCCCGGTCTTGGCGAACCTGGGACGTTCGAACGAATTCCCGCAGTTCTCCGCGCTCGCATTCCTGGCCTACAACATCGTCTCGTTCGGCTTCAGCGAAGAGGTGGGCTGGAGAGGATTCGCGCTGCCGCGCCTGCAGCAGCGCCATGCAGCGTGGCTGGCGACGCTGTGGCTCACGCTGGGATGGGCGATCTGGCACGCACCGCTGTTCCTGTACCGGCCCGGTTTCACATGAGCATGGGTGTGGCCGGTGCGATCGGTTGGCTGTTCAGCTTGCTGACCGGCGCGGTCCTGCTCGCCTGGCTCTACAACGAGAGTCGGGGCAGCCTGCTCGTCGTGGCCCTGTTTCACGCCGGGGTCGACGTGGCATTCACGTCGGATGCTTCATCGCCGGTAGTGGTCAATACCGCGGGTGCGCTCATCACGCTGTGTGGCATCGCCGTCGCCCTGTTGGTCGGCCCGCGACGATTGGCGTCAATCGCTTCATTGGCCGCACAAAAGGAACCCTCATGATGAACGCAATCGCATGGACGGCATCGGGCATCGGCCTCGCGGTAGCTGCCGGTATCGGGTTGATCGCGTATGGAAGCTCGCGCTGGCGCGCCTCGACACAGGTACAGATGGCGCTGCTCGAAGCCGCCCGGATCCCCGCGCCTTCGGGCCGCTACAACGCCCGTGAACTCGACGGTCTGCCCGCGCCGGTGCAGCGCTACTTCCACGCGGTGCTGAAGGACGGCCAGCCCTTCATCGCCGCCGCAACTTTCGAGCTTGCCGGCAGGTTCAACATGTCGGCCACCGGCGAGAGTTGGAAGCCCTTCACCTCGACGCAGCGCGCCGTCGTCCACCGCCCGGGCTTCCTGTGGAACGGCCGGGTGGCGATGTTTCCGGGCATTGCCGCCCATGTGCACGACAGCTACATCGCCGGTGTGGGCACGCTGCACGCGGCGATGCTGGGCTTGTTCACGGTGGCCCGAGTGCAGGGCGGCGTCGAGGCTGCCCGCGGCGAACTGATGCGCTACTTCGCCGAAATGGCGTGGTACCCCTCCGCGCTGCTGCCCAGCCAGGGCGTGCGCTGGGACGCTGTGGACGACAAATCGGCGAACGCCACGCTGGTGGACGGCCCGGTCACCCTGACCATGCTGTTCAGGTTCGACCACGCCGGGCTGATCACCTCAGTGCATGCCGACGCGCGTGCTGCCAGCGTGGGCAAGGACGGGGTCATGACCATGCTGCCCTGGGAGTGCAGCATCGGCAACTATCAGCGGCGCGACGGGATGCTGGTGCCGAACTGCGGTGAGGCCGCCTGGATGCGGCCGGAAGGACGCAGGCCATACTTCATCGGCAACCTCACCTCGATGGCCTACGAGTTCAGCGTGCAAGGAAAGTGAAATGTCGATGACTGCGATGAACACCCGCGCCACCGTGATCCCGTGCCTGCGCTACCGCGACGCGCCCAACGCCATCGAACGGCTGTGCTCGGTATTGGGCTTCGAGAAGCATCTCGTGGTGACGAACGACGACGGCACGATCGCTCATGCACAACTGAGTTTCGGCAACGGCATGGTCATGCAGGCTTCCGTTGCCAAAGTGGTCACCGAGTTCGGCGGCCTCACGCGGCAGCCGGACGAGAACAACGGCATGGAAACACAAAGCCCGTATCTCGTGGTGGTGGATGCAGACGCGGTCTACCACCGCGCAAAGGCCGCCGGCGCCCGTATCGACATCGACATCAAAAACGACGACTACGGCCCCCGCAGCTTCAGTTGCCGAGATCCTGAAGGGCACCTGTGGAGCGTAGGTAGCTACGACCCGTGGTGAGGCCGCGGCGACCTCGTCGAGGCGCGATGATAATCGCATTGCGTCGGCGACTCCCTGCCGCTTCAGCGAATTCAACGATTTCGCCTTCAGGCGCCGGATGCCAGTGTCTGCTGGCGCACGGCAATGCCCGCCACCAAACGCTAGCCTCTGCGGGAACTTAGTCCCGTAACAGGCCCTTCAATGTCCGCACCTCAAGAAATACAGCCCGATCTGAAACTGATCGCGGCATTTCTGGCCAAGGGATCCCAGGTGCCGCTGGAGGATATCGCCAAGCTCTACGAACACGAGCACGCCAAATTGGCTACCGGTGCGCACATCACCAAGTTTCTGCACATCTTCGCGATTCGCAAGGTGCAGGAGATTCTGCGCAAGCGAGGCATCGAGCGGCTCGCCAAGCCGGCGGCCGGCCGCCCGCTGCTTCCGCCACAGCGCCGACGGATGCCACTTCGACCAACCTGGTCTGCCGCGCCCGCTCTCGCCGAAACGTCGCCGCCGCCATGAAGGCGATTCGTCGCCGTGCGATCTCGACCGTGCTGGCACTGGGTCTGGCGACAGCCCTCCTGATCTGGTGGCGATTCGACGGCGACATGCGCAATGCACGAGATCGGGTCGCCCATGGCAGTGTGCTCATCGCGACCCGATGCGGTCCGATCGAGTATCAGGAAGCTGGTGCAGGCTCGCCCCTTCTGGCCGTTCATGGCAGCGGCGGCGGGCACGACCAGGGCATGGCCTTCGCGGCTGGGTTGGGCTCCCATGGCATCCGGGTGATCGCGATGTCCCGCTTCGGCGATCTGCACACGCCCATGCCGGCGGCCGCGTCGGCCGCGGCGCAGGCCGATGCCCATGTTTGCCTGCTGGACGCATTGGGCATCGCCAGGGCCGCCGTCATGGGTGGCTCGGCAGGCGCGCCCTCGGCCCTGCAGATGGCGATGCGCCACCCGGATCGTGTCAGTGCGCTGGTGCTGCTGGTGCCCCTGGCCTACAAGCCGCCGACGCAGGCGAATTCCGCGCCGCCGCTGCCGCCGTGGGTGGAGGCCACGATGATGCGGGTGATCGGCTCGGACTTCCTGTTCTGGTCCGCGCTGCATCTGGCGCGCGATCAGGTGATCGAGGTGGTGCTTGCGACACCGCCCGGACTGCTGGCGCACGCAAGCTTGCAGGAGCAGGCGCGGGTCGGGGCGATGCTCGACAACATCCTGCCGGTGTCGCTACGCGCCGAGGGCTTGCGTAGCGACACGGCCGTGGGCAAGCAACTGGTGTCGTTACCTTTGGAGTCGATCCGATTGCCAACTTTGGTGATCAGTGCGCGCGATGACCGCTATGGCACTTATGCCAGCGCGCAGTACACCGCCGGCCGGATCGCCGGCGCGAAGTTCATCGGCTTCGATGAAGGCGGACACACCTGGGTCGGACACGACGACGAGGTACGGGCCGCCATCGTCGGGTTGCTCTCGCCAGCGGCCAGACCATGATGCCGTGGATGCCTTCATCACCGCGTGCGATCGTGATCTCCGAGCCGGTCCTGCATGGCAGCCGGACCAGCTCCGCCGCGTCCGTCCTGACGTTCTTTGCCCTGGCGTTTGCCTGGACCTGGACGTGCTGGCTGCTCGCACCCGCGCTGAAGGTGAACTCCCCGGTTGCGGCCACCACGCTGTCGCTGGCGGGCGGCTTTGGGCCGAGCCTCGCGGCAGTGGCAGTGGTTGCGTATGGTGGCGGCCTTGCCGGCCTGCGCCGTTGGCTGACGAGATGCGTGCAGTGGCGCGCAGCCTGGCGCTGGGTCCTGCCGGCGTTAATGTTCCCGGTTGTTTTCATGGGGCTGGCAGCCGCGGCCCACGTGGCGCTTGGCGGCACCTTGCCATCATCGCCGGCCTCGGGTCAAGTTGGGATGGCGGCGGCGAACTTCTTCCTCATCTTCTTGGTGGGCGGCCCGCTGGGCGAAGAGTTCGGCTGGCGCGGATACGCCTTGCCGGCTTTGCAGGAGCGTTGGGGATGGCGCGCCGCAAGCGTGCTGCTGGGCGTGGTTTGGGCGGTCTGGCACCTGCCGCTTTTCTACAGCACGAGCACGGTGCAGAGCCATCTGCCAATGGAGTTGTATGCGCTGAGCACCATCGCATCGTCGGTGCTGTTCGGGTGGTTGTTCAACCGCAGCCACGGCAGCGTTGTGCCGGTGCTGGTGCTGCACACTGCGGTCAATGCCTGGTCAATGATCATCCCGGTGATGGTGCTGCCGGACGGCAGCAATCTGCGCCCGTTTCAGATTGTCGTCGGCATCCTGGTCTTGACGGCGGTCGCGCTGTTGTGCCGCGGCGAACCAATGCCCAAGCAGGTAGTGGGTCATGAATAGGACTGCGCCGCACATGAAAACGGAGTACCGAACGTCGCTCAGGGCTCCGCAGTCCACTACCATTGGCCCGGCCATGACTAACCCGACCAGTGTTGCGCAATGAAACGCATCCTCGTAACTGGCGCCACGGGACAAGTCGGCTCGGCCGTGATTGCGGCGCTACGTGCCTTTGACGGCATCGTCGTTCGCGCGGCCGTGCGCGACGTCGCCAGGGTGAGCGCGAAATGGCGTGGCGATGCGAGAGTGCAGCCGGTGGCCTTCGACTACTCCGACCGCGCCAGTCAAGACGCTGCGCTGGCTGACTGCGACACTCTGTTCCTGCTGCGTCCGCCGCAACTCAACGACGACTTCGGTGACTTGATCGCGCGGGCGCGGCAGCACGGCGTCACCCACATCGTGTTCTTGTCGGTGCAGGGAGCACAGCGCAATTGGTTCATTCCGCACCACAAGATCGAACGGCGGCTGATGTCCGGCGGCGTGCCGTACACGTTGCTGCGGCCGGCCTACTTCATGCAGAACTTCACCAGCGCGCTCCACGATGAATTGACGCGCCGGCATCGCATCTTCCTGCCGGCAGGCAACGCCCGGTTCACCCTCGTGGACGTCGATGACATTGCCCGTGTGGCAGCCCGGGTGCTGACCCAACCCGGCACACAGCACCACGGGCAAGCCTACACGTTGACGTCGCAAATGCCGCTGAACTTTCATCAAATGGCCGTTCGGTTGACGACGGGTTTGGGCACACCCATCACCTATGTCTCGCCCGGCCCGTGGCGCTTTTACCGCACGCTGCGGCGCGATAGTCGCGCGCCCGGCTTGATCGTAGTGATGTTGCTGCTGCACATGCTGCCGCGATTCACGGGCACGCCACAGGTGACTCACACGGTCACCGAGTTGACGGGCCGAGCGCCGATCGAGTTCTCGCAATTCGTCGCGGCCCATCGCGACGAGTTGCTCTTGCCACCGAACCGACCATGACGGCGCGGATATCCATCGGCGGGTCAGGCCGCTAGCGCGGCGCTCCATCGATTCCGATCTCGACTACGGCCGGCTTGCGACGCGGCCGAAGTCGCGACCAGGAATACTGAAGAAAAAGAAGCCGAACGAGGAAATGAGATGAAAACGAGCGTGATGGAAGTGCACGCCATGCTGTCGGTATTGAGCGTGGATGAAGTGGAAAGGCGGATTGGCGAGGTGCCGGGTGTGGAGAGCGTGACGGTGAACTACGCTGCCGGAAACGCGACGGTGCGCTACGACGAGACCCGACTCGAGGTCGCCGATATCAACTCGGCCGTGCGCCAGCGCGGGCAGAATTCCGCCGGCACCACGCACCAAAAGAAAGCAGGGCCGCCCGCAGCGCCGTCACCTGAAGTAGCCGCACCGAAGCCTTTGCCGGCCGCACCCGCAGCCGCACCTGTTGCGCCACTTGCCCCTGACACTGCCGAGGTCGCCAAGCCTGGCGTCGCGCCTGCGCCCGGGGCGGTACCGGAAACGCCTCCTGCCGCATCGTCCAAGTCGGATGCCGCGGCCATGCCTGCCGGTGGGCAGATGCCGGATGCTCCGGCAGCGGCTGCACCCAAGCCGGACGCGGCGCCCAAGTCTTTAGACCCGCCCGCGACGGCCGCTGCGGCTGTGGCCCCTTCTCTGCTGCAGCGACTGCGCTCGTGGCTATCCCCCGCAGCCCCGCCTTCAGACCAGAAACCCGCGCAGCCCGGCAAGCCCGGTGACATCGGCGATCCGTCAGTCATGGAGACCAGCGCGGTGGCAGCGGCCCTGGCGGCGGATGTCGAAAGCGGGCTCAGCGCAACAGAAGCCGCGCGTCGGCTCGCACAGAACGGGCCCAATGAACTGCGTGCCGCCCCACGAATTCCTGCCTGGCGGCGTGCGCTGGCGCAGTTCCAGGACCCGCTGATCTACCTGTTACTGGCGGCGGTGGTCATCGCGCTGGTCGCGTGGTGGGTTGAGGGTCGTGTCGGATGGCCGGTCGATGCCATCGTCATTGCGGCCGTCGTGCTGCTCAACGGCGTGATCGGCCATGTGCAGGAAGCCAAGGCGCAAAACGCTGTGGCCGCACTGGCCAGGATGACCGCAGCCACCGCGACCGTGCTGCGTGACGCCAAGCCGCAGCGCGTGCCCAGTGCCGAGCTGGTGCGCGGCGACGTGATCGTGCTGGCCGAGGGCGACGCCGTCGGCGCCGACGCGCGCCTGCTTCAAGCTTTGAGCCTGCGCGTGCAGGAGGCTGCGCTCACCGGCGAGAGCGAGTCCGTGCTCAAGGCCGCCGCCCCGCTGCCCCAGCCGGCGCCATTGGCGGAGCAGACAGGCATGGTCTTCAAGGGCACTGCCGTTGCGCAAGGCACGGGCCGCGCGGTGGTCACCGCCACCGGCATGGAGACCCAGATGGGCCGGATCGCAGCGCTGCTGGAGGCCACGGTCGAGGAGCCGACGCCGCTGGAAAAGGAAGTCGCGCGCATCGGGCGCACGCTGGGCGTGGCGGTCGTGGCCATCGCCATCGTGGTGGTAGGCACCATTCTTTTCATGTCCGAGAGTCGCAGCACCGCCGCTGTGGTCCACGCGCTTCTGCTCGGTGTGGCGCTGGCGGTGGCTGCGGTGCCTGAGGGGCTGCCGGCCATCCTCGCGGTGGTGCTTGCGCTGGGCGTGCAGCGCATGGCCAAACACCAGGCCATCGTCAAGAACCTGTCGTCGGTGGAGACGCTGGGTTCCGCCTCGGTCATTTGCTCGGACAAGACCGGGACACTGACGCGCTCGGAGATGACCATCGAGCGCGTGATGACGGCCTCGGGCGACACCCGCGTAAGCGGGGTGGGGTATGCGCCGGAAGGCCAGGTCGAGCACGCCGGTACTGAGCTTACCGCCGGGGCGCTATACGATGAAACCCTTGTGGTTCTCAGTGGCGGCAGCCTGGCCGGCAACGCCGATCTTCGTCAGACAGCGCTCGGCGAATGGGAGATCCACGGCGACCCCACCGAAGCCGCGTTCCTGGTGGCCGAGCGCAAGTTGGGCCAGGGCACGGTTACCGAGCGGCGCGTGCGGCGCTTCGAGCGTGTCGGCGAAATCCCGTTCACGTCCGAGCGCAAGCTGATGACGACCATCGAGCGCGACCATGAACACGGCGACGCGCTGGTGGCCATCACCAAGGGCGCACCCGACGTGCTGCTCGGCCGTTGCACCCGGGTGCGCGTGGGGCTGGAGGTACGCGCGCTGGAAGCGGCCTTGCGGGCGCGGCTCTTGGCAGATGTGGACACCTTGACCGAAGCCGCGCTGCGCACACTGGCGGTGGCCTACCGGCCGCTGGCGGCGGGCGAAGACCCGGCGGCTGCCGAGACACTCGAACGCGAGCTGATTTTCGTCGGCACCGTCGGCATGATCGACCCGCCGCGCGAAGAGGCAGCGGTGGCCATCCGCGAAGCGCGCCGGGCTGGCATCCGCGTGGTGATGATCACCGGCGATCACCCGAAAACGGCCGCACGCATAGCCGCCGACCTGGGCATCGTCGACGCCGGTTCAGCGGCCTTAACCGGCGCCGGGATCGATGCGCTTGACGACACAGCCTTTGCCGCCGCCGTGCGCAACACGTCGGTCTACGCCCGCGTTGCGCCAGCGCACAAGCTGCGCATCGTCGACGCACTGCAGGCCGACGGCAACATCGTGGCGATGACCGGTGACGGCGTCAATGACGCACCGGCATTGAAGGCAGCCGACATCGGCGTCGCGATGGGCGTGACCGGCACAGAAGTGACCAAGGAAGCGGCCAAGATGATCCTCGCCGACGACAACTTCGCCACCATCGTCGTCGCCGTGCGCGAAGGGCGCGCCATCCTGGACAATATCCGCAAGTTCCTGCGTTATCTGCTGACGTCCAACATGGGCGAGGTGTTGACCGTGTTCCTGGGCGTGGTGGGTGCAGGCGTGATCGGATTGAAGTCCACGGACACCGGGGCCGGTGCTGCCGTGGCGCTGCCACTGCTTGCCACCCAGCTGCTGTGGATCAACCTCATTACCGACTCGGGGCCCGCGCTCGCAATGGGTGTGGACCCCGCCACCGACGACCTGATGGCCCGCAAACCGCGGCACTTGAACGATCGGCTGATCGACGCGCGCATGTGGTCGAGCGTGATCCAGACGGGTCTGGTGATCGCGGTGGTGACCTTGCTGACGATGGACTTCTACCTGCCGGGCGGGCTCATCCCTTACAACGGCCCCGGCACCGGTGACCTGACAACGGCCCGCACCGCAGGCTTCACCGTGCTCGTTTTCACCAGCATGTTCACCTGCTTCACCGCGCGCTCGGACACCACCAGTGCGTTTGTCGGGCTGTTTGTCAACCGCTGGCTACTGAGTGCCGTCGCACTCTCGTTGCTGTTGCAAGTCGCTGTTGTGCACCTGCCGTTCCTGAACATCGCCTTCGGCACGGCGCCGCTGTCGCTCGACCAGTGGCTGGTGTGCGCCGCAATGGCAAGCGGAGTGTTGGTCTACAGCGAACTGCGCAAGCTGGTGAGCCGCATGCGCGGTCGATGAAGAATGCCGTGGCGCTCGAACAAGGCCTGGCCTGGCAAGCCACCTTGGCTACCGCCCTGTGGCTGATGGCGGCGATTGTCATCGGAGCCTCGCCGGTGCTGATGACGGTTCTGCTGCTCAAGGTCTCGGGCGTGGCGTTACAGAAAAAGGACATAGCCGAACGACGTCCCGGTTTACCGCGAATACATCGCCCGTACGAATGGCTTTTCCCCCGGCAGGCGACGTCAGCCAAGCTAGGCAAACCTGAGCACATGATTGCCTGTCGAATAAGTGCACGGGTCAACCAGTTACAGATGGTTTGAGAATTACAACGTAAGAGACGCTCCCAAATGAACGGCCGGAGCCGACAATGAAACCTTCAAATCGGGCGCCTGAGGTAAAGGACTGAGCGACAACGAACTGGCCCCGATATTTCCACCGGTTTGGTGCGCTCTTCAAGAACACAGCGATCGGGATTTCCTGGCGCGCAAACTCTGCGCTGAGCGGAGTTGTTCGTACGCCTCGGCCACAGAGTACGACTTCAGGCGCGCCAGGACTGAACTTCTTGTTGAGACAAGCAGCCACGATGGCGCCATCGCGGGTGGGCAAGCACGACACAACACTTCCGCCGACTTGCGCATGAATCTCACCCCGTGTGTATTCGCGGCCGAGTGTAAACACTATTTTGTAGTTTTTTTAGTCTTGGGTGTCTTTTGGGCCTTATCAAAATCCGCGCTGCTGGGCGCACCGGGCTCCGAAGGCTTGCGCATCTGCTCTTTGCTGCCATGGGCGATGCGCTTTTGTTTCGCATGGATATTGGCGTATAGGCCGGGCTTGGCGGTAGTCATCTGGTGTCCTTATTTTTAGCTTGTCAGAAGGTCCGCGGCCATCGCATGCGCAGGTACCTCAACAAAATCAATTCTCGCGTTTAGCCAGAGGCACGTATGTTCGTAAACAGACAGATCAGCGTTTGTAATGGCCCCAAGCTGCTGTTTCAGGATCAGAAGCATAACTGCGTCCCAACAGTAATTGCTTTGCCAACTAGCCCAACTATCGAGGTCGCATGTTTGAAAAGCCTACGAACCGAGCGGTAATTGAACCAATACTGAATGTTGATTGACGAAACCGCCATGCCCACCGGACTGCGCCACAGCACCAACGTCACCCCGGGCATTCGCCGCTATCCGCGCGGCAAGGGCTTTTCGTACACCGACGAGAACGGAAGGACCATTTCAAGCTTGGCTGAGCGCGAACGCCTGGCCAACTTGGCAATTCCCCCTGCTTATCTCGACGTCTGGATTTGTCCGTCGCCCCAGGGGCATTTACAAGCCACCGGACGCGATGCGCGGGGCCGCAAACAGTACCTGTACCACCGCGACTTTCGCACTGCGCGCGACGAAAGAAAATTTGACCGAATCGTCGCGTTTGGTTCGGCACTGCCACGCGCTCGCGCTGCAGTCACGCGCGATCTGGCGCAGCCTGCGGGTGCCCCTGTGAGCCAGCGCGCTGTGACGGCCGCGCTGGTGCGGTTGCTCGACACCACGATGGTGCGTGTGGGCAACGACGAATACGCGCGCACCAACAAGTCGTATGGCCTGACCACGTTGCGCAAGCAGCATGCAGCGCTGCATGGCGACGAGCTGTGCCTGAAGTTTCGCGGCAAAAGCGGGGTGGAGCATGAAGTCGCTCTCAAAGACAGGCAGGTAGCGCGCATCGTCCAAAGCTGCCAGGCGCTGCCGGGCCAAGAGTTGTTCAAGTATCTTGACGCAGCCGGGCAGCTGCGCAGTGTCGGGTCTGCCGAAGTGAACGACTACTTGCGCGCGATCAGCGGCGGTGACTTCACCGCCAAGGACTTTCGCACTTGGCACGCAAGCGCCACGGCACTTGCGCTCTTCAAGCAACTGGACGAAGCGGCGCAGGAAGCAATCAATTCCACCGTCGCCAACCGGCTGATTGCCGAGGTGGCGCAGCTGCTCGGCAACACCGTGGCGGTTTGCCGCAAGTCCTATATTCACCCGGAAGTGTTGGCGCTGCTGCACAAGACCAAAACCATGTCGGCGGAGTCGAAGGCAGTGCAACCAAGACGCAAGGCCGGACTGACCGCGAGCGAATGTGGGTTTCTGGCTTTTGTTCGTGCGTTTGAGTAGCTTCGCGCAGGAAAGTCGGGCGTTACCCGGTTCGCATTCAGATCGCCTGCCGAGTTCGACCGGTTGGTCGTCGACAGTGGGAATGACCTGTGATCGCGACAGGCCGGCCGGGATTGGGGCCGCGCAGGCCATAGCCACATCTACGAGGGGGCCCGGTATCCAACGCGCTGGCATCGATCCAAATCTGTGCTCCACCGTACAGACGCGAATTCATACGAGGTCGATCATGCGGGCTTGAATCGCGCGCAGCTAAACCCCTGCACTTCACAAACCACCAACGAAAGCCAACAAATGCCTACTGACAACGTCGCCGAACAGCACCTTTGGCCGCTCATCAAGGATATCAAGTTCGCCATGTTCACTACCCACCACGGCGAAGGGCACCTCCATTCGCGGCCGATGACAACACAGAACAAGACGATGCCCGACGACAAGCTCTGGTTTTTCATGTCAGTCAAGGGCGGTGCAGCGCAAGAGCTTGCACAGCAGCCGCAGGTGAACATCAGCTATGCCGACCCTGGCAAGGACATTTTCGTTTCGGTATCGGGTTCAGCTCAAGTGGTTGACGACAAAACCCAGCGGCAGGCGCTGTGGACTAAGTTCGCCCAAGCCTGGTTTCCTGGCGGGGTCGACGATCCGGACCTGGCATTGGTGCGCGTAACTTTGAGCCACGCGCACTACTGGAACACGAGTGAGAGCAAATTGACCCAGTTGTTGGTGATGGCCAAGGCTGTGTTCAGCGGCGAAAAGCCTGCGCTGGGCGAGTCGGGTGAGGTTTCTTTTCGCAGCGGTTCCAAAACGGACGCCATCCCATGACCTACCAAAGCATCAACCCCAACTTCGGCAAGCGTCTCGAGGCCTTTGACCCCGCCCGAGGCACAGCTCGACCAGTCGCTCTTCGCCGCCGATAACTGCTCTCATACATGGCGACACAAAAGCTATGCACAGCGCGGCCATCGTCAACAAGGCAGCCGCCCTGATGCGCGCCCAGCTCGATGACTTCGCCAAGCTCGCCACGCGGGGCATGGGCAATGGTATCGATAAGGCCCGAGGCAAGCGGTGCGCGAGCCAGGTCGTCGCCGGGATGACGCTGGTCGACAACATCGGGTGGTCCGACGCCCACCTGCCTTTCGGCGGCATCAAGGGTTCGGGTTATGGACACGAGCCAGGCTACATCCAGGTGTTCGTGAACAAGAAACTGGTCCGCACCGGGCACTTAGCGGCGCCCACCTGAGCTTGAGGGACATCCCATGACCGCCCCCGCCCAGCAACTCTCTCGTCACGATACTACGGGCCTGGTTCATCGCGGATCGCCTTGGTCAAAGCCAAAGCAATTTGCTGGGCTGCTTGTTTGGCTCTCGATCAGTTTTGTTGCGTCTGGAGTTGGCGCAATGGCGTCGATACGCGCCGCTCCTTTTTACGCGCAACTGGTTCAACCAAGTTGGGCGCCGCCGCCCTCGGTTTTCGGGCCAGTCTGGACCATCTTGTACGCATTGATGGGCATCGCCGCATGGTTGGTATGGCGCGCAGATTCATCACGCGCCACAGGAGCAGCCTTGACCCTGTTTCTGGTGCAGCTGGCATTCAATGCCTTATGGACATGGCTCTTCTTTGCGTGGAACCAGGGCGCTTTGGCATTCGCCGATATCATGCTGCTATGGTTGCTCGTTGTTGCAACACTGGTGTGTTTCTGGCGGATACGGCCATTGGCAGGCGCACTCCTCATTCCGTATTTGCTGTGGGTCAGCTTCGCTGCCGCACTGAATTTTTCTCTGTGGCAACTCAATACGCAAGTTCTGGGGTGAGCGTTGTTGCCTGACAAATCATTCTGGCGGAACAAAAATCGTACCGCAAGTCGCGCTCTCGATTCAGGCGTCAAGTTGACCCTTCGGGCAAAAAAAAGGTTCGACTCGTGTATTCGCTTGGAACCTTGCGAGACAACTGGAAACCTGAAACGCTGTACTCCGACCCGTCGGCCTTTTTCGGGCCTCACAGTGACGATCTTCGGCGGTACTGGCATACTTGCCGGGCCATTGCGCAGTCCCTGCTCGGCAAAGGGGCCGAGGTCACAGTCGTGGGAAGGTCGCTAAAGGACACTGCCTGCCGGCACGGTGAACCAGTTGCTCACGGACGTGCCGAATTCGAAGTCCATCCTCATCCACGACGTGGTCAGCGGCAAGGTCATGGCCGCCGATGTGATGAAGATGGACGGCAAGAGCGCGTAGAAGGTTTACGCTACTCCTGCCCAAGTAGCAGCGGCGAAGCCGACTCGATCGCGCCACGGACGACCTGAGCACTACCGACAAGTCATGACGATGCTCGCACTGCACGCGTTGCTGCCGATGGCCCTTCTGGCTGTAGGGGCCTGGCTGGCTAGCCTGGTCAGGAACGACGTCAGTATCGCCGACAGCCTATGGCCCTTGTTCATTCTGATGGCCGCGGCGACCTACGCCATAGCCGCGCCGCAGACTGGCCCACGCGCCGTCGTGGTGATCGCGTTGCTTGCCGTCTGGGCGCTGCGCTTGGCAGCCCACATCACCTGGCGCAGCTGGGGCGAGCCTGAGGACCGCCGCTACAAGGCCATGCGCGCTCGCAACGACCCTCACTTCCGCTGGAAGAGCCTGGTGCTGGTGTTTGGCTTGCAGGCCACGCTGGCTTGGGTCGTTTCCTTGTCCGCGCTCGCCGCCGTCATCAATCCGCGACAGTGGAACTGGATCGACGTCCTGGGCGTGTGCGTGGTCGTTTTCGGCGTTACGTTCGAGGCAGTGGCCGACTTGCAACTGGCCCGCTTCAAAGCCGACCCAGCCCATCGAGGGCAGGTCATGGATCGCGGCCTGTGGCGCACCTCCCGCCACCCCAACTACTTCGGTGAATTCTGCGTGTGGTGGGGCATCTACCTGATCGCCCTGTCGACGCAAGCATGGTGGGCGATTGCCTCGCCCGTGCTGATGACGGTCCTGCTGCTCAAGGTCTCGGGCGTGGCGCTGCTGGAGCACGACATCACTGAGCGGCGTCCCGGCTACCGCGAATACATCGCGCGCACAAACGCGTTCTTCCCCGGCCGGGTACGGCAGACGCAACCCTGATACCTGAGTCGAGCGTTGCCTTTTGCCTTCCGCGTGATTGACATGACCAGTCGCCGATGTACCAGCGCGATCACCAGGGCACCCAACTTGGAACTACGTGATGCAGGCCGCGGCCGCACTGTTCGAGGGCATCAGCTTTACCATCAGGTTGCGTCAGTTCTTGAAGCAGACGGGCACCACGCCCGTCCGGGAGGCGGTCCACCGGAGCAAGGACCCGACCACCTGCACCGTGCTGGCGGAAGACGCCGCAGCCCTGGCGGGCCTGGCCATCGCAGCCGTCGGCATCGCTTAGCCACAGCATGAACATTCCCTTGCGGGACGGCGCCGGTGCTCACCGGCCTGCTGCTGGCGGGCGTGGCCACGCTTTTGACCTGGGAGTCGCGCGGCTTGCGCATCGGTGAGGGCATCCGCCCGCAGACGGCGTAGACCATCCGCGACCTCGTACTGGCGCAGCCCGGCGTGCGCGACGTCGGCGCGTGCTGTCGATGTATGTCGGGCCGGACGATGTGTTGGTGACGATGGATCTCGACTACGACGCAGGCACGGATGCCGCGGAAGCGGCCGTGCGATCGGCAAGGTTGAGCAGCAGGTTCGAGAAAGCTTCCCGGTGGCCAGGCGCTTGTTCATCGAGTCTGGCTCGGCGCCCGTGCAGCAGCGATGCTCTCGCCCGAATGCCGTCCGCCTGCCGGCCGAGGCACCCGTTGGCTTGGGGCCCGCACCCGCTGCTGGCTCCCTGACAAGCCCAAGCGCCGATGCAACTCGGTGCGCCAGCGCACAGACGCCGACGCCTGCGGCGCGAATTATCAAGCGCTCGATTGCAGACGCTTGCAGCGCAATGCTATCGGTGCCTCCTGTACATCGGACGCCCTTTGGGGCCCCAAAGCCCGCCAGGGGCCCCAAAGGGCGCCGACCACATTCACAAAGCCCCCCCCATGAACATCCTGATGGTGCTGACCTCGCATGACCAACTCGGCGATACAGGCAAGGAAACCGGCTTCTGGCTGGAAGAGTTTGCTGCGCCGTACTACGTATTCAAAGACGCAGGCGCCAAGGTGACGCTGGTGTCACCCAAAGGTGGCCAGCCGCCGCTGGACCCGAAGAGCGATGCGCCAGACGCCCAAACCGCAGCCACTGGGCGCTTCAAGGCCGATGCCGATGCCCGGCGCGCGCTGGCCCGCACCGGCAAGCTGGCCGATGTGAAGGCGGCCGAATTCGATGCCGTGTTCTATCCCGGGGGCCACGGCCCGCTGTGGGATCTGGCGCAAGACCAGCACTCGCTGCAGCTGATCCAGCAGATGCTCCACGCCGATAAAACGGTCGCTGCCGTGTGCCATGCACCCGGTGTGCTGTGGCGTGCCAAAGGTGCCGATGGCGCCTCGGTGGTCAAGGACAGAAGTGTCACCGGCTTTAGCAACTCGGAAGAAGAAGCCGCTGGCTTGACCCAGGTGGTGCCGTTTCTGGTGCAAGACCAGCTGGTGGAAAGCGGTGGTGTGTACAGCAAGGGCGCCGACTGGCAGCCCTTCGTAGTGACCGACGGGGCGCTCATCACCGGCCAGAACCCGGCTTCGTCGGAGCCGGCTGCGCGCGCGTTACTCGCACGTCAGGCCACGCGCTGAGCCATCCGCCCCACACCGACTCGAACCCCACCGAACCAGGATCGCCCGATGGCCTACCGCAGCACCAACCCCTACACCAACATCGTGGAGAAGTCTTTCGACGAGCTGAGCGATCAGCAGCTGCAAGCCAAGCTGCAAGCCGCCCAAGCCTGCTTCGACAACACCTGGCGTGACCAGAGCTTTGCGCAGCGAAAGGCCGTGCTCAAGCGCGCAGCGGCTTTGATGCGCGAGCGCCAGCAGGCCCTGGCCGAGTTGGCCACACAGGAGATGGGCAAGTTGATCGGCCAGAGCACCGGCGAAGTGGCGCTCAGCGCCGCGATCATCGACTACTACGCCGACCACGCCGAGGCGTTTCTGGCACCCGAGCCGCTGCAGACCGACAAGGGCCAGGCGGTGGTGGAGAGCAGCCCGTTGGGCGTGCTGTTTGGTGTGCAGCCATGGAACTATCCGTACTACCAGGTCGCCCGTTTCGCCGCGCCCAACCTGATGGCCGGCAACGTGGTGATGGTCAAGCACGCCTCCAACGTGCCGCAGTGCGCACTGGCCTTTGAGCAGCTGATGCACGACGCCGGCCTGCCCGCCGGCGGCTACACCAACCTGTTCGTGTCGAAAGACCAGGTAGCCGCGCTGATCGACGACCAGCGCGTGCGTGGCGTGGCCTTGACCGGCAGTGAAGCGGCAGGTGCCGTGGTGGCTGCACGGGCCG
>Ga0209181_10001634_pt1 | contig 38630 bp, 35 predicted proteins | sample MAT05_FD_187208 | JGI IMG/M metagenome (GOLD analysis project Ga0209181, IMG submission 187208) | Freshwater microbial communities from Lake Fryxell liftoff mats and glacier meltwater in Antarctica - MAT-05 (SPAdes) (version 2) | ecosystem: Environmental > Aquatic > Freshwater > Ice > Liftoff... | reverse complement strand
TATTTCTCGGCTACTACTGCGCCTACACGGCATATTTAATCTTGATGTCACAGGAACACAGCGCTCTGCCGATGTTGAGCTATGCGATGTTGCTGTTTGTGGTGCCGATTACCGTCGTGACCATCATTGCGAGTTTGATCCGGCAGCGACCGCAGCCCGACAGCGTCGGGTGAATCGGCGCGGATGCCAATAAAATAACAACATGGGTGCCTCTAAAAATTCAATCAAGCCGCTGATGGCACCAACAGTAGGCGCCGCTAGGCGAGGCGCAAAGGCGCGGAAAAGCGCAGTGTACAAGATGGTACGTGAGCATTTTGAGCGGCTTTGTAACACTGCCAGCGCGGCTTCAGTGAATTTTTAGAGCTGCCCACATGTCATCTTCCCAGCATAGCCTGCTCGCGCTAACGCTGCTGCTCCCGTTTCTGGGGGCGGTGGCGCTACTGTTTGTTGGCAACCAACAGCGCAAGTTTGCCGGCTGGCTGGCGGGGGCCTTCACGCTCACCGGTTTCGCGCTGCTGCTCACGCTTGCACCGCTGGTCTGGAACGGCGAGGTGCCGCGTTTTCGCGTCGAATGGCTGCCGTCGTTAGGCGTAGGCTTCGGCTTGCGCCTCGATGGGCTGGCGTTTCTGTTCGGCGGGCTCATCCTCGGTATTGGTGCGCTGGTGGTCCTCTACGGCGCCTACTATCTGGCGGACAACGATCCGCCCGCGCGCTTCTTCGCGTTTTTGCTGTTCTTTATGGGTGCCATGCTCGGCGTGGTGCTGGCGGACAACCTAATTCTGCTGGTCGTATTCTGGGAATTAACCAGTGTGTCGTCATTTCTACTGATCGGCTTCTGGCGGCACCGAGAGGATGCTCGGCAGGGCGCAAGAATGGCGCTGGCGGTGACCGGCTTGGGTGGCTTGGCGCTGTTGGCCGGCGTGTTACTGATCGGCAAGGTGGTCGGTAGCTACGATCTGGACATCGTACTCGCCAGCAAGGTGGTGCTGCAAAACAGTCCGCTGTTCGTGCCGATTCTATTGCTGGTGTTGCTCGGTGCGTTTACCAAGAGCGCGCAGTTTCCATTTCATTTCTGGTTGCCGCGCGCGATGGCCGCACCGACGCCGGTATCCGCATATTTGCATTCAGCAACCATGGTCAAGGCGGGCGTATTTCTGCTGGCGCGTATGTACCCGGCGCTTGGCGACAACGACGCGTGGTTTTGGATCGTTTCGAGTGCTGGAATGATTACGTTGTTGATGGGCGCAATCGTCGCCATTTTCCAGCACGATCTGAAAGGCCTGCTCGCCTACTCGACCATCTCGCACCTCGGTCTGATCACATTGCTGTTTGGTCTTGACACGCCGCTCGCTGTGGTCGCCGGCGTATTCCACATCATCAATCACGCGGTGTTCAAGGCGTCGCTATTTATGGCGGCGGGCATCATTGAGCATGAAACCGGCTCGCGCGATATGCGGCAGCTAAATGGCCTGTGGAAAACCATGCCGATAACCGCAACCTTGGCGATGGTGGCGAGCGCGGCAATGGCCGGCGTGCCGCTGGCGAATGGTTTTTTGTCGAAGGAAATGTTCTTCGTCGAAGCCACCGCGGTGGATAGCCATCAGTTGCTTCAATTCGCCACGCCAATCGCTGCAACCATCGCCGGCATGGCCGGCGTCGCCTACTCCTTGCGGTTCATTCACGACGTTTTTTTCAACGGCGACCCGATCGGGTTAACCAAAACGCCGCACGAGCCACCGCGCTTCATGCGCGTGCCGGTGGAGATTCTAGTGGTGCTGTGTCTGGTCGTTGGTATATTCCCGGCAGTCACCGTCGGCCCGATGCTGGCGGTGGCCGCCCAAGCGGCGCTCAATCTGCCGTCGGCCGCGCAGATGCCGCAGTACACGCTGGCGATATGGCACGGTTTCAATCTGCCGCTACTGATGAGTGCGATTGCGATGGTCGGCGGCGTGACGATCTATGTGCTGTTGCATCGTCGAATTAATCTGCATAGCGTGGAAAAACTGCCGGGGGATGCCAAGCAGTTGTTTGATGTATTTCTTGAAAACGTGACCGTCGTTGCCGGTGCGCTGACGCGGCTTACTCAGAACGGCAGCCTGCAGCGCTATCTGTTGTTAATCGTGGTTGCCGCAATCGTCGTCGTCGGTGCCGCAGTGTGGCTGTATCCAGCCGTTGGCGTTGCTACAAATAGGCGAATGGCGTCAGCCAACTTGGTGGTGACGGGCGTCGCGTTGATTGGTATGGTTGCTGCCATCGGCACCGCCCTGGTCTATCGCGAGCGTCTCACCGCGTTGATCTTCATGGGAGTCGCTGGTTTAGTGGTGGCGCTAACGTTCGTCTATTTTTCAGCACCCGATCTCGCGCTTACCCAGTTGCTGGTCGAAGTGGTCACCATCATCCTGATGATGCTGGCGCTGAATTTTCTGCCCAAGCAAAGCAAACCGGAAGTGGCAGGTCGCCGGCAAGTTAACTGGCGCGATGCAGCGATCGCGGCCGCAGCCGGACTCGGCGTTGGCTGGATCGTATATCAGGTGCTAACGCGGCCGTTCGCTTCCATCTCACCATATTTTTTGCAGACCAGCGTCCCGCAGGGTGGTGGCGCGAATGCAGTGAACGTCATCATCGTTGACTTCCGTGCCTTTGATACGCTCGGCGAAATCGCCGTGCTCGGGATGGCGGGGCTGATTGTGGCGTTGCTGCTGCGGGACATGGTGATGCCCGCAAGAAGCGAAAACACGCCATCTGGCGCGGCGTTTGGGGCGAAACTGCCTGAAACTGCCCGTCAATCCTTGTTGTTGCAAGTGATTGCTTCGCTTCTGCTGCCGGTGGCGATCATGGTGTCGATCTACTTCTACGTGCGCGGCCACAACCTTCCCGGGGGCGGCTTCATTGCGGGGTTGATTTTTGCCGTTGCCTTGCTCCTGCAGTACGTCGCCTTCGGTCAGGCGCGCGCCGAAGCGGCGTTCAAGCTCGATTACGGCAAGTGGGTGGGATGGGGATTGTTGGCGTGCGGGCTCACCGGCATCGGCAGCTGGCTGGTGGGCTTCCCGTTCCTCACCAGCACGTTCAAGTATTTCAGTGTGCCGCTGATTGGCACCGTGCCGGTTGCGTCGGCCATGTTTTTTGACCTCGGCGTGTTCCTCTGCGTCATTGGCGGCACGCTGCTGGCGCTGGCGAGCGCCGGCAAACTCGGCCGGCCAGATCGGGAGGCTGCATGAGTCTCGCGCTATTGGTCGCACTTGGGGTGGGGGCGCTGATGGCATCGGGCATCTACTTGTTGCTGCGCGCGCGTACCTTCGACATGGTGTTGGGCCTCACCTTGATCTCCTACGCGGTCAATTTGTTCATCTTTTTTATGGGGCGGCTCGCGGTGGGCAAGGCGCCGATTATCCGGGCGGGCGTCCCGGAAAACTTGACCAATTACGCCGACCCGCTGCCGCAGGCACTGGTGCTGACAGCGATCGTCATTTCATTTGGCATGACCGCCGTGTTGCTGGCGGTCGCGGTGCGTTCGTATGCCGAGAACGGACACGATCACGTTGATGCAAATGGCGGTCCGGATGTTGGCACCGAAGCTGCCGCCAGTGCTGCCGCTGATGCTGACACCGATGTTCCCACCGACATGCGGCCACCAACCGGGCGGGTGGCAAAATGATGGCCTTCGCGATTCAACATTTGCCGATTCTGCCCATCGCCATTGCGTTGCTGGCAGCCGCATTGACGCTGGTGGTTGGCGAGCGCCGCTTGGCGCAGCAGCGCGCCATTGTCTGGGTTGCGATTGTCTTGATGCTGCTGTGCGGTGCGCTGGCGGTGAATCGCACATCGGGTGGTCAGATGTTTGTTTATCTGTTGAGCAACTGGCGTACGCCGTTCGGCATCGCGCTGGTGATCGATAAGCTCTCGGCAATCATGCTGCTGCTGACCGCGTTTATCGGCGCGCTAGTCATGGCAGCGCAAACGCGTGGCGGTCGGCCTGCCGGCACCTACTTCTATCCACTATTCATGTTGCAGTTGATGGGTTTGAACGGTGCCTTTCTGACCGGCGACCTGTTCAACCTGTTTGTCTTCTTTGAGGTGTTGCTTGCCGCGAGCTATGGCATGTTGCTACAGCACGCCGACCGCGCGCGCACCAACGCGGCGACACACTATGTCGTCATCAACCTGCTCGGCTCGGCGCTGTTCCTGATTGCCGCCGCGTTACTCTATGGCGTGACTGGCACGCTGAACATGGCCGACCTCTCGCAAAAAATCAACGCGGTGGGCCCACAGTCACGCGCGCTGGTTGCCGCCGCCGGGTTCTTGCTGCTGGTGGTATTTGCCATCAAAGCGGCGCTGCTGCCGTTGAACTTTTGGCTCACCGGCACCTACCGTGCGGCAACGCTGCCGGTTGCCGCGTTGTTCGCGTTGATGACCAAGGTCGGCGTGGTTGCCATTGCGCGCACCCTGACGCTGATCTATCCAGATGGCGGCGTCATCAATGCGCACATGAGTCAGGCGCTGCTGGTGATCGCACCGCTGACCATGCTTGTTGCCGCTTGCGGGGCCTTGTCTGCGCGCGATGTCGGCACGCTGATTGGTTGGTCGGTGGTCGGCTCGGCAGGCATGCTTACCACCGCTCTGGCCATCGGTGATCCCAAAGCCATATCGGGTGCTTTGTTCTATCTCGTCGGCAGTACGCTGGCCACGGCGCTTTTGTTTCTCAACGCTGCGAGTCTCGACCAGACAGGTGCTCGCGTAGCAACAGGGACGGACCCGGGTGGCCGCCGTTGGGCCTCGACCGGTGCGCTATTCTTGATTGGCGGGGCCGTGATGGCGGGTTTGCCACCGTTCTCCGGCTTCATCGGCAAGGCGACCATCCTCGCCGCATCGACGTCGCACCCCGCACAGACATGGGTATGGACGGCCGTGTTGCTGGCGGGTTTGCTGTCGATCCTGGCTTACGCCCGCATGGGCAGCCGGCTGTTTTGGAAGCGCGACGCGACGCTGGTCGAAGGCGCAAGTCTGTTGCCAACCGGTGTGCTTGCCATCGCGCTCTTCGGCCTGACGATCTTCGCCGCCCCGTTGCAGCGCTACACCGACCAGGCTGCTGTTGAACTGAAGCGGCCGCAGATCATGATCGGTAATGTGCTGGGCAAGCTACCGCAGCAAAAGCCGGTAGCGTCGGTTCCGGCGACGGCGGTCGGTAAATGAAGCGCTGGATTCCCCAACCACTGGTTTCTGCGATGCTGTTGGCGGTGTGGCTGGCGCTGAACAACACGCTGCAGCCCGCCCACCTGCTGTTGGGCGCGGTGTTGGCGATCGCCATACCAATATGGACTTCGCGGATCAGCATCGGCAGACCGAAACCCCGCCAGCTGCTCACCGTGATTGTGCTCGCCTGCATCGTGCTCTACGACATCGTCAAATCCAACATTGACGTAGCGATCCTGATTCTCGGGCCGGAGAAGAACATCAAGCCGTCGTTTGTCTGGGTGCCGCTCGACTTGACGGATCCGCACGCCAAAGCGGCGCTGGCCGGCATCATTACCATGACGCCGGGGACGTTGTCGTCTGATTTTTCCGACGACGGAAAGTATCTGCTGGTGCACGCGTTCAACGTGACCGACCCAGCGGCGCTGGTGGCGGATATCAAGGCGCGCTATGAGTTTCCACTCAAGGAGATTTTCGAATGATGCCCGCGTCAATCTCGTCATTCATCGCCTCTTCATCCCACCTCGGCACGTTCACGCTGTATGCGGCCATGTTTGCCACTACCGCGTTCGCCGTTGCCATGGCGCTGAATCTTTACCGGCTCATTCGCGGCCCGAATATAGAGGACCGCATCCTAGCGCTCGACACCGCTTATATCAACGCGCTGGCGCTCACGGTGCTGCTGGGTATCGTGTTGAATACGACGGTGTTCTTTGAGGCGGCGCTGGTCATTGCGCTGCTGGGCTTTCTCGGTACCGTGGTGTTGGCAAAATTTTTGCGCCAGGGGGATATTGTCGAATGATGCCCGTCTGGCTTGATCTGTTGATCGCAGCATTCATTGTCGTTGGCGCCGTGTTTGCGTTGATTGGCTCCTACGGGCTCGCCAAGCTCGGCGATTTTTTGAAGCGCATACACGGCCCGACCAAAGCCTCCACCTTGGGTGTGGGGTCGGTGCTGATCGCCTCGATGCTCTACTTCAGCTTTGCCACACGCAGTGCGAGCTTTCACGAGTTGCTGATTACGTTGTTTATCCTGCTCACTGCGCCCGTGTCGGCACATTTGCTGATTCGCGCTGCGCTGAAGATGCACAAAAGCATTCGACCTGAACCGCCGCCGACCGACCAGCCTTGACTTGGTGCACGTGGTTCGCGTGGTGCGTGTAATGTGTGTGGTGCACGTGACTCGCGTGCGGACGTGAAGCGTCGTCGCATCAGACCCAGTCGCGCCCGTTGACAAAATTAGCCGTCAAAGCCGCTTCCGGCGTGCCGGCCTCGGGCGACCAGTTGTAGCGCCAGTTGGCTTGCGGTGGCATCGACGCCAGAATCGACTCGGTGCGGCCGCCCGATTGCAAGCCGAAGTGTGTGCCGCGATCCCACACCAGATTGAACTCGACATAGCGGCCGCGCCGATACAACTGCCAGTCCTTTTCACGCGCACCAAACGGCGTGTTGCAGCGGCGCTCGACAATCGGCGCATAAGCGTTGAGGAATGCGTCGCCCACTGCGCGTTGCAGCGCGAACGCATGTTCGAAACCGCCCTCGTGAAAATCGTCGAAGAACACGCCGCCGATCCCGCGCGGCTCGCTGCGGTGCTTGAGCCAGAAATATTCGTCGCACCACTTCTTATAGCGCGGATAGTAATCAGCATTGAGTGCGTCGAGCGATTGCTTGTTGACTTGGTGAAAGTGCACACAGTCTTCTTCAAACCCGTAGTACGGCGTGAGATCCATGCCGCCGCCGAACCAGAACGCATCCGTCGCCGCTTCATCGGGCGCCTTCGCAATAAAGAAGCGCACGTTCATGTGTACGGTCGGCACGTACGGGTTGCGCGGATGCAGCACCAGCGAAACGCCCATCGCCTCCCAAGGGCGACCGGCAATGTCCGGACGGTTGGCCGCTGCAGAGGGAGGCAATTTCTGGCCCAGTACGTGGGAGAACAATACCCCGCCGCGCTCCAGCACGGTGCTGTCTTCGATTACGCGCGAAATACCGCCGCCGCCTTCCGGCCGCAGCCATTCGTCGCGGATGAAGGTGCCGCCATCGAGCGACTCCATTTTTTTAACGATCGACGATTGCAGATTGAGCAGGTATTCACGGACAGCGGTTGGATTCATGTGCGGGGTCTTGATGGGGAACTGATTGGAATCTCAAAATTCTGTTTCGCCGGCCCGCGACTCAATCATTCGAGGGCAGGCTCCGGCCGGGGTCCAATTTCGCCAAGGGATCAACAACTCAAAAAACTTGGATACCGGCCTCGGCAACTGCCCGGTCTATCCAAGACCGTCGAAGGGCCGGTAGGACATGTTGTTTTTAGATCTGGCACTTAAACATGGAGAAAACTCACCTGCTCCCGCGTAGGCGGGAGCCTAATTTTGTGGTGATCCGCGTTTGTCGACATTGGGCCCCCGCCTTTGCGAGGGCAGGTGATGAACGTTTTTTGAATTGCCATATTTAGTTGCCGGATCACGAGAGGGGCCCTTGGCAAAACGGCAGAAGGGACGGGCGGTTTCAGGCATTTTGCCTTGAAAGTGCCCGCCGAATGGCGTGATTGAAATTCGGTCATTTTCCCTAGCGTCCCTCATTGATCCTTGCGCCCCTCAGTAGCCCTTGCGTCCAATGGCCCGATAGCCAATGTCCTTGCGGTACTGCATCCCGGCAAAGCGAATCGACCCGAGCATCTCGTAGGCGCGCTGCTGCGCGATGTTGACCGTATCCCCGAGAGCCGTCACGCACAGGACGCGGCCGCCGTTGGTGATCACCTTGCCGTCGCGCTCCGTCGTGCCGGCGTGAAATACCTTGGCGTCATCCGTTGCGGCAGGCAGCCCCGTGATGGCATCGCCCTTGGTCGGTGTGTCAGGATAATTGGCCGCCGCCATCACCACCCCCAGCGCCGCACGGCGATCCCACTCGGCCTCGGTGACGTCAAGCTTCTCATCGAGTGCGGCTTCCACCAGCGACAGAAAATCGGTTTTCAATCGCATCATGATCGGCTGCGTTTCCGGGTCACCCATGCGGGCGTTGAACTCGACCACACGCGATTTTCCGCCCGGATCAATCATCAAGCCCGCGTACAGGAACCCGGTAAATGGCGCGCCCTCCGCAGCCATCGCCTCTAAGGTCGGGTTGATTACTTCGCGCATCACCCGCGCGTGCACTTCGGGTGTGACTACTGGTGCAGGTGAATACGCGCCCATCCCACCGGTGTTCGGCCCTAGATCATTGTCGAAGATGCGTTTGTGGTCCTGCGAAGACGCAAAGGGCAGGGCAGTTTTGCCGTCGCACATACAGATGAAGCTCGCCTCTTCGCCTTGCATAAATTCTTCGATCACCACACGCCCCGGTGTGCTGCCGAGCATCATGTCAATCGCCGCCAGCGCCTCGGCTAGCGTCATCGCTACAACCACGCCCTTACCAGCGGCCAGGCCATCGGCTTTGATGACAATCGGCGCACCTTCGGTTTCGACATAGGCGCGTGCCGCTGCAGCGTCGGTGAAGGTTGCGTAGCGTGCCGTCGGAATCTGATGCCGCATCATGAATTGCTTGGCGAAGTCCTTTGAGGACTCCAACTGCGCCGCCGCTTTGGTCGGGCCGAAAATCTTCATGCCCGCCGCGCGAAACAAATCGACGACGCCCGCCGCGAGCGGTGCCTCGGGGCCGACCACGGTCAGATAGATGTCTTCGTTCTTGGCAAACGCAAGCAGTTCACTGATGTCGGTGATGTCAACGTTGATCAAGCCGTCTTCATGTGCGGTGCCTGCATTGCCGGGTGCGACGTACACGCACTGTACTTTTTTGTTTTGCGCGAGCCGCCATGCGAGAGCGTGTTCGCGGCCGCCGGCGCCGATAACGAGGAGTTTCATGGGTTTGGCAACGCTCTGAATGCCTCAGATCGCGTCACGAGCGTAGGCGTGTCTAAGCGCGAAAGTACCAACAATCGGAATGCATGCGGTATACATGAGGATTGCGAGGCTTTGAGCAACAACGCAAGGCCAGGCGCAGTAACGATATGAGGCATTTAGTGTTTGAAATGCCGCATGCCGGTCATCACCATGGCGATGCCGTGCTCGTTGGCCGCCTTGATCACTTCGTGGTCACGCATCGAGCCACCCGGTTGGATAACCGCAGTGGCACCCGCCTCGGCGATCACATCGAGTCCATCGCGGAAAGGGAAAAAAGCATCCGAGGCTGCCACGGAACCCGTTAGCGTCAGGCCGGCGTTACGGGCTTTGATCGCGGCGATCTTGGTGGAGTCCACACGGCTCATCTGGCCGGCGCCGACGCCGAGCGTCATCCCGTAGCGGCAAAACACGATGGCGTTGGACTTCACAAATTTCGCCACGCGGAAAGAAAAAATGAGGTCATTCATTTCTTCGGCGCTTGGTTTTTTCTTGCTAACCACTTTCAAACTTGATACATCAAAGTCGTCCGACGATTGCACCAGTAACCCGCCGCCGACGCGCTTCATGTCGATGTCGGCGATCGGCGGCACGAGGGGGATTGTCAGCAGCCGAACATTCTGTTTGGTGGCCAATACCTCGCGGGCGGTCGCACTGAAGGAGGGTGCCAACAACACTTCCACAAACTGTTTCGATACCGCCTCAGCGGTGAGGCCATCAACTTCACGGTTGAACGCAATGATGCCGCCGAAGGCTGAGGTCGGATCCGTCTCGAAGGCGCGCTGATAGGCGGTGTGTGTATCAGCGGCGATGGCGACACCGCACGGGTTGGCGTGCTTCACAATCACGCAGGCCGGCACATCAAAGCTGCGGCAGCACTGCCATGCGGCATCGGCATCGGCGATGTTGTTGTAAGAGAGTTCTTTTCCTTGCAACTGTGTGTAGTTGGCAAGGGTGCCCGCAGCGGCCGGCCTTTCAACGTAGAACGCCGCGCTCTGATGCGGGTTCTCGCCGTAGCGCAGATCCTGCGCTTTATTGAAGGTCAGGTGCAACTTATCCGGGTACGCGCGCCGGTTGTTATCCGCGTCGAGCGAAGAGAGATAGGTGCTGATCATTCCGTCGTACTCGGCCGTATGCGCAAAGGCCTTCTTGGCGAGCGTGAGGCGAGTGGTATGGGTGAGCGCACCTCGGTTGTGCTTCATCTCCGCAATAACCGGGGCGTAGTCGGCGACGTCCGTGACAATGGCGACGAAGGCGTGATTCTTCGCCGACGCACGCACCATCGCCGGACCGCCGATATCGATGTTCTCGATGGCATCATCAAAGGTAACGTCTGGATTGGCGATCGTCGCCGCAAACGGATAAAGATTGACCACCACCATATCAATCGGCGGAATGTCGTGCCGTTGCATTGCGCTGGTGTGGTGCGCCAGATCGCGCCTTGCCAGAATGCCACCGTGCACTTTCGGGTGCAGCGTCTTGACGCGTCCGTCCATCATTTCCGGAAAGCCGGTGTACTCGCCGACCTCGGTGACGGCAATGCCGTTATCGCCCAGTAATTTAGCGGTGCCGCCCGTGGAGAGGATTTCGACACCGGCACCGACGAGATATTGTGCTAACGCCAACACGCCGGATTTGTCGGAAACGCTGATCAGTGCGCGCTGAATTTTATGGGTAGACATGCTTTGGCCGTTTGTTAAAACTCACGGTATTCGTTTTAGAGAAGGTCTGCGTGAAGCACCCCCCTTTGTAAAGGGGGATCGAGGGGGATTTTTAGCGTCTGGGTAGCGACGACGACCGAAAATCCCCCCTAGTCCCCCTTTTTCTAAGGGGGAAATAGCACGCAATTAGATCGCTCGGATTTCGCATTGCGATTCTCAACAAACTGTTAAGGAGGGTGAGCGCGGCTGAAAGATGCGCCAGGACGAGGTGGATTCTCAACGCGGTACGGCCGACGCGGCGTGCAACTGAAACCGTTAATCGATGCCGTGCTGGCTGAGTTTCTTTCGCAGTGTATTACGGTTCAGGCCAAGCAAATCGGCCGCGCGGGTTTGATTGCCGCGTGCTTGGTGCATGACCACTTCCAGCAGCGGGCGCTCGACGTTGGCGACCACCATGTCGTAAATGTTCGACGCATCCTCGCCGTCGAGGTCTTTGAAATACTGCTTCAACATCTTGCGAACGCAAGCGGATAGTTCGCTATCGCCACTATTTTCCAATAGTTGGCCGCGGGGATCCCTGGTCATGCTCTTCCTTAGATTGCCTGTTATTGTCTACGCCGCAGACTGCAATTGGTGTGCGGTTGCCGGTCTAGTCTGCCAGCCGAAGTCAAAGAATACATGACCCTGCGCTTCCAGTGTTTCGAGGTAGTGCATTACTGCGGACAACTGGTCCGTCGTGCTTTCCATCAGATTCATTTTCTGCCGGAACTCTTCACCACCCGGCAGATAATTGTGCGCAAATGTTGCGGCATGTTTGTGCCCCTTGCCGCCACCAACCAGCCAGCCGATGTGCTTGCGTGCTGTGCGGTAGCCTTTTTGCTCGCCGTAAAACGCGTAGAGATTTTCGAGATGCTCGCGAACAATTGAGGCGACTTCGCGAACTGTCGGCGGCGCCAGGTGTGTGCCGGTTTTAAGATACCAGCCGATTTCGCGAAAGATCCATGGTCTGCCCTGCGCGGCGCGACCGATCATGACCGCGTCGGCTCCCGTCAGGCGAAGGACATGTCTGGCCTTCTCCGGCGAATCGATGTCGCCGTTGGCCACGACCGGAATACGAACGCTTTGTTTGACGGCGCGAATCGTTTCATATTCCGCCTCTCCGTTGTACAGGTCGGCACGCGTGCGGCCATGTACCGCGAGGCTCTGAATGCCATGCTCCTCGGCAATCCGCGCGATCCTGAGCGCATTTTTATGCTCCCGATCCCAGCCGGTGCGGATTTTCAATGTCACGGGGACGTCTACGGCGTTGACGACGGCCGACACAATCCGAGCGACCAGGCCCTCATCCTGCAACAACGCCGAGCCGGCGTATACGTTGCAAACTTTTTTGGCCGGGCAGCCCATATTGATATCAATAATCTGTGCGCCGCGATCAACGTTGTAGCGAGCCGCCTCAGCCATCATGTCTGGCGCTGCGCCGGCAATTTGCACCACAATCGGCTCAGTCTCACCGGCGTGGTTGCCGCGCAACACCGACTTCTCGGTTTGCCACAGCTTACTGTTGGATGCCACCATCTCCGACACCGCCATGCCCGCGCCGAGTTTTTTACACAACTGGCGGAATGGCCGGTCTGTCACGCCAGCCATCGGCGCGCAGATCAGATGGTTCTTCAGAAGGTGTGGGCCGATTTGCACGCGGAGAGGGTTTGGCTGGCGAACGGGAAAAAGAATCCACGAACGACGTGTGAGGACAATTCGCCGGGTTGCTAATTTTATCGCTGCTTAAGTTTTAAGCAAAACCTTATTTGATGTTTTTCGAACATTTCGCGATTGTCGTCGGCACATCTGCAACAAAACGTCGCAAACAGAAAAATATTTCATGCCGCGTTGCAGCATGACCGCATCGATTAAGGTGTGATGCGAGGTGTGACGGGCATCACACCAAATCCGCCGCCGCCCGGCGTCTCTAATACAAACGTGTCGCCAACCGAAACGTCGACTTGGTCGGAGTATGAGAGCGTCGTTCGCGAGCCGTCAGCGTGCTCCACCCAATTGGCGCCACACACGCCGGGCATACCGCCGGCCATGCCAAATGGCGGCACGAGGCGATGCCCAGCGAGAATTGCCGCGGTCATCGGTTCGAGAAAACGAATTTTGCGGACCGCGCCGTTGCCGCCGTGAAACGCACCCGCACCGCCAGAATCGTGCCGGATCGAATGGGATACCACGACCACGGGATAGCGCAACTCAAGGACTTCTGGGTCGGTCAATCGCGAGTTGGTCATGTGAGCCTGGACCGCGTCGCATCCATTAAAGCCGGGCCCCGCACCAGTGCCGCCGGAAACCGTTTCGTAATACTGGTAGCGCCCATTGCCAAAGGTAAAGTTGTTCATGGTGCCGCCACTGGCTGCCATCACGCCCAACGCGCCGATCAACGCGTCAGTAATGCATTGCGACGTCTCCACATTTCCCGCTACCGTCGCTGCCGGTGACGACGGCTTCAGCATGGAGCCTTCGGGAATGATGATCGTGAGTGGTTTCAGGCAACCGGCGTTTAGCGGAATATCGCGATCTACCAGCATGCGGAATACGTATAGAACCGCGGCGCAGACCACCGCCGACGGGGCGTTGAAGTTCGAATCCAGTTGCGCGGAGGTACCGGTGAAGTCAATGGTCGCGCTGCGTTTGTCGGCACCGATGGTCACCTTCACCGCGATCACGGCACCGTTGTCCATCGCGTAGGCGAATTGCCCGTCGCGCAGCTTGCCGATCGCCTGCCGGACGCACTCCTCGGCGTTGTCCTGCACATGCCGCATATAGGCACTAACGGTCGCGAGCCCAAAGTGCGCGACCATTTGTTTCAGCTCCTGCACACCTTTTTCGTTTGCCGCGATTTGCGCGCGCATATCCGCGATGTTCTGATCAATGTTTCTGGCCGGGTGCCGTGCGGCCGAGAGCAACTCGCGCATCTCGGCTTCCAGAAACTTACCGCCGTCGACGAGTTTGACGTTGTCGAGCAGCACACCTTCGTCGTCGATGGTCTTAGAGAACGGCGGCATCGAACCGGGCGTAATGCCGCCGATATCGGCGTGGTGACCGCGTGAGCCGACAAAAAATCGCGGTACGGGGTCGGCGTTGTCAAGAAACACCGGCGTCACCACCGTGACATCCGGTAAATGTGTGCCGCCGTTGTACGGATCGTTAAGTACGTAAACGTCGCCCGGCTTTATGCGGCCGAGATTTTTGCGGTAGACCGTGCTGATTGATTCGCCCATCGATCCGAGATGCACCGGCATGTGCGGCGCGTTGGCGATCAGATTTGCGTCGGCATCAAACAGCGCGCAGCTAAAGTCGAGTCGCTCCTTGATATTCACTGAGTAGGCGGTTTGTTGCAGCCGCGTGCCCATCTGCTCGGCAATCGACATGAACAGATTGTTGAATACCTCGAGCATGACGGGGTCTGCCTTGGCGCTCGTTGAATCGCCGGCGACGAATTGGTTTGGTCTCGGCACCACCCGCCGCAGAACAAGGTCGCGTTGCGGTGTAAGTTCCGCACGCCAACCGGGCTCGATGACGGTGGTCGCGGTGTCGTCCACCACAATCGCCGGCCCATCGACGCGCTGCCCCGATGTCATTGATGAGCGTTGGTAGATATCGGCGAGCCGTGTCTCGCCCTCACAGGTCATCGGCGCTTTTGCTACGGGAACGATCGCCGCGAAGGCGCCTAGCGCTTGCGGCTCTGTGGTTGCCAGCCCGGTGACCACCCCGGTGATCACCCCGGCGATCCCCCCCGCGATCCCACCCGCGGCGCTTGCGGCAACGCCTGGCGGATGGCCGGTCGCTTCAACCGATACTGCTTCGACGATCAAACTGCGGCCCTGCATCAAAAAGCTGAAGCGGGTTCGATAGGCGGCTTCAAAGGCCGCCTGCATGCTGCGTGGATCGGCAAACTCGATCGGAATCGCGGAATCAGTGCCGCTATATTTCAGATGCAGCCGTTGCGCAACGCTGATGTCGCCGGGGGCGAAGCCCTGCGCGGCGACTTCAGCTCTGGCGTCAGCGGCGAGCGCGGTGAGCTGCGCGGTGATTGCGGCCATGTTTTCCCCGCCAAGTGGCAACTCCGCAGCTTCTTCGCGCATGGCGACAATATCGGCGAGCCCCATGCCATAGGCAGAAAGAACACCCGCCAACGCGTGGATGTAGACGGTTGACATGCCGAGCTGGTCGGCGACGAGACAGGCATGCTGGCCGCCGGCGCCGCCAAAGCACTGCAATGTGTACTCGGTGACGTCGTGGCCGCGCTCAACTGATATGCGCTTGATCGCGTTTGCCATGTTGGCGACCGCAATCTGCAGAAAGCCCTCCGCGACTTGCGAGCCCGACTGCGGTTTGCCGGTAGCCATTGCGACTTCGATCGCCAACGCATCGAACTCGCGCCGCACAATATCGGGGTCGAGCGCCGCATCACCCGTCGACCCGAACACCGTTGGGAACCAAGCGGGTTGGATCTTGCCGAGCATGACGTTGCAGTCTGTCACTGTCAGCGGGCCACCGCGCCGGTAGCACGCGGGGCCGGGGTTTGCCCCGGCGCTGTCGGGCCCGACGCGAAAGCGCGCGGTATTTCCCATTGCGTCGAAGTGCAGTATGGAACCGCCACCGGCGGCGATGGTGTGAATCGCCATCATCGGTGCGCGCATGCGAACGCCGGCGACCTGTGTTTCGAATTCTCGCTCCAGCTCGCCGGCAAAGTGTGAAACATCGGTCGACGTGCCGCCCATGTCAAAGCCGATGACCTTCTTGAATCCGGCGGCCAACGCGGTTTGCGTCATACCGATAATGCCGCCGGCCGGGCCGGACAATATCGCATCCTTGCCCTGGAATCGAGTCGCGTCGGTAAGACCGCCGTTGGATTGCATGAAGTAAAGCCGGGTATCGGGCAATTCAGTCGCCACCTGCTCGACATAGCGGCGCAGAATCGGCGACAAGTACGCATCCACCACCGTCGTGTCGCCGCGCGAGACGATTTTCATCACGGGACTGACCTCCGATGAAACCGATACCTGCGTGAAGCCGGTCTCGCGCGCGATGGCGGCGACCCGGGCTTCGTGTTGGCGGAACCGGTAGCCGTGCATTAACACCACGGCGACGGCGCGGTAACCGCGCTGCCAAGCGTCCTCGAGTGCCAGCCTGGTGGCGGCTTCATCGAGCGGCGCAATCATCTCGCCATGCGCCCCGATGCGCTCATCAACTTCAATCACTTTCGAGTAGAGCAACTCCGGTAGACGGATGTCCATGTCAAAGATGCGCGGCCGGTTTTGGTAGGCGATGCGCAATTGGTCACCGAAGCCCTTGGTGATGGCGAGTGCCGTTTTTGCCCCTTTGCGCTCCAGCAGTGCGTTGGTCGCCACCGTCGTGCCCATCTTCACGGCTTCGATCTGCTCAACCGGAATTGGGGCACCGTCGACGACACCCATCAGCTTCCGAATGCCGGCGATCGCGGCGTCCGGGTAGGCTTGGATGTTCTCCGAAAGCAGCTTCGTGGTTACCAGTGCGCCGTCCGGTTGGCGGGCGACGATGTCTGTAAAGGTGCCGCCACGATCGATCCAGAATTGCCACTTTTTGGGTGAAGCTGAAATCACGGGTTGGGGCCTGTTTGCGGTTGCAAAGCTAAAGCGAATGCGTTGAACTGAGAGGATGTCAGATTTCACACAGATTGTCGGGGTCGATTTTACGTCGCGGCCGACGCGATCCAAGCCGGTGACCGTCGCGCTCGGCAAGGTGGATGAACTAGGTGGCTTAACCGTTTCAACAGTGGAGACCTGTGCCGACTTGCCGTCCCTCCAGTCGCTGCTCGGGGCGCTGGGGCCGTGGGTGGGTGGCTTCGACTTTCCGTTTGCCCTGCCGCGTGCATTTGTGGCAGAGCAGGGCTGGCCGGTGCGCGGGAAGCGGGCATGGCAAAAAATTGCCGAGATTGCGTGTGCGGAGACTCGTGCAGCATTGGTCGCACGTTGTCGCGCGTATTGCGACGCCCGACCAGCCGGGCAAAAATTCGCCCATCGCGCGGTGGATCGACCGGCGGGCTCCAGTCCCTCGATGAAATGGGTCAATCCGCCAGTGCTCTATATGTTTCATGCTGGCTTGCCTGTGTTGCGCTCGCTGAACTGTCTTTTCCCCGGGCTAAGCAACGAGGGACTCGCGAGCCGGGTGGCGCTGGAAGCCTATCCCGGATATGTGGCGCGCCTCATCACGAAAGCCTCGTACAAGAGTGATGACCGCGCAAAGCAAACGCCGGCGCGTGCGACCGCAAGAGCCGAGATCGTAAGCGTGTTGTGTAGCCGCAGCAATCCGCTCGACATTCAACTCAAGGCAAGCCCGGCGCTGCAGCAAAGGCTGGTCGAGGACGCCAGCGGCGACACCCTGGACGCCGCGATCTGTGCATTGCAGGCAGCTTGGGGCTTTCAGCGGCGGCAGCACAACTACGGCCTGCCAAAGGGCCGCGACGCGATTGAAGGTTGGATTGTCAGCGTCCCAGTTGCCGCATAATGCGGGCAACACTTTTGCTCGAGGCTCCATGTACTCCACGCCGCTTTCGCTAACTACCGATACCCATTTCGAGCTGCCTTCATTTCTGCACGAAGCGGGAGTCGAGAATCCCTGGTCGCACGCCAATTTGGGCGGGCGTGACATCCATAGTTTTCTCAACGCGCCTGTGTTCGACGCAAGCGGCAATCTGTGGCTGGTCGATACGCCTTTCGGGCGGATCTTTCGCGTCACACCGACCGGCGAGTGGGATCTGATCACCAAGTACGACGGCTGGCCTAGTGGGCTGAAGTTTCACGCTGACGGACGTTTGTTCATCGCCGATCAGCGGCACGGTATTTTGCAGTTCGATGTGAGCCTGAGAAAATTGTCGCCGGTGGTGACGCACTATGTTGGACAGCGGTTTCTGGGTGTCAGTGACCTCGTTTTTGCGACCAACGGCGATTTGTTGTTTTCCGACGCTGGTCAGAGCGGCTTGCAGGCGGCCGATGGCGCGCTATATCGCCTGAAGGCCAACGGCGAACTGCAGAAGTTGGTCGGCGGCATCCCTGGTCCGACCGGGGTGGCGCTGTCGGTCAATGAAGAGACCGTGCTGATCGGCGTCGCTGGCGACAACGCGATCTGGCGCGCACCGCTCGTTGAAGGCGGCGCTTCCAGAGTTGGCCGCGCGATTCAGTTGTCGGGCGGATTTGGTGCGATGGCCGGCCCTGGCGGCATTGCGACCGACAGCGACGACAATGTATTTGTCGCGCACAACGGCATGGGCTGTGTGTGGATGTTCGATAAGCGCGGCGAGCCCAAGTACCGCGTGGATTCATCGCGCGGCGATTGGATCAGCGGTCTCACGCTCGACCCCTCCGACCCCCGTACCATCTTGATCACCGAAGCGCAGACTGGCGTGCTGTTGGAAGCCAGCCTGCCGATGTATTGAGACGCCATGAGCGCTGACGAAAAACTACCCGACGGCGCGTTCGACAACTTCCGTAACGACATGAGTTACGGCGATTACCTGAAGCTCGATCAGTTGCTGTCGGCGCAACAGCCGCTGTCTGAGGAGCCCAACGAGCTGCTGTTCATCATCCAGCATCAGGCCACCGAATTGTGGATGAAGATGGTGCTGGCTGAGTTACTACGGGCGCGGGAGTGTGTCAAGCGCGAAGATTTGTCACCGGCCTTCAAGATGATGGCGCGGGTGTCCCGCATCATGAACAACCTGATTCAATCGTGGGACATCCTGGCGACGCTGACGCCGACCGAGTATTCCGCCTTCCGCGACTCGCTGGCGAAAGCGTCTGGGTTCCAGTCACACCAAAACCGCATGCTGGAGTTTGTGTTCGGTAACAAGAACCGCGCGATGTTGAAGCCCTTCGCGCATCAGCCCGCTATCCACGCCCAACTGAGCGAGCTGCTGGAGGCTCCCTCGATCTACGACGAGGCCAATCGATTGCTCGCTAAACGGGGCTTTACGCTCGACGCTTCGGCGGTGGAGCGGGATTGGTCGGCGCAGTACGTGGCCAACGATAGCGTCGCCGCTGCCTGGGCAAAGGTATATGCCAACACGAAACAGCATTGGGATCTGTACGAGCTTGCCGAGAAGCTGGTTGATCTCGAAGACTACTTCCGCCAGTGGCGCTTCCGCCATGTCACCACGGTCGAGCGCGTGATCGGTTTCAAGCGTGGTACCGGTGGGACCTCGGGCGTTTCTTACCTGCGGGAAATGGTGAATGTTCGCTTGTTCCCCGAGCTGTGGGATATCCGCACGGCGCTCTGATCGTTGCCGGACGCGCCCGCGCTTCTACCGACCCGCTTACCGACCCGTTTTTGCCAACGCGCTTGCCAACCGTGGCGGCGAGGCGTACTGTGGTCGCCCAACCACAACACCCTGAAGGACAACATGGCAAAGAAAACCACAAAGGCAGCCGCGAAGACAAGCGCAAAGGCAGAAAAACCCGCATCAGCGTCGGTCTATAAAGTCATCGAAATCGTCGGCACGAGCAAAGTATCGTGGGCAGACGCCGCGAAGAATGCTGTGGCAACCACCGGCAAATCCCTGCGTGATTTGCGCGTCGCGGAAGTCACCAAACTTGACGTCAAAATCGGCAAGGGCGGCGACGTAATCTTCCGCGCCAAGATGAGTATTTCATTCAAGTATCACGCTGACTGATTGCGCAACGTGAACAGCGCGCGGTCCGCCACGCGCTGTCGGTGCCGCCGCGGTCCGCCGCCGCCGCTGTCGGACGAGCAATGGTTAGATCGGGATGGACACCAAGGCGTCGTCGCCAACGACTGTTGACCACTCCCGAACGCGCCAGTGCGTGACAAGTCCGTTTTTTACGTATGGGTCGGCGACGGCAAATGCTTCTGCCGCCGCTGCCGTCTCGCCCTTGAAGATCAACACCGCGCCGTCAACTGGATTTGCCAGCGCACCTGCCAGGAATAAGTCGCCGCGCGATTTCGCTTCGCGCGCCAAAGCGATATGTTCGGCGCGGAAAGGAAGACGGCGCTTGACGTAATCGGGAACGACGTCGTACATCAGCAGGAAGTGTTTCATTTCGGCGTTCCGAACGCCGCGACAATCGCCTCAACGACACGCCGTCCCGGTGGCGTCCATGGGGCGATCAACTCAAAGTGGCCCGACTCATCGAGCGTGACCAAGGCGACGGCTTCCCCCTTCGCCTTGGCGCGCTCGCGATAGCGCAACGCGTGCGCAGGTGCGACGATGGCATCGTACACGCCGCTGATTAACGTCGTTGGAATGCCGAGTGGCAGCAAAGGTACCAGCGATGTATCGCGATACGCGTCAGCGCCGCGCTCGTTGGTATTGACCAATAAATCTACGGTGTCGATGCCGCAGGCGTGCGCGGAAGCCACCCTGGCGTACTGCAAATCTGCCAGTGCGGCGATACCGACGCTGGCGTGAATCGCGAGTGGCTTTGCGTTAAAAAGCACGGAGTCGGCGGGAAGTTTAGGGCGCGCCGCAAGCCACATCGCCAAGTGGCCACCAGCCGAGTGACCGGTGGTGACCAAACGGCTCAAATCGAGATGGTACTTCGGCGCGAGTTCGTTGAGCTTTCCGGCAGCGGCGGCGACGTCACGGAATGTATCTGGATAAGGCGAGAACTTGTCGGCCTTGGTGCCGACACGGCGGTAGGTGATGCTCCAGACCGCGATGCCTTTCTGGCGCAGCGCATCAGCAAGAAAAGCGACGAGTTCCGGCCCCGGCAGATCGGCACGCCAGCAGCCGCCATGGATAAGGATCGCCACCGGGTGCTTTTTCGCCGTGGCCGATGGCGCCACGTTCGGTAACCACAGTTCGCCGTACTGATCGGCGTGCTCGCCGTAGGCGAGCTTGTGCGTGGGTGACGGACGATCCGGCCGCTCGAGAATGTCTTTGAAGCTAAGCGTTTGTGCGGACGCGGAGGTCATGAGCAAGGCCGTTGCGATCGCACCGATCGCACCGACGGCGCGGAGGAAATGAATCTGGACGATGGGCATGGTGTAGGGGTAAACATCAAACACAAGGAGGGGCGGGCGCTTTGGAGCATTATTGGCTGAAAGTGGCCGTCTAATGGCGGGTTTCAATCTGACATCGCGGGTTGTGCAGAGTGCCGACTAGCAAACACATTTGCGCTGATGCCATACAACGCGGCCAGCATTGTCGGTTGCATTACGTCATCAGCGGTGCCGATTTCGACGTGGCCGCTGCGCGAGATGGTGAGGATTCGATCGATCGCGCCTCTACATACCTGACCCGCGTGCTCCGGATCGTGCGTGGTGAAAATGACGGCGACGCCGCGTGATTTAAGCGCGACGAGTGCGTTGAGCACCAGCAGTCGATTGCCGAAATCCAGACTCGCTGTCGGCTCGTCGAGCAACAGACACTTCGCTTCTGACGCCACCGCGCGTGCAATCAGCACGAGTTGGCGCTCGCCGCCGGACAGTTCGGCAAAATCGCGCTCGGCGAAATCGGTCATTGAGACTTGTGCGAGCGCATCGAGAGCAATCTGCCGATCTCGGGGACCAGGCCGTCTAAGCCAGCCCAAGTGCGGCGCACGCGCCATTTCAACCACATCAATCACGCTGAAGTTGAACAAGCTGGCACCGACCTGTGGAACGTATGCAACCCGTTGCGCAATCTCGGCGGCACTCATGCCGGCGACCGCCTGGCCACCCAACTCAATGCGACCGGCCATCGGTGCGAGCAGTCCCAGCACGGTGCGGAACAGGGTGGTCTTGCCGCTGCCATTGGGACCGAGGACGGCGAGCGCTTGACCTGCGGCGATGTCGATCGAAATCCCCGAAGCGATCTTACGCCGGGGGTAGCCAATCGCCAGATCGCGCAGCGAGATCAAGCTCATCGCGCCTGCCGGAAACTCGCCGCCATCAACCACAGAAATACCGGCGTGCCGATCGCTGCGGTCAATACACCCGGCGGAATCTCGATTTGCGCGACGGAGCGCCCGATGGTATCCACCAGCAGCATAAACGTTCCGCCCAGCAGCATTGACACGGGCAGCAGCCGCGAGAATTCGGCGCCGACCAACAACCGCACGGCATGCGGCACGACCAAGCCGACCCAGCCGACGATGCCGCAGATGGCAACCGATGCGGCCGTCATCAATGTTGCGCAGACGATGACGATAAGCCGTAGGCGGCCTGTGTCCTGACCGAGGGCGCGGGCTTCGTCGTCGGGCAGCGCCAACAAATTGATGCGCCACCGCAGGGCGATCAACGGCAAGCTGGCGAGCAGAATGACGGGTAGCGCAACTGACAGTTCATTTCGCGTGACGCCGGCAAAGCTACCGAGCAACCAGTAGGTGATCGCCGGCAACTGGTTGTATGGGTCGGCGAGGTATTTGGTGAGTGCGATGCCGGAGCCGAGCAGCGAGCCGATCACAACGCCCGCGAGAACCAGTGTCAATACCGGGTCATGCGCGCCGGGTTTTGCTGCAAGACGGTTGCCGATGAAATAGATCGCAGCGACCGCGACCAGCCCGCCAGCAAAGGCGAACCCGGCAACGGCCTTCACCGGGACGGCGAGAAAAATTCCCAGCACTGCGCCCAGCGCCGCACCGCTCGACACGCCGAGGATGTCGGGCGAGACGAGCGGATTGCGAAACAGGTTTTGATAGGCCGCACCCGCTGCCGCGAGCGCCGCGCCGACGGTAAACGCGGCAATAATGCGAGGTGCGCGAATATCCGCGACGATCGAGTAGGTGCTGGATAATTCGGTCTGCGCCCGTAACATTGTCGCAAGCGCGCTGAACACCTCGCCGACTGGGATGTGCATCTGGCCGGCCAGCAGCGCCGCGGTGATGACCGAGACGCCGACCACGCTGGAGGTGGCGAGTACCACCCGGTAGGCATTGGTCGATATGATTCTCATGTGCGAAGTATATCGACTGACTTGTGTCCGAAGCGTTGGGCAGATTCGATCTGGGCGGCAGATGACCGCTACAATTCGCGTTGCTGCACCGCCGGGCTGAGGTCCGGACGATAGCCAACAACAGGAGACCGTAGGGATGTACGATCCATCAGAATGGTGTTCCACGGCCGTGGCATTGATTGCCCTTTCACTGACGGTGAGCAGTGGCAATGGCGCGGCGCAAGGGAACACCCAAGGGAACGCACAAAGCAACGTCGGCAAGGAGATTCGCATGGCGACGACCACCAGCACCGAGGCGTCTGGTCTGCTCGGCGTATTGCTGCCACAGTTCGAAAAAGACGCCGGTATCAAGGTGCGGGTGGTATCCGTCGGCACCGGTCAGGCGCTAAAGCTAGGTGAGCGCGGTGACGTCGATATTGTCATGGTGCACTCGCGGCTGGATGAGGACAAGTTCATGGCGCAGGGCTTCGGTAGCGTGCGGCGCGACGTGATGTACAACGACTTCATTATCGTCGGCCCGAAGGATGATCCGGCTGGTGTGCGTGGACAGCGCAGCGCAGCGTTGGCGCTAAAGCGGATTGCTGACCGACAGCAAAAATTCGTTTCGCGCGGCGACGATTCCGGCACCCACAAAAAGGAACTCGCGCTTTGGAAGGATGTGGCCATACAACCGAAGGGCGCTTGGTACGTCGAGGCGGGGCAAGGCATGGGTGAGGTATTGACCATGTCGGGTAATCTGCGCGCCTACACGCTGAGTGATCGGGGCACGTTTCTCGCCTATCGAGGACGCGTCGGACTCGATGTTGTGGTCAGCGAGTTGCCGGGGCTGTTCAATCCCTACGGCATCATGCCGGTCAATCCTGCCAAACATCCGCACGTCAAACATGATCTCGCGTTGAAACTCGCTGACTGGATCGTGTCCCCTGCTGGCCAAAACGCGATTCGCTCGCACAAAGTCGGCGGCCAATCGCTGTTCACGCCCGGCGTGCCGCCAAACTAAGCGAAGGAGCTGCTGCGTTGGAACTCTCAACGGCGATTGCCGAATCATTTCGTCTGCTGTTCAGCCTCGACGCGAAGCTATGGAACATCATCGGCGTGTCGATGAAGGTTTCACTCACGGCGCTCTTGATTGCGACACCGCCTGCCGTGGTGCTTGGGTTCGCGCTGGCTACAGTGCCGTTCCGTGGTCGTCGCGCATGCGTGATCGTGTTGCAGAGCTTCCTGAGTTTTCCGACGGTGGTGGTGGGGCTGGTGCTGTATGTACTGCTGGCGCGAAGCGGGCCGTTTGGTCAGTGGGGGTTGCTCTACACACAAGAGGCGATGATTGCTGGGCAAGCGATGATTGCCTTCCCGGTGTTGGCCGCGTTCACGCTGGCGGCGGTGCAAGGGGCGGATCGCATTGTCCGCGAGACGGCGCTCTCGCTTGGCGCATCAAGGCTGCGCGCGTCACTGACGACTTTGTTTGAAGTTCGTTTTGCGGTGATGGCCGGCGTGTTCAATGGCTTTGGTCGGGTGATATCAGAAGTCGGCTGCGCGATGATGGTGGGTGGCAATATTGCCGGGCTGACGCGGAGCATCCCGACGGCAATCTCGCTGGAAACGGCAAAGGGTGAATTTGCGCAGGGCATTGCGCTGGGGATCGTGTTGATCGTGTTGGCGCTGGGCGTCAACGCATTGCTGAACTATTTTCAAGGCGAAGGCGGCATGAAATGAACGCGCTGGTACTCGTCGGTGCGTTGAAAAAGACTTTTGGCGAGCGGCGCTTGCTCGACGTGTCCGAACTCGCGTTGGACGCGGGCAAGATTTATGCCCTGACAGGCGATAACGGCAGCGGTAAATCAACGTTGCTCAAGATACTTGCGGGGCTGGAGCCGGCCGATGAGTTGCGCATGCGATTCAATGGCGCGGACATCGATGGCGCCAGCTACCCGGATGCGCTGCGGCGCGAGATCATCTACGTCCACCAGCATCCCTATTTGTTTCATTCAAGTATTACGGCCAATATTGAGTACGGGCTGGCTCTTCGCGGGATCGAGCAACCTCGTCGCCACGATTTGGCAAGTGCGGCGATCAAATGGGCGGGGCTCGGAGCGGTTAGCCATGTGCAGCCGAAGCGGCTGTCCGGCGGCGAACGACAAAAAGTCGCGCTGGCGCGCGCCAAGGTGCTGACGCCGCGGTTACTGCTGGTGGATGAGCCGACGGCAAATCTTGATCGCGCGGCGCGCGGGCAGATCGTGGCGCTATTGAAGCAAACCGCATCGGACAACAGCTGCGTGGTGGTCGCGTGCCACGACCGGGAGATCATCGACCTGCCCGCTGTTGTCCGCCTCCACCTCGAAGACGGTCGCCTAAGCTAGTCGACGCCCAGTAGCTGGCGATCCGGCGACTACTTGTCGGTGCCGAGCAGCGTCTTGAGTTCACCCGACTGATGCATTTCGCGCAGGATGTCCGCGCCGCCGACGAACTCACCGTTTACGTAGAGCTGGGGAATGGTCGGCCAGTTGGCGTATTCCTTGATGCCCTGACGCACGTCGTCATCCTGCAAAACGTCGACCGTGAATGGCTTTTCAACACCGTTGGCTTTAAGGATTTGGATGGCGCTGGCCGAAAAGCCGCACATGGGAAACTGCGGCGAACCTTTCATGTACAACACAACAGGGTTGCCGGTGACGGTGTCGCGAATTTTATCTTGGCTGCTCATTGCGGTTCCTTTGGTGAGCGTTGGTCGGTTTTGGTGGATTTGGGGCTATTATAAATTGACCGTCGGCCGCCGCTTATCCGAGTCGTCCCATACTGACGCGTTCGATACCAGCCAAGTCGCGAACGCTGCGTACCGACCCAAGGCCTGCGGCGTCCATCAGGCCGCGTACTTTGGCGGCTTGGTCAAAGCCGTGTTCGATCAGCAGCCATCCGGCGTGGAGAAGATGCCCCGAGGCACCCGCGATAATCGTGCGAATAGCGTCCAGACCATCGGCACTTTGATCGGTCAGCGCCGCCAAAGGTTCAAAGCGCAGATCGCCCTTCGTCAAATGCGAATCGTCGCGGGCAATGTAGGGCGGATTAGCGACGATCATATCAAAGCGCAGGCCTCCCAAGTCGGCGTACCAGTCGCTTCGTACGAACGCCACGTTCGCGTTGAGCTTGCGGGCATTGGCGCGCGCGCGACGCAGCGCTTCGGCAGAGACGTCGACGGCTGTCACAGCCGCGCCCGGGAGTTCAAGTGCTAGGGTGACGGCGATGGCACCGCTACCCGTCCCCATGTCAAGAATTGAAAGTCCAATTTCGGCGGGCACTTTCAGGCTGTTTTGCTCGGAAATGGCCGCCAATGCTTGTTCTACCAAAATCTCTGTCTCCGGACGCGGAATCAGTACGTGTTCGTCGATGCAAAAATCGCGGCCGTAGAACTCACGTATGCCGATGATCTGCGCGACCGGCTTGCCATTCGCGCGCTCGGCGATCCAGTTGCGGTAGGTGGCGGCCGCGGCGGCAGCGAGCGGGCGATCCGGGCGGGCAATCAGCGAGGCGCGCGACACGCCAAGTAGATGCGCGAGCAGGTACTGCGCATCGAGCCGGTCAATGGCGTGTTGGGCGGTGCTTAACGCCTCACCAACGGTGGTTGCTGTCATCACTGCCGCTTCGTTGCCGGTCGCCGCTATTGAACGGATTCGCTCAGCGAGGCCAGCTGCTCGGCCTGATGTTCGGCAATCAGCGCATTGGTGAGGTCGGACAGATCGCCGTCCATGATGAAGTCAATCTTGTAGAGCGTCAGGTTGATGCGGTGATCGGTGACGCGCCCCTGCGGAAAATTGTAGGTGCGGATGCGTTCTGACCGGTCGCCTGAACCGATCAGCGATTTGCGTTCCGCTGCTTCCTTGGCCTGTTGCTCGCGGGTCTGCTTGTCCTTGATACGAGCCGCGAGTACACGCCAGGCTTGCTCCTTGTTCTTGTGCTGCGAGCGGCCATCCTGACATTCCACGACGATACCGGTCGGGATGTGGGTCAGCCGCACTGCCGAGTCGGTTTTGTTGATGTGCTGTCCGCCCGCCCCGGAGGCGCGAAACGTATCAATCCGAACATCGGCTGGATTGATGATGATGTCGGATGCGTCGTCCGCCTCGGCCATGATCGCGACGGTCGCCGCCGAGGTATGGATGCGTCCCTGTGTTTCTGTCGCGGGGACGCGCTGAACGCGGTGGCCGCCAGATTCAAACTTGAGCCGCGAGTAGGCGCCTTGACCGACGATGCGTGCGATGACTTCCTTGTAGCCGCCCACCTCGCCGGGCGACTCGGAAACGATCTCGACTTGCCAGCCCTGACGTTCGGCGTAGCGGGTGTACATGCGAAACAGGTCGCCGGCAAACAGGGCGGACTCGTCGCCGCCAGTGCCGCCGCGAACTTCGATGAAGATATTTTTCTCGTCGTTGGGGTCTTTCGGCAGCAACGCTTTTTGCAACGCGATTTCAATCTCGTCCAGCTTGGCGCGGCCCGCCTTAATTTCGTCCTCGGCGAAGTCGCGCATCTCGGGGTCTTTGCCCATCTCCATCGCGGCGGCGACATCGTCTTCAGACTTTCGGTGGTCTTTGTACAGCGCGACCACTGGTGAGATTTCCGCGTGCTCCTTGGTGATCTTGCGGTAGTTGTCCATGTTGCCGACCACGTTCGGATCCTCGAGCTGTCGATCCAATTCCATCAACCGGTCGGATAGCGATTGCAGCTTTTGTTGTATTGAGTCTTTCATTGATCGCGTTCGTGGGGTGCCGCCTGATCTGGATAAAGCTTTTCAAGGGCGTTGGTGAGTGCTTCCCGCTCTTCCGCGGACACGCGTTTCAATGCCGTCATCGGATGGTGTAGAAATTTGTTGGTGAGTCCTTGTGCGAGGACTTCCAGCACCAGTTGCGGACTGTCGCCGCGTGCCAGCATTTTCTGCGCCCGCTCCAGTTCTGTGGCGCGGTAGTGGTCTGCGCGGCTGCGCAGCTGTTGTATCACCGGAACGGAGCCACGCCCGGCTAGCCAAACCTGGAACTGCGTTGCATGCGCCTCGATGATGGCCTCGGCCTCGCCAACGGCCGCTTCGCGCGTGGCCACATTCTGCTGGATGATCTTGCCCAAGCTGTCGAGGGTATAGAGAAACACGTCGTCCATGTCGCCCACGGCGGCCTCGATGTCGCGCGGCACCGCAAGGTCCACAAAGAACAACGGCTTGCGCTTTCGCAACCTCAATGCCTGCTCGACCATCCCCTTGCCGATGATGGGCAGGCTTGATGCGGTTGAAGTGATGACGGCATCAAATTCATGGATGCGGGCGGGCAGCGAGTCGAGAGCGATCGCCGAGGCGGTGGTGCCGGCTGCGCCGAGGGCGTCCACCAGTTCGCGCGCGCGGGCGACGGTGCGATTGGCGACGACGATTGATTTTGGTGACTGGCTTGCGAAGTGGGTGGCGGCGAGGGTGATCATTTCACCCACACCGATCAGCAGCAGCCGCACTTCGCGGATGTCGCCGAACAATTGCTGTGCCAACTTCAGGGATGCAGCCGCCATGCTGACCGAAGTGGCACCGATGTCGGTTTCCGTACGGATGCGTTTGGCGACCTGAAAAGTATCCTGAAACAGGCGGTCGAGCGGCCCGCCGAGGGTGCCAGCCTCGGTTGCAACCTTCACCGAATGGCGCACCTGCCCCAATATCTGCGGCTCGCCGAGCACCATCGAGTCAAGGCCGGCCGCAACGCGGAACGCGTGTCTGGTGGCGTAGTCGTCTTTGTGCCGGTAGAGGTGGCGGGCGAGGTCAATGGCGCACGCGTTGGGCGTTGCCTGCAGCCACTGGCCTGCGCGACTCAACACCTCGTCGCCGCCACGCAGGTATAGCTCGGTCCGGTTGCAGGTCGAAACCAGCACGGCTTCATCTGCCTTCGACGCGGCGTACAACGCCTCAAGGGCCGCCAGTTGATGTTCGTTCGCGAACGCGACTTTCTCGCGAATGTCGACCGGAGCAGTGCGATGGTTCAGGCCAAGTACGTAGAGCGGCATTCGGTAGCGATCAAGGCGGGCGGCGGACGGTTGATCCCATCGCGCAGCAAATTGTTTTGTGACCGTATGCAGAAATCGCAGCGCCTGGCGGGTTCTCGGCTAATCACGCTCTCGTCGTGCACAACAGACGTTCGGAAAGACGCCCGAACAGCTGCAAATTATACCAGCCCCCTCTGGGCAACCTGCGGCAGCGGGCGCTAAACTGTCCACCAGCATCCCGCTATGTTTAACCAAAAGGGTTTCCCGTGCAATTTCAATCGTCTTCTGTTCGGATCGTGATGGTGTTGTTGTCCGTTGGTTCTTGTTTCGCGCCGCCAATGGCGATCGGATCGGCGACCTCCACCGGGCATTCGGCGCCGTCCGCCGCCAAGTGCCCCGAAATGCTCGATTTCCGGTTTGAGACGCTGCAGGGTGCGCGACAGGATCTTTGCGCCTACCGCGGCAAGGTGGTGATGGTCGTGAACACGGCGAGCTATTGCGGTTTTACCAAACAGTACGAAGGGCTTCAGGCTATTTTCGACAAGTACCGCGAGCGTGGCTTTGTCGTCGTGGGATTCCCAGCCAATGACTTTGGTAAGCAGGAGCCCGGCTCGAACGCGGAAGTAGCGGATTTTTGCGAGCGAACCTTCAAGGTGAAATTTCCGATGATCAGCAAAACCTCGGTGGTGCAAGGGACGGCAAATCCCCTCTATGAGGTACTCGCCAAAGCGACGGGTCAGCGCCCAAAATGGAATTTCCATAAGTACCTGATTGCCAGAGACGGCCGCAGCGCGACATCTTTTGGGTCGCGAGTCGAGCCGGAATCGGCGGAAATGAAGGCTGAAATTGAGCGGCTGTTGACGGCAGTGCCCGTCAAATAGTTCATCTTTACAAAGAGTTAGCGATAGAGCATCATGTGGATTGTTAACTTTTCTTTGCTTGGGTTCGCGTAACGATGGCAGCCGTCGCAACTTCCTTACTGAGTCCGCTCGGCCGCGCATTGGTGCAGCAGGGAAAGCTCGGCCAAGCCGACGCGAATGCCGTGCAGGCGGACGCCAAGAGAGCTGGCATTACGTTTATCGAGCAGTTAGTACAGTCGAAGAAAGTGTCAGCGCGGGACGTTGCGGTGTTTGCGTCGGAAACCTTCGGCGTGCCGGCACTTGATCTGCAGACCGTCGACGCCGACCTGCTCCCAACCAATTTAGTCGACACGAAGATGATCGGATCGCAGCGCGTGATTCCGTTGCATAAGCGCGGCAATCGGCTCTACATCGCCACGTCCGACCCAACCAACGACGAAACGTTTTCGGCGTTGAAGTTTGCGACCGGGGCGACAGTCGAGCCGATTGTCGTCGAAGAAGACAAACTTGCGATACTGCTGAAGCGCTTCGGTGAGAGTGGTGCGAGAGCGCTCGACAACATGATCGGCGACGATACGGCGCTCGAAAGTATCGACCTGGGCGACGATGCGGGTGTCGCTGATTCCGCACCGGACCGCAGCGGTCAGCTTGAGGAAATCGATGACGCACCGGTCGTTAAGTATGTGCAGAAAGTGCTGCTCGACGCCATCAATGCCGGCGCGTCGGACATTCACTTCGAGCCCTACGAGAAATTTTTCCGTATTCGCTTTCGAACCGATGGCATCTTGTATGACGTTGCCCAACCACCGCTGGCGATCAAGGAGAAGCTCGCGTCGCGCATCAAAGTGATTTCAAAACTAGACATTTCCGAAAAACGCATACCGCAGGACGGACGTATGAAGCTGCGGTTGTCCACGAATAGAGCGATCGATTTTCGTGTCTCGACTTTGCCGACCTTGTTTGGCGAGAAAATCTGTATGCGGATTCTTGACCCGTCGAGCGCCACGCTGGGCATTGAGGCGCTCGGCTACGAGCCGGAGCAGCAAAAGGCGCTGTTGCATGCCATTGGCCGCCCGTACGGCATGGTGTTGGTGACCGGGCCGACCGGCTCGGGCAAGACGGTATCGCTCTACACGTGCCTCAATATCCTGAACAAGCCCGGCATCAACATTTCGACCGCCGAGGATCCCGCCGAGATCACTTTGCCTGGCATCAATCAGGTCAATGTCAACGACAAGGCCGGCCTCTCATTCTCGGTGGCCTTGAAATCGTTTCTTCGGCAGGACCCGGACATCATCATGGTCGGCGAGATCCGCGATATTGACACGGGAGAGATCGCCATCAAGGCCGCGCAAACCGGCCATATGGTGCTCTCGACGCTGCACACAAACGATGCGCCGTCGACTCTCACGCGGCTGATGAATATGGGAATTGCACCCTTCAATATTGCAACCAGTGTGATCTTGATCACGGCGCAGCGCCTTGCCCGCAAGCTGTGTTCGTGCAAGCGACCGCTGGACATCCCCAAGGAGGCGTTGTTGCGGGCTGGCTTCAAGCCTGAGGAGCTGGATGGTACCTGGCAGCCTTATGGACCGGTGGGGTGTGACATATGCAAGAATAGTGGTTATAAGGGGCGCTGCGGTATCTACCAGGTCATGCCAATTACTGAAGAAATGACGCGCATCATCATGAAAAATGGGACGGCAATTGATATTGCCGATCAAGCTGATCGCGAAGGGGTTGCCGACCTGCGCCGATCCGGGCTGAAAAAAGTTCGGGCAGGCCTCACATCGCTCGAGGAAGTGGAGTCAGTTACCAATGAGTAGTTTTCAGAGATGCGTCTTGCTTGGCGCGGTTGCCACCGCGGTATCGTTGGCGGTCGACCGAGAGAAGGCAAAGGGGTAATTTATGGCAGCCATCGCAAAACCATCAAAAGACGTCAAAGTCTATCTCTACACCTGGGAAGGCAAAGACAAGACCGGCAAGCAGGTCAAAGGCGAAATGCGCGCCTCAGGCGAGAACATCGTCAACGCGACATTACGCCGCCAAGGCATCCAGAACGCGAAGGTGAAGAAGGCTTCGCGCGGTGGTGGCAAGAAGATAACCGATCAAGACATCACATTCTTCACGCGCCAGTTGGCCGTGATGATGAAGGCCGGCGTGCCGTTGCTGCAGTCCTTCGATATTGTGGCCAAAGGGCACAGCAACCCGTCGGTGACGAGACTGCTGCTGGAAATCAAAACCGAAGTGGAGACCGGATCCAGTCTCGCACAGGCGTTCCGCAAGTACCCACTCTATTTTGACAGCCTGTTCTGTAACTTGATAGGCGCTGGTGAGCAGGCCGGTATTTTGGATTCGTTGCTTGATCGACTGGCGATGTACAAAGAGAAAATGCTGGCTATCCGCGGCAAGATCAAGAAGGCGCTGTTTTATCCGATGTCGATCATGGTCATTGCATTCGTGGTGACTGCGGTCATCATGATTTTCGTGATTCCACAGTTCAAAGAGCTGTTTGCGGGCTTTGGAGCGAACCTTCCTGCGCCGACGCTGGTTGTGATGAATATTTCCGAAATATTTGTCAGTTATTGGTACCTGATTTTTGGTGGTATCTGGTTGGCGGTCTGGTTGTTCATGAATTCACTCAAGCGCAGCGAGAAGATGCAGTTCGCCATGGATCGCCTGATGCTCAAGTTGCCGGTCGTCGGAGACATGGTACGCAAGGCGACCATCGCGCGTTGGACGCGGACGCTGTCAACCATGTTTGCCGCCGGCGTACCGTTGGTCGAGGCGCTTGATTCGGTTGCGGGCGCGTCGGGCAATCGCGTGTACATGCAGGCCACCAAGAAAATCCAGCAGGAAGTCTCGACCGGATCGAGCTTGACCGTATCGATGCAAAACAGCGGCGTGTTCCCCAACATGGTGCTGCAGATGTGCGCGATTGGCGAGGAGTCCGGCGCGCTGGACGGCATGTTGAGCAAGGTTGCCGACTTCTTTGAGCGCGAAGTTGACGATGCAGTCGACGCGTTATCGAGTTTGATGGAACCTCTCATCATGGCGGTACTTGGTGTGCTGATCGGTGGGTTGGTCATCGCCATGTACCTGCCGATCTTCAAGATGGGTCAGGTTGTGTAACCAAGCTGGGCGACGCGGCAAGTTGTATGCATCGTTTGGTTTTTGTTGCTCAGAATCCACGCGAAGCTGCTTGCGTTGATCTTCGCAAGGTAACGCCTACCGCGGCGCCCTGGCCCCACTAACTACGAGCTGACGATGGATTTACTTGATGCGTTTCGGGACAGCCCCGGGTTTTATGTCGGTACGTTCGCGGTGCTTGGGTTGATGGTGGGTAGCTTTCTGAATGTGGTGATCCATCGGCTGCCGAAAATGATGGAAACCGACTGGAAGCAGCAGTGCACGGAATATCTGCATCCCGAAGAAGCTATAAGGCTCACCGCCCAGCCGGTCGCCAAGTACAACCTGATCGTCCCACGCTCAAGCTGCCCGTCATGTGGGCACCAGATCACCGCCTTAGAAAATATTCCGCTACTGAGTTACGCAGCTCTTGGCGGCAAATGTTCGGCTTGCAAAACGAAGATCAGTTTGCGGTATCCGGCGATCGAGGCGCTGACCGCGTTGTTGACCGCCTTTATGGCTTGGAAATTTGGCGTAAGTCTGCAAGCCGTGTGTGCCGTTGTGTTTGCGTGGCTGATGGTCGCGCTGACATTTATTGACGCGGATACCACCTTATTGCCCGATGACATCACACTTCCACTGCTTTGGTTCGGGCTGCTTGTGAACGTTTTTGGCGTGTTTTCATCGCTGTCCTCTGCTGTGATTGGTGCGGTTGCAGGCTATCTGGCGCTCTGGTCTGTGTATTGGCTGTTCAAGCTCACGACGGGAAAAGAGGGAATGGGTTATGGCGACTTCAAGTTGCTTGCTGCGATAGGCGCGTGGCTCGGCTGGCAGATGCTCGGGCAGGTTATATTGCTGTCTGCCGCCGTTGGTGCAGTGGTTGGCGTCATCGGCATTCTTGTCTATGGCCGGGAAAAAGGGGCCAAAATCCCATTTGGCCCGTATTTGGCGGCGGCTGGCTTGATTGCGCTTATCTGGGGCGCGGATATCAACAAGTGGTACTGGACGCTTGGGCACGCCTAATGAGTCGCCGATGAAGGTGGTTGGCCTGACTGGTGGAATCGGCTCGGGCAAATCTGCGGCGGCGGAGCTGTTTGAGAAGCTTGGGGTTCGGGTGGTTGATACCGACCGTATTTCACACGGCCTGACAGGTGCGAACGGGAGCGCAATTGGTGCCATCTTACAAGCTTTCGGCGAAGGGGCAATTGACGACCAGGGCGCGCTAGACCGTGTCCGCATGCGTGATCTGGTATTTTCGGACCCATCCGCAAGGCGGAAGCTGGAAGATATCCTGCACCCGATGATCCTCGGCACCGTTCGCCGCTCGCTTGCCGAGATAGGCAAAGACCGAAGTTGCGCGTCCCGTTACTGCTTGCTTGCTGTGCCGCTACTGTTCGAACGTATGTCGTTTCAACCCGTAATCTGGCGTCGTCTTGTGATCGATTGTCCGTTGAGCCTGCAGATTTCGCGGGTTCAGGCGAGGTCAGGGCTTCCGCCGGCCGAAATCCAACGGGTCATCAGCGCCCAACTCCCGAGGCCAATCCGCTTGCAACTGGCAGATGACGTGATCTCCAATTCTGGAGATATCGAGGCGCTCAGCGGTGCGGTTACAAGGAGACACGAACTGTACATTGCGGCGAGCTACGAGTAGAGAAATTTGCGAAGCGCACGACGATGGTTCACAATGTTGCGCAGTCCGGCCCGCTTGAGAGGCGGGGCGCTTCCTTGGGCTAACACTGGCCGTGATCATTTACGAATATCCGCTGAATGAGCGTATCCGCACACTGTTGCGGCTCGAGGACCTGTACGACAGGGTGGCCTTCTTTGTTGCCAAATCGACACCGCTCGACCATCAAGCCGCACTGACAGCTATTTTCGAGATCCTTGAAGTCTCCAGCCGCGGCGATTTAAAGTCGGACCTGTTACAGGAGCTAGACCGCCAACGGCTTGTCTTGGAGGCGCTGCGCTCGAACCCCGCCATCTCGGTCGAAAAACTTGACTCAGTGGTGTCGGAGATCGAAGAGACGTTCGCCGCGCTGTTGGCGTCGTCAGGCAAAACCGGCCAGCACCTTCGGGAAAACGAGTGGCTGATGACGATCAAGCAGCGTGCCGCCATTCCGGGCGGCACCTGCGAATTTGATCTCCCGTCCTACCATCATTGGTTGCATCGAAGCGAGGCGGAGCGCCGCGCAGATCTGCTGCTGTGGCTCGAGCCACTCGCGTCGATCGGCGCGGCGCTGCAGATCGTGTTGCGCGTGTTGCGGGAAAGCGGAAAGACGTTGTCGCTCATCGCCTACCGCGGCGTATTCCAACAAATGCCGATGGAGCGCGCCGCGCATATGCTGCGTTTGTCCATCCCGAAGGACCTTGCTTGTGTGCCGGAGATCAGCGCCAACAAGTACGCCTTGAATATTCGCTTCATCCTTCCCGGCAGCGTGCAGCGAACCAAGGTGTACGAGCACGATGTTGAGTTTGCCCTGGCGTATTGCAACCTGTAACGGAAACTTAAAGATGTCTGACGCTGCGAATGCCCGGCCAAAGCAGGTGCGCTGCCCCCAGTGCGGAGGGCTGTCTGTGTACTCGACTCAAAACCTCTCACGCCCGTTTTGCAGTGAACGCTGCAAATTGCTTGACCTTGGGGCATGGGCGACGGATCAATATGCCGTTCCCGGCTCTAGCTTGGAGACTCCGATGGCGGGATCAGACGGCAACTCGCCCGCCGCCGACAAGCAGCTACTCCAGTAGAGATCGGGCTTGGATGTTTTGCGGCGACCCGTTCGAGCGCAGGTCGCATTTTGGTCAACGCGGCTTGGAGATTTCCGCTTGACCCAACATGTGGTGTCCAGACACCACGATGCGCGCGCGCAGGAACCAACCGAAGCATGTCCAGCTGCCTGCTGTCGGGAGCTTAGGCCTGACTCTGGTTGGCTAAAGTTGGATTTCTCACGGCGGAGTGCCTTTCATCGCAGAAACGGCATTGAAACGGGGCCGCGCGGTGAAACATGCAGGATAGGCCGTCGTTGCGGTCAGGGTTTCGCAGAATAGAGATATTCCGCTGTCCACCGTTGCCCGATGTGCCTCAGGTACGATAAAATTCATGCAATGGGGCGGCGGCGTGGTTCAGCGAGCGCCCGAATCGAATAGACCAGGTGATTTTGGGTGGCTCAGACAGTTTTTCGTATTGACGCAGAGGGGCTGTACTGGTCGACTCGACCGAATCGGTCGCTCGCCAACTCAGGACGAGCACTTTGGATCCGCCTGATTGCCATCAACGCATTGCTTGTCTCGGTGATGTCGATCGCACTAGGGGCGTGGCCCGTAGTGCCATTCGCAGGTCTGGAGGTGCTGCTCGTGACATGGGCGTTCTGGGCGGTGTCACGCCACGATGACGACTTCGAGCAATTGGTGTTTTCGGGTGATACTTTTCGATGGTCGAGCCGCCATGGAAGGCGGGTTTCAGAAATGCAAGGCAATGTCGCCTGGCTGTCGATGGAATGGATGTCGGTGCGTGGCAATCGCCTACTGCGGCTCCGCTATGCGGGCAAAGAAGCGTTCGCTTGCAACGGGGTTGCCGATGGGGAAGAAAGGCGATTGAAGGCTGCATTGTCACGGGTATGTCCCACAGTGCCGTCGCTGGGGACGGCAGTTTTCTCAGCGTAGTTGTCACAGTCTCGCGGTCAAGTGATCTTGGTCCGGCAAAACTAATAATTCAGGTTAGAAATGATGAAATTCACGAATGCAAAGCTTCCAGGGTCTGGTGTCGCAGGTTGGCTCAGGTACGTGATCGTTGGTATCACCGTACTGTTGAGCCCCGCCGCCGCGCTGGCCTCGTACGACGTCAATATCGCGCAGCCGGCATCGCCGATTGCCTCGCAGATCTACGGCTTGCATATGTACATTCTGTACTTTTGCGCGGCGATCTTCGTCGTCGTGTTTGCCTTGATGTTCTATTCAATTTTTAAATTCCGCCATTCGAAGGGCGCGAAGCCGGACGTGAATTTTCACGAGAGCACGCTGATCGAGATTATCTGGACGATCATCCCATTTTTCATTCTGTTGTTCATGGCGATTCCGGCAACCAAGACGGTGCTCGACATGAAGGACACTACCAATCCTGACCTAACGATCAAGGCCACCGGCTATCAGTGGGGCTGGCGCTACGATTATGCCGCCGAGGATATGGGCTTTTATTCCAATCTCGCCACACCGTGGAGTCAGATTGGGCAGCCCGGCGAGCCGGCAACCGAGGCGAAGGGTAAAGACTACCTGCTCGAAGTCGATCATCCACTGGTGGTCCCCGTCGGCAAGCGCGTGCGGCTTCTCGTGACATCCAATGACGTCATTCACGGCTGGTACGTGCCTCAGCTCGGTGTAAACCAGTACGGCATCCCAGGGTTTATCAAGGACGTCTGGTTCAAGGCGGATAGGATTGGCACGTTCAAGGGGCAATGCAGCCAAATTTGCGGAAAACTGCATGGCTATATGCCGATTACGGTCGTGGTTAAGTCAGAAGCCGACTATGCCAAGTGGGTGGAAGACTCAAAGTCAAAGTGGGGTAACAAATCCACGCCGGTAGCTGCCGATGCCGGAACTGCCTCTCAGGAGCCAGAGTCAAAGGAGCCGCTCTTGCTGGCAGATCTTAAATCGCGCGGCGAAAAAGTCTACGCGGGCAATTGCGTTGCATGCCATCAGACAACCGGCAAGGGCATGCCGCCGGCCTTCCCCGCTCTTTCTGGCTCGAAAGTCGTGTTGGGGCCGGTTGACGGACAGATCGATCTCTTGCTAAACGGCAAGCCGGGTACTGCAATGGCCTCGTTTGCACGTCTTTCAAATTTGGAAATCGCCGCGGTGATGACCTACACCAAGAATTCTTGGGGCAACAACGTTGGCAAGGCTGTTCAGCCGGCTGACATTAAAGCCAAGCGCAAGTCATAAGGCGCGGAGGCACGGGTATTTAGTCGATTAGTTGGGCGCTCGTATCGTCGGGCGTCGGGAAACAATAGAGATTTAGGAGAGCAATATGGCGTCTGCAACCACACACGATCACGCACACGATCACGATCATCATGGCCCGGGTCCGTGGACGCGCATATTCACCACGACCAACCACAAGGACATCGGCTCGATGTATTTGTGGTTTTCGCTGCTGATGTTTTTTGTCGGCGGCGCAATGGCGCTGTTGATCCGGGCGGAGCTGTTTCAGCCTGGTCTGCAGGTGGTACAACCGGAAGTGTTCAACTCGCTGACAACAGTGCATGCGCTGGTGATGATCTTTGGCGCGGTGATGCCGGCCTTTGTCGGCTTTGCCAACTGGCTGATCCCGCTGCAAATTGGTGCCGCCGACATGGCGTTTCCGCGTCTCAACAATTGGTCGTTCTGGCTGATGATTCCCGCGTCGCTCTTGTTGTTGGGTTCGTTTTTCGTGCCTGGCGGCGCGGCCGCCTCCGGTTGGACGCTCTACCCGCCGTTGTCAACGCAAGGTGGCATCGGCGTAGACATGACAATTATTGCGATTCACATTCTTGGCGCCTCGTCGATCATGGGGTCGATCAACATCATCACCACCATCCTGAATCTGCGCGCACCCGGTATGACATTGATGCGTATGCCGATGTTTGTATGGACCTGGCTGATCACCGCCTACCTGATTATCGCGGTGATGCCGGTGCTTGCCGGTTGTATCACTATGCTGCTCACGGATCGTCACTTCGGTACGTCGTTCTTCAACGCGGCTGGCGGCGGGGATCCGACCATGTTCATGCACATCTTCTGGTTCTTCGGACACCCCGAGGTGTACATCCTGATTCTGCCAGCGTTTGGCATCATGTCGCAGATCATCCCGACGTTCTCGCGCAAACCACTGTTTGGTTATGCGTCGATGGTCTATGCAACGGCATCGATTGCGATTCTGTCGTTCATCGTTTGGGGTCATCACATGTTTACCGTCGGTATGCCGGCGGCCGGAC
>Ga0209181_10001632_pt1 | contig 38642 bp, 34 predicted proteins | sample MAT05_FD_187208 | JGI IMG/M metagenome (GOLD analysis project Ga0209181, IMG submission 187208) | Freshwater microbial communities from Lake Fryxell liftoff mats and glacier meltwater in Antarctica - MAT-05 (SPAdes) (version 2) | ecosystem: Environmental > Aquatic > Freshwater > Ice > Liftoff... | reverse complement strand
TCCGCTTTCATTGATACTCCGCTGCATGATGGTGGAACCGAGCAAGTCCACCAGCTCCAGCGTTGCACTGCTGTTCATGCCGCTCGGGAGTGCGATGTTCAGTTGGTCAACGACCGGAACAGGCCATACGCTGAGCGCCTCAGTGCGTTCGGCACGTTCGAAGATGCCTACGGTATTTTCGGTGCAAACTGCACCGCGGCGCACTTGCCCACGGATCTCGCCATTGGGAAAGTCCTCCGTGTGAACGTTCAGGTAAAGGCTGTCATTGCGAAATTGCACCGAGTTACCCACAGTGAAGGGGGTGGCATCCGTATTCTTCCAATAGGTGAACACACCATTGTTCATGAGCAGGCCGGTCATGTCGAAGTTCACCGGGCCGTTCGTTCCTGCTACGCCGAGATGGAAGTGGGCACCCTGCACCATTTCCGCGTTCACCACGAACATGACGTGAGCATTGCTCTGGCTGCGATCCACACTAACGATGCCTGCACCGGTGGCCATGCTGCTGTTGGCAGGCACTTCCTGAGCGCCATCCAAGGCGATGGTGTAGCCCTCGCGGAGATACCGGTAGACCTGCCCGCGGATCTCGCCATTCGGGTTCATGGCCGTGTGTACATTGACGTAGAGGTTGCCTTCCAGCATCTCGATGACCTCTTCCTCCGTTGCGTCCGTGATCCAGCCGCTGATGCGGTTGCCACTGATGCCACTACCGATGTCGATGACCACGGGGCCAGAGACGCCCACTGCGCCATTGTGCAAGTGTGCCGCTTGGATGGGGCCGCTGAGGCCGTCCACCACCACATCATACCACACGGAATCCATGTCCCAAGTGGCCACGAGGCTGGCAGTGCCCATTCCATTGGTTGTAACCGCAGGTACTTCCTGCGCTCCGTTCAGCATAGCGTCGAAAGGGATACCTGTAGGTACCAACAGTTGCCCGCGGATCTCACCGTTCGGGTTCAATGCGGTGTGTACGTTCAGGTAGATGTTGCCCGCCATAAGATCCATGAGGAAATCCGTGGGGTCCACGTCACCGGTAATGGTGTTGCCAGTGATGAAGGTGCCGAGGTCCTGTACCACGCCTCCGCTGACACCCGGTGTACCACTGTGGAAGTGCGCCGCAGTGATAGGCCCGCTGAGGCCCGTGAACGTGGCATTGATCTTCAGCACACCATTGTGCTTGGCCAGCAGGAAGGTACCCAGACCGTAACCGCTGGTGGTGACCATGGGCACTTCCTGCATACCGTTCAGGTCGGCCACAAAGGCCATGTCCGCTTCTGGTATGATCTGTCCGCGGATCTCCCCGTTCGGGTTGTTGGCAGTGTGCAGGTTCAAGTACAGTTCGCCACGCAAGTGCTTGCCGATCAGCGCTGGCGTGAGGGCCGATCCGGTGATGGTCGTCATTACACGGCCGTTGGAAATAAAGGGTACCAGGTCGATCAATACAGGGCCGTTAACACCGGGCAGACCGTCATGGATGTGCAATCCGGTGAGGACCGAGGTGAGGCCTGTCCAACCGATGTTCACGCACAAGGTGTCCCGCGTGTCATTAAGCGTCAGGCCACCCAGTCCCAATGCGGTGCTGCCGTTGGTGGGAACTTCCTGTGCGGCGTTCATTCGCGCGCTGAACAGAAGATGGGGTTGAAGGTGCGCCGCAGAAGCAGCAAAGGCGGACAGCGTGAAGGCGAGTGTTAGGCTACAGGGTGAGTTTATTCTCATGGTCGTTGGGTTTTTATGTGTTCGTTTATTGAGCACATACGATCTGAGAGCCATGATCGGACCACTATCGCTCCATTTCTTTCAATTATCGCGCTTTCCAACGGCATGTCTGCGAGTGACCACGATCACGAGCTTGGTCGCCATGATGGATATACGCGATCCGATACACCAACACTGTGAACCAACGGGGTGAACCGTTCCGGGAGTGTGTAGGGGCGTGCCCAGTAGCAACGGACAGTACGGCAGGAAGAGCAAGGTGGCGTCGTTGGGCCACATCGTGACACACCGCGCACTATGCGGGGCAGCTCGCCGAAGCCACTGTGGCGCAGGCCTACGAGCTACCCGAACATACGCACCGACGTAACGAATACCGGTGCCCAATGAGTGGATGACGAGGTGGTGGTAGATAACGGGCATGTTACCAGCCGCAGCCCCAAGGAAGTGCCCGCATTAAACGCAAAGATGGCGGAGGATATAGCCGAGGGCATGCATCAGGACTGAATCCAAGTCGCGTCGTCTATCCCCTGCTGCGTAATCTCCGCGAACCTGACTGCCGTTGCAGAGCGGCTTTGCGACAAGGATGATCGAATAGATGATCTTGTTGCAGCGCGCCAACCATTCAGGCAAGTAGATGTCGAAGTTGGTGCTGGTCGCATCCGAGTATCGACTGGCCCATACGGTGAGCGGGCAGCTCATGCGGAAGATCGCCAGCACGATGATCTCGATGGACACCGCCGCAACGGCGCACCAGAACCAGCGGTCGATACGATCCGTAAGCGCCGCATAAAGCATATACGCGACCACTGCGTTGAAGAATACCCAGATGCCGGTATGTACCAGCTTGATAGCGACGAGTCGACGATCGTTCCGGATCATATCGCAACGCGCGCATCCAATGGGTCATCCTGAACTTTGGCTTCAATAGCAGCGGCCAGTAGCAACGTGATCACTCCCGCCGGAAGAAGGGCACTTACGCAGAACAACATCCAATAGTAGCCGGGAAGCATGCCGAGCCCGGCCCAGAACATGGTGCCCTGCCCGAAGAGCAACAGTTCACTTCCGATGAAACCCGCGATGAACAAGGTAAGCCCGATGCGCACGACCCGGCGCCTTTCGTTGAACCAACCGCGCATCAGGGCGTGTGCGAAAAGCAGGGAGCTGATCGCGCCGAGCGTGTTGAGGTGGATAAAGCCGATGACGTAATTGCGGATGGTGAAACCCATGGTGGCGACGGTGGGGATGGCCACAGCCGCTTGCACAGCGATCTTCGATGCCATGGCGACGAGCATCACCCCGATCATGATGCGCATCCACGGAGTGCTCTTCACATAGGCTTGAACGTTGGCTTTTCGTATGGACATGAGCGTGCGCCATGCGGCCCAGCATTGGAGCGCGACGCCGATGGAATTGACAGCGAAGACCGGCACATGCCGTTCGCTCCAGGCCACGGCCAGGGCGAAGGTGAGCAGCGTGCTCAATACCCACAGGAAGGTGGTGAAGCCATCTAGCCTCACCTGCACGCCATGCCGCTCGGCCCAGCGGCTACCGATGGCCATAGCGGCGAACCAGAACCAGCCATTGAACTGGAAATGGAGGAACCACTGGATGCTCCAGTAGTACCATTCCGTACCGGCCAAGCCCGAGGTCATGATGGGGCCCATGGCCCAGATCCCCAGCGTGCTCGCTACCTGCATGATGAACGCCAACCGCACTAGCAGACGACTGCCGTGCTTGGGCCAATGGCGGGTATGGTGCCACGCGATGCCGATCAGCACGTAGCTCACGATCATCTGCAACACGGAAAAGGCGATAGATAACTCGCCATAACCCTGCACTGGAAAACTGGAGAGCATTCCTGCGACCAGCGTTTGCGAGGCGGTCATCCATACGACGAAGCCCTTCGGATAGCGGCCTTCATCCTGCCCCAACAGGGCGATCAGGAGTGCCGGGAAGACCCAGCCCAACATCGCCACATGCGAGTGCGCGTGGAGCCAATTCTTGAAGATCAGCCACGGTATGTCGACCACATAGATCAACCGCAACAGCGCGCCGATGCTCGCAGCGGTCGCAAAAAACAACAACGCGAGCAAGAACCAGGATCGGCCTTGCGTGTGTGCTCCAGGGCCACTTATGGGATCGCTCACAGTTCGATGGGTATAATCGTTCGTTCGGATGACAAACGTCAGGTACAGGACCAAAAGGTCCGTTGATATTTGTCACCTGATCAGAAAATAATTAAAGCGCCATGAGATCGACCCACTGGATTGCCACCGTCACACTCACTGTTACACTCTTCACCCTAGCGGCTTGCGGGGGTGGATCAGAAACACCCAAAACGCCTCCGGGTGCCGCTCCAGCGAGTACTACACCGGCAGCGGGTGAAAGTACGTCGCCATCTGTGGAACTGTTCACTGCGGCTGACCTGAAGCTCGGCGATATCGACCCGGCCATGGTAACACAAGGGGAGAAGATCTACGATGTGAAATGCCAGGCTTGCCACAGCAAAGGCCCGAACCGGATCGTCGGACCCGGCTGGGAGGGCGTAACGAAGCGCCGCGAACCAGCGTGGATCATGAACATGATCGTGCATACCGATGCCATGCTGAGTTCCGATGCCGAAGCGCAGAAGCTCTTCGAGGAATGCTTGGTGCGCATGCCCAACCAGAACCTCAACCACGACGAAGCTCGCCACATGCTCGAATTCATGCGTACGCTTTGAACTCACCGAACCAAACCATCTCCATGAAACGCCCGCTGCTAACAACTGTTCTGGTGCTCGGAGGAGCTACCGGCCTGTTCCTTCTCATCAATACCCTGCAAGGATGCAGGCCCAATACCTCGCAAGCCAGTGCTGTAACAGGTGACGCGGCTGCGAGGACGTATGTGAAACCCGGCTCCTACGACGAGTTCTACAACTTCGTGAGCGGTGGCTTCAGCGGCCAGCTCAGCGTGTACGGCATCCCCAGCGGTCGCATGTTGCGGAACATCCCCGTGTTCAGCGTGAACCCCGAGAACGGTTGGGGCTTCAGCGAGGAGACCAAACCCATGTTGATGACCACCCACGGCTTCATCCCTTGGGATGACAGCCACCACCCGGAGCTTTCCATGACCGATGGCGTACCCGACGGCAAGTGGTGCTTCATCAACGGCAACAACACGCCGCGCATCGCGCTGGTGGACCTTGGCACGTTCCGCACAACGAGCATCATCGAGATCCCGAACTGCGCGGGCAACCACAGTTCACCCTTCACCACGCCGAACAGCGAATACGTGATCAGCGGTACACGGTTCAGCATCCCCATGGGTACGGACGCACAGCGAGACGTTCCCATCGAGAGCTACCGCGAGAACTTCAAGGGCACGGTGTCTTTCATTCATCCTGATACCGCGGGGAAGATGTCCATCGCCTTCCAGGTCATCACTCCAGGAATGAACTTCGACCTGAGCCACACCGGTAAAGGGCCCAGCGATGGCTGGTTCTTCTTCAGCTGCTACAACAGTGAACAAGCCTACAGTCTGTTGGAAGTGAACGCAAGCCAGCGCGACAAGGACTTTATCATGGCGCTGAACTGGAAGAAGGCCGAGCAATACGCCAAGGAGGGCAAAGGCCGCAAGGTTCCCGGCAAGTACTACAGCAACTGGTACAACGAGGAGACCCACTCAGCCGAAAGCACCGTGTACGAGGAAGTGCTGCAACTGGACCCGCGCGAGCTGAAGGACCTCATCTACTTCATGCCTTGCCCGAAGAGTCCGCACGGTTGTGATGTGGACCCCACAGGCCGCTATATCGTGGGCAGCGGAAAGCTGGCCGCACTGATCCCTGTGTTCGATTTCGAGAAGATCCAGAAAGCCATCGCCGCGAACGATCTGGACGGCGACTTCATGGGCGTCCCCGTTCTGAAGTACGAAAGCGTCCTCCACGGCGAGGTGAAGAAGCCCGGTCTCGGGCCTTTGCACACCGAATTCGACGGGAAGGGCAACGCCTACACTTCGATGTTCGTGAGCAGCGAGATCGTGAAGTGGAACGTCCAAACACTCGAAGTCCTGGACCGTGTGCCCACGTACTACAGCATCGGCCACCTGAGCATCCCCGGTGGTGACAGTAAGGCCCCTTGGGGCAAGTATGTGATCGCATACAACAAGATCACCAAGGATCGCTACCTGCCCACCGGACCTGAACTGGCGCAGAGCGCGCAGCTGTTCAGCATTGATGGTGACAAGATGGAACTGCTGCTCGACTTCCCTACGATCGGTGAGCCGCACTACGCGCAGTCCATTCCCGCCGATCTGGTCCGGCCACGCGAGGTGAAGTTCTTCGACATCAACAAGAACATGCATCCATACGTCGCGAAAGGCGAGAAGGAAACCGGCATCGAACGGAAGGGGAACGAGGTTCACGTGAAGATGACCACGATCCGTTCGCACCTCACCCCGGACAACATTGAAGGGATCCGCATGGGCGACGTGGTGTACTTCCACGTGACCAACTTGGAACAGGATTGGGACGTACCGCACGGGTTCGCGATCAAGGGTGCGGGCAACGGCGAGCTGCTGGTGATGCCTGGAGAGACCTGCACGCTGAAGTGGATACCCGACATGGTCGGTGTGCTGCCCTTCTACTGCACCGACTTCTGCAGCGCGTTGCATCAGGAAATGCAAGGCTACGTACGCGTATCACCAGCAGGCAGCAATGTGCCACTGAAGGCGGAGACGCGCTCCGTGGACGCCGGATCCTGAACCGTTGCCGATGCTCGAATTGAAGCACCGGCGTGGAAAAGACGCCGGTGCTTCGCGCTCTTAACCCTCCCTGACATGACTTTGCACAAGACCCGAACGACCTCCAGGATCCTCATCGCCATCGCCGCGTTGGCCATCGGCCTGCTGCTCGTGGTGCCCATCTGGAGGATCGACCTTGCCGCGCCGCAATACCCTGAAGGGCTCGCGCTGCAGATCTTCCATGATCAGTTCACCGGCGATGTGAACAAGATCAACGGCTTGAACCACTACATCGGCATGGCCACCATCCACAATGAGATGTTCCCGGAGTTCGCCATCATGAAGTACGCATTCTACTTGCTGATCGGTTGGGGACTGGTCGTGGCGGTGATCGGTCGGCGCGGTGCGCTGTTCAGCTGGATCATGGCGCTCTTCGCCTATCTGATCTGGGCGATGTGGGACATGTACGCGTGGGGTTACAAATACGGCCACGACCTGGATCCGCGCGCAGCGATCAAGGTGGAAGGCATGGCCTACCAACCCCCGCTGCTTGGGCACAAGAAACTCTTGAACTTCGATGCGTGGTCCCTGCCGGATACGGGCGGATGGATCCTCTTCGCGGTGGTGACGATAGCCTGCCTGATCTGGTTCATCGAATGGCGCTGGCCCAAGCAGGTGCCTGCCGTTGCGGCACCTAAAACCTCGGTGCCGAACAGCGTTGTCGCGTCCATGGCTGTGCTGCTCCTTGCCCTCGGATCCTCTTCTTGCGGCTCACAGGGTCCGCCGGAGATCGCCTTCGGGAAAGCCGAATGCGCCTTCTGCCGCATGAACGTGATGGACCCCAAATACGGATCGGCGATCGTGACCAGGACCGGGCGTACCTACGCTTTCGATTCACCGGAATGCATGGTACAGCATGTGGCCGGTGGCAGCATCGCCGAAGACCAAGTGGCCGGCTGGTGGGTGTGTGATCACACGCATCCGGGAACGCTCTTGGATGCCAACGGCGCGCTGTATCTCCACGCTCCCACACTGCACAGCCCGATGAACGGGAACGTGGCCGCTTTCAGCAATGCCGCCGATCGCGACGCCGCTGCAGCCATCGATCCGGGCGACAAGTTGGACTGGCCCGCGGTCCGTTCGTTGCTGACGAAGAAGTGACCCATGCGCCGCACGATCCCCACTTCGCTCCTGCTCTTTTTGGCTCTCACGGCCGTCGCTCGCGTTTCCGTGGTGCGTCCGGGTAGCGCTACCCTCACCAACGCACTGGCCAACACTGCGGCCGGCGATACGATCCTGGTAAAGGCGGGCACCTATGCCGAGGGCACGTTGACGATCGATCGCCCTGTGGTGATCATAGGCGAAGGCTGGCCGGTGATCGATGGCGGTGAAAAGGGCGAAGTGATCATCGTACACGCATCCCGTGTGACCATTTCCGGCTTCGTGGTGCGCGGGACATTGGTGAGCGACATGAACGACAACGCGGCGATCAAGTGCGTGACCGCGACCGACATCACCATTACTGGCAACCGCATCGAGAAATGCTTCTTCGGCATTTACCTGAGCAACGTGGCGCGGGCCACGATCGCGGACAATGAGATCCACGGCGACCCGACCATCTCCGAAACACGCCGTGCGAACGGCATCCACTTGTGGAAGTGCAAAAGCGTAAACGTGTTGCGTAACAATTCGACCGACCACCGCGATGGCATCTACCTGGAGTTCGTCACCGATTCGCACATCGATCACAATATCAGCGCGTCCAATTCCCGCTACGGCCTGCACTTCATGTTCAGCCATCGCGACAGCTACACGCACAACCTCTTCCACGACAACGGCGCGGGCGTGGCGGTGATGTTCACCAAGGAAGTGGTGATGACGGACAACCGCTTCGAGCAGAATCGTGGTGCCAGCGCATACGGGCTCCTGCTGAAAGAGATCAACGACGCACGGATCGAGCGCAACCAATTCACCGACAACACCGTGGGGATGCTTGTTGACGGCTGTAACCGGGCGGAGATCCGGGACAATCAATTCAGGGCCAACGGCTGGGCGGTGCGCGTGTACGCCAACAGCACCGCCGTGCGGTACGAAGGGAACGCGTTCAGCGGTAACACCTTTGACATGACCACCAACGGCGACCTGGTGAACAGCATTTTGAGCGGCAACTATTGGGACCGGTACACCGGCTACGACTTGGACCGCGACGGCGTGGGTGATGTTCCCTTCCGCCCATTGAGCGTATTCGCCCTCGTCACCGAACGCATGCCGTATGCCATGGTGCTCTCGCGCAGCCTGATGGTGAACCTGCTGGACCAGAGCGAACGCGTGGTGCCTACGATGACGCCGGCCGCATTGGAAGACAAGTCACCCTTGATGAAGCCGCCCCATGGATAGGATCGTGTTCGAAGGGCTCGGCAAACGGTACGGCAAGCACTGGGCATTGCGCGGCGTGAACACCCGGTTCGCGCAGGGCGAGATCGTGATGGTGATCGGCCCCAACGGATCGGGGAAGACCACCTTGCTGAAATGCCTGTTGGGCTTGGTCCGTTCCACCGAAGGGGCCATCACCGTGAATGGAAACATCATCGGCACCGATCCCGCTTACCGGGCCGGTGTCGGATACATGCCCCAGTACGCCGAGTTCCCGCGCGAGCTCACCGTGGACCAACTGCTGCGCATGATGACCGACATACGCGATGCGCGCTCCGGTTCCACCGATGATCGGTTGATCGCACACCTCGGGGTGGATGCCTTGTTGGACAAACGCATCAGCGCGCTGAGCGGCGGTATGCGGCAGAAGGTGAGCGCCGTACTCGCCTTCCGTTACCGTCCGAACATCCTCGTACTAGATGAGCCCACGGCGGGCCTGGACCCGGTGAGCGCGAACAAACTACTGGACGCGGTGATGCGCGCCAAACGCGACGGTGCCACGGTGCTGATCACCTCGCACATCATGGAAGAGGTGCAACGCCTGGGCGACCGTGTGGCATATCTGGAAGACGGTCGACTGCGTTTCGCACTGCCACCGGAAACCATCACTGACGTCACCGGTGAGAAGTCACTCGCCGTGGCGCTACCGAAATACCTGGCCCAGCTGCCCGCTCACCATGTGGAAGGTCTATAAGTACACCTTGCTCGATCTGGTGCGGAACAAGTTCGCCATGGGCTATGCGCTGATGATGCTCGCCGTCTCCGCTGGGCTTTTCCTTTTGGAACCGGACAACACGAAAGCGTTGATCACGCTCACACAAGTGATGCTCGCCCTCACTCCCCTATTGGCGCTGGTGTTCACCATCATCTGGTTCTACAACCAATACGAGTTCACCGTTCTGCTGGCCGTACAACCCTTGCATCGCGGTGCGATCACACGGGCGCAATATGCCGCTGTATCCACCGCGCTGCTCGGCTCCTTCCTCTTCGGTGCGGGTCTGCCCATCGTGGCCTGGGCACCAGGGCCGATCGGTTGGACACTGCTGCTCACCGGTGCGGCGCTCACCTTCGTCTTCTGCGCGATCGGCCTGTGGATCGCCGTGGGCCAACGCGACCGTGCGAAAGCCGTAGGCATTGGGCTGGTGGCCTGGGTGGTGATGGTGCTCGTTTGGGATGCCCTACTGCTCTGGATCATGTACGGGTTCAGCGACTATCCGATCGAACCGCTCATCGTGCCGCTCGCCGCGCTCAATCCCATCGACCTGTCGCGGATCCTGATCATGCTGAAGATCGATCTAGCTGCTTTGCTGGGCTATTCCGGAGCGGTGTACGAGAAGTTCTTCGGGACCTTTGGAGGCATGGCCGTTTCATTGCTCGCGTTGTTGTTGTGGTCCTTGCTGCCCGCATGGGCCGCTGTTCGGGCGTTCGTGCGCAAGGACCTGTAAGGTGACCGCCCTAAGACATGTCGCTTTCTGCGGTCCGTTCTGCTCATGAACACTGAATTTTCCGGGGAATTGACTTCCGTCATGCCGCGACACGAATAAAGAGGACAATATTGTCCGACACAAAGAACCCGAACACGATGAACACCTCCTCTAAACCGCATTGGTATTTGGTCCTGCTCGCCACCGGTATGCTATTCGCCTGCGGCGGCGCCCCGGGAGAAGAGGGCAGTGCACCGACCACACCGACGGAAACAGCGGCCACAGGCGGCGGGCAATCCACCGTCAAGGACGATCTCTCCCAGAAGAATGTCGTTGGTGTCGCCGTGGGCTCGCCCGACCACGCCACGTTGGTGGCTGCCGTGCAGGCTGCCGAGTTGGTGGATGTGCTCAGCAACGCAGGACCGTTCACTGTTTTCGCTCCCACGAATGCGGCCTTCGATGCCTTGCCGGCCGGCACGGTGGAAGGCTTGCTGAAGCCCGAAAAGAAGAGCGACCTGCAGGACATACTGCAATATCATGTATCCCTAGGCGTGTTCAAGTCTGACATGCTACGCGACGGACAGAGCCTGAGCATGGTGAACGGTGGCAATGCGAAGATCACGTTGAAAGACGGAAAACTGATGATCAATGATGCGGTGATAGTGGCCAGCGTGCCAGCCAGCAACGGGATCGTGCATGTGATCGACAAAGTTCTGCTGCCTCCGGCACCGGTCAATTAAGGATCCTCCGTGCATTCGACCGCTATCGGTCAGGATGCCGGTGAAAGTCAGCAAGGGCGCTCACAAGGGCGCCCTTGTTGTTGAGCATACATGCCCTGGAAGAATAGAACAGCTTTCCGCAGGGGTACCGGACCCTCGGTCTGGCGGACCAGGCGCGGACAGTGTCGCTGCAGCATGCTCGGAACGAATGGAGCTCGTCCTCCTCTCCCCAAGGATGACGCTATCGGTGCTGCTTCTGAGCGGGTCCACGCTCGAATCGGGATGCATTGGTGCCGTATGGCGCGTTCACCCTTTTGCCATCACCTTGATGTCCTTCACCTCCAATGTGCGCTTGGAATAGCCCTTCAGTAAACTGTTGATCATGGCCAGTCCCAGATCTTCCATACGACAGGTAGAACCCGGCAGAATGAGGGCGAACAGTGGAACGAGTATGCGCTGATAGGTTTTCGGGTTGCGCTGACCGGGGCTTGGCTTAATGATCCCTGGCCTGAAGTTGTAGCTCTGCTTGAAGCCGAGCCGTCCGATCTCATTCTCGGTGCGCCCCTTTACGCGCGCCCACATGATGCGGCCTTGCTCGCTGCTGTCGGTGGCGGCCCCGGATACATAGTTGAACTGGATCCCTGGCGAAGCAGAGAGCACCGCTTTGGCCAACTCGATCGTGGAATCGTAAGTGACCCGCACGTACTCTTCTTCCTTCATCCCAACGGAACTGATGCCGGCACAGTAGAAACAAGCATCATAACCACGCAGTTTATCCACAACGGGACCCAACGCGAGGAAGTCCTTCACCAACACCTCCTTCAACTTCGGGTCCGCCATACCTGACGCCGCACGCCCGATGACCAGCACCTCGTCGATCTGCGGATGCGCCAAGCACTCGATCAACACACCTTCTCCCACGTAACCCGTCGCTCCCGTGAGGATGATCTTCTTTCCCATGGCACGAAGGTACCCGCTACGCTTCTTCGGGCCCGGGCCATCATTCCAACGGTATCACACATGCGGGCAACCTTCTTGCCCATCGTCCTTTCTGATTCGCTGTGCCATTGATGAACCACGCTTGTTCCACGGTCAAGGTCACAAAGAGCACCCACACTCGTGTCGGGAACTGAAGTCGCGCGGAGCAGCGATGAGCAGCAGCGGTCCAGCAAGCCAAGAACGTTTCGTCCTGAGCCATCTGTTCCGGGCATTACAACGGACTTCCTTTCAGGCCCATGGTGGATCGACTGCGGATGAACGCAGCCGGACTCTCGCTCGACAGACCAAGGGCGCACCGCTGGCTAATTGGAGGCCATGGGTGCCGTGATGATGCCCTTCACATCCTGCTCATCCCCGGCTCCGGTGGGAATACGATGCGCGGCGGCATCTGGCCTAAGGGATCCTTTTCCTCCTTGTATCGCGGATACAGGTGCGACAAGAGATACCACGCCAGTGCCGCGATGACCACGGATAGCCTGTGCCGAACGAACTCCCACGGATCGCCCCCCCCTTTCGCCAACCCTGACAGATCGTTCAGGAGGGAAACACTGTAAGTCCGTTGATGAACGCGAGCCACGGCAAGACCTCGCCACGCCAATGGTACACCGCTATGCCCATGAAGATGGTCGCGAAGGGAAGGAGACGGATGAGCTTGAAGGTTCCTGCTTCGTTGAGATCACCAACCAGGATCGGTCGCGTTAATTAAAGTGCCGCATAGCCCACGATCACGGCCATCAGACCGTGTTGATAGACCTTGTAATGTTCGCGTGCTGCAATGGAAGGAACGAAACGCACGAGGTCGGCTATCGCTTTCGGCTTCTCTTCAGGATACTCCAACATCAGCTCCTCGAACACATGCTGTCGTGTATAGCCAATGGAGATCCGTTCCTCCGCTTCTTTGCGAATGCGCTTCTTGTTCATCCCCTGCGAAATAGCAAATTATCGTACGAACGCGCATGGCCACCGGAACGACCGGATGACCATTCATCACGACCTTGTCCTGCTTTTTGTAGGGCAAGACCATTTCGGCCCGCCGATGTTACCGATCTTACCGGCGCACAGCGTGTCTCTATGAACGGAGCGACCATCCAGGACCAGCCTATCACCACAGGGATCCGCAAGGTCATCTGGGCTTCGTCGCTCGGCACCCTGATCGAGTGGTACGACTTCTACATCTTCGGCAGCCTGGCCACGGTGATCGCCACGCAGTTCTTTCCGAAGAGCGACCCTACAGCTGCCCTGCTGAGCGTATTGGCCACGTTCGCCGCAGGCTTCATCGTGCGTCCGTTCGGTGCGCTCGTGTTCGGCCGCATCGGTGATATCGTCGGGCGGAAGTACACCTTCCTGCTCACGCTCATCATCATGGGTGGCAGTACGTTCTGTATCGGTCTGGTGCCGAGCTACGAGACGATCGGGTTCGCTGCGCCGATCATCGTACTCGTTCTACGACTCCTTCAAGGTCTCGCGCTCGGGGGCGAGTACGGCGGCGCTGCGACCTACGTGGCCGAACATGCGCCACCCGGCCGTCGCGGCTTCTACACGTCGTGGATACAGACCACCGCAACGCTCGGGCTCTTCGTCTCGCTCGGTGTCATCCTCATCACCCGCCACATCCTCGATAGCGATCCCGCTACATCCATCGCCAAGTTCAACGACTGGGGTTGGCGGATCCCATTCCTCGTTTCCATCGTGCTCGTCGGCGTCAGTGTCTATATCCGCTTGAAAATGCACGAGAGCCCGCTATTCGCGAAACTGAAGAGCGAAGGCAAGACGAGCACCAACCCGCTGAAGGAGAGCTTCGGTCGCAAACGCAACTTGAAAATGGTGCTGCTCGCGCTCTTCGGTGCCACCATGGGCCAAGGTGTAGTGTGGTATACCGGCCAATTCTACGCGCAGAGCTTTTTGGAGAATACCTGCAAATTGGACTTCGACCAGTCGCGCACCATCTTGATCTGGGCCATCCTCTTTGCCACGCCCTTCTTCGTGGTGTTCGGTGCATGGAGCGACCGTATCGGCCGTAAGTGGATCATGCTCGCGGGCATGGCGCTCGCGGTGTGTACGTACCGTCCGTTGTTCCGTGCCATGGAGCAGGCCACGGCACTGCCGGACAGGTGGCCCATGGCCGGTGGATCGACACACCAGGAAGAATTGCAACCTCTCGCCTCCGGTCACGCATTGCGGATCAGCACCGATGCCTTCGACTTCGCCAACGGCATCCATGTGGTCGGGGTGACAACGGATACCTTGTTCCAACACCGGCCGCACAGCCGATCAAAGTACACAGCGACGATAACGAAGCAGGTCCCGAGCGGCACCTATTGGAAACTCGTCGGTATCGTCTTCCTCCTCATCCTCTACGTCACCATGGTCTACGGGCCCATCGCTGCATTTCTTGTGGAACTCTTCCCCACACGCATCCGCTACACGTCCATGTCACTGCCCTATCACATCGGCAATGGTGTGTTCGGTGGCCTGACGCCCTTCATAGCCACGTTGCTCACCACCTTGCATATGGGCGATAGACTCGTGGGCCTGTGGTACCCTATCCTCATCGCGGGCGCCAGTTGCGTCATCGGTGCGGTATACTTGGGTGGCCGCATCGATAACGACGTACACGACCGATCACTATGAAACGCGCGCTCGGACTGCTTTGGATGGCCCTCGGCCCACTCGCCATCTGGCACCTCACTGCTACAGCACTCGACCAGATCACGCTGAAGCCCACGCTGGATACGAAGATCCAGTGGGGCGTGTTCGTCGGTGTCTTCGTACCCATCGCCATCGGCCTGGTCATCTTCGGCTATTATGCCTTCCGCGGTGAATACGATCAGCTGCCGAGCAAGTCGGATGACCTGTGATGCCCATCTTTGAAAAGGACCGGACCACTGCCTGCTATCGCTCATGAACGACTCGAACTTCCATCGCTTGCGCTCCCAAGCCGACTATGATGCCGCCTATGCGCTCAGCGTGAAGGACCCTGAACACTTCTGGGGAGCACAAGCGGAAACGTTCACCTGGCATAAGAAATGGCACCGGGTGCTCCAATGGGATTTCGATGGTCCTGATGTGAAATGGTTCGCTGGTGGCAAACTCAACATCACCGAGAACTGCTTGGACCGCCACCTCGCTACACGCGGCGACAAGACCGCGATACTGTGGGAGCCGAACGATCCGAGCGAAGCCGCACAACACATCACCTACAACCAACTCCACGACCGCGTTTGCCGCTACGCCAATGTGCTGAAGCGCAATGGCGTGCAGAAAGGTGATCGAGTCTGCATCTACATGCCCATGATCCCCGATCTCGTAGTAGCGGTGTTGGCATGCGCTCGTATCGGCGCCATCCATTCGGTGGTTTTCGCGGGTTTCAGTGCGCAGAGCATCGCCGACCGTGTGCAGGACGCGAACGCCGCATTCGTGCTGACCACCGACGGTATGGCGCGCGGCGCGCGAAAAGCACCAGTGAAGAAGATCGTGGACGAGGCGTTGAAACACTGCCCCGGTGTGCAACGCGTGATCGTTGCTCGCCACACGAATGAGCCCGTGGAAATGCTGGCTGATCGAGATGTGTGGCTGCACGAAGAACTGCAACACGTGCATGCGAACTGTGCGCCCGAACCCATGGATAGCGAAGACCCGCTCTTTATCCTTTACACCAGCGGCAGCACCGGCAAACCGAAGGGCGTGGTACATACCTGTGGCGGCTACATGGTATACACCGACTACACATTCCGCAACGTGTTCCAGTACGAAGAGCAGGACGTGTTCTGGTGTACTGCCGATGTGGGTTGGGTCACCGGTCACTCGTACATCATCTACGGTCCGTTGCTCGCTGGTGCCACATCGCTGCTGTTCGAGGGCATCCCCACCTATCCGGATGCAGGACGTTTCTGGCAGGTGATCGATAAACACAAGGTCAACATCTTCTATACGGCACCTACGGCGATCCGCTCGCTGATGGCGCAAGGATCGGACTTCGTAAAACCTTACGCGCTAACGTCGTTGCAGGTGATCGGCAGCGTGGGTGAACCGATCAACGAAGAGGCTTGGCACTGGTACAAGGAGCATATCGGCAAGAACAATTGTCCCATTGTGGATACGTGGTGGCAGACCGAGACCGGTGGCATTCTGATCTCCTCCCTTGCCGGCCTCACCGATGAGAAACCGAGCTATGCGGCCTGGCCCTTACCCGGTGTGCAACCCGTGCTCCTCACCGCAGATGGAAAAGAGATCACCGAGAACGATGTGGAAGGCTTGCTGGCGATAAAGTTCCCGTGGCCAAGCATCATCCGCACCACCTACGGCGATCATGAGCGCTGCCGCCAGACCTACTTCAGCAGCTACAAGGGTTATTATTTCACCGGTGATGGGGCGCGCCGCGATGACCAAGGCCGCTACCGCATCATCGGCCGCGTGGATGATGTGATCAACGTGAGCGGTCACCGCTTTGGCACCGCCGAGATCGAGAACGCGATCAACGAAAGCGAATGGGTGGTGGAAAGCGCCGTGGTCGGCTACCCGCACGACATCAAAGGCCAAGGTATCTACGCCTTCGTGATCGCCGAAAAGAAGATCGACGACCCCGACAAAGCCCGTGCAGAGATCATCGCCACGGTCACCAAGGTGATCGGCCCGATAGCGAGACCCGATAAGATCCAATTCGTGAGCGGCTTGCCCAAAACACGCAGTGGCAAGATCATGCGGAGGATACTGCGCAAGGTGGCGGAGAACGAGCTGGGTAGCTTGGGGGATACGAGTACACTACTGGATCCGGCGGTAGTCGAGGAGATCAAGGCTGGACGTGTGTAATGCATTGATCGAGGCACCCAGGTCCTTGACCGATCGCTGTAGTACCGGACCAGTCGCTTAAACCGAGGATCGCACTAGACGACCACTGGTCAACATGCCAACGTGATGTTCTTTACCGCTCGTCCTTCGACCCCATGGCCGAAAGAAGTGGAGGCCACAGCAGCGGCCTTTTGCCGAGCGGCTTTTGAAGCGTCGAAACGGAGATCCGCTAGACCATATATGCAACTGCGCGGTCGAGGAACATTCCGCATGAGCCGGACTTCTGCTTCGCGGAACACGTAGCATTCCACCTCGATCCTTCGGCAGCAAAGACGAAAGTCCTGCGCTTGGCAGAGGCGAATGGGGTTACGAACAGTCTTTCCATTTACACTATTAGGAGAGCGCAGGCCCCACTTTCGGATACCGCACGTTCCCATACTGCCGCATATACAGGTCGTAGATGATCCCATCCGCGAGACCGACCTTCGGAACGAACACTTCCTCGATGCCAGCGCTCTCCATCACCTGAAGGAAAATGTCCGCAGCAGGGATGATCACGTCCGCACGATCGGGGCGTAAGCGTAGCAACTTGATGCGGTCCTCGTAGCTGAATGCGGCGATCCGGTCGCGCTGCATCTGGATGTCCGCGCGTGCCAGAGGCTCGCCGAAAGCATTCCCGTTCTCTTTGAAGATACGGTTGATATTACCGCCGGTACCGATCGCCATCAGCGATCCGTGCTGGGCGCGCAGTTCTTCGAGGAAGTTCCGCATCGCCTCCCAGCTCTCCATGGAGACCTTACCCTTCAGGGACCGCACCGTACCGATCTTGAAGCTGGCGCTCTTCACCCGTCTGCCCTTCTCCAACCAAGTGAGCTCGGTGCTTCCACCGCCCACGTCGATGTAGAGGTAGCTGCGGTCCTTCAACAGATCTTGCGTCCAGAAGGTGTTCACGATCAGATCCGCTTCCAACTTGCCCCCGATCACTTCGATGTGGACTCCGCTCTCGATCTCCACACGCGTCAATATCTCCTTCAGGTTCGTGGCCTCGCGCATGGCGCTGGTGGCGCAACACCGGAGATAAGGCACGCCATACACCTCGGTGAGCAGGCGGAAGGCCTTCAAACTCTTGATCAGGTAGTCGCGCTTGGAATTGCCGATGGAGCCGAAGTCGAACACGTCCTCGCCTAAACGGATCGGAACGCGCACCAGCGTCTGCTTCTTGATGATCGGATGGTCATCGCGCTCGATCACCTCGCCCACCAACAGACGCACGGCATTGGAGCCGATGTCAATGGCAGCATATGTGAGGGAGCGCTCGATGGAGCGAAGGTAGTAGCTCGTTCTCCTTGGATCAGCGGCCTTCATGTTCGGAATTGAGCACGCAACGCCCCCGCTCCCTCTCGTCTTCTTGTCGAAACCACCACCATGAGACCAACACTCACCCTGCCCTTCACCTTTATCGCGTGCCTTCTATCCACCTCTGTGTTGGCCGTTACCGTCGCGGTATCCACATCCCCTGCAGGCTGTGGTGCTTGCAATGGAACAGCGACAGCAACCCCTTCGGGGGACTACCACCCTATGCGTATGACTGGTCACCGGCACCGGCAAATGGGCAAGGGACATCGAACCCACTAGGACTGTGCGAAGGTGAATGGACCGTGACCGTGACCGACGGCTTGGGCAACACCGCGCAAGCGACAGGAACGGTGATCGCCACGAGCCAGTTGAATTTTCCCAATCCCATCGAGATGCTCTCCGATTGCCAGAATTCGTGCTCGGGCTGGGTCGCGATCGATGCATCGGCTTTCGGCGGCACGCCACCCTATTCCTACGACTTCCCCTTCCCGCATGTCAATGGCAGTCAAGTGATATTTATGGGTATATGTGGCAGCTTTTCCGGTACGACGATCACTGCCACGGACGCCAACGGTTGCGCCGTGACCTTCCCTGTCATGGTGAGCAACAGCACCGGCGGCTGGCCGGATATCGACTACATCCTGCCCGAATGCGGTGGCAGCAGCAATGGCGTTGTAGCCCTGCTGGACAATTACCTCAGCGGTGCATGGTACAAGGTGAGCAATGCCACTTTCGACAGCATCCATGAATTCGCAGCGCCGCCTTATATCATCACAGGACCTCCGGCCGGCACGTACGACATCGTTCTATGGGACCCGAACAACCCGTTCGTCTTCGGCGGTGGTCCGGTGTATTGTACGTTCGAAACGGCAGTTACCGTTGCGTCCATTGCACCATCATGCGGGTCCGTAAGTGGAACGGTCTACAATGATGTGGACCAGGATTGTGTGTTGGACCCAACGGACTATCCACTGCCTTACCGCGTGATGACCATTGAACCCGGCCCCGTGTATGCGATCAGCGATGCGAACGGTGAGTTCATCGCCGCACTTCCGCAAGGCCGCTACACGCTCACGCAGCCTTTGGTGGAGGAAGCGCAGCTCTGTCCCGTCGCCCATCCCGTGCCGTTCACGCTGAGTTCAACAACACCCGATGTGATCGTGGACCTGGCCGACAGCAGCCTAGTGCTGCATGACCTCACCGTTGGGATCTGGACCTCCAACGCGCGGTCGGGCTTTCCCACTTCCGCGTACGTGGTCCTTACCAACACGTCGGCCTATCCCAGTGGTGATGTGACGCTGACCCTGTCATTTCCGGGGACCCTGCAATCGCCCAGCCCAGCCAGCGGGCAGTGGAACTTTCCTTCCATACCGTCCTTCTCCAGCGGGGTACACACCTTCACTGCTCTGATACCTGCGGACATAGCCTTGCTGGGCACCTACCTGAACTATACTGCCACCGCAATGAACAGCCTTGGCGAGGGAAACACCGCCAACAACATGGCTTCCACGACGGTGGTCATTACAGGGAGTTATGACCCCAATGACAAAGTCGGCCGAACCAGGAACGGCGATCTGGACTTTGTGTACTTCGTTGATCTGGACGAATGGATCAACTACACCATCCGCTTCCAAAATACCGGGACCGCCGCTGCAGAGACCGTTGTGATCCGAGACACCATCGAGAGCGATCCGGATATCACCTCGCTTCAGGTCTTGGGTGCTACTCACAACTTCACACCTTCTTTCGACGCTTCGCGGACCCTGATCTTCACCTTCAGTGAAATCAACCTGCCGGATAGCACCACCGACTTCGCAGCAAGCCAAGGCGCGGTACATTTTCGCCTCAAACCGCGATCCGGGATCACCTTCGGCGATGTATTGGAGAACACTGCAGGCATCTACTTCGACTTCAACCAGCCGATCATCACCAACACGACCGAGCATAGTGTTGAGATGAGCACCGGCATACCGGAACATGCGCAAACGCAATTGATGGTCCTCCCGAATCCCGCAAAGGCTGTGAGGTGGTCGGGATAATCAGGACAGGTGGCGGTCAGTACATTTTTGAACGACACCATGAAGAAGACCTACCGCAAACACAGCCCTGCTTTCAAGACGAAGGTGGTGCTTGAAGCGCTCAAGGAGCGCGAGACGTTGAGTGAACTGGGACACCGGTTCGAGTTGCATCCAACGCAGATCGCCGCGTGGAAGAAGGAGTTCCTGAACGGCGCCGAACAGGTGTTCGCCGAAGGCCCTGTGGTCGATAGCAAGGCACACGAACAGGAAAAGACACAACTGCACCAACAGATCGGAGAACTGACGGTGACGGTAAACTGGCTCAAAAAAAAGTTCTGTGATAAGCTTGGAGCAACGCCGGAAGCTTATCGATCCGGATCTGGCCAACGCCCAGTTGAAGAAGGACCGGTTGACCATCGCCAAGCAATGCCAAGTGCTGGAGATCCACCGCAGCGGGCTGTATTACACCCCACGTCCTACTGGTGAAGAGGACTTGCGCATCATGCGCTGGATGGATGAGCTGCACATGATGGACAACTGCCTAGGCACCCGGGGCCTGGCCGTGGAACTGCGTGACAAGGGGATCGTGATCGGTCGCGCCAGAGTTCGTCGGCTCATGCAATGCATGCGGATAAAGGCGGTGAATTGCGTGCCACGAACCACTGTGATCGATCGCGCCAAGTACAAGCATCCCTACTTGCTCCGCGACCTGCAGATCACGCGGCGCAACCAAGTGTGGGCCGTTGACATAACCTACCTGCCGGTTCGAGGCGGCTTCATGTACATGGTGGCGGTGATCGACATACACAGCCGCTACTTGCTCACTGGAGCATCTCCAACAGCATGGATGCGGAGTGGGTGGTGGCCATGCTTACCGAGGCTATTGCCATGCATGGAAAGCCCGAGATCATCAACAGCGATCAAGGATGCCAGTTCACCAGCGAGGCCTACACAGCCATGTTCCGAAAGGACGGTGTGGCCGAAGGTGTCAAGATCAGCATGGACGGTAAAGGACGCGCGATCGACAACGTGTTCATCGAACGCTTCTGGTGCACCCTCAAACACAACCACCTCTACTTGAGCCCACCGGTGGACGGTGTTGACCTCTACGCCAGTTGCAAACGCTTTATCCACCGCTACAACGAGCGACGCAAACATTCCTCCATCGGCAATGTCCCGCCAGCCGTGCGTTACCGCATGGCCGCCTGATCGATCAACAAGAACAACCAGTTCTGAGTCTCCCCAAACCCCTCATTTCAACACCAACAACCACACTTACATTTGACCAAGACCTGTCCTGATCGGGTAGACCACCTCAATGTATTGACGCTTCGGCTTGCAACGAATGCCTCAACGGTCGTGGTCTTCGCTGCGGATGGACGCCAGGTCCAACTTCCTATCTACCGCAACCTCAACTGCATCCAAATGGACGTTAGCGACCTGCCTTCGGGAGCCTACGTTGTTCGCACGCAATCAGGTGTAGCACGCTTCATGAAGCACTGAATTAAATACATCAGCGCCAGAATTCGCAACTGGAATGTGACGTCTCCATGTTTCTAGCTACATTCTTATCACCCACATTTAACTAGAAGTTCCAGAATAGAACCTATGCGCTTGTTATCCATTCTTACCCTCGGCTGTTTGTCCTATGCGGGCCTGCTGTCCTTATCATCACGGCCATCCTCGCCCACCGGTACGGTCCTTTTTCCCACACCGGAACCCTATGATCGATATCCACAACTCGTTGAGAAAATTTGGGTCCAGAAGCTTAAGACGCCAACGGCGAAGGGAGAGGATCTCATTTTCAGGGTTCAATGTGGGAAGGTCCGTACCATTCACAGAGATCAAGCTATTAGACAAAGTGGCCTTTGATGAGAACAAGGAAGTTGAAGTTGACCCTCGACTACTTGATGCGGAAGACTGCGGGAGCGAATTGCTGAAGGAAAGGTCCTTGTTCATCACAGACGTCGCTGTGGTTAAGGATGCAACACGCACCTACGACCCAGTGACCGATATCGGGAACCCAGATGGCGTATGGACCTTTGGCACGCTGATGCACAACATCAACAACGGGCAGCATGCGCAGGGTACGCGTGGTCTATTGAAGGACTTTGTTCGGCATTGGGTCCAACCACAGAACATTAATGGATCAACCATCGAGTCCCGAGGAATCGTCTTGGTGAAACTTATACAGCCTTGGCTGCGCAAGGCGAACGCCGATCCGCTTCTGGACGTATCCATCTCAAATTGGGAGGCTGTTTGGGATGCCACCTCAGAGGTGGAGTTGAAGAAACAGGCACCTTTTCGCTTGTCCGCGATCGTCAATCGTATGGACGTGCGGGGGAATTCAGCATACTCGGCCTCCATGCACAGCACCGGAGAAACAAGGTTCATCTTCTCCTTGATCGACCCGAATACCGGCGCCATTCCCATTAACCGGATCAAACTGCATCTGCTGAACAGAATGGTGTCGGCCTCTTGGATTGGAGGGGATTGAACGTGATCTTCGAGTATCAGAACGTCCAAAATACACGGTGCAGTACAAGGGAGAATGCCCATCAATGGCTCAACCTTTCGGAATCGACCTACTCGTTCGGCACTGCAGGGCTTAACAACCCGTATAAGACCGCGCTGCAAGCCATTACGGACCAAGTAACGCTGGCCAACGCCGCACCGGACCGCACGAACGGTAGTGCGTTGGGCCGGATACGGACGAATGAGAACGTATTTGCACCATTCCTCAACGCTCCTTCTTCAGAGCTCGCTTGGGAAAAACAAGATTGGGAGTTCCGGCAACTTGAACTGGACCGTAACACCCATTCCTTAGCACTTACACCGCTAACGAACAACCCGCCGCACACGGCGAATCATGCATCGAATATCGAAGAGGATTATTCTGCTACCAACCCGCCCGTGACGAACGTGGAATTGTTGGACTGGGGTACGATGCAAACCGAAGCCGGGTTCTGAATGGCAATTTCAATATGCCAATGGAGCTTTTGAGCGGATCGGGGATCGTGCGCCGCGAGCAAACACAATACTTTGACTTCAACCCAACCTCGTTTGAAGCTGCTGGCAACTACCCGCCGGACGTGGAGTCCTCCGAGGCCAAAACGATCCGTCATCAATTATCCCTGAACACCTGCGCCGGATGCCACGCTGGCGAAACCAAGACCGTGTTCACACATGTGAGTCCACTCAGTACTATTGAGGAAGCGAAGTACTGGAATGCCATGCTGGATGGTGCCTACAATACCCCTCAAGATGCTGCCTTTTATCCGTGGGGAACAGCGCCCTTGGAACTAGGTGGTGGTAATGTAGGAAGGACCATGGACGCATACTTGAGTTCGGTGGTCCAGAATCAAACGGCCACACCCCACATCGAGCGAAGGAACTTCTTTCAGCACGTTTCACCTTTTCTTACTGGCCGGAGGTACCTCGAATACGTTGCGCCGGAATACGGGAATCCAACGTGGGAGGATGATGAAGAAGACAATGACAACTTCCTTTCAGGAAATTTCGCAAGAAGCGACTCAGGAATGGAAGGGCTTTCTATGTGAACGACCCTTCCAACAATTTGGGAAGTGAATTTCCCTACAGCGGAAACCGCAAGAATGGTTTCAATGATCTCGAAAGGCGAAAAGCGGACATCTGCCTGCTCCTGAACGCAGATTGCTCAGGCACTATCACCATTCACCCGGTCGCCAAGATGATCGCCCTTATACGGTTCATTCCACTTCCAGAAGGTGGTCATTGACCATACACCATGTTCGCCGTGCTACCAACTTGGTCACTACTTTGCTTGTTGATCATTCAAGCCAAGCCAATCGTAGCACAAGGCTATACCTTCATTGACTGCGCCACAGCCGGGCCGGTGAACATCTATGGATCACGCGACATGGCCGTGGCGCCGGATGGCTCCGTTTATGTGGTGGGCTCATTCGCCACAGGCGCCTTTTCCATCGCAGGACAGTCGGTGTCAACCGATGCACAGGATGCGGTGTATTTGGCTAAATTCAGCGAAGCCCTTGCCCTGCAATGGCTTTTGCCGTTGGCGGACAATCCGAACTATATCACCTCAACCCCTACGGCCACCATCGATGTGGACCAGGAAGGCAACGTGACCGTGGGCATCGGTTTCAGGGATACACTGCGTCTATTCAATGAAGAATTGACCCCCGCAGACGGTAACGGCATCGTCTTGATGAAGTTGAATGCAACTGGCGAGCCTCTTTGGTGGCACGAGATCGATGCGGACCGTTTGGGCAATCAAGGCCTGGCGATCGACCTGAATGGTAATATCCTGTTGGTCGGTGAGGACTCTGATTGAATGTCCACAGCGAAGTTTGATCCTTCAGGCGTCCTTCAATGGTGGACACCGTCAAGTGGCAATGCCGGTTCAGATCTTCCATGGCGTGTTCAGCCCGATGCTCTCGGCAATGTTTACATGCTGGGCATCCTTTCATCCGGAGGTGGGGTTTTTGGTTCGCTGGATGTGAGCTTTCCGGTCGGTTGTTTCAACGTAGGTTTCCTAGCTAAATACGACGCTTCGGGGGAGGCACTCTGGGTTCGTTTTGTGTACAGTCAAACCTTCGCTCAGTTTTCCGTGATAAATGCGCTAATATGCGATGGTGGTAATGTGTTCATCGGTGGTGAGTATTCCGACGCAGAATTAAGGTTCTCTGATGGCGATGGAAACCACGGTGCCCAACAAGCTGGCTCCACTCGATCATTCTTGGCCAATTACGATCCGGAGGGTTCCCTACAATGGGTCAAAGTCAATACGTATCAGACATTGGGGAGCGACGGTGCAATGTCGCTGGCCGTGAAGGATAATTCCTTGCACACACTCTTCTCTTTCAGCGGGAACACGAACCATGGGTATGGCCCCATTGTCGCTGAAGACAGCTATGATGTGCTTCTGGAACATTCCGATCTTCAAGGGACACCCTTGACGTCTTTCAGGCTTGGGGGGCCAGCTTCGGAATCTGGCAATCACATCATTCAACACTCCGATCACATCTATATCATTGGCGCAACGAATGGATCATCGCTGACCAGTCCCGCTGATTGTTCTGTGGCAGCAGGGTCAAACATGTTCATCCTGCGTTTCAGCGATGATGACGTTGGCCTACCTGAACCAGATCGTAGCCATCCCGTGCGCATTTTCCCGAACCCGACCGATGGCCACTTCACGGTACAGGTGCCGCGTTGTGCAACGCGGATGATGATTTCGGACGCCACGCGCCGTACGGTCATTCAGCAAAACATCCGGTGGGCAGAAGAAGGCGTGAAAGTGGATCTAGGTCACGCCGCACCAAGCGTATACATGGTCCACACCGTCGGAGCAGGGCCTCGCTTGTTCAGCAAGGTCCATGTGCATTAGATGATCTACTTAAACGCTGTTCACTTCAGCACCGCCAGCCTTTCCTCCAGCGCCAAGATCTTCGCTTCCGCGTCCGCCTTCTTCTTGCGCTCCACTTCCAATACCTGAGGTGGCGCACCAGCCACGAACCGTTCGTTGCTGAGCTTCTTCTCAACACTGGCAAGAAAACCACGCAAATGCGCCAGTTCCCCTTCGGCTTTCTTCACCTCGGCTTCCGCATCGATGTTGCCGCCGAGATCAATGGCATACGTGGTGGTGCCGACCAAGAATGTGACCGCACCTTCACCAACATGCTCCACTGCTGCAAGAGACCCAACGTTGGCCAGCTTGTTCACCAAGGCTGAAACCGCTGCACGCATTGTCATCCCGGGCGTTGACCCGGGATCGCGCGAATGCACTTGCACATCCAGCGCTTCTTTCGGGCTCATGCCGCGCTCATTGCGCACGTTGCGCACCGCCCTGACCAGATCGAAGGCATGCTGTACCTCCCCATCCAATTCCGGATCACCCTCACCTGCTTTTGGCCAAGGAGAAACGATGATATCCTCTCCTTCCTTCCGATCACGCAACAAGTGCCACACCTCTTCACTGAGGAACGGCATGAACGGATGCAGCAGCTTCATCACATCGCAGAAGATCCCGACAGTAGCCTCGTAGGTAACGCGATCGATCGGCTCCGCGACACCTTCGCCCGCTTCGTTCTTCACGAATCCGGTCTTCACACTTTCCAAGTACCAACTACAGAGATCATCCCACACCAGTTTGTACGTGGCCATCAACGCTTCGCTGATCCGGAATTGCGTGAACAGGCTATCGATCTCGGTGGTGGCGCGTTCTACGCGGCTTTGCATCCACGCTATAGCAGCGGCGTACGATGCAGGTTGCGGACGATCATCTACATTCCACCCCTTCACCAAACGGAACGCGTTCCAGATCTTGTTGCTGAAGTTGCGCCCTTGCTCGCACAATGAATCATCGTAGGGCAGATCGTTGCCCGCCGGGGAAGTGAGGAGCATGCCCACGCGCACACCGTCGGCGCCATACTTCGCGATCAGTTCCAGCGGATCAGGGCTATTGCCGAGGCTCTTGCTCATCTTTCGGCCTTGCTTGTCGCGCACGATGCCTGTGAGATAAACGTTCTTGAACGGGACTTCTTGCTTGTACTCCATGCCCGCCATGATCATGCGCGCCACCCAGAAGAAGAGGATCTCCGGAGCAGTGACCAGATCGTTCGTGGGGTAGTAGTACTTGATGTCCGCGTTGTTCGGATCCTTGAACCCATCGAACACGCTGATGGGCCACAGCCAACTGCTGAACCAAGTGTCCATGACATCTTCGTCCTGATAGATACCGGCAACGCTTTGACCCGCTGCGGTGAACTGCGCAACAGCCTCCGCCTCGGTCTTGCAAACAGCGGCATCACCATTCGCATTGTACCACGCTGGCACGCGCTGCCCCCACCACAACTGGCGACTGATGCACCAGTCGCGCACGTTCTCCATCCAGTGCTTGTAAGTGTTGGTGAACTTCTGTGGATGCAGTTTCACACGGCCATCCAGCACCACGTCCAATGCAGGCTTCGCCAGCTCGCTCATCCTCACGAACCACTGCAAACTCAAACGCGGCTCGATAACAGCATCGGTGCGTTCGCTGTAACCCACCTTGTTCTTAATGTCCTCGGTCTTCACCAAGTGACCGGTCTCCTCCAACTCCTTCGCGATCTTCTTGCGAACGATAAAGCGATCCTCGCCGATATACAACTGCGCGGCCGAGCTCAATGTGCCGTTCGCTTCAAGAATATCGATCGTTTCCAGCCCGTGCTTCTTACCAAGCTCCTGGTCATTGATATCGTGTGCCGGCGTCACTTTCAACGCGCCGGTACCGAACTCACGCTCTACATATTCATCGAAGATGATCGGGATGCTGCGACCGATCAAGGGCACTAATGCACGCTTCCCTTTCAGATGCAAGTAGCGCTCATCTTCGGGATGCACCGCGATCGCCGTATCGCCCAAGATCGTCTCGGGCCGCGTTGTCGCGATCGTGATATATTCATCATTCGGACCCTCGATGGCATAACGCACGTGGAACAAACGCGAGTTGACCTCCTTGTGGATCACCTCCTCATCGCTCACCGCGGTAAGTGCAACGGGATCCCAGTTCACCATGCGCAGGCCACGGTAGACAAGCCCTTTCTTGTGCAGATCAATGAATACATCAATAACGGCCTCGCTCAGGTCAGGCTCCATGGTAAAGCGTGTCCGGTCCCAATCGCAACTGGCGCCGAGCTTCTTCAACTGTTCCAAGATCACGCCGCCGTACTTCTCTTTCCACGCGAAAGCATGCTTCAGGAATTCCTGCCGACCAATGACGCTCTTCTTGATGCCTTGCTCTTGCAGCAGGCGAACGACTTTCGCTTCGGTGGCAATGCTCGCGTGATCCGTTCCTGGAACCCAGCACGCGTTCTTGCCCTGCATGCGCGCACGGCGCACCAGCACGTCCTGAATGGTGTTGTTGAGCATGTGCCCCATATGCAGCACACCGGTCACGTTCGGCGGCGGGATCACCACGGTGTACGGCTCGCGATCATCCGGCACCGAGCGGAAATACCCCTTGTCCTGCCAATGCTGGTACCATTTGCCTTCCGCGGTCTCCGGCTCAAATCGCTTCGCGAGTTCCATCATTCCTTGAATATGCCGCGAAAGTAGCGGTGCTGGAGGAGACCGTATCCCTCCGAACAGGCATCCCAATTGTGAATTTCCTGTGAATGGTGTCAATGAGGTGTTAGATCCCTTGAGATACCTCTATTCCTGCTGGAACATTCGCTCGAACCAACAGCTACACCATGAGAACGCTTTTCACCTTCCTTCTATCCGGCTTGATCATCGCGAACGCACATGCCCAGGTCGATCCCTCGAACAACACCAGCGGAGCGATGATCACCTTCGCATCACAGGTGTACGATTACGGAAAGATCCCCAAAGCCGGGAATGGGGAATGCGTGTTCACATACGCCAACACAGGCAATGCTCCTTTGGTGATCACGAGTTGTAAGAGCAGCTGCGGCTGTGTGGTAGCGAGCTATGACCGTGAACCCTTGCCTCCCGGCAAGAGCTCTGTGGTTCGGGTGAGATATGATACCAACCGGCCAGGCCCCTTCACCAAAACAGTGACCGTTGAAAGCAATGCGATCAACACGCCAATTCTTGTACTGCGGATCACGGGGAAGGTACTGCCGCCGATGGAGGAAATGCCGTCGGACACCTTGCGCAGTACCGACCATTGAAGGGACGCGCAAAACACCAACTGCGGGATGTATCAAATACATCATGGGATCGCTCGCGTTGGTGGATGTGCGCCAATGTCACGTTGACAGTGGCCCCGAGACACCGATGCACTTATCCCCTATCTTCATTTGGAGAAAGTCCGGTGTTATCCCTTTCGGCACGAGATCAGCAATACCGCCTTGCCTTTCCGGGGTGCCTGTTAAACTCCTGTTAAGGTCCCAAGGCACCGTAATCGACCCCTCTACTTTCGTCGTATCAAACACCGAAAACACAACCTCATCCGATGAAACACCTGCTCTTTACCCTCGGCCTCGGCCTTTGCACGTTGGCTTCCATGGCCCAACCGGAAATGAAACCGGTCGGCGGGACCGGCCCCATGCTCAGCTTGGACAAAGAAGTCCATGACTACGGTACTTTGAAGCAAGGTGGGGATGGCACTTGCGAATTCACGGTTACCAACACCGGCGATCAGCCATTGATCATTTCCCAGTGCCAGGGTAGCTGCGGCTGCACCGTGCCACAATGCGAGACCGCTCCCATCAAACCCGGAACGAAGAGCATCATCAAGGTGAAGTATGACAGCAACCGTGTGGGGCCGATCAATAAGAGCGTGACCATCACGAGCAACGCTACGAACGCGCCGAGCAAGGTGATCACCATCAAGGGCACCATCGAGGCCGCACCGACCACGCCCACAAGCCCTGAGAAGGAGGCTACACCGATGGCACCCGTCGAGAAGCATTGATCCGCTTCCCAAGTTCGGCACGATACCTGTATCCAACGCGACAAACGACAACACTATACTTTCCATGAAAAAGTTCCTGCTCTCATTCGGCCTCGCCACCATGATGCTGGGTGTATTTGCCCAAGAGTCCACCAAAACGGTCAGTGGCGCCGGTCCGCAATTGACCATTGATAAAGAGGTACATGACTACGGCACCATCGCGCAAGGCGCAAATGGCACCTGCGAGTTCACCGTTACCAACACCGGGGACCAGCCTTTGATCCTTACCAATTGCAAAGGGAGCTGCGGCTGCACCGTTCCCAAGTGCGACACCGAACCCATCAAGCCAGGTGGCAAAACGATCATCACCGTGAAGTACGATACGAAGCGCGTGGGACCGATCAACAAGAGCGTGACCATTACGAGCAATGCCACCAACACGCCGGAGAAGATCGTGCGCATCAAAGGCACTATCGAAGGTGCGCCTGAAACGCCTACCTCTCCTATAAAAGAGGAAAACCCGATGGCTCCAGTGGAGAAGGGTTAGTACCATCCGCCAGTCCATGTGAAGCCCCTTCCGCTTATGCGGAAGGGGCTTTTTGCTGCACATCATCATTCAGGAAGACCGATCTTCGCCCACCCGATACCGATCACCGATGCCAACGATCTCAACCAAGGGCCGCCTGATGCCGCCCTCGCCCATCCGCAAACTCGTCCCCTATGCAGAGGCGGCCAAAAAGCGCGGGACCAAGGTGATCCATCTCAACATCGGCCAACCGGATATCGCTTCGCCGGAAGTGGCACTCGACGCCATTCGGCACTTGGACCGCACGGTGATCGAATACAGCCATTCCGCGGGCTACGAGAGCTACAGGAAAGGTCTGGTGACCTACTACGCCGAGCACGGGATCGTCGTGGACCACGAGCAGATCATCATCACCAACGGGGGAAGCGAGGCCCTTCTCTTCGGCATGATGGCCTGTTTCGAGCCCGGCGATGAAGTGATCATACCTGAACCGTTCTACGCGAACTACAACAGCTTCGCGCTGGCCGCAGGGATCACCGTGGTACCTGTGCGCAGCACCATCCAAAGCGGCTTTGCACTTCCACCCATCGAAGCCTTCAAAGCGCTGATCACAAAGCGCACGAAAGGCATCCTGATATGCAACCCCGGTAACCCCACAGGGTATCTCTACAGTCAGGCCGAACTGGACACCTTGCGGGACATCGTGAAGCGCCACGACCTGTTCCTCTTCGCCGATGAGGTCTACCGCGAGTTCTGCTACGATGGGGCACGCCACATCAGCGCCATGACCTTGAGCGGGATCGATGACAACGTGATCCTTATCGATAGCGTGAGCAAACGCTACAGCATGTGCGGCGCACGGGTCGGTGCTTTCATCACCCGGAACAAGGAGTTGTATGCCGCCGTGCTCAAATTCGCGCAAGCACGCCTGAGCCCACCGACCTTCGGGCAGATCGCTTCTGAAGCAGCCTTGAGAACGCCGCAGTCTTATTTCACGGGGGTGATCACCGAATACAGGCAACGTCGCGATGTCCTTGTGGATGGCTTGAACTCCATACCCGGCGTGATATGCCCCACACCCAAAGGGGCGTTCTACTGTGTGGCCGAGTTACCCATCGACGACAGTGACAAATTCTGCCAGTGGCTGTTGGAATCGTTCGAATTCGAGGGGTATACGGTAATGATGGCACCGGCAACCGGCTTTTACGCCGAGCCCGCCACCGGCCGTAAACAGGTCCGGTTGGCCTATGTGCTGGAGCAACCGCTGCTGGCCAAGGCCGTGGAATGCCTGAGAAGGGCCCTCCAGGAATACCCCAGCACAACGGTAGTGGCCGCAGAAACCTCGGCACTACGGTAGAGCGCCGCAGTACCGTTCCTCCCTTTGATCCATTCCGGCCATGGGTCGAATGCCTGATAAGGGCATATCACCCCTATGCATGGACAGCCAAAGTCACGCAACGACGTCAACAATTTTACATGCCGGACTTGACAGGACCCGGTTCGCCGTTCTAGATTGCTGATCCAACGGGATTATTTTCAGTTCCGTCGAAACCATCAAGGCGGTGTACGACCTCACAACGCGCGTGTCATTTGAGCACCACAAAGAAGCTGCACTGCAGCTCTTGCGGTCCACTGGCCACTACCTGTTCGCGCTTGCTTTGATCGCACTCGCACACACCGCGCAATGCCAAGATCAGGCCGCTCGGCATTACCGGGTGCTCGTCCATCACACATCCGATGGTTTGTCTCCGAAGAGCATGATGGCAGTGATGCAGCAATGGATCAATGCCACCGACCTCGATCATGACAAGAACACACGGGCCCTGCTTTTCACGACCGATGTACCGCTCCACTTGGAACAACTCCGCGAACGGCTTGCACCCACAGGCTACCATGTGCTCGGGTTTACGGCAAGTCGCATGAACGGTGAGACCGAGGACCGCACCGAAGGCATGCCACCCTTCCCGAACTTCTTCGATACGGGTAATGAATTGGAAGACCATGCCCGCTATGACGCGCAGAAAATAGCATGGATCGCTGCTTGGCCGCTGGAATATGAACGCATGATCTCCACACGCGCGAAACCCCATGGTGAGTAGCAGGAACAATACGCTTGTAACTTGCTTTCTTTTGATGGGAGCATTCCTGTCGGGCTTGTCCGTAAAGGGACAAACCGCTTCGGACCCATGTTCCTTCGCCGCCGGAAGCCGGTATACCGTGAATGCATCGTGCAGCTATCAAGCTTTCGACAAACCCGGATCGTTCGTTCCCAACGTAACGGCTACGGGATGCACAGGATCCGGCAATGATGATGCGTTCGGTTGGTTCCAAGCCACCGCCACGACAACTACCGTGGCGTACAACACGACCAACTTCGGAACCAACCCGATCATCCACCTGTACACGGGGACTTGCGCAGCTTTGTTGGCGGCAGGTTGTATGAACGCCACCGGCGCTGTACCGTTCTTTGGTCAAGCGACAGAGACCATCACCCTGACGACGGTGGTGGGTCAGAACTACCTCGTCCGCATCCAGAACCAAGGATCGAATACAGGCATGAGCGGGCGGCTTTGCGTTTGGAGCCCGCCACCTCCACCGATCAACGACAATTGCAGCGGGGCTATCGCGCTTCCGGTATTCGATGCCTGTTTCAACCAGGTCTTCACCAATGCAGGCGCCACGGCTTCTGGCACTAGTCCTGCACCCGTTTGCAGCAGCACTCCATCCACCGACGTGTGGTTCTCCTTCGTGGCACCCGGAAGTGGCGCTGTACGTATCATCACTGAAGTGGGAACATTAGCCGATGGAGCCCTTCAACTCTATGCAGGAACTTGTGGAAGCCTGACCCTTGTGCCGGGTGGCTGTGATGACGATAGCGGTGTTGCACCGAATGACAACATGCCCTACGAGGATCGCCGCTGCCAAGCATTGACGCCGGGTGCTACCTATTTCATCCGCTTCTGGGGGTACAATGGTGCCATCGGAACGTTCGGCATTTGTGTGAGCGGACCGGATATTTTCACAACACCCCAGCAGGATTGTGCTGGTGGCTTCACCGTGTGCAACAGTGGCGCCATCAGCAATGTATCGGACAACTCCGGCTGTGTGCAAGACCTGACGAACGCCAACCATGGCTGCTTAGGGACAATAACGTACACAGAGCATCAGGGAACCTGGTACTATTTCTCCCCGCAGGTCGCCGGCAGCTATGGCTTTAGCCTGCAACCGGTCAACGCTATGGGAAATCCGGCGAACGTGGACTATGATTTCGCTGTCTGGGGGCCCATGACCGCGATCGTGTGCCCACCAGCGACAGCTCCATTGCGCTGCTCCTATGCACTGCCCAACCAGAATGGAGGCAACTACACGACCGGAATGGCAGTGGGAAACTTGGACACGGGCGAACCCGCAAGCGGCCCAGGGGTCAACGGCTTCACCTCGCCGATCAACGTGGCTGCCGGGAACGTGGGCCAGGTCTATGTCATGTTCTTGGACAACTTCACCAACGGAGGTCAGGCCTTCGTCCTGAACTGGACCCTTCCTAACCCCACAGCGCTGGACTGTAGCCTCCTGCCTGTGGAACTGCTTTCCTTCAACGCCCGACAGATCGCGCACCATGTGGATCTTACTTGGCAAGCCCAAGCCATAGGCGCCAGCGAACGCTTTGTGGTGGAACATTCCCTCAACGCCGTTGATTTCCATGCTCTCGGCGCCCTTGCCGCGGATGACGCTTCAGCAGGGACAACGGACTATTGGTGGGAGCATAAGGACCCCGCGGCGGGCACCAATTACTATCGTTTGCGCATGGAGGACACCGATGGTGGCCACACCTTCTCCGACGTGGTGCCTGTGGAATTCAAGAGCGCCATGCATCTGTTGACACCACGCCCCAACCCCGCCAACAATGCGATCCATCTGGATATCCCATTGGAAGCGGCCGGCGTATTCGAAGTGCGGTTGACCGATGCCAGCGGCCGGGCCGTGAGGTCGTTACTCGGGAATACCGGCAATGGCCGCAACACGATCGACATGACCTTGGACGGCCTCGATGCCGGTAGCTACATCGTTCAAGTGTGGAACAACACCGGTGTTACGCTGGGAACCGGTCGTTTCATCAAGGAATAAGGCTGGCCCCATCCTCGGCCTAACACATTGTTGAGATCCGCAGCTCCGACCCCCGATCTCGGGTAGCAACCCCCATAGGGGTCATGCGTCTTTCCCTTACGAGGGCATCAACATCGTTCGGTTGATCATTGTGAAGCGTACTTCACGGTCATATCGCTGCGAAGCCTTATCTTTCAAACGTTGCTCCCTGCGATCAGCAATAACTACCGCCAATGGAACGCCATTCACTGTTGTTTTTGACCCTGCTCCTGGCCCTTTGCGCCAGCGCCCAACGCGACCAGAGGATCTATTTGTTCTCGTGTTCCGCTGAACTGCCGATATCAGCGACGAAGCCGCTGGTCGAACAGGTGCAACAACTCGACCCCAACGGGCGCATCAGCATCGACGGCGCGTTGTTGAAAGTAGCGATCTCCCGTTCGGTCGCATCCGGGGAACTATTAGGGCATTTGGACCATGCCGGTGTGGGTTCCTTTACGGCCCTGCCCGGAACACAGAAATCGGATACCCACCAAGCTCCAACGGACCTGCCGGTATACCACGATACGGGCAACCCTGAGGCCGATCGCACAGCCTATGACGCGGCCAAGACCGCATGGCAGAACGCACATCCGGAATTGTTCCAAGGAGAACACAATACCACGCATGAACAGCGCTGAGCATGATGGCACACTACACCAGTCTCGAAACGGGCAGGAAGATGAACCGAATTCCTACTCGGCTAGCGTGGCAGCGCGCAGTTCCACGCTCAGTGACGGGGTTTTCTTACCTGTTAGCGCTGCTGGTAGCTGGAACTCAGGTGCGTGCGCAGAACACATCCAGTGATCTGTGCGGCTTCTTGGCTGCGAACCAACATACCGTCAATACGACTTGTGTTCCCAGCTCTTTCGTAAAGCCGTCTACCTATGTCGGCACGGTGTTCTCGACCAATTGCAACGGTACGGTGAACGACGACGCCTTCGGATGGTTCGTGGCCACTTCAACATCGACGATCATCACCTATACGCCACCGGGAGTAACGAATCCCATATTGCACGTGTTCAGCGGAACCTGTGCTGCTCCTGTAGAATTGGCGTGCACCGATGTCGGCGGCAACGGGGTTGCTGAAACCTTGACCTTGGTCACGACCATCGGCACGACCTATTTCTTCCGTATCCAGCGCAACTCCAGCAACAATGTCATGGACGGCACGGTCTGCGTCTATTCACCGACGCCACCAGCGAACGACAACCCCTGCACCGCGACACCGCTCACGATCGGGACCACGTGCACCTTCGGCGCCACCACCAACTCCGGAGCAACATCCTCGCCCGGCCTCCCAGCGGTCTCCTGCTCCAACTACCTCGGTGGTGATGTGTGGTTCAGCGCTGTCGTGCCCGCCAGTGGGCGGCTGGTCTTCGACACCAATACGGGTGTCATCACCGATGGAGGCATGGCCCTGTACACGGCAACAGCCTGTAACGGCACCTTCACGGAGATCGAGTGCGACGACGATGACAGCGGGAACGGCTTGATGCCCTTCATCGACCGCTCAGGACTCACTCCGGGCGCTACGGTCTATCTCCGCTTTTGGGAGTACGGCAACGACAATAACGGCGCTTTTTCGCTCTGCGCCTATTCACCGCCACCGCCTGCGGCGTCCTGCGGAACAACGGTCTATGATCCCGGTGGAGCTGCGGGCAACTACGCGAACAACGCCACATTCACCGCCACCTACTGCCCCGCTGTGGCCGGGCAGGTCGTTACCCTCACGTTCACCGCCTTCGGTACTGAGGCGTTCTGGGACGTGCTAAATGTCTACAATGGCCCTAGCACCGCCTATCCGTTGCTGAACTCCTACAGCGGTGCCGCCTTGCCCGGAGCAGTGACCTCCAGCGCCATAGGTGGTTGCCTCACCGTCCAATTCACATCGGACAATACCAATGTCGGCCTCGGCTGGGCGGCGAACGTTACCTGTGCTGCCCCACCCGCCGCCCCTGCGAACAACGATCCCTGCGGCGCCACCCTGCTGACAGTGGGTACCAGTTGCACGTTCGTAGGAAGCACCACGGCGAATTCCACCGCCACCGTTGGGCCTCCTGCCCCCACCTGTGCCAACTACATCGGATCGGACGTCTGGTTCAGGGCTGTTGTGCCGGCCAGCGGCAGCTTGATCCTGGAAACTTCACCCAACGTGGTCACCGATGGAGGCATGGCCTTGTATACAGCGACCAGTTGCGCAGGGCCCTTCTTCCAGCAAGCGTGTGATGACGATGGCGGCCCGGGGCTGATGCCATTGCTCAATATGACCGGGCTTGCCCCGGGCAGCACCGTCTACATCCGGTTCTGGGAATTTGGTGGGAACAACAACGGCACCTTCTCCATCTGTGCCCGCACCCCGCCACCGCCTCCCACCGGAGATTGCGTGTATGCGTTGAACTTGTTCGATGCCTTCGGCGATGGTTGGGGCACGTCCAACGTCGGGGTTCGCATCAACGGCGGACCTTTTACCTACTACACCGTTGGCGGCTCTACGAACCAAGTCCTCCTCGGCATGAACATCGGCGACTTCATCGAACTCTTTTATGACAATACCGGTGCATACCAGGGAGAGAACAGCTTCACGTTGGGATTGATGAGCGGTGGCACCTACTTCAATTCCGGCAGCCCTCCTTTGGCTGGCAATTCCTTCAGCCAGATCGTGGATTGCGCTGCACCCCCGACCGCACCGCAAGATTGCAACGGAGGCTTCACCATCTGCGGCGCACAGTCCTTCACCAACAACAGCGGGAACTCAGGCAACGTTGTGGACCTGAACACCGCCAATCAAGGCTGCCTCTCCTTAGGTGAGCGACAGGGCACCTGGTACTACTTCTCGCCCAGCGCCAGCGGGACGGTAGGATTGGACATCAACCCCGCCACTGATGTCGATTACGATTTTGCCATCTGGGGCCCTCCCTCAATGGGCACCATCACGTGCCCGCCCAACGCATCTCCCATTCGTTGCAGCTGGGCATCCGGCGGTTCGACCTTTACACAGACCGGGAACTACAATACCGGGTTGCGGCCCGAAGCGGATGTGACCGAAGGAGCCGGTGGCAATGGCTGGGTGAACCTCCTGACCGTGGTCGCCGGGCAACAGTACATCCTTTACGTGGACAACTTCCAAACATCCAACGAACCCTTCGAGCTCACCTGGCAGCTTTCCGGCGGCGCTTCCTTGGATTGCACTGTACTCCCTGTGGAGTTGGTGAACTTGAAGGCCGAAGCGATGGACCAAAACGTGGACCTTTCGTGGAACACGCTGAGCGAATCGAATTCCGACCGCTTCGTGATCGAACGCTCTACCGACGATATCACGTTCGAGCGGATCGGCGGGCTCAACGCCTTGGGCAACAGCACACACCTGACCGACTATCGTTTCACCGATCAGCGCCCGCACTTAGGCGTCAACTTCTATCGCGTTACGCTTGTGGACCTGGACGGCACCGAGGTGCGCTCACCCGTGGTCCAAGCCTCCATTGCCCCGCACGGGAACCAGCCTATCATCGTTCCTAACCCGGCAAAGGAACTGGCCTACATCACCCTGAAGGAAGGTCTGGACAGCGGTGTGGAGATCAGGTTGACCGATGCCGCTGGCCGTTTGGTGCGCAGCGTATTCTTGGCCGTTCCCGAAGGCACCACGCGGGTCGAACTTCCGCTTGTCGGCGTTGATGCGGGGATCTATTCCGTTGGCATCATTCGCAAGGATGGATCCGCTATCGGCTACACGAACTTCATAAAGGAATAGCTCGCTTTCTTGGCCCGGCAGGACCATGGGTCGGGCGGGCCGCATGCACGGCAGGCGATCTCTGGCATTCCCCTATGTGGGCATGCCACGAGTTGAACATGCCTTTTCGGAGGGCTGCGCTAGCACCTCCGCGATCCTTTGCCTCAGTTGGATCGCAGGTGTAGGGGCTGGGTGGTCTGCCCTCCGCGCGGAACGGTCGTGCCCGCCCTCGCAGTTCACCCCCGTGAAGGCGGGATGAACTGCGGGCAGCGCATGAAGCGCGCAGCGCCATGGCGAATGCATCACGCGCGATGCACCAATGCAATGCCGGAGCGCCTTTTTTCAATTGTCCCGGTGAGCATGGTTGCGGTCGCCGCGTCATGGAGATGAGGACTTCCGTCCCCGCCTTCGCGAGGATGACGCGCGGGAGTGACGTTCGGGGGCGGGAACGACGTTGGGAGGAACGATCAGTTGGGGGCGGGAGTGGTCGTCACGCCGCGCGGAACGGTCATGCCCGCCGCCGCCTTCACGGGGGCGAACTGCGGGCATCGCATGAAGCGCGCATCGCCATGGCGAGTGCATCATGCACGATGCACCAATGCCCTTGCGGAGCGCCCCCTTTTGCGGTTGTCCTTGTGAGGATAGGTTGCCGTCACCGCGTCATGGAGATGAGGACT
>Ga0209181_10001631_pt1 | contig 38666 bp, 31 predicted proteins | sample MAT05_FD_187208 | JGI IMG/M metagenome (GOLD analysis project Ga0209181, IMG submission 187208) | Freshwater microbial communities from Lake Fryxell liftoff mats and glacier meltwater in Antarctica - MAT-05 (SPAdes) (version 2) | ecosystem: Environmental > Aquatic > Freshwater > Ice > Liftoff... | reverse complement strand
ATCTCGGCCGGCCGTTGACGGTCGGGCAAGCGCTGCCCGGCTTCGTCCGGACGGTGCGCGCCGATGGCAAACTCGACCTCTCGCTCGACCCCGCCGGCTACAAACGCATCGCCCCGGTCACTGAGCAGATTCTCGAGAAGCTGCGCGCCGCCGGTGGCCGGTTGCCGTTCCACGATCGCAGCCGTCCCGAAGAGATTCGCTCCGCCTTTGGCCTCAGCAAAAAGGCCTTCAAGCAGGCGCTCGGCGCGCTCTACCGGGAACGCCAGATCGTGATCGAGGACGCCGGCTTCCGGCTCGCCGTCAAATAGTCCCGCCGCGTGAACTCACTCACCGACTGCACTTCCGCGGAAGACTTCGATCGCCACAACGCCCAGGCCCTCGCCAGCTTCGACGATCTGAATTCGCGCACCCTTGCCGCTTCCGCGACGAAGCTCGCCTGCGCCGCCGGCTGTTCGATTTGTTGCTCGCTGCGGGTCGACACCTTCGCCCACGAAATCTTCCACCTCGCCCGGCACCTCCGCACCACGCGCACCGCGGAGGAACTCGCGGAATTGCAAACCCGCCTCGCCGCGCACGCGGAAAAAATTCGCGCCCTGACGCCCCTTCAGCACGCCACGCGGAACATCCCCTGCCCGCTCCTTCGCGCCGACGGATATTGCAGCGTCTACGCGGCGCGCCCGCAGTCCTGCCGCCGCCATCATTCGCGCGAACTCGCGGCCTGCCAGTACACCTACGATCACCCCGAGGACATCGAGACGCCGGCCGCGCACGATCGCGCGCTCTACCGCACGCTCACCCTGCGGATGCAGGAGAATATCGACGCCACTTTCGACGCGGGCTTCGACGTGACAATCTACGAATTGAGCACCGCACTGGAGGAAGCGCTGCGCGATCCGGAATGCTGGGCGCGCTGGCTGCGGCGCGAACCGGCGTTTCTCCAAGCCTCCGTCACTCCGGGGGCCTGAGCACCGGGGCGATCAGGATCGGCGACTCTTCGCACCGTCCTTACAAAATCGTCACCGAATAGCCGCCGGTGCCGTCCACCGTGTCATCGGTCACCGCCGCCGCGGTCAGCTTCGTTTTCGTCGCCGTTCCCACCCGCGCATAGCTGTTGATCACGTCGGCCACGAAGCCGGACGCGCCCGCACCGTTCGCGATCGTGGTCGCCACGTTCTTCACCGCGATTGTCCCGATCGTTTGTGCCGCGACTTGGGAATCCACGAAAAGCGGACTGCTCAGCCCCGTGCCACCGGTGACGGTGAAGCTCGCGATCTTGTGCGGCTCCGCGAAACTGCTCAGCGCGGTCGGCCGGGCCGTCACTCCGGCGAAGACGTTCCCCTGCTCGATCCCGCCCACCTTCACCGCGCCGATGTCGCCCGCCGTCTGGATCGTCGCGTTCCGGAGGAATCCGCCAACGGTGATCGAACTCAACGGCACCGCCGCATTGGTGAGCGTGAGATCGGCTTCAAAATTTCCGGTGCCCTTGACCACAAGTTTCCCGAGCGACGGCGCGACGATCGAGTCGTTGTTCGCATCGCTATCGAGCCACTTCGCGACCGTGAGCGCGGCGAACGGCTGGCTGCTTTCGATGGAAAGATTTTCGACGTTACCGAAGCTCAGCGTGGCCTTCACCCGCTCGTCCACGAGCCCGGTGCCGATCGAAAACAGCGACTGCCCGGTGACGGCGCCGAGCGTCAGCGATTTGATGCCGCCACTCGCCGTGAGCGGCCCGGTCAAATCCACCAGGCCGAGCGTGGCCGTGCCCATCGCGTCGGCGAAATCGAGCTGGCCGAGCGACAACCGGGCGCTGTTCTTCGCCAGCGTGGGCACGAGCGAGGAGGTGAAATTGGTGCCCTGCACGACGAGGCTCACGTCCTTGCCCTGCGCGTCGAAACCCACGGTCCCGAAACCCGGCCCTTTCATCGTCCACGTGACCAGCGCGGGCTGGGCATTCGTGCTTTCGCCGAGGTATTTCAGCGTCGCGGTGCGGGTGCCGAAGATCGCATCGGAAAATGTCCCGAATTTATTCACCCCATTGTGCTGGGAAACTCCGGTGACCGAGTCGTCGTCGGTAAATAGTTGCTCCTGCGTGAGTGGCGTATCAGTCGGCACGATGGTCGCCGAGATTCGGTAGTAATTGTTCTCCGCGGCGAAGGCCGTGTTCGTCAGGCCGACCGGGATGCTGACGTCCAGCGCGCGTCCGCTGGCCACTTGAAAGCTGGCCTGCCCGATCGCGATCGGCTGCACGGCTACCGTGTCGTTGAAGCCGGTGATCTGGCCACCCGTGCCGAAAGTCGCCGTCTGCGGCACGAGAAACGCCTGCACCACGCCGCTGCCCGTGCTGCCGCCGGAGTTGCCCACGTTCACTTTCACCACGCCCGTATCGCCCGGCACCATCAGCCTCGGCAACGTGTCGGTGGAAAGGAAGGGGTTCGTGAAATTCGGCCGCACCTCGACCGAGAAAGTGTCCGTCGCGAAAGTCGTGCCGTCGCTCACGCGCACGGTGACATCCACCATGCCGCTCTTGGTCCCGGTGTAACTCACCGCCAGCTTCGACCCGGTGATTTTGGCTTTGACCAAATCGGCGGGCGTCACGCCGACGGGCGTCACGGATTCCACGGTGTAGGTCAAGCCCGTCGCGGCGCCGGGCGTCGCGGGCACCACCTTGGCGTCGACGACCTTGATCGCGACTCCATTTTGCGAAGGCTGCCCGTCCCCGCTCCCGCGCAGGTTGGCGATCGCATTGGCGATGGCCAGGCTCGCCGTGTCCACCTTGCCGAAGACCGTGAACCCGCCGTTGTCGGTATTGAGTCCGCTGTTGTTTGCGAGGTTGACGAACCACTCGCTGGTTCCCGAATTCGGGTTCCCGGCTTGTTTGGCCATCGCCACCGTGCCGAGCGTGTTCGGGCGGTTCGTTGCGTCCGGTTCGTTGTGGACGTTCGGAAACACCGGGATATGCCCGTTCGGCGCTGCGGCGTCGAAGCCCCCGCCCTGCAGGACGAAAGGCGAGCCGTCCGGATTGAATGCGGCGCGGTGAATCAGCGTGTTGTCGTAGTCGCCCTTGGCATTCGCGTTGTTCACGTAGGCGAGGAAGTTCTGCACGGTGAGCGGCGCGAGATCGTCGAAGAGTTCGATCGTGATCACGCCCGCCTGAATCCCCGCGAGGTTTGGATTCGTGTCGAAGTTCGTAAGGAAGCTCACCGTCGTGTGATACGCGCTGGTCGAGATCGCCGCCGTGAGTTGCGCGAGGTCGAGCGTCGTAGTCTTCACGCCGATGCCAGCGGTCAGGTCGGGCAGCGGATTCGTGATCACCACGGCAGGAGCGATGCGGGCTTCGAGCGGTTCGATCAGGGACATGGCAGGGTAGACTTCAGCGGGCAACTAACAGGCGACAAGCGTGCCGCGGGCTCAACTAACCGGCACGGCGACTTCGCGCGCGGTCACGTCATTCGTCGGGCTGGCGCCGGTCGATGCCAGCGGGAAGCTCTGCGCGACGACCGCGGAGAAAGGCACCACCACGCCGGAGATTTTCATCGCGCCGATCTTCTGCGCTACAAAGCCGAAGTGATCGTTCGTCGGGCTGGCCGTGCCGCCCACCACGCCGTTGATCACGATGCTGGCGATCTGCGAGACGATCTTCGCATTGTCGAAGCCGCCAGTGATGCGCGCATCGTCCGCGTTCCCAAATCCGTTCGCGCCCACGTCGATCACGCCTGCGATGAGGTTGCTCGCCGTCCAGTTTCCCTTCACGATGACCGGTCCGATCTGGGCGTCGGCATTCACGGCATTGGTGAATTGCGTGTCGTAACCGGCGCGGATGCTCGTGCCCGAAACGTTGCCGGTGACCGTGATTTTGCCGATCGCAAGGTCCGTCGCCGTCTGCACGGCCTGGCCGCGCGCGGAGATATTTGCGTTGGTCACATCGCCACCGACCGTGATGGCGACGATGTCGTCGCCGGCGCGGATGGTGCCGCCGTTCAGCGCCTTGGTGATCGTCACGCTGGCGATTTTTCCTTCGGAGAAAATGCCGCCGCCCTGCGCTCCGCCACCCACGTTGGCCACGCTGCCGTTGATCTTGATCGCGCCGGTGGTGCCCGGCTCCACGATCCCCTGCCCGGCGTAAATGCTGCCGCTGCGCAGCCCGGCGCCGGCCGCGAGGCTATCCACGGACGCGCCGGCTTTCCCGATCGTGACGCTGGTGATTTTCCCGTCGGCGCGAATCTCCCCGGAGTCGTTGCCGACACCGCCCTTCACCGTGCCGATGACGGTCACCGCGCCGAGCGTGCCCGCGCGGTCGAAATCGCCGCTGAGGTAATCGCGGCTTACGATCGCGCCGCTGAAGGCGCCATCGCCACCCTGCACATTGCCGTTGATTTTCACCGAGCCGATCGCTCCGCGGCTGAAGATCGAGCCCGAGAGCTGGCCAGTGCCGCCCCCGAGAACCGTCTGATCGACCACCACCGCCGGGCCGATCGTCACGCTGACGATTTTGCCGCCGGAGCTGATCGAACCGGAGTTCTGCGTGAGGCCGCCCTGGAGTTTGCCGCCGATCTTGATCGCGCCGATGTCGCCGACGCGGTCGAGGTCCGTGCCGCTGGTGATCGAGGCCGAGCCGAAGCCGTCGCCCGCCATGATGTTCGTGGTGACGGTGAGCGAAGCGATCTTGCCACCGGAACTGATCGAGCCGCTGTTCGTCCCTTTGTTACCCGCGATGGCCGCCGCCTTGATCGCGCCGATGTCGCTGCCGGACGTGACGAATCCCGTGAGCGCCGTCTCGCCGCCCTTGAGCGCGCCGACGATGGTGACCGAGGCGATCGTGCCTTCCGAAATCACCCCGCCCGCGCCCGCGCCGACCGTAGCGCCAGCCGTCACCGCATCGATGTCGCGGCCGATTTTCACCGCGCCGATCGAAGTCTTCGCGCTCACCACGCCGCTGCCCGGGCCCACGCCGGCATCGATGTCGCCGGAGACGGTGAGGCTGGTAATCCTGCCGGGGAAGGCGCCGCCCGCGCGGATGGTGCCGGAGTTTTCCCCGGCGCCGCCGAAGATCCCCTCGTCGAGCGTATTGCCGATGACGATGGCGCCGATATTGGCGTCCGAAATGATCGAGCCGCTGTCCTCGGCCGCACCACCGCGCAGCGAACCGCTGATGGTGATGCCATTCATTGTGCCGAAGAACTGATTGTTGTTCTGCGCCCGGAGCGTGCCGCGGAGATCGTCGGCGATCGTCACTGGCCCGAGCGCGCCGAAGATATTGCTCACCGTGGTGCGGCTGGAGGCCAGCGTGGTGGCATTCACTGCCGGCTGGGTCGTGGCCGGATCCGCCACGCCGAGGGATTTCACTTTCAGCGAAGCCAGGCCGGCGGGCGCGCTCAGCGTGCCCGCATCGATCTGGCCGAGGTCGCCAGCGATCGTCACCGCGCCGAGGTTCACGCCTCGGGCGGCCGAATTCGTTCCCGCGGCCTCGAAGGCGTGGATGTAGCCCACGTTCGTGAAGCCGTCGCCGCTCGCGCCCTTCACCACGCTGACGGTGATGGTGGTGCCGGTGGCCACGTTCACGTTGTTCACTGAGCGCGCAGCGAGGAGGTCGATGAGCTGGAGCTGCTGGCCGGGGTTGCTCGGCGTGAAGGTTTTCGACACCGTGTCCACCGTGCCTGCGCTGAATTTCAGCACGGCATTGGCGGACGCCAGCCTCGACACGTCGGTCGCGAGATCAAAGAGCGGCTTGTTGAATTTCACCGTGACGATGTCGCCATCAATGTCGGAGAACATCACCGTCGTCGGGCTGATCAAGGTCGCGGGTGCAATGCGACCCTCGAGCGGCTCGAGCGTGGGCATCACCTTCGACTGGCGAGGGCGAACCGTTTTGGGCCGCTCGGCCTTGCCGCGGAGCTTGCGCCAGATTTTTGAGAGGAGGGAGGGGAGGGGGCGCATGATCAGGGCCTGTTGGTGAGATTGATGGTGAAGCCGGGGAGACCGTTGAGAACCGGGTCCGTGCTCGTGGAGGTGCCGACGACGACGTTGTAGGGCACGGTGTTGGCGTTGTTGTCGTTCACACCGGTCACAGTGACGGTTTGCGGGATGTTGAAATTGGCCGGGGTGAAGACGAGCGACGCCGCCGATACGGTGCCCTGCGCGGGAACCGAACTCGAGACCGGGATCGTGACAGTCGCGGTGGGCAACGTATCCAGCACCACTCTGAAAGTTACCTTGGTCACCCCGTCCTGCGTGGTGAAGGTGTTCGAGCTGCGGTCGAAGCCGAAGATGCGCGCCGGCAACCGGATCACGCTGAATTTCGGGACGTCGTTCGCATCGACGATCGGGTCGGAATAGACCACCTCGGTGAGCAGATACTTGCCGCCGCCACTTTCGCCTCTCGGCAAATTGATCACCCACGGCGTCGCGCCGGTATTGACGATCGCGCCGGGGGCGAGCGTGCCGACCGTCACCTCGGGGAAGCCATTGATCACCAGCCGCGGGTCGGCATTGGTCCCCGTTTTTTCCAGCGTGGCATTGGTGGAGAGATACGAACGAACCACGGTCGATGAGGACGTCTTGTTGCCGGAGTTTCCGATCTCGAGCAACCCGCGGAGCTGCACCGCGAGATTGGCGGGCACGTAGGGATTCACCAGCCCGGAGAGCACGCCCTTGTCGATCCCCTCGCCTTGATCCGGGCCGAGTCGCCATGCGGCGCGGAGATTGACCACCGGGAAAGGAGGCAAATGCGGCGGGGCGGTGAAGCCGCTCACGTTCAAGGTGCTCCACGTCACGGCGTCGCCCGTCTCGTCCGCCGCCGCCCGTGGGTGAATGCGGATGCTCAGCGGGTAGGTTTCGGGGTCGCGGTAGGTGTGGCTGCCGCGCACCGCGAAACGGCCGGGCGCCGCTTTCACGATCGCGCCGCTCGAGAGGATGCCGTCGCCCCAGTCGATGGTCGCGAGGTAGTCACTCGCGCGGCGCGACCGGTTCGTGTCGGTGAAATTCGCCAGGATGCGATTGCTCACCAGACCCCTGGGCGCCTTCACGTCGAGCGTGGCCCCTTGCGCGCGGATCGCCGCCGCCGCGGCGGAGACGTAGACGGTGCTGCGAATGCGAGCGATCTCAGGCGCCGGTTCATTCTGCTGCAGCGTGGGCACGTTCCAGTTCAGGATCGCCGTGGCAGTGTAGATGCCGGGCTGCGCGTAGGTGTGCGAACCGGTGATCATGAACAGCGCCGCACCGGGGCGCGTGTTGTCGCGCGCCACCGTGCCGGGGGTGACCGCCGTGCCGTCGCCCCAATTGATCACGGCGGAGTGGGTGCTCGGCGCGGCCGTCGGGTCGGTGTCGCTGAACTTTCCGACCACGAAAGTCGCCGCCGTGGCCGCCGTCGCGTCGATCGGGAGTTCCTCGGTTCGCACCGGCTTTTTGCCGATGACGAAGCGCTGCACCTGCCAGGTGTAAGACTCGAACGGTGCAAACTCGCCGGCGCCATTCGCGGGGTCGTTGAACGGGGCGGCCGTGGCGGAATCGGTGAGATAACCGCTAAGGCCGACGGCGAAAGTCTGCACGCCGGGTTCGCCGATCGTGCCGTAGCTGCGGACGATCGTGGAGAAGCCGATGAAGTTCGGCAGGAAGTCCGCGTTCTGCGTCTGCAAATTGGGCCGCACCCCGGCGATGCCAAAGCTGTTGCGATCACCTTCGACATCGACGCCGAACGCGAGCAACGGTGGAAATTCGCCGAGGCTCGCGAACGCCGTGGTGAGGGGGAGCAACACCGGGCGGGTGTTGATCGGGTCGGGCCTCCCGGTCGCGACGAACTCGCGGGAGGTCTGGTTTCCGAGCGCGTCTTCCGCCGTTAGCCGGATGGTCGAGGTGCCGGCCGCGCGCGCGCCGATGATGATCGTGGCCTCGGAGCGGCCGGGCAGGATGCGCGCGGTGACGACCCTCACATCCGTGGTCGGCTTGCTGCCGCTGCCCACTGGCACCGCGTTGATCTGCGCGAGCAGCGGGAAGCCGCGCACGAGCTGTCCGAAGATGGTGTGTTTGAAGTCGAGATTGCCGTGCTGATTCGACGTAGTGATGAAGAACTGCGAGCCATTCGTGGCCGAGAAATCCCCGAGCCCGATCTGCGCCGACGGAACTTCCGTGGGATTTTCGCGATTCGTCACCCCGCGGTTGTAGCCGCCGGCCGAGTTGGCCATTGCGAATTGCCCGATGCCGGAAAAGATGAGCGACGGGCGAAATTCATGCTCGAAGGTAAACCCGGGGCCGCCCTGGCCGGTCCCGAGCGGGTCGCCGCCCTGGACGACGAAGTCCCGGATCACCCGATGGAAGATCCGGTTATCGTAAAACCCCGACTGCGCAAACCCGGTGATAAAACCCACGGTGACCGGCGCGATGTCGCGGAAGAGCTGCAGGTCGAGGTCGCCCTCGAACGGATTTGTCCCCTCATACTTCACCCGCAACCGAAGAATGGGGTTGCCGGTCTTGACCCGCGCGGGGATCAGGGGGTTGGAACTCGTGACCGTAAACTCGAGCGTCGTGCCGTCCGGATTGGTGGTGGAGACGGGAATCACAAGGGATTTGCCGACCGGAACGTCCGGCGTGACGAAGGTGAAAGGGTCGATCGTCGGCGGCACGGCCAGCAGCGAAAGCGGCGCGAGAATGGAAAGAAAAGCCGCGGCGGAGCGGACCTTGGGGAGGAAAAACATAGGGTTGGGTGAACGACGGGACGTTGGCATTCCGTCTAGAAACTGCAAACAGAACTTTTTATCAGAAGGTTAAATTATGGTGAACGGAGTCAGGCGAATCCGCCCACCCGGAGGCGTTCCCGCACCTGAGAGGCGGAAACTTCGCCCTCCCAACGGCTGATTACCACAGTGGCGACGCCGTTGCCGATCAGGTTCGTGATCGCGCGGCACTCGCTCATGAAACGGTCGATACCCACGAGCAGCGCCAGGCTTTCGATCGGAATGGTGGGCACCACGGCCAGGGTGGCGGCGAGCGCGATCAGACCGCCGCCGGTCACGGCCGCCGCGCCTTTCGAGGAGATCATGGCCACGAGGAGCAGCGAGATTTGCTGGCCGAGCGAGAGGTCGATGTTCACCGCCTGGGCGAGGAAGACGGCGGCCATGGACATGTAGATGTTCGTGCCGTCGAGGTTGAAGCTGTAGCCGGTGGGAATGACGAGCCCCACGGTGGACGGCGCGCAGCCGAGGCGGCGCGTCTTTTCCAGCATGCCGGGCAGCGCCGTCTCGCTGGAACTGGTGCCGAGCACGAGCAGAATCTCGTCCTTCAAGTAGACGATGAACCGGAAGATCGAAAACCCCGCCACCCGCGCAATGAGCCCCAGCACCACGACCACAAAAAACACGGCCGTGAGATAAAACCCGCCCATCAGCGCCGCGAGCCGACCCAGCGAACCGAGGCCGAAACTGCCCACGGTGAACGCCATCGCCCCAAACGCACCCAGCGGCGCAAGCTTCACGACGAGGCCGATGATCCCAAAAAACAGCTCCGAAATCAGCTCGATGCCGCGGAGAATCGGCCGGCCGCGTTCGCCCAGCGCGCCGAGCGCAAAGGCGGTGAGGATCGCGACGAGCAGCACCTGGAGCAGTTCGCCCTTCGCAAACGCGTCGAAGAAACTCGTCGGGATGATATTGAGCAGGAAATCGGTAGTGCTCAGCGCGTGCGCCTGCTGGCCCGCGGTGTGGCTGGCGGCGAGGGCTTTCGCGTCGAGTTTGCTCGGGTCGATATTGAAGCCCGCGCCGGGCTTGAGCACGTTCACCACCACCAACCCGATGACCAGCGCGAGCGTCGAGACTACCTCGAAGTAAAGCAGCGTCTTCCCGCCCACCCGGCCGAGCCGCTTGAGGTCCGACATCGATGCGATGCCGTGCACCACGGTGCAAAAGATCATCGGCGCGATGATCATTTTCACGAGCTTGATGAAGCCGTCGCCGAGCGGCTTGAGCTGCGAAGCGTGCCAATGCCCCGCGCCCGTGCGATCCGGAAACCACACGCCGAGCAAGATTCCCAGCGCCACGGCGAGCAAAACCTGAATGTAAAGAACGCGGTACCACGGTCGCGGAGTGGGGGGCATCAAGGGGGAGGAAAGCGGGGCGCGGACGATGGCCGAAGGCGGACGCTCTGGCAATTTCCGAATCGCCAAAAACCACGCCCGCTCGCCGCGGTCAGGTTTCGCTCAGCCGCTTCTGCTGCTCACCGTGGAGCATCTCGTGCGCCTCTTGCAGGATCGCCGGAATGCGGTCGGAGAAAGCGTAGCCATCCAGCGCCGTCATCAGCGCCTCGGAATCAAAGCTCGCCGCATTCGTCCCGGGGAACCAGTGGCCCGCATTGCCCATCAGATTGTAACGCATCTGCGCCCAGTCCGTGAGATCCAGCGCCTTCGCGTAATGCCAGAGCCGCACGATCTCCTGCACGTTCACCTCGCCGGGCACGTCCATGTAGTTCGGCAAATCCCGATCCCAATCCTGCGCCCACTCCACACCGTGAACGCGCGCGATTTCATTGCACAACCGCTGCCGGATCGGCGCCACCACTTCCGCCGCGCGATCGTAGTGCGCCAGCGCCGCGACGTGCTCGTCGAAATCCTCCGGCCGCGCCGCGCCCACGCTCAGCGTGTGAACCTCGGGCCGCGCAAGGCAGTAGAGATCGTTGAACTGGATCGGCGAGAGCGGCGCGCAGAGGTCCACGAGCTTCGGCGGCGGGGAGTAAAGTTTTCCGCCCTTGTCCGTGGGGCTGATGATGAAAACGCCCACGTCGCGCGCGGTCGCCGCTTCAATCGCCGGCCAGTTGAAATCGTTCACGAAATACCAGTGCAGATTCACGTAATCGAACTCCCCCGTGTCGATCGCCTCCCCGATCACATCCGTGGTCGCGTGCGTGCTGAAGCCGATGTGCCGGCACCGCCCCTCGCGCTGAAGCTGCCGCGCCGCCTCCAGGCAGCCGCCCTTGCGCAGCGTCCAGTCGAGCAGCTCCGCATTGTTGATCCCGTGAATCGAGAGCAGGTCCACATGGTCGAGCTTCAGGTAGCTCATCGACTTCTCAAAGGTGGCGAGGAACTCCTTCGCATTCGCGAACGGCGCCACCTTTGTCTGCACGATCATCTTCTCCCGAGGCAGCCGCGGCAAAATCCACCCGAGCTGCATCTCGCTGCTCCCGTAGCCGCGCGCCGTCTCGATGTGGTTGATGCCCAGCTCCAGCGCGCGGAGGATCGTCGCTTCGAGATTCCGCTGCCCGTCCTCGGGCACGTCCTTCGCGTCGATGTCATCCCACTGATGCTGAAAACGCATGCCGCCGCAGGAGAGGACGGGCATCTGCAAATCGGTGCGACCGAAACGGCGATATTTCATGGGACGCGGGGCGGGAGTGAATCAACTGGCGCGGCGCGCGTTTGGCAACCGCGGATGTCTGCGGAAAGATAGCGGGATGCCGCTGCGTTCTCATCGCGTGAAGATTGCTCTGCTCTGCGGAATTCTGCTTGCCGCCGGCGGCGCCGTGGCGTGGCTCTCCGGCACGCCCGTGTCCGAACCCGATCCCCACCGCGATCCCGAAGGCCGCGTCGCCGCAGCCCGTGCGCGCCGCAGCGAAACCGTCGCCGCGCGCTTCCGCGCTGCCGGGGTGAATTATCCGCCCCGCGAACTTTTCCTCCGCGCCTTCAAGCACGAGGCCCAGCTCGAAGCGTGGGCGCGCAGCGACGGCGACACCTTCACCCTCATCCACACCTACCCGGTCACCTCCTCGTCCGGGAAACCCGGCCCGAAGCGCCGCGAAGGCGACCGCCAGGTGCCCGAAGGCTTTTACGTGCTCGACGGCTTCAACCCGCTGAGCCTCTTCCATCTCTCGCTCCGCGTGGATTACCCAAACGCCTCCGACCGCATCCTCAGCGACCGCGAAAAACCCGGCTTCGACATCTTCGTCCACGGCGGGGAAAAGAGCGTCGGCTGCCTGCCGTTGGGCGATGCCGGGATCGAAGAACTTTACCTGATGACCCTCGACGCCGGCAACCGTGGCGCCGTCCCGATCCACATCTTCCCCGCGCGCATGAGCGGCCCGGCCTGGGAGAAATTTGCGACTCCGCTGCGCTCGAACGATCTCGGGCTGGACCGCTTCTGGCAGACGCTGCAGCCGGGCTTTACCGCCTTCGAGCGCACGCGCCGTGTGCCCGGCATCGCCGTGGAGAAGGATGGCAGCTACCGCGATCCGCAAAAGTAATCGCCGGGTTCGCTTTGCGGTTTCGGCTTTGCCGGCAATATCCCGAAGCAAACGCGCGACCTTGCCTTTCGCGCCTGCGTTTCTATCGTCCGCCATGCCCCAGTTCCGGTTCGTCGCCCGCAAGCCTGATGGCAAACTCATCGACGGCGTCCTGACCTGCAACGATCGCGCCGCGGCGATCCAGGAGGTGGAGAAACAAGGCGGCGTGCCGATCAAGATCGAAGCCGTGGCCGCCACCGCCGCGGCCTCCGCGCCGGCGAAAGCGGCTTCGAGCAAGAGCACCAAAACCGCGAAACCCGTCCCGACCGGCACCACCGCCGTCCCCGCCGGTTCGCTCGCCGTCACCACGCTCGCCACCACCCAGCAGTATCTTTTCACCGAGCAGCTCGCCCACTTGCTCACCGCCGGCATGACCCTCGACGAGGCGCTCGGCGTGCTCGTTCGCCGGATGAAACATCCCAAGCTGCAAAGCATCTCGCAAAGCCTGCACCGCGCGCTCGTCGATGGCCGCAGCCTGTCTCAAGCGCTCCGCGATTTCCCCCGCATCTTCTCCCCGCTCTACGTGAATCTCGTCTCTGCCGGCGAAGCCTCGGGCGCGCTTCCGGACATCCTCAAGCGCCTCGTCGCGCATCTCTCCGATGTGAAAGCGCTTCAGGATCGCGTGACCCAGGCGCTCGTTTATCCCGCGGTGCTCGTCGTCGCGGGGCTCGGGCTCGTCATTACCTTCATGACGGTGATGGTCCCGAAGCTCACCGTGTTTTTCAAAGGCACCGGCCAGCCGCTGCCCGCCGCCACGCAGATCCTCGTCGATGCAAATCAATTTCTCGTCTCCTGGTGGTGGGCCGTCCTCGCCGCCGTCTTCGGGCTCTATTCGGTTTTCAAAATTTTCACTCGCTCCCCCGAAGGCCGTCGCGCGTGGGATTACTTCACCTGGCGGCTCCCGGTTTACAGCCGCATCATTCGTTACCGTTTCTACGCCCAGTTTGCCCGCACGCTCGGCACGCTCATGGAGAATGGCGTGACGCTGCTCCGCGCGCTCGAGCTGCTCGAGGAGATCTCCGGCAACGAATACATCCGCCTGCGCATGACCCGCATCCGCTCCGCCGTGGTCGATGGCGCCACGCTTTCCACCGCCCTCGGTGAGCAGGGCATCTTCCCCGAGCTTTTCATCGACATGATGGCCGTGGGCGAACAGTCGGGCCGCTTCGGCGGCACCATGCACCTCATCGCCGATGTCTACGAACGCGAACTCGACGGGCAGATCAAGATCGTCTCCACCCTCATTCCGCCGCTCGTCATGATCGTCATCGCCGGAATCGTCGGCCTGGTCGTCTACGGCATTTTGAGCGCGGTTTTCGGCCTCACCCAAGGCTTGCGCGCCGGCGGTCAATAGCCTACCCATTTCGCCCCGTACCCGCCGGTTATGTCCCTTCCCCATTTTCTTCGCAATGTGCTGGTGCTGCTTTGCGCACTGCTCCCCGTGATGGGTTCGGCGCAGGAGCTGCGGCGGCAGGTCACGCCCTTCTCGGTCTGGCTCGACTTCCGCGCCCTCGCCTCCCCGAATCCGCCCAAAGTTTCGCTGCCCATCTGGCTCGAATCGCTGCACAGCTCTTCCACCGACGACGCGGCCGGCCAGCCCAGCGAGACGACCTATCGCCTCCGCTTCCGCCAGGTCGGCGACCTCAGCCGCGAGCTGCTCTTTCGCCTTTATTTTGAAGACACACGCGGCCGTTCGCCCGTCGTCACCGGCTGGTCCGCCGAAGGCGATCAGGTTTTCGAACACGGCCCCTTCGGCGCCGCGCTCGGCCTGCCAGCTTCGGCGACCGTCGTTCTCGCCATGACTGGCGTGAGCACCGTGGACATCACGGTCAGCGGCGACGGCGCCAGCGTGCGCGGCGCCTTCCTCAGTTCGCTGCGCCAAGGCGCCACGCGTTATCCCTACGATTTCTCGCTCCCCAACGAAGTCGTCGACGGCTTCGACAATCTCCCCTCCATCCCGCCGCCCGCCGACGACACGCTGCTCTTCGGCCGCCTCCGCGCCACACTCGATACCGGCATCGTCAAGCTGACGCCGCGGGGGATCATCACGCAGACCTGGGAATTCGAACTCGCCGCCGCGCCGCTGCTCGCCGTGCTTGGCTTCGAGATTCTGAATGCCGACCCGCTTTCGCCGCTCGAAGTCGTCGTCAACGATCTCCCCATCGGCCCCTCCGCCTTGCGCACTCCGGATCTCGCCGATCCCGGCTACGATAGCTTCATCCGCCCGCTCGATCGCGGCATCCAGTTCCGTTACAGCGGCTGGCTGCAGGCGCAGAAATCCATTCCCGGGTCCGCCTTGCGCGCCGGGCTGAATAAAATCGAACTCCGCCTTCCCGCCGCGTCCGGCCCCGTCGCCGTCCGCTCGCTCGATTTGCAACTGAAGAGTCAGTGAACCATCTTGCCGCCCCGCCCATGAAACGCTCCCCGCTCCGCATCCGCTCCGCTTTCACGCTGCTCGAGATCATGCTCGTCGTGCTCATCATCGGCCTGCTCATCGGCATGGCTGTGAAGTTCACCGCCGGCCATCTCGGCGAAGCCAAGGATGTCGCCGCCCGCGGCCACATCGAGAATTATAAAACCATCCTCCTTCTTTACGAAGGCGCGAACGGCCGGCCACCCACCACCGAGCAGGGACTCAAGGCGCTGATCTCGAAACCCGAAACCGAGCCGCGCCCGCGCAACTGGCGCCAACTCCTCGACACCCCGATCCTCGATCCTTGGCAGCAAGACTACTATTACGAATACCCCGGCAAGCATAACCAGGGCGGCTTCGACCTCTACTCCGCCGGGCCGGACGGTAAACCCGCCACCGGCGACGACATCGGCAACTGGCCGAGGCAGCCCTAAAACGGCCTGCTCCGGGGGCTACTGTCCGGTCACGTTGTTCTGGATGACGCGGATACGGCGGCGGCCGTCATTCCCGGCTCCGTTGTTCACCGGGATGCCCGTATTTGGAAGCACGCTATTGCCAGGAAGGATGTTGCCGCCGGGGCGCGGCACATTCGCATTCGGAATCGTGGCTGGCTTGACTCCGTAACCTTGCGGTTGGACGAGCGGCTGCACCGGCCGCGGCACGGCGGGCCGTGGCGGGCCGCCGGTCGGTGGTGGCTGCCGGATATTCGCCGGCACCACCGGAGCCTGCGGCGTAGCCGCGATCTCCGCCTGGTTAAACTCCAGCTTCGCCTCCTGCCCGTCCTTCGAGATCGTCACCGTGCTGCGGCCGATGGAGTTCGACCAATCGACCTTCTGCAAAGAAACGCCCTCCTTTGGCTCCCCACCGAAGAGCGAAAACTGCACACCCCCGTCGCGCGCCTTGATGGAAACAAAATCCATCCCATCCACCCGCGCCAGGCTGGTGACGTACCAGCCTTCGGCAAAACCTTTGTCCGGCGGAGGCGCCGCCGCTACCGGCGGCGTGGCGAGGGTGAAAGGCGAACGCGCAATCAGCGCCTCGTAGCGCTCCGGCGCGAAGTTCGACGGGATCGCGCTCGGCGTTTCGACCGCCAGCACCGGCAGCGCGAAAAATGCGGCGGTGAGGATGAGCGGGGCGGAGTTCATGCGGAAAGCGGGTGCGGAAAGTTCGGGCCGGTTCGGTTCCTGTCAACGGGCGGCGATCCCGCGCGGGGCGAACCACTTCGCGACCCGGAAAGCCGCGCGCATCTGCGTGGCGTCCTTGTCGTCCACTTTCAAGTTCGCGCTCTCGAACACGATGAACTGCTCCGGCCCCTGCAGCTCGCGCAGAAAGCCGATCAGCGACGGCCACGTCGCGGTCACCTCCATGTCGACCGAGATCGAGTGATACTCCGGCTGGTTCGTCGGCAGGCGCAGCGACTGCGAATTGATCTGCACGGCGTTTTTCTTCGCCACGTCCTTCACGTAGTTCAGCAACTGCCCGCCCGCCACGTCGTCGGACACGGTCAGCTTCGGCTGCTTCGCCGTGATCCACGCGTCGCGTTCCTCCCACATCGCCCGCTCGCCGAGGCTCCGCCGCATCGCCGCCACTGCCGCCGTATTCCGCGCCAGCTCGCTGCGGAGCCGCTCCTGATTCTTGAGAAAATAATCCACGACGAAGGCGCTGATGAAAAGCACCGCCGCCACGCCGACGATCGTGGCCAAGGTTTTTTCGCGGGTGGAAAGCCGCGTGCTCATGGCCGGCCCTCGATGCTGAACCGCGCCTGTTCGCCCTTCAAAATCGCGGGCGGCGCGGAGACGATCTTCCACGCTTCGAGTTCTTTTTCGTTCTTCAATTTCTCCGCGTACTCGATCGCCAGATTCGCCGATGGCGCCTCACCCACGATCGTCCACTTCCCGGCGGATTGCGTGAACTCGGTGATCCGCACCTCCTCGGTCGGCAGATTGCGGTGCGCGAGATAAAGGACCTCCACGGCGTAAGCGGTCGGGTCGATCGCCTGCCGCAGATCGTTCCAGCGGCGCTGCCGGTTCGTCACCTGCACGAGCTGTGGCTGCGCGGCGGCGTATTGCGCGGCTACCGTCTGGCCCTGCCGCTTGAGGTAGGCGAGATAGACAAAAGCCGCAGCGACGACCAGCAGGTAGAGCACCGCGCCGAGCAGCAGCCGCTGCTTGAATTGCTCCGCGCGCTCCAGCCGCCGCGTATCGGCCTGCCACGCGGCGGGCACGAGATTGCCGCGCGGCTCGGGCAGGCTTTCGAGCGAAATGAAATCCACCGGCACGCGGTAGAGCCCGACGAGCGGACGTTCGAGCCGCGCGAGTTCGCGATCCAGCCGCAGCGCGGAAAATTGCGTCGCCACGCCTTCCATCTCCGCCGAGAGCAGCAGGCGCGGCAACTCGCTGAGCAACTCGTCGTCATCCACCGCCGGCACGCTCTGCGCCCAACTCAGTTTCCCCTGCTCGCAGATCGCCACCACGAATTGCCCCTGCTCCGCGTAGATCGCCAGCACCGTGGCATCCGGCGGACACGACGCCGCGACGTGCATCGCGAAGAGCGTGATCTTCTCCGGCAGCCGCGATTGATCGCGCAGCGGCTGGCAAATTTCGTCGAGCTGCCCGCTGTGCGCCGCGACCGAGAGCAGCGTCGATTCATTCTCCGCGGAATGGATCACCTCGAAGTCGCTCGACACTTCATCCACCGGATACGGCAACGTTTTCTCGAGCTGGAGCTGGAGCATTCCCGCGAGTTCTTCGCGATCCGTGGCGGGCAGCGTGAGCCGCTCCAGCAGCGCCGCCTGGCACGGCAGCGCGAGCCGCACCGCGGTCTTCAGCGGCAGCGCCGCCGCCGCTTCGCCGAGCGTGGGAAACTTCCGCTCCACCCCATCCTGGATGATGCGCCACCCTTCCGCATCTGGACTGATCAAAGCGCCGCCGCTGGTGGGTTTCATTCTTTCCAGGAGTAAATGGTCGGTTTTCCGCCGCCTTTTAGGACAACCGCTTCCACCTGTCGATAGGCATCAGCCGAGCGGCCTTCGCTGGTCACGCGCATGATCTGGTCGTCGATCGTCACCAGATCGACCAGCAACTGCCGGCCCGCGCCCGCGGCTCCGAGTTGCGTCAGCACTTCCTCGATCGATTTGAACTTCGGATCGTCCTTCGTCCCATCGAGCCCATCCCGGCCGCGGCGGTAAGTGACGAAAGCCTGGAGCCGCGGGTCGGCGAGATTGCCGGGCAGCAGCCGCAGTGTTTCGAGATCGGCCGCGAGCGGATTGATCCGCCCGTTCGTGCCGTAGATCGTCAGCGATTCCTGCCAGCCTTCGGTCGCCGTCAGCGGTTCGGCGCCGTGGACCTGGGCGATCTCCTCCACGCTTTGCAGCATGCGATTCGGCGGATGGTAGTCGCCGTCATCTTCCACGCCGTTCAGGCGATGCGCGTTGTCGCCATCCACCCAGTCGAGCAGGCAGTCGATGAAAATTTGCCGCTCGTTGAACCCGAGCCCCCGCCGCTCCAGCCACTTGTTCAGGATGTCGAGCTTCACCGGGGTCTCGCCTTCCAGCAGCCACTTGATGTTCAACCGCCCGGCTTCGCTCACGATCCGCACGCGGTAGCCGAGTTCGCCCTGAAATTCCTCCTCCAGCCCCGGCGTCAGCTTCGTCACCTGCGGGATCAGCGCGAACGCCATGCCCGAGTGCGCCATCGCCCGCGCCTCCTGATCGCGGTTCGCCTCGGCGTGCAGTTGCATGTCTTGCTGCATCCACTTGGCGAAGGCGAACACCGCCGCTGAAAGCAGCAGCAGCGCCCAGAGGACGAGCAGCAGCGAACTCGCGGCGCGGCGATGGTGGGAGAAATGCGCGGCGTTCATTGCTGCTGCTGGGGCTGCAAACGCGCGGAGGGCACCGGGAGGATCACTTCGTAAGGCGGCTCGTCCGGGTGCTTCCGGAGCTTGAGCTGCACGATCGTCGGCCGGCTGTTCAGATCGTTCCATTGGTTGATCATCGAGCGCGTGCGCGGATCCCAATAGCGAATCTCCAGCTCAGCCACCGGGCGGATCAGCGGCAGCCAATTGTATTTCGCGGTGCCGCTGCCGCGGGTGAAAAAATCGATCTCGGTTTTCGATTCCGCCGTCGCCACTTCGCGCCGCAGACCGAGTTCCAGCACCTTCTTGTCGTCCTGCGTCGGTTGCACGGTGAGTGTCACGCGATATTCCCCCGGCGCCGCTCCCGTCATCACCCCCTGCCCCGCGCGGCAGAGCCACGTCATTTCGTCGCTGGAGAGATTGTTGAAGCGGTTCGCCTTCCCCACGAGCACGCCCTGTCCGGTCACCGGCAGATCGTTGAGCTGCGCCTGCACCACGCGGGTCAACGCATCCACTTCCTGCCGCTCCTCGGAGATCTCCGTGGTGAGGTTGAGCGCCTTCAGCGTGGTGGCGATGAAGCGATGCAGCGCGAAAGTCAGCATGCCCACAATCACCGTGGCGATCATGACTTCGAGCAGCGTGAAGCCGGGGCGGTTCTGGGAGAAGTGGCGGCGTCGCATGAGCGCTACGGATTCCCGAGCAGCAGCGGATAATGATAGAACGAAAGCTGCCGCGAAAGATCCTGCCCATCGGCGCGCCATTTCACTTCCAGCGTCACCTCCCACAGCCCGGCGATGTCCCGCTCGTTCTCGTCTTTTTTCAGCACCGCTTTGCGGCTCTGCTTCAGCGACATGCCCTCGAAACTGCCTTTCAGGTCCTCGGTCTTCGGGTCGCTCACCTGCACCACCGCGGCCTCGATTTCCGCCATGCGATTGCCCAGCGCGATGCGCGCCCGCACGTCGTCCTGTTTGATCCGCTGCGCCACCATGCAGTTGTTCACCGCGCCGGCCAGCGAGAGGATGCCGATGGAAAAGATCGCCACCGCGAGCAGCGATTCCAGCAGCCAAAAGCCGCGGCGATGGGAAGCGCGGGCGCGGTTCATTTCGGGCTCATCTCCGAGATGCGGCCGCGCGCGGTCAGCCCGCTGTATTCCGCCGACCACGAACCGCCCGCACCCTCGAAATTCACGATCGCCGGTTCGCACGCGCCGGTCCGCCAAAAGGGCCACTCGGGCACCGGTTTTTTGACCAGCGCTGCCGGGCGGGAGAGCGTCATCTTCGCTCCATCGGGGAAAGCGAAACTCACCGGTTCGGCAGCCTCGTCGCGGGCGGTGGGATCGAGCGGCACGAGTTCGATCGCGCCTTCGTCCCAGATCATCACCATCGTCTTTCCCGTCTTCACCGCCTCGGTCTGCGCCTTGCGCACGAAGTCGTCGAACTGCTCGTAACTTTCCTTCAGCCGCTGCTCTCGCATCAGCCCGATCACGCTCGGCACCGCCACGCCCATGAGCAGCAATCCGATGACAATGGCCATCATGATCTCGAGCAGGGTGAAGCCTTGGGGGCGGGACATGCGCGCAACGTAGCACCACCCCGACCCGCTGAAAATCAGCCGTTTTCCCCGCGCGCCCTCCGGCATCGCGCGCTTCCGAGCCCATCGCGGTAAGGAGCGGTAGGGAACCCGCGGCGCGGGTTCCCACGCGTCTGGTTCGGAGATTAGGGAACCCGCGGCGCCGCTTCCCTACCGGATGGGAACCCGCGGCGCGGCTTCCCTACCGGGCAGAGCGCCCGCGGGCTTTTCGCCGTCGCCGCCGCCGCTACAGTGCGCGCGTGAACGACACCATCGCCGCCATCTCCACGCCCTTCGGCGAAGGTGCCATCGCGCTCCTGCGCCTCAGCGGACCGCGGGCGGTCGAGGTGGCCGATACGGTCTTCCGGTCGAAGGTGCGGGCCGCCGCGCTGGCGCCGCGGGTGCAGCAGTTCGGCGCGATTTTCGATGGCGAGGAAAAGATCGACGACGTGCTGCTCACCGTCTTCCGCGCCCCGGCCAGCTACACCGGCGAAGACGTGGTCGAGATCGCCGGCCACGGCGGCGTGCTCGTCTCGCGGCGGATCCTCGAGTTGCTGCTCCGCCACGGCGCCCGCGCCGCCGAACCCGGCGAATACACCCAGCGCGCCTACCTCCACGGCAAGCTCGACCTCACCCAGGCCGAAGCCGTGATGGACCTCATCACCGCGCAGACCGACCTCGCCCTGCGTGCTGCCACCGAGCAACTCGAAGGCCGTCTCGGCGATCGCATCCGCGAGGTCCGCGAAAAACTTCTCGCCCTGCTCGCGCACGTTGAAGCCTTCATCGATTTCCCCGACGAAGACATCGACCCCGATACCGGCGACGCCCTGCACGCGCGGCTGGAAGAAGTCTGCCGGCTGATCGATGCGCTCCTCGACACCGCCACCCGCGGCAAGGTGCTCCGCAACGGCCTGCGCACCGTGATCTACGGCGCGCCGAACGTCGGCAAATCCTCGCTGCTCAATTTCCTCCTCGGCCAGGAACGCGCGATCGTCAGCCCGCAGCCCGGCACCACCCGCGACGTGATCGAGGAAACCATCAACCTCCGCGGCATTCCCGTCCGGCTCATCGACACCGCTGGCGTGCGCGAGAGCGACGACACGATCGAACAAGCCGGCATCGAAAGAACGCGCCTGCAGGTCGAGCGCGCCGACCTGATCCTGCAAGTCGTCGACGGTAGCATTCCGTCCACGGATTTCCGCGCAGACGCCCTGATCGTGCTGAACAAGATCGACCTCGGCGAACACCCGAGCTGGCACGCCGTCGAGGGAGCCCGCCTCTCCTGCCTCAGTGGAAAAGGCGTAGAGTCGCTCGTCGATGCCATCGCCGCACGCGTCACGGGCGGCAGCGCGGCGCAGCGCGATTGGTCGGTCGCGATCAATACGCGCCACTTCGATTGCCTCCAGCGCGCGCGCCTCCTGACCACCACCGCGCAAGTCGCCCTCGACGACGGGCTCTCGCCCGAATTCGTCGCCGAAGAGCTGCGCGCCGCGCTCGACGCCGTCGGCGAAGTCGTCGGCAAAGCCGATAGCGAAGACGTGCTGGGCAAAATCTTCAGCACCTTTTGCATCGGGAAGTAACCGCGCCGCCACGAAATCATCCTCATCCTCATCCTCTTAATCTTCCTCAATCGACCGTGGCATTTTGAGGAAGATTAAGAGGATGAGGATGAGAAAGAGGATGAGCGGGCTGCATTCCGCGCATTGCCGCGCGGCACCGTCGCCCGCTATCATCCCCGCAATGGAATTTCTCCCCTACCGGAAAATCCTGCGTCCCCTGCTTTTCGCCATCGACCCCGAGACGGTGCATCACCTCGCCATGGGCGCGCTGCGCCTCGGCGGACGCGCCTTGCGCCCGCTCGCGCCGACGAATGACCCGCGGCTCGCGCGCACCGTTTTCGGCGTCAACTTCCCCAATCCCGTGGGCCTCGCCGCCGGCTTCGACAAAAACGCCGACGCCCTCCCCGCCTGGGAAACCCTCGGCTTCGGCTTCGTGGAAGCCGGCACGATCACCGCGCGGGCCCAACCCGGCAACCCGCGGCCGCGCATCTTCCGCGTGCCGGAATATCAGGGCCTCATCAATCGGCTCGGCTTCAACAACGACGGCGCCGACGCCATCGCCGCACACCTCGAAAAGCTGAAGGAACGCGACGCCTGGCCCCGCATTCCCGTGGGGATCAACATCGGCAAATCCAAAGTCACGCCGCTCGAAGAGGCCAACGCGGACTACCTGCTTTCCTTCCAGCGCCTCCAGCATTTCGGCGATTACTTCGTACTCAATGTCAGCTCGCCAAACACCCCCGGCCTGCGCGCCCTCCAGGATCGCGCCGCGCTCGACAGCCTGATCCGCGACATCCAGAGCCGCAACACACTCGGCCGCCCCGTGCTGGTGAAAATCGCGCCCGATCTCGAATGGGACGCCATCGAGGAAATCATCGGCCTCGCCCACGAGCACCGCCTCGCCGGCCTCATCGCCACGAATACCACGATCGATCAAGGCGCCCTGCCCGCGCAGCTCCGGCGGCAGGGCGGGCTGAGCGGCGCGCCCGTCCGCGCGCGGTCTACGGAGATCGTGCGCTTCATCACCGCGCGCAGCGAGATCCCGGTCATCGCCGTGGGCGGCATCATGACGGCGGACGATGCGCTGGAGAAATTCGACGCCGGCGCCGCGCTCGTCCAGCTCTACACCGGCTTCATTTACGAAGGCCCGCGGCTCGTCCGCGAAATCAACCGCGCGCTGCTCGCCCGCGCAATCTGACTTTCCCCGCCTGCACCGGAGGTGCGGAATGTGGGGGTCTGCGCCTGCGGATCGCATTTGCGCTGGGGCGGAACGCAGGCATCTTCCGGCCGCACGCTCCATCATGACCGCACCCCTTTTGCCCGGCCGCAGGCGCCTCTCGCGCTTCAGTGCCACCGCCGCCGCCATCCTGTGCGGCGCGGGGGCGATGGCGCAGTTTCCGGCGGCGCCGCCACCGGCCGCGCCCATTCCGGCGCCGGAGTTTCCAGCCGCATTTCCAGACTTCACCCCGCCGGCCGATCTGGCCACGCCGCTCTCCGGCACGCCCGCGCTGGCGCAGTGGAATCGCACGGCCGGGCCGGGCGATACGCTGACGGTGACGGGCAGCCGGTTCACGGCGCTCGGCGGCGGGCTGGCGGGGACGGATACGGGTTTCGTGGTCTTCGGTCAGGCGGGACGCAAGAAGGTGCAGGCGGAGGTGGTGAGCCAATACCTCGCGGGGAATCGGGCGGCGATCACGCTGCCGGCAGGGCTTCCAGCGCGATCGCCCCTGCTGATCTGGCCGCGGAATGCCACGGGGCTCGGCACACCGGCGGTGGTCAATGCGACCGAAGCGTGGTGGCTGGGGTCGGATACGGTGACGCGCGGCGGGTCGTTCGCGGTGCATGGCCGCAATCTCACGCCGGCCGCCACCGTGCGGCAGAGCTGGATCTTCCTCCAGCCGCAGACGGGCGGTGGACGCTGGATCGCCACGAGCAAGGCGAATCCCTATCGCGCGGAATACCGCGTACCGGCCGATCTCGAGAACGGCACCTACCGCGTGTGGGTTCACAACAGCCTCGGCGGCGCGCTCGGCTGGGCGGGGCCGCTCACGCTCACGGTGGACGACGGCACGCCATGGGCCGGCCCGGTCTTCAACGTCCGCTCCTACGGCGCCAAGGGCAACGGCCTCGCCGACGACTATCTGCCGATCGCCCTCGCACTCCAGGACGCGCAGGCGACGCCCGGCTCCACGGTCGATTTTCCCCCGGGCACGTATGCCATCGGCACCACCCTCACCGGCCTGCCCGCGCGGGTGCGCCTGCGCGGGGCGGGCATGGACCTGACGCGCCTCCGGCCGCTCGCAGGTTTCGCCGCGAGCAATCACGGCCTCATCTTCTCCGCGCTCCAGGGGGTGGAAATCCGCGATCTCACCTTCGACACCGCGGGCATTCTCGACACGGCGCTCGGCAATACCCTGCTCAACCTGCGCGGCAGCTCCCGCGTGCTGCTCGACCGCGTGCGGGTGACGCAGGAACGCGATTTTCCGCTGTCCTTCACCCACCTCAAGGATGCGATCATCGACCTGCATCTGTGCGATCACGTCACGCTGCGCGGATGCGACATCCGCGCCTCGGGCGGCCTCTTTTTAGGCACCAGCCGGCAGGTGTTCTTCGAGCACTGCCGCTTCCGCGGGCTGAACGACCTCGGCGCTTTCATCTACCTGTGGGGGGGGCGCGGGGTCAGCCTCACCGGCTGCACGGCGGCGGACTTCGATAACCGCAACCCGAACGACGGCCACGGTTGGGCGCAGGGGCGCTTCCTCTCGGGCTTGGGAAATTGGGGCGCGTGCCGCGATGTCTACTTCGGCGGGAATCAGACGCGCGATCTCACCGTCCGCGCCACCAACACCGAGCAGAACACCGGCGAACAGTTTCTCTTCGAGGGGCTGGAAACGCTCATCCGCGGCACGCCGGATTCAGTGGGGGCGGACTCCGTGACATTCAACGGCTTTACGGACAACTACACCGGCCAAATCCTCGTCGTCGTCGCCGGCGCGGGGCTCGGGCAAACGCGGCAGATCACCGCATTCAATGCCACCCTCGGCAAGATCACCTTGGACCGCCCGTGGATCGTGAAGCCAGATGCCACGAGCAAGGTCGTGGTCGGCCACTACATGTCGCGCATGGCCGTCTATGGGAATGCGCTCAGCGCCAAAGCGCGCGCCGCGGCCAGCGTCACGCACATCGCCTCGGCGGGAGTGCAAGCCTTCGGCGGATGCGTCGAGTTCGTCGTCGCCGGCAATACGATGAAGCGCCTCCGCTACGGCATCTCGAACTGGAGCCTCACGAACAAGTTCGGCGCCGAGCAGGTGCTCCAGCCGAACTACTTCAACGAGTTCCTCGGCAACCGTTTCACCGGCTGCCGCTACGGCGCCACGAACTGGCTCAAGCAGCTCGAAGCGGCCACCTTCCCGCTCATCGACGACGCCGGAATGCTCGGCAATCTCTTCCGCGGCAATCGCTTTACCGGCGTGAAAGAGCCCGCCTTCACCTACGAGCTTTCCGACGGCCCGCCCGGCGTGCAGATGATGATCTTCGACCGCAATGTCGGCGACCGCTCACCCTTCGTGGTCAGTGAAAGCCCCGCGGGCATCCGCGACCAGGTGCTCACCGGCAATCGCTTCCGCGGCACCCCGGCCACGTCGCAGCTCCAGGTGCTACCGTAGCGCGGCGGTTACGTCGCGTGCGCGTGCGGCGCCTGGGCCTGCGAACCGAAGCAGAAGCCTCCGCTAACTTTGCAAGCTCCGAGGCGCGCCTAGAATTTCGCGGAGGAGAAAGGCCGAGCGGAGTTGCTCGGGCGAGCTGAGTTGCTGCCGCACGAGGGTGCTCGCGGGCGCTGCGGTTGACACGGCCGCCAGCGCCGGACGCCGCTCTTGTGGGATGGCGCCGATGCTCGATGAAACGGTTTTGAACTCCTCGAAAGTCGGCACCACCAATTCGCGAACGTGGATTTGTTCGACCGGCAAAGTCGGCGCTGGATCTTCGTCCAAGGAGCGCTCCACGGGCACCAAGGGCGGCAGCGGCGCGACCGGCACCGGAAGCACGACGGGGGGGCGGACGATGGGTGGCTCGCGCCGCAGCGGTGGGGGCTGCGCGCGAGGTGGCGTCGGGCGCACGGGTGCGGGTGCTTCGTCGTCCGGAACGCCGAGCGCTTCGAGAAATTTCCGCATCCGATCTTCTTCCGGATTGCCGCTGGGACGTGGAGCCTCGGTAGGCGCCGCACGCGCGGGCGGGGGCGCCGGTTGCTCGCCCTTCAGCTTTCCCACGACCCAGTTGATGAAGCCGAAGATGACGACGACCAGCGGAACGATCCAGTCGCCGTCGATGGCGGCGAGGATCATTTGACGTTTTCTTGCGCTTTATCCGTGCCCGCGATCGAGCCGCGCATTTGCGTGTCGGCTTCGATGTTTTTCATGCGGACGTAATCCATGATGCCGAGATTGCCTGAGCGGAAGGCATCGGCCATCGCCTGTGGGACCTGCGCCTCGGCCTCGACGACCTTCGCGCGCATCTCCTGGGTGCGGGCGCGCATTTCCTGTTCGACGGCGACGGCCGCCGCGCGGCGCACTTCCGCCTTGGCCTGGGCCACGCGTTTGTCCGCGTCGGCCTGCTCGGCTTGCAACTTCGCGCCGATGTTTTCGCCGATGTCCACGTCCGCGATGTCGATGGAGAGGATGTCGAACGCGGTGCCGCTATCGAGCCCCTTGGCGAGCACGGTCTTGGAAATGCGGTCCGGATTCTCCAGCACCACTTTGTAGGAATCCGCCGAACCGATCGAACTGACGATGCCTTCGCCGACGCGGGCGATGATCGTCTCTTCGGTCGCGCCACCCACGAAGCGTTCCAGATTCGAGCGCACGGTCACGCGGGCTTTCGCTTTCACGCCGATGCCGTCCTTGGCCACGCCGTCGATGGTCGTTTTGCCGGAAGCGGGGTTGGGGCAGTCGATGACTTTCGGATTGATGCTCGTCCGCACCGCTTCGAGCACGGTCTTGCCGGTGCCTTTCGTCGCGAGGTCGATCGCGCAGGCGCGGTCGTAGTCGAGCGCGATGCCCGCCTTGTCCGCCGCGATGAGCGCGAGGATCACTTTGTTCACGTCGCCGCCGGCGAGGTAGTGCGCTTCGAGCGGATCGGTGTCGATGTTGAGCCCCGCTTTGACCGCGGTGATACGGTTATCCACAATCTGTCCCACGGGCACGCCGCGCAGCCGCATGGCGATCATCGTCGAGAGGCCCACATAGGCCCCGGCGGTCCAGGCGCGCACCCAGATGCCGATGAAATTGAACATGATGATCGCGATGACCACCACCACGAACCCGAGGAACCCGAAGATATAGGGAGACATATGTGCGGCTTGCTTAGCGGTCGCGCTCAGGCGTGGCAACCATCGAAACGACGCGGCCAGTCCGTCGGTCGGGCTGGGCAGTTACCGGTCGCCGTCGCGGCCGGTGAAAAAGTTGCTCAACTGCCGACCGCGCTTTTCGAAATGGCGGCCGACGCGGTTGATAAACGCACCGACTTCCTCGGCCGGTCCGCGCTCCTCACCGCGATACTCCCGCTCCTCACCGCGATACTCCCGCTCCTCACCGCGATATTGCCGCGGCTCACCGCGATATTCGCGTTCCCGTGGCGCGGGTCCGCGGCCCCGCTCGGGTTCGACGTAGGCGCGATCTTCCGCAAAGCGCCGATCGCTCCCAAACTGCTGCTCGACGATCGCCCCGGTATCCGCGGAGACGCGCAACGTGCCCACGCGGCCTTTGCGCCCGTCAAAAAGCTCCACCGTCCAGAGCGGCGCACCGCCGCCGCTGCCGCTACCCAGCGTGTAGTCGAGCCGTTCGAACGGCACGCCGCGCTTTTCGGCTTCCTGATTCACGACCGTAAAGACGCCGTCCGAGTCGAGATTCAGGCGGGTGAAATTCATCGGCGTTCCGAGGTTGCGCCCCACCGGCGTGCGTTCGCCCACGATCCGGCCGCCGCGAATTTCGATCTCGCGGACACCGCCCCGCGCGCGCGGTTCGTCGATAGTGAGGCGCCAGGTCGAGGGCTGTGGTTCGCCGGATTTCCCCTTTAACTCGAGTACGCGGTAGAGCGCCTGTTCGCCCTCCCGTTTGCCGTAGACGCGGAGCGCGGTGTAGGCGGTGTCCGCCGCGACGGCGAGGTGGCTGAACGTGAAAACGGTGAGTCCGAGGAGGAAGAGGGGCTTCATCTAGAAAATGACGATGGAACGGTGCGACGATTTATTCCAGCGCGTATTCACCGGCAGAATTCCGCTTTCTTCGTCCCGCGTCGTCGGGCATTAGTGACCGCAGATGCCCGCCGAACTCGCAGCCCTTGAGCGCCAGCTCAAGGTTTACAAAGGCCTCGTGGAAGTGAGTGCGCTGATCAATGCGATCACGGATTCCAATGAACTGCTGCCCGCGATCATGGAAGTGGCGCGCCGCGTCCTCGAGGTCGAGGCGTCTTCGCTGTTTCTCGTCAACGCCCAAGGCGAACTCGAACTCGCCAGCTCCAGCGGCGGCGCGGCGCCCGGCGCGCAGCCCACGCAGCGCATCGTCGTTCCGCGCGGGCGCGGCATCTCCGGCTGGGTGCTGGAGAATCGGCAGCCGCTCCTCGTCCCCGACGCTTATGCCGACGAGCGCTTTTTCAAGGACGCCGACAAGCTGACCGGCTTCACCACGCGCTCGATCCTCTCCGTTCCCCTGCTCCGCGGCGACAAAGAGATCGGTGTGCTCCAGGTCTTGAATCCCATCGGCCGGAAATCCTTCGACGAAGCGGATCTCGAGTTGCTCGCCGCTTACGGCACGCTCGCCGCCACGGCGATCGACAAGCTGCGCACCATCGAGCGGCAGCAAGCGCAGGAGCGCATCCGCCAGGAGTTCGCCTTTGCGCAGGAGATTCAGAAAAGCTTTCTCCCGCAGACGCTGCCGCAGCATTCGCAGGCCAGCTTCGCCGCGTTTTATCGGCCGGCGCTGAATGTCGGCGGCGACTTTTACGACGTGATCGAACCGGCGCCCGGTGAGATCTATTTCGTGGTCGGCGATGTGTCCGGAAAAGGCATGCCGGCCGCGCTGCTCATGGCCCAGGCGCTGAGCATTCTGCGGCTCATCGTGAAGCCCGGCATCTCCCCCGTCGCGACGATGGCGCGGTGGAATTCCATGCTCGTGGGCCATACCATCCGCGGCATGTTCATCACCGCGCTGCTCGGCCGCATCGAGGTCGCCAGCCGCCATGTGGAGCTGTGCAGCGCGGGCCACTGCCATCCCTTTCGCGTCCCCGTCAGCGGCCCGCCGGTGGAGGTGAAAATCGCCGGCTCCCCGCCGCTCGGCCTGCTCGCGGAGATCCCCGCGCGATCGCAGACGATCACGCTGGACCCGCGCGAAAGCCTCGTCGCTTACACCGACGGGCTGACCGAGTCGTTCGATTCCGCCGACCAGTGCCTCGACCCCGCGGGAGTGGAAAAATTGCTCACTCGCTCGTTTCACAACCCCACGGAAATCGTCGATGCGCTCAACCTCGGCGAACTCCGCCACCGCGGGTCCGCGCAGCCCAGTGACGACCTCACCCTGCTCGCCTTCAGCCTGCAATGAAACGCGAGATCGAGTTTGCCAGCCATCCGGGGAATCTCTGCCTCGTGCGCGATTTCGTGCGCCAGTTTCTGCGTCCGCTCGGCCTCAGCGACACGGAGAAAGACCTCATCGTCCTCGGCCTCGACGAAGCCTGCACCAACGTCATCCGCTACGCCTACCACCAGCAGACAAACCAGCCGATCGCCCTCATCTGCCAGCAACACACCGACCGCGTCGTCTTCCAACTCCGCGATTACGGCCAGCAATGTCCGCCCGATCAGTTGCAAGGCCGGCCGCTCGATCTCGTCCAACCGGGCGGGCTCGGCATCCACCTCATTCGCCGCGCGTTCGACCAGGTGGACTACAACCTGAAACGGCAGGGCACGGAACTCGTGCTGGTGAAAAATCTCCCGCCCGAGCCGAGCAGTACGAGCTAGTCTGGAGGCGGCGGCTACGCGGCGGAGATGATGCCTTCGCGCGCGGCGTATTTCACCAGTTCGGGCAGCGAATGGGTGCTCGTTTTGCGCATGATTTTTGCCCGATGCGTCTCGACCGTGCGCACGCTCAGGCCGAGCCGCTCCGCGGTTTCGCGGTTGTTTTTTCCCTCGGTGAGAAGCTGCGTCACTTCCCGCTCGCGGCGGGTCAGGCCGGTCGCGCGCGGCCGGCCGCGGCGCGGGGTCTGCCTGGATTCTTCATAGACCCGCGCGGCGATCTCCGAGGTGAAATACGGTTGGTGCCGCGCGAGCGATTGCACGGCTTCGAGCAGTTGTTTGCCCGCGTCGCCCTTCATCACGTAACCGCGCGCGCCGGCCTCGATCACCTCGCGCACGAGCTGTTCGCTGTGGTGCATGGTGAGGATGAGCACCTCGGTTTTCGGCAACTGCTTGAGAATGTGCCGGGTGGACTCGAAGCCGTTCAGCTCATCCATGCCCACGTCCATCACGATCACGTCGGGGAGCTTTTCCAGGGCCAGCGCCACCGCCGTGCGGCCATCGCCCGCCTCGGCCACAATTTCCATTCCGGCGTAACCTTCGAGGATCGCGGCCATCCCGCGCCGGACGACCTCATGGTCGTCCACCAGCATGATCCTCAAGGGTTGCGCGCGCTTCATGATCCCATCGGCACCTGGCCGATCACGCGGGTTCCGGGCTCGGCCGCGCGGACTTCCAAAGTTCCGCCAAACTGCAGCAGCCGCTCGCGCATTCCCGCGATGCCGACGCCCACCGCTTCAGCCAGCGGCGTTGCCACCCCGCAGCCCCAGTCGCGAATCTCCATCCGCACCACGCCAGTTTCCCTCGCGAGACTCAGCGAAGCCGCGGTGCTGCCGGAGTGCCGATGCACATTGTGCAGAGCCTCCTGCGCCACGCTGAACAGCGCCGTCTCGATGTCCGCCGGTAGTCGCGCAAAATCCGCCGCCACCTCGAGCGTCACGCGGATGCTGCTGCGTTTTGTGAAGCCGTCGATGAACCAGCCCAGCGCCGAGCGCAGCCCGCGTTCATCGAGCAGCGGCGGGTGGAGCAAATAGGAAGTCGTGCGGAGTTCCGTCGTCGCCTGTTCCGCCAGCGCCACGGAATCCTGGAGCAACTGCCGCCGCCGCTCCTCCGGCAGCGGCGAACTTTCCCGCGCCAGCGCCGCGAGATTCATGGAAAGCGCGGCCAGCGCCTGTGCTGTGGAATCGTGCAGATCCCGCGCGATCCGCCGCCGCTCTTCATCCTGCACATTCATCAACCGCCAGGAGAGCCGATGGAGCCGCCGCTCGGCGCTCTTCAGCTCGGTGATGTCGCGCCCGACCGCCCACGTCCCGCAGATTTTGCCCGCCTCATCGCGCAGTGGAAACCCGGAGAGCGCCAGCTCCACGATCTCCCCATTTTTTGCCACTGCCGGAAGCTCCAAGCGATGCACTTGCTGCCCCGAGAGCAGCAACGCCTCGAGCTGGTAGATCCGCTCCCGCTCGGACTCCGGCGCGAGGATGTGGATCGATTGGCCCACGATCTCGACCGCGGTGTAGCCGAACATTTTTTCCGCCGCCCGATTCCAGGTCAGGACGCGTCCGTCCAGATCGGAAGTAACCACGGCATCGTCGATCGACTCCACGATTCGCGCCATGCGCTGGAGTTCGGCCGAACGCTTCCGCATCCGCACTTCGAGCGCCTGGTTGGAAAGCTGGAGTTGCTGTCGAATCTGTTGCAGCTCGGCGATGTCCACCGTCATCCCCGTGTAGCCGGTGGCCTGCCCGCGCCCGTCCACTTCGCGAACCGCCCGCGTCAGCGCATGCACGACCCGGCCAGTGGGCTGAATGAAGCGATGCTCGAAACGATACGGCTGGCGCTCCTCCATGCAGCGTCGCCACTCCTGCCGCATGGCTTCGAGATCTTCGGGATGCACCGCCAGCGACCATTCCTGGCCCAGCGCCACATTCGCGGTATAGCCGGTCAGCTCACACCAGCGTTCATTGACATAAGTGATCCGCCCCGCCGCATCCACCCGATAGATGCCACCCGGCGCGACATGCGCCAGCGTCCGCAGCCACTCCAGCTCTTTCATCAGCAGCATCCGTTCGTATTCCGCCTCCCGTTGGGCGGAAACCCGCGGGCGCTTCGAACTGTCGGCGAGAGCTTCCATGCCGGTTACTTCACCTTTTCCCGCAGATACCATTCGTAAGTCTGCCGCACGCCCTCGCGCAGCGCGATCCGCGGCCGCCAGCCGAGACCGTGCAGCTTCGTGCTATCCATCAGCTTGCGCGGGGTGCCGTCGGGCTTGGTCGGGTCAAAGGTGAGCCGTCCGCCGAAGCCCACCACTTCGCAAATCAGCTCCGCGAGTTCGCGGATGGACACGTCTTCCCCGAAGCCGATGTTCACGATCTCCGGGGCGTCGTAGTTTTCGATCAGGAAGCGGCACGCGCTCGCCAGATCGTCGACATGCAGGAACTCCCGCAGCGGCGTCCCCGTTCCCCACACCACCACCTCGCCAGCGTCCGCCACCTTCGCTTCGTGGACCTTGCGGAGCAGCGCGGGCAGCACATGCGAACTGGCGAGATCGAAGTTGTCGCCGGGGCCGTAAAGATTCGTCGGCATCGCGCAGATGAAGTTGCGACCGTACTCGCGGGCGTAGGCCTGGCAGAGTTTGATGCCCGCGATTTTCGCGATCGCGTAGGCTTCGTTCGTCGGCTCCAGCGCGCCGGTCAGAAGCGAGCTTTCCGGGATCGGCTGCGGTGCAAATTTTGGGTAAATGCACGAGCTGCCGAGGAAGAGCAACTTGCGCGTCCCGGCGTTCGCCGCGGACTCGATCAGGTTGTTTTGGATCTTCAGGTTTTCGAGCAGGAACTCGACGGGGAAATCGTTGTTCGCCTTGATCCCGCCCACCTTCGCCGCCGCCACCACCACGATGCCCGGCCGCGTTTCCTCAAAGAACCGCCGCACCGCTTCGCCGTTTACGAGATCGAGTTCCGCCCGCGTCCGCGTCACGATCTGGGCATAGCCGCCGGCTTGGAGTTCACGCCAGATGGCGCCGCCCGCGAGGCCGCGGTGGCCGGCCACGAAAATGGTCTCAGTCTTGTTCATCGCGCGGAAGCTAGCACGAGCGTTTCCGAAAAAACCAGCGCCGCGCGGTGACGTTTGGCATTCACTTCTACGAACCGCCGTGCTGAAACTCAGCGCCATGCCTCGCCTGCCGATCCTGAAAACCTACAAGCTCTTCATCGGCGGAAAATTTCCGCGCGGGGAAAGTGGTCGCGTCGCCCCGGCGCTCGCCCGCGATGGCCAGACCTCGCTCGGCAACTACTGCGTCGCCTCGCGCAAAGACTTCCGCGACGCCGTGGTCGCCGCGCGCAAAGCGCAGCCCGGCTGGGCGAAAGCAAGCGCCTACAATCGCGGCCAGATCCTCTACCGCGCCGCCGAACTCGCCGAACTCCGCCGCGCCGAACTCGAAGCCGAACTCACCCGCGCCGGCCTCCGCAACGCCGCCGAGGAAGTTTCGCAAACCATCGACCGCCTCGTCCATTACGCCGGCTGGACGGACAAATTCGGCCAGCTCTTCAGCTCGGTGAATCCGGTCGCGAGTTCGCATTTCAATTTCACCTCGCCCGAGCCCACCGGCGTCGTCGTCGCCGTTGCGCCTGATGCGCCCGCGCTGCTCGGCCTCGTCTCCGTCATCGCACCCGCCATTCTCAGCGGCAATGCGGTCATCGCTCTCGCCTCCGAGACCACGCCGCTGCCCGCGATCACGCTCGCCGAAATCCTCGCCACCAGCGACCTGCCCGGCGGCGTGGTGAATCTGCTCACCGGCAACCGCGCCGAACTCGCCTCGCACTTCGCCAGCCATCTCGACGTGAACGCGATCGTCGATGCCTCCGGCAACGCGGCCATCGGCGCCGTGCTGCACGGTGGCAGCGCGATCAATCTCAAGCGTTACACCCGCCGCGAACCCGACGCGGCCGAGAGCCCGTACGCGATCCTCGATACCGTCGAGCAAAAGACCGCCTGGCACCCGATCGGCCTGTAAATGCGCGCCCTGCTGCTGGTGCTCGATAGCGTCGGCTGCGGCCACGCCCCCGATGCCGCGGACTACGGCGATGCCGGCGCCGACACGCTCGGCCACCTCTACGCCGCCACGCCCGACTTTCGCCTCCCGAACCTCGAAGCGCTCGGCCTCGGCAGGATTCTCGGCCGGCCCGGCGCGCCGGACCCGACGGCGAATTGGGGCCGGATGCGGGAGACCTCCGCGGGCAAGGATACCACCAGCGGTCACTGGGAAATCGTGGGGGCAGCGCACACGGAACCCTTCGGGGTCTTCGAAAGAATTCCCTTCGAACTCGTCGGGGCCATCGCCGAGGAAACCGGGGTCAAATTCCTCGGCAACTACCCGCAGAGCGGCACCACTATTCTCGAAGAACTGGGCGCGGATCACGTTACGACCGGCTCGCCGATTCTCTATACCTCCGCCGACTCCGTGCTCCAGATCGCGGCGCACGAAAGCGTTATCCCGCTCGAACGCCTCTACGCCATTTGCCAAGTCGCCCGCCGCCTCGCCGACGCTTACCGGATCGGCCGCGTGATCGCGCGACCTTTCACCGGAGAGGCGGGCGCGTGGCAGCGCACGAGCGGCCGGCATGATTACTCGATGATCCCGCCGCCCACTGTGCTAAACGCGCTCGCCGACAGCGGTCGCGCCGTGGCTGGAATTGGAAAAATTTCCGACATCTTCGCCGGCAGCGGCATCACGCAATCCACACCGACCGCATCGAATCGCGAAGGAATGCGCGTGATCGGCGAGCAATGGGACGCGCTCGGCGACGGACTGCTCTTCGCCAATCTCGTCGATTTCGACATGCTCTTCGGCCACCGCCGCAACGTCCCCGGCTACGCCGACGCGCTGCGCGAGTTCGATGCGTGGCTACCGACGTTGCTGAAAAGCGTCACGCCCGACGACGCGGTGATCATCACCGCCGACCACGGCAACGACCCGACCTGGCGCGGCACCGATCACACCCGCGAAGAAGTGCCGCTGCTCTTTCTCCACGGCGGCACCGCCAACGCCCTCGGCACGCGCGAAACCTTCGCCGACATCGCCGCGACGCTCGCCGCGCTCTTCCATCTCGAAACGTGGCCGACCGGCCGGAGCTTTTGCTGATCCGCATGCACGTCCCCAGTTTCATCGAACGCAAACGCGACGGCGGCGAACTCTCCGCCGCGGAGATCGGCGAGTTCATCGCGGGTTACACCAGCGGCGCGATTCCCGATTACCAGGCGAGCGCGTGGGCCATGGCCGTCTTCTTCCGCGGCATGACCGCCGTCGAGACCAGCCACCTCACTCGCGCGATGATGAACAGCGGCCGGGTTCTGCAATATCCCGCCGGCTCGCCGCCGAAAGTGGACAAACACTCGACCGGCGGCATCGGCGACAAGGTCTCGCTCATCCTCGCTCCCCTGCTCGCCTGCGACGACTTGTGGGTGCCGATGATCTCCGGCCGCGGCCTCGGCATCACCGGCGGCACGCTGGATAAGCTGGAAAGCATTCCCGGCTTCAACGTGAGCCTGAGCGAAGACGCAACGCTGCGGCAGCTCGCAAAACTCGGCGTGGCGATGATCGGCCAGACCGCCGACATCTGCCCGGCGGACAAAAAACTTTACGCGCTGCGCGACGTGACCGCGACCGTCCCCTCGCAGCCGCTCATCACCGCCAGCATCATGAGCAAGAAGCTCGCGGAGTCGCTCGACCGGCTCGTGCTCGATGTGAAATTCGGCTCCGGCGCCTTTATGAAAACGCGCGCCGAAGCCGAGCAACTCTCCGCGGGATTGATCGCCGTCGGCCACGAAATGGGCGTTCAGATGCACCACCTGCTCACGCCCATGGATGAACCGCTCGGCACCGGCGTGGGCAATGCGCTGGAGGTCATCGAAGCCGTCGAAATCCTGCAAGGCCGCGGCCCGGCGGATACCATTGCGCTCACGCTCGACCTCGCGGAAAAAGTCGCCACCACCGATCGCGCGACGCTCGCTCGCTGGCTCACCGACGGCACCGCGTGGCGGAAGTTCGTCGCGATGGTGGAAACGCAAGGCGGCGACAGCACCGCGCTGGAGCGCCTCGCCGAAATCCACCGCGCGCCGGTGATCCACGAACTCACCGCACCCCACGCCGGCCGCATCACCGCCATCGACGCCGGCACGCTCGGCCGCGCCTGCGTCGCCCTCGGTGGCGGACGCGCCAAGTCCACCGACGCCGTGGATTTCGCCGTCGGCTTCGATCGCATCCGCAAGGTCGGCGAACCCGTCGGGGCCGGCGAACCGCTGCTGCGGATCCACGCCCGGAGCGCCGATTCTCTGGCCAGCGTGCTCCCGCACGTCACCGCGGGACTCACCGTCGCTTAGCTAAGGAAACTAGCGGAACGTGCATCATCCGGGTTACATGCCCGTCCGATGAAGCGCCTCCTTCCCACACTTTTCGTTTTCTGCGCCGCTCCCGCCTTCGCCGCGGAGAGCCCGGTGGATTTTAACCACGACATCCGGCCGATCATTTCGTCGAAGTGCTACCACTGCCACGGGCCGGATGAAAAATCGCGCGAGGCCAAATTGCGGCTCGACCTGCGCGACGAGGCGATCAAGGAACGGGACGGCGTGCGAGCGATCGTCCCGGGCGATGTCGCCGCGAGCGAGGCGATCATCCGGGTGCTCTCGAAGGACAAGGATGAGGTGATGCCGCCGCCGAAGGAAGGCCACGCGCTGGATGCGCGGGAAGTGGCGCTGCTCAAAAAGTGGATCGAGCAAGGCGCGGAGTACAAGGAGCACTGGGCCTGGGGCAAACCGGTCCGGGCGGAAGTGCCGCGCATTGCCGATCTCCGGCTGCCGAACGCCGACTGGAAAAATGGCGCGGACGGCTTCGGCGACTGGAGCGCGAATCCGATCGATGGATTCATTTTGCAGAAACTCGCGGCGGCGAAAATGATGCCTTCACGGGAGGCCGAGCCGGAGACGCTGATCCGCCGACTCACGCTCGATCTCACCGGCCTGCCGCCGACTCCGGAGGAAGTGGCTGCTTTCGTGAAGACGTGGAGCGCCGATCCCTCAATCGCCAATCATCAATCAACAATCGGCAATACCGCCGATCGCCTCCTCGCCGCGCCCGCCTTCGGCGAACGCTGGGCGCGCATGTGGCTCGACCTCGCGCGCTATGCCGATTCCACCGGGTACGGTTCGGACTTCTTTCGCCTGACGATCTGGCCCTACCGCGACTGGGTGATCAACGCCTTCAATCGCAACCTGCCTTACGATCAATTCACGATCGAACAACTCGCCGGCGATCTCCTTCCCAACGCGACGGCCCTGCAGATTTCGGCCACCGCATTCCACCGCAATACGATGACCAACGTGGAAGGCGGGACGATCGACGAGGAATACCGAGTGGCCGCCGTGAAGGATCGCGTGGCCACGACTGGTCAGGTGTGGATGGGGCTGACCGTGGGCTGCGCGCAGTGCCACACGCACAAGTTCGACCCCATCCCGCACACGGATTACTACCGCTTTTTCGGCGTGTTCAATCAGACCGAGGACAGCGACCGCGCGGACGAGGAACCCAAGCTGCCGCTGCCCACGCCGGACGAGCAGCAGAAGATGGACACGTTGAAAACCGAGATCGCCGCCCTCGACGGGCAAATGCGCGGCACGCCGCCCGAATTGCTCGAGGAACTGCGCGGCTGGGAACCCAGGATGCGCGCGCCGGTTGCCTGGACCGTGCTCGAGCCCGCAACCGTGAAAGCCGGCAGCCTCGCGGAGGTGAACGTGCGCCCCGATCATTCCGTGTTCGCCGCCGGCATGCAGCCAGCCACGGATTTTTATACGGTGAAAGTGCGCGGCGGACTGCGCGCGATCACGGGCTTTCGCATCGAGATGCTGCCGGACCCGGCGGATGCGACGAAAGGGCCGGGACGATTCGCGGCGGGCGCGGCGGCGTTGAGCGACTTCCGCGTGAGCGTGGTGCCGGCAAATCGCGCCGCGGCGACCGCGCGCTACGTCCGCGTGGAACGCACGGGAGGCGGGTTCATTTCGCTGGCGGAGGTGCAGGCTTTTTCGCGCGGGGAAAACGTGACGCTGAAAGGCAAGGCGTCGCAATCCTCGACCTACGCCACGGCCGCCGCGGCGCGGGCGATCGATGGCAAGACGGATGGGAACTACGCGAAGAACTCCGTGCAGCACACGGGCGACGGCGACCAGGCGCCGTGGTGGGAAGTGGATCTCACGGCCGACAAGACGATTGAGAAGGTAGTGCTGTGGAACCGCACCGACGGCGGCGTCGGCAACCGGATCGCCGGCGCGCGGCTGGTGCTGCTGGATGCGCAGCGTCAGCAGGTTTTCGAGCAAAAGCTGGATCACTTTGCCAGCGACCTCGCAGTGTCTGTGGATGGCGCAAAGCCGGTGACGCTGCGCAATGCCAGTGCCGATGTGGAGGAAGCCGGCGGCGAACCTGCGCGGGCGATCGATGCGACGAGCGAGACGGCTTGGACGATCCCCGGCGGCGGGCAGTCGCGGGTCTTCGCCGTGGAGACGACGCAGCCGGTGGACGTTTCGGAGGACGCCGAACTGGTCTTTACGCTGAATCAAAGGCAGCAGGAAAAGACGATCACGCGCTTCCGGCTGTCGATGACGACGCAGCCGAGCCCGGTGCGCGAGCTGACTCCGGCGATCCGCACGATTCTCGCGATCGAGCCCGCGCAACGCTCGGCAGCGCAAGCCGCGCAGTTGATTAACTATTTCCGCCCGATTTCGCAGCAGTTCGCCACCACGCAGCGGGCACTGGACGCCAAACGCGCCGCGTTGGCGGCGATCAAGCCGCTCGCCTTGCCCGTGCTCCGGGAGCTGGCCGGCGACAAACGCCGCGAAACGCATTTGTTCACTAAAGGCAACTACCTCGCGCCGGCGGAGAAGCTGGAGTCGGGATTGCTGTCGGCGTTTGCGACCTTCATGC
>Ga0209181_10001630_pt1 | contig 38666 bp, 27 predicted proteins | sample MAT05_FD_187208 | JGI IMG/M metagenome (GOLD analysis project Ga0209181, IMG submission 187208) | Freshwater microbial communities from Lake Fryxell liftoff mats and glacier meltwater in Antarctica - MAT-05 (SPAdes) (version 2) | ecosystem: Environmental > Aquatic > Freshwater > Ice > Liftoff... | reverse complement strand
TGAAGGGTTGATAGGGGTTGATGAAGGTTGATAAGAGTTGATGAAGGTTGATAAGAGTTGATGAAGGTTGATAAGAGTTGATGAAGGTTGATAAGAGTTGATAGGGGTTGATGAAGGTTGATGAAGGGTTTATAGGGGTTGATGAAGGTTGATGAAGGGTTTATAGGGGTTGATGAAGGTTGATAAGAGTTGATAGGGGTTGATGAAGGTTGATAAGAGTTGATAAAGTTGATAATTAACTTCATGTAACTATACAACCGGGTAAAAAGGTTGATAATCAGTCAGTTATTAAGATTTCAATTTTTACAATACAGATTTTTTTAGTTGTTTCAAGCTCAAACAGACTGTTTTTTTGACAAATAATTTTTATTTAAGTCCACAAGTGACTGAATATCAATATTTATGAAAATCGTATAGTTACAACTTCATCAACACTCATCAACCTTCATCAACCCCTATCAACTCTTATCAACCTTCATCAACCCTCATCAACTCTTATCAACCTTCATCAACACTCATCAACCTTCATCAACCCCTATCAACTCTTATCAACCTTCATCAACCCTCATCAACTCTTATCAACCTTCATCAACTCTTATCAACCTTCATCAACCTATCAACCTTCATCAACTCTTATCAACCTTCATCAACTCTTATCAACCTTCATCAACTCTTATCAACTCTTATCAACCTTCATCAACCCTCATCAACTCTTATCAACCTTCATCAACCCCTATCAACTCTTATCAACCCTCATCAACTCTTATCAACCTTCATCAACCCCTATCAACTCTTATCAACCTTCATCAACCCCTATAAACCCTTCATCAACCTTCATCAACCCCTATAAGCCCTTCATCAACCCTCATCAACCCCTATCAACCCTTCATCAACCCTTATCAACCCCTATCAACCCTTCATCAACCCTTATCAACCTTCATCAACCCTCATCAACTCTTATCAACCCCTATCAACCCTTCATCAACCCTCATAAACCCCTCATAAACCCCTCATCAACCCTCATAAACCCCTCATCAACCCCTCATCAACCCTTCATCAACCCTCATCAACCCATTAAAAACACACAGTTATGAACCAGGATTTTATCAACACCATCACCGAGGATACCGAGGAATATCGGGACCACCTCGCTACGGTGGATGCCAGTGGCAAGCGGATCTGGCTCTACCCCAAGAAGCCGTCGGGGCGTTTCTACCGGTGGCGTACCTGGGTGAGTGTAGCGTTTTTGGCCGTCTTCCTCACGATGCCGTTCATCAAAGTGGATGGTGAGCAGTTCCTGTTGTTCAATGTGCTGGAGCGGAAATTCGTGTTGTTCGGACTGTTGTTCACCCCGCAGGATTTCCACTTGTTCGTGCTGGCGATGCTGACGTTCATCGTTTTTATTATCCTGTTTACGGTCGTGTTCGGGCGATTGTTTTGTGGCTGGGTATGCCCGCAGACGGTGTTCATGGAAATGATTTTCCGAAAAATAGAGTACTGGATAGAAGGCGACGCGGGGGAACAACGCAGGCTGGACAAGGCGCCGTGGACCGCTGAGAAAATCCGCAAGAAAGTCCTGAAGCATGTCATTATTTACGGACTTGCCCTGCTATTCACCAATTTCTTCCTGGCCTATCTCATCACGATGGATGAGGTGATCAAAATCATCCGGGAGCCAGTTGACCAGCATTGGGGCGGTTTTACAGCGATGCTGGTGTTCAGTGGAATGTTTTATGCAGTATTTGCCCAGCTGCGGGAGCAGGTCTGTACGACGATTTGCCCCTACGGCCGCTTGCAGAGTGTGCTGCTGGTGAAAGATTCTATCGTTGTGGCCTACGACCATGTGCGGGGCGAGCCGCGCACAAAATTGAAAAAAAAGACGCTGGACGCTGGACGGCAGCCGCTGGACGGCTCCACTACAGACCCGGTGCAACAAATCCAAGCCTCGGTGGGTACCGCACCATCTATCGTCCACAGTCCACCGTCCAGCGTTGGCGACTGCATTGACTGCAAACTCTGCGTACATGTGTGCCCGACGGGGATCGATATCCGCGATGGCACCCAACTCGAATGCACCAACTGCACGGCTTGTATGGATGCTTGCGATGCGGTGATGGCAAAAATTGACCGACCGCTCGGCCTCATTCGCTACGATTCGATGACTGGCATTGAGACCGGTCGCCGCAAGATTTTCACCACCCGCGTATGGGCCTACACCGGAGTGCTGGTGGCCTTGCTGGCGCTGGATGTGTTCCTCATTGCCCGGCGTGGCGTGGTGGAAACCATCATTTTGCGCTCTCCAGGCCAACTTTACCAGCAGAAGAGCGACACGCACCTGACCAACCTCTACACGTATGTCATCATCAACAAATCCGCCCGCGAACTGCCTGTACATTTGCAAATGGGCACCCCCGGTCCGCACCTTCAAATGGTTGGAAAGGAACCCACCAGCATTCCCAAAGGAGAAAGATTGGAGGGCGCATTTTTTGTGCAAATGGCTCAGGATGAACTGACGGGCCGCAAAACAGCGATTCGGATCGAAGTTATTTCCAACGGCAAAAAAATAGACGAAGTGGAGACCAACTTCATGGGACCTAACGGGCCGTTGCCCAAAATGGAAAAGGAAACCGACGAAAAATCGAACGACCCGCACGAAGAGCATTCAAAAAAGAAGGAAGGCGACCATTAGTTGTCAGTTATTGGTTGTCAATTATCGGTTGTCAGAATCACCCATCATACAAATTATCCACACCATGAAATTCAACTGGGGTACAGGTGTCACGCTTTTTTTCATTTTTTTCGCCGTCAGCATGATTGCTGCGGTGGTGGCTACCACGAGACATCCGCCGCAAATGGTGCAAAAAGATTACTACGCGCTCGACCTGAACTATCAGGAGCGGTTAGAAAAAAAACAAAACACAGCGATGCTCGCTGTGATGCCGAAAGTGCATTTTGATGCAGCGGCACAGAAGATTCAGGTACAATTTCCGGAAGGTATGACTGCGAAAAACGGCTTGGCAAAATGCTACCGTTCTGCTACTACCCGCGACGATTTTTCAACTAAAATCGAAAATACATCCGTTCTGGACATTCCTGCCGGCAGCCTCCAAAGCGGTCGCTGGCATATTGAACTGGACTGGGAGACTGCTGACGGGAAAAAGTATTTTTGGGAAACAGCGTTTACCCTTTAGGCGCCGCCTGCAATAACAAAATGACCATCCTTTCCACCGCTTTTCTCCTGGGTCTCGCAGGCAGCCTGCACTGTGTGGGCATGTGCGGCCCGCTGTTGCTGGCATTGCCGCTCGATGCGGCAGGCAAGCGGCATGTGATGGGCCAAATGCTGATTTATCATGCCGGGCGCATCTTGACGTACGCAGCGTTGGGCATGTTGTTCGGCTTGTTGGGCAAAGGATTGGCAGTGGCCGGTTTTCAAAAAATCCTCTCTGTGGCGGCCGGTGTTTTTATGTTGGGCATGGCGCTCATGGCGGGTCGCTTCGAGCGCTTGGTAACAGTTTTGCCGGGCTTTGGTGCCTTCACGAAGCGGGTAAAATCAGGCCTCGGAAATTTAATCCGGCACAACCCCAACGGCAGCACTTTTTCGATCGGCTTGCTCAACGGACTGCTGCCTTGCGGCATGGTGTACGCTGCTTTGGCTGGAGCTATTTCCAGCGCAGGCATGGTGGAAGGCGCCGGTTTTATGGCCTTTTTCGGATTAGGTACTTTGCCCTTGTTATTGACCGTGACCGCTTTGGGGCGCTCGCTCGGTTTGGCAATGCGGGCGCATCTGCGATTTGCACAGCCGATCTTGCTGACGCTGGCCGGCTTGCTGTTGTTGCAGCGCGGGCTGCATCTGGATATCTCCCTCTTCGAGTCGGCGGTGCCCAAAGCCGGGATGGATTGCCATTAGACTCAGTTGGGCATTTCGCTCAATTTTTCCGCTTTTACCACGGTGACGATGCCTTCCTTAATTTCCACCAACCCTTCGTTCTTAAAATCGGTCAGGGTCCGGATGAGCGTTTCTTTAGCGGTTCCGGCCAATGCAGCAAGGTCTTCCCGAAGCAGGCGAATAACGGGGCCGCTTTGGGTGCAAAGACGGCTCAATACCGTGGCGACGCGTTTGCGCACCGAGTTGTACGCCAGCTCAATGAGCTGTTGTTCGCGCTCGGCAATGTGATTGGCGAGCATTTTTATGAAGCGGGCATTTACGTCGCGATTGCCAAAAACCAGTGCCGCAAAGTCCTGCTTGGGCACAAGTTTGATGCTGCAATCTTCGAGGGCCGCCGCGCTTTCCGGGTAGGCATCCTCTTTGAACAGGGCCAGGAAACCTAAAAAATCACCTGCTTGCGCAACTTTTACGATGAGTTCGCGCCCATCGTTGCTGGTCATAAAAATCTTGACTTTCCCGCTTTCTACAAAGTAAAGCCAGCGCGGGTACTCGCCTTCCCGGAAAACAATGTCTTTTTTCTTGTAGTGGCGCACCTCGCGGTTTTCCGAGAGATGCTGTATAGCCTCCACCGCGCGGGCTTCGTCAATGAAGCGTTCGAGCGAACCGCCGGACTGAGCAGATGCCTTGCGCAACCGCTCGCTTTTTTGCAGGCGGCTTTCAATGGTTTGAAGTAAGGCTACATCATCGAAGGGTTTGGTGATATAGTCATCCGCGCCCAGCGACATGCCCCGACGGAAGTCTTCTTTTTCCGCCTTAGCGGTCAGAAAGATGAAGGGGATATCGGCTGTCTCGGCCTGTCGGCTGAGGATGTGCAGTACACCATAGCCATCCAGCTCGGGCATCATGATATCGCACAGGATCAGATCGGGCAGATCGGTCTGGGCTTTAAGCGCACCGATTTTGCCGTTTTCGGCGGTGCTGGCTTCGTAACCGCTGAGCACCAATATCTCGGCCAGGTTTTCCCGGAGATCGGGATTATCTTCGATAACAAGGATTTTTTTCATTGCACAGCAAAAGTAATTATTCAAGTCATCCTTGGGATTGATTTTAATCAGTCCGTGCGCTAAGCCACGTCATTTCTACGGGAAGTGAGGAGCCCCACCTTTGTTGCACAATTAAATACCTGAATCTATGAACTTATTTGCTCCTATTTCCTCCCTGATGACTGATCACAAACATCTGGTGACGGTCAATCCTGAAGAGTCGCTTTTAAAAATCAAAGAGATTTTTGACACACATAATTTTCATCATATCCCGGTGGTCCATTTTCGCGAAATCGTCGGCATCATTAGCAAAAGTGATTTTGAACACTTTATGGGTGGAGGTTCGGTCTACGATGATGATCGTTTCATCAATGAAATGCGGCTCCATCGCGCCACGGCCAAGGATATTATGACCAAGCGATTGGGCAAGGTGGAATCAAGCGACCGCCTCAATGTAGCCGTCGAAATTTTCACCATCAATCGTTTCCATGCGCTGCCAGTCGTGGACGACGGCGAGCTGGTGGGCATCATCACCCCGTATGACATTTTGAAAGCGCTGGGAGAAGAAAGAGCCGCTGACCCCAGCCTGGTATACGAAACCATCGACACATTATGATAGAGCTGACCACTATTCAAACCAATCCTACAGTACACTCGCACGAAAAATGCAGGGGTGGCTGCATTGGTTGCGGTAAAACCCACATTAAAATCCTGGGCGCGCATGACACCAACAGCCAATTGCTTCGCACTCAGGTGGAAGAAGCATTGCGCCTGTTTCCAATGGAACATAAAATCATTGAGGTATCCGAGCCGAATGCCATCGCCGCTGCCGGCGTGACCGTCACACCCGCGATGCTGCTGGATGGTCAACTGATGGTACAAGGTCGGGTTCCTTCGGCTGAGGAATTGGTTGACATGTTTCAGGAACGCTACTTGCACCGGAGCAAACTGCATCGTCTGACATCTATCGCTGTAGCGGTGGACATCAGTGCAGGTTCAGACAGCGCGTTGCGCTTTGCCTGGCAAATTGCGCAAAAGACCCGGGCGATGGTGGAAGTGGTCTATGTAATGGATAGCATTTTTGAGGGACAGGCGCCTTCGGGTTCCGGTTTTCTGTCAGGTTATAAGCATACGATGCAGGTTGAACTGGATGTATTCATCCGCGATACGATGGCTCGTATCGGAGTGAAATATGAGCCACCCATAGCAGGAGCGCCTGGCATCCCCACTGCTCAAAATGCGCCTGCAATACGGTCTAAAGTGATCTATGGGTTTGCTGATGCTGCTTTGGAAGAGTGCTCCCGAAACGCAGACCTATTGGTACTTGGCACGACCGGTCGGGGTGCTATAGGCAAGAAACTGTTCGGTTCGGTCAGCACCGAAGTCTCCAAGCGGTCGCATTGTCCGGTGTTACTGGTACCACCTTATGCAGAGTTCCAGGGTTTAAAGCAGGTGCTGTATGCCAGCAATTATGACTCATTGAACACCTTGCGCATCCAGCAGGCCATCTCCTTCACCGATCATTTTGACGGACAGGTGCACTTTGTACACGTGGGGCCAGGCGCTGAAAAAAGCGCTGCCATTCAGCACGAATCGTTCGAATCAAGTTATCGTAAATCGCATCCGGTACAGCCGTTTATTTTTGCCAAAATGGTCAGCGACGATGTTCTGGGATCCCTGTATGAATACGCATTCTACCATCACATTGAGATGATGGTGTTTGTTACGCACCAGCGCAATGCATGGGAAAACATAATGCACCACAGCATCACCCGCGAAGCAGCCGCCAGCACCGACCTGCCGATCCTGATCATTCATTCGGATGATGACATGCTGGGATAAGAGCGGATTAGGCTTTTTACAGTGTAGAAAAACAAAAGCGGCGCGTTCAGGATTCCTCCTGAACGCGCCGCTTTTGTATGCCGCAACAGCATTCCGCTATACTTTTTGTCCCCACCAGTTCTTCACCCGCCAGCCCAGCAAGTACATGACCGGCAGGATGATGAGCGTAATGAAGGTTGCGAAACCAAGCCCGAAAATGATCGTCCATGAAAGTGGCCCCCAGAACGCTACCGAGTCGCCGCCCAGGTAGATTTTCGGATCGCCATGTTCGAACAGGCTGTAAAAGTCAATGTTAAAACCGATCGCCAGCGGCACCAGGCCGAGGATAGCAGCAGTGGCTGTGAGCAACACAGGAGTCATACGAATGCGTCCCGCTTCTACGATAGCATCGCGCACCTGCGCCCCTCGTTCTCGAAGGATATCGGTGTATTCCACGAGGAGGATCCCGTTTCGCACCACGATACCCGCCAGCGCTACGATACCCACACCCGCCATGATGACCGAAAAGTCCATCTTGAAAATAGCCATGCCAAGCAGTACGCCGATGATACTGAACACCACTTCAGACATGATGATCAGTGTTTTTCCGATGGAGTTGAACTGCACCATGAGGATGATGAGGATGAGGAAAATCGAGATCAACAACGAATTTCCCAGGAAGGAAGCAGCATCCAGAAACTCGGCGTCTTCGCCCGCAAAACCGACTGTCACACCATCTGTGGGTGGCCAGGAAGCGACGGCGGCTTTCACCGCATTTACCACCTCGGTCTGGCTGGGTTGGTATTCGGACGTGATGTTCGATGAAATTGTGACGATGCGCGACTGGTCCAGGCGACGGATGCCGCCGTAGGTCGTGGTGTATTTCACATCGGCGAGTGCAGCCATCGGCACCGAACGCAGCACCCCGCCCATGTTCATGTCGCGGAAGGTGATGTTCAGGTTTTCTACCGAGTTGATGTTCTCGCGCTGATCCGGGCGCAGGCGGATGGTGACGGGTATTTCATCTTCTCCGTCTTTGAACTTGGTCGCTTCTTTGCCCAGGATGGCGGTACGGAACTCGCTGCCGATTTGTGCAGTAGAAATGCCCTCGCGGTTGGCCCGGTCGCGGTCAATCTGAATATTGATTTCAGGTTTGGAGATGATCATGTCCGTGCGCAATTCCTCGATGCCGGGGATATTGAGCGAGTCGAGGTAACGTTTCACTGCGGTCGAAACCGTGATGAGTTTTTTGAAATCGTCGCCGCGCACCTCTACCGAGATTGGTTTGGGAGATGGCGGGCCACCGGATTCCTGATCCACGACAATTTCTGCACCTGGGATCACACCCTTCGTAGCCTCCCGGATTTTGTCCATGTATTCTTTTGTGCTCACTCCATTCCGCTGTCCGAATTCGACAAATGCTACGCCGACCTTTCCTTTATTGGAGGTGGCCGACCGGTCAAACTGGTCTTCCGAGGCACCCAATGCGATGTTCGAAATCACTGACTCCACGATCGGATTGTTTTGCCCCAATACCTCCATTACCCTGCTTTCCATAACGCTCGTGAAGGAGTCAGTGACGGTTACATCCGTACCAACGGGCAGCGTAAGGTAAACGTAGATAAAATTCGGATCGGCTTTCGGGAACAACACGATGTTGCGCTTGCCGGATAAAAAGAACATGATAGAGAATACCAACAGCGCCACCACGCTTGCCATCATCGTCCAGGGGCGGTTGAGGGCAAAGTTCAGGAAGCGGGCATAGCCGTTCTGAGCGGCCGGCCAGCCTTTGGACTGGAACCAGCGCACTGCTTTCTCCAACACAAAACGGTAAAACACCACGAACAATCCGATGAAAACCATCAAATTACCCATAAAAAAGTTGCCGTTTGTATAGAAATACAGCAACGACAGCGCATACAAGGCGTATCCGAAAATGGTGCGGCGGCGCTTTTTTGCAGGCGGCATTTCTGTGCCTTCGCGCTTCGCGTCGCCCATGAACCACACGGCAAACACCGGGTTGATGATATAAGCCACTACCAGGGAAGCCGTCAGCGTAATGATGACCGTCACAGGCAGGTAGTGCATGAATTTACCAAAGATGCCTCCCCAGAAAACAAGCGGTATAAAGGGCGCAAGCGTAGTGACCGTACCCGAAAGCACGGGCAGAAACACCTCGCCGGTCGCTTTTTTGGCAGCCTGAATGATGGTCAGTTGTTTTTCTTCGTGGTAGATCCGGTGGGTGTTTTCGATTACCACGATCGCATCATCCACCACGATGCCGAGCGCAAGCAGGAAAGCAAAAAGAACGATGAAATTGAGGGTGAACCCAACGCTCGGCAGCAACATAAAAGCGATGCACATCGAGAGCGGCACCGACATCGCTACGAAAAGCGCATCCGTCGCGCCCATAAAAAACATGAGTACGAAGGTCACCAGGATGAACCCGATGATGATGGTGTTGATGAGATCATGGAGGGTGGTACGGGTCGCGCGGCTCTGGTCGCCGGTGATGCTGACATCGAGGTTGGCCGGGAACTCGTTGGCTTTCATCTCATCCACCACCTTTTTGATTTTATCGGAGGCGTCGATCAGGTTTTCACCCGTGCGTTTGATGACGTTGAGCGAGATGACGTTGCGCCCGTTGAGGCGGCTGAAACTTTCCTGTTCTTCATGTCCCATGCGCACGTCGGCGACATCTTTCAGATACAGGATGGCGCCGGATTGAGAAGCGATGATGATGTTTTTCATCTGCTCCACGTCTTTGAAATCGCCCCGGATAGAAACAGAGCGGGTCATGCCGCCAATGTCCACATTGCCCGCAGAAATGGTCATATTCTCAAACGCCAGCGCATTTTCAATATCGCGGAAAGTGAGACTGGCAGCGGCCATTTTGTACTTATCCACATCTATCTGCACTTCTTTTTCGAGTGCACCCACCAGGTCTACCCGGGTGATCTCCCGCATCTCTTCAATCCGGTCTTGCAGTGCATCGGCATAGTCTTTCAACTTGTCGAGACTAAAATCGCCTGCGATATTGACGTTCATGATGGGGATTTCCGAAATGTCGAATTCCGTAATGGTGGGATCTTCCAGAAGATCGGTAGGCAGGTCGCGGGCAGCTTTGTCCACCGCATCTTTCACTTTCTGCTTACAGAGGGGTACATCGAGGTTGGTATTAAATTCCACGATGACATTGGAAAAGTCCTGAGCAGAATTGGACGATACTTTTTTTACGCCGCTAATACCCTTCAGTTGTTTTTCGATGGGCTTGGTAACGAGTTGCTCCATATCGCTCGGGCTCGCGCCGGGATAGATGGTGGAGACAAAAATAGTAGGCACCACGACGTCGGGGAACTGCTCTTTGGGCAGTGCATTATACGACATGATGCCAGCCAGTGTAATGAGCACCGTGATAATAAAAATCGAGGCGCGGTTGTCAATAGACCAACTGGTGGGTTTGAATTCTTTCATATCAGGAAGTAATTGCGAATGAGTGTTGGTTTTAAGGATTAAACAGCCTTATGAGCCGATGCCTGACCAGCCTATCCAGGCGCTCGAAAGTCCGAGATACAGGCACAGGGGGATGAAGCATTTCGTATCCATCTTGCCAAACTTGGTGTTTGTCACTTTTTTAAACATGCCGACATAATGGAAATCGCCGATTGCGCGAAAAATGAAAATTACCGCCAGCAACCAAATCCCCCATTGATCCGCTTCTAAAGGCAGTCCCAGAGAGAAACCAAATACTAAGGAAACATTGTAGAGTGCGAAACCCCAAAGCCACGATGCCGCCACGATGCAGGAAAGCGGTCCCGGGCTCACCCTGAGTTTGCCCCCGCCCCCGCTCATCGGAAGTGCTTGTTCCAGGCCCCATTTGCCGCCGATCATCCAATAGATATGAATCCCGCCCAGAAAGGCAAAAATCAGGGCGTTGATAAGTGCAAGAACAGTTGTCATTTTTGATAGCGTTGAGTTTAAAAAGCGACGGTCTCTCCGTTGTTCACATCCTGGAATCCGGTCGAAATCACGAAATCGCCTTTTTTCAAGCCGCTGAGAATTTCTGCTGAACCGTTGTAGTTGCCGCCTTGTTTGATGTTGACTTTTTTTACAGCACCTTGCTTGTCACCTGTTTTTTCAGCCACCAGTACAAATTCTCCATCTTCAGCCGTCTGTACGAGGTTGACCGCAACGACTAAAGCATTTTTATTTTCGTAGTCAATAATTTTCATCACAGCCACCATGTTGGCACGATAGTCGGCACCAGCAGGCAAAGCGCATTCTACAGAGAAAGTGCGGGTGGTCGGGTTGATGGTTTTGCTTACATAGGTGACGCGCGTGGTGATTTCTTTGTTGAGGTCAGGGAAAAATACCACGACGGCATCGCCTTGCCGCACCTTGCTCGCGTACGCTTCTGTCACTTCACCTTTTACCTTCAATCGGTTGAGACTGATGATGTTGCAAAGAGGCATACCTGGTGTGATGGCCTGGCCGGTTTTTAATATGACCATGTCCACGGTGCCGCTGATGGGTGCGTAAATCCGTAATTGACCCCACTGTTCTTTCATCGTGGCAATGTTCTGCTCCACCGCTTCCTTTTGTGCTTTGGCTTGAATAAACTGTATCTCGGTGCCGACTTTCTGGTCCCACAGCGACTTCTGACGGTTGTACACGTCTTCGGCAGTTTTTAACTGCGACTCAAGTTGAGCGATGGTTTTTTGCATCACTGCATCGTCGAGCACGGCAAGCAGTTGACCCTGGCGGACGTTGTCGCCATTTTTTATCAGGATTTTGGTCAGGTTGCCACCCATTCCTTTGACCGTTACCGGTATGTTGTCCTCTGCATCCACCTTGCCCTGCAAATCAATGTAGTGCCGGAATACGCTGGGTTGCACCTCGCTGAGGGCCACCATACGAATTCTTTTCTCCACAGGTTTTCCAGCGTTGACTTGTTTTTCCAGTTCGGCAATTTGTTGTTCGATATCGGTCTTTTGACCTTTCAGTTCGGCAAGTTGTGCAGCCGGATCGTTCGGGCCGCCGCAGGCTGCAAGCACTGAAACGACCAGAGTCAGGCTAAATAATTGAAGAAGTTTTTTGTTTTTCATGTTGAAAATCAATTAGTTGTGTGAAAATGTGTACCGGAACGCCGTTCCGGTTTTTGCGGGAAAGTTTTCCGCTTTACTGCCCCAGTGCTTTCCTGATGGTCACGCGTGCAGTCAGCAAGTCGAATTGTGCCTGCATGAGCGATTGCTGGGCGGCGTACAGTCCTGACTCCGCTTGGGTGATTTCAAAACTGCTGCCGATACCGGCTTTGTATTTCGTCTGGGTGGTATCGTAGATGCGCTGTGCGAGGGCGAGATTTTTCTGCTGGCTACCGACACGGTCCTGGGCATTGATGAATTGCTTGCGGGCTGTTTCGAGTTCGAGCGTAATGGCGTTCTCGAGCAATTGTTTCTGAGCGTCAATCGTTTGTACGCCAATGATCGCCCGTTCGTGACGAGCCTTGGCACCGCCGCCATCCCAGATGGAGAAGTTAACAGATACTCCAGCGACAGCGGATGGGATAAAGAACCACTTGGTATCATCACCAAATCCGCCTTGCCAGCCTGGCTGGTATTGCACAAAACCCGCAACAGTCGGCATCCAGGGTTTTCGGTTGAGTTCCACTTGCAGGAGGCTCAGTTCCCGGCCTTTCAGCAGTTGGGTATAATCCGGACGGTTCATCAGATTGACCTCCGTAGTGAGGTCGGCATCTGCGTATTGTGTCATCAGTTTTTGCACATCGTCCGCCAATACAATTTCTTGTTTTACGGGCATGCCCATCATGAATTTGAGGGCATTGACCACGATTTCGCGCTGGCGCACCAGGTTGCCGCGCTCGCTGCGCAGGTTGGACAGGGAGAGATCGAGCCGGTCCACATCCAGTTGCTCTGCAAAGCCGGCTTTATTGATGGCCTTCGTATCGGAGAGCAATTTTTCCAGGTTGCCGATATTTCTGTCGAGTGTCGTGAGGTTATCGGAAATCAGCAGTGCCGGAAGATACGCTTCTACCACCTGGTTGCGCAGTGTCTGCTTCGTGGCGCCCAACTGCTCGTTGACATAGTCTCTGTAGTATTGGGCGGCTTTGGTCGCCACGCGATAGCTGTTGCTGAAAAACAATTGATTGAGAGAGAGGCTCGGTGACAGGCTGTGCACAGCACTGAACACCACTTTGGCATCGCCCGCTCCCGGGAAACCCAGTGCGCTGGCCGGGATACCGGGTCGCTGGATAAAATATTGGTAGCCAATAGAGCCGGAAAGTTGTGGGAGGGCAGTCGCCTTGTTCTCCTTGATCCGCCAGTTGGCATCGCTGATCTGGAGTTGGGCGACTTTCATGTTCGGATGATTTTCCAGTGCGTAACTGATGCAATCGGACAGGCTCATGGCCGGCGACTGGCCCCGCGCTGCAACATTCGCAAGCAGTAACACGCTGAAAATAAATGTTTTAAGTGAATATTTGCTGAGCATAAGTCAAGAGATTTTATCTGTTAATATGGGTGGATCAGAGCATTTATAAGGTGGAGAAGGAGGAGTAATTTAGCCTCACCGTTGCTCAACCCGTCCAGGTTGTGTTGTTCTTAATTCCAACTCCCGACGCCCTTTTTCAGACAGTACCCCATGCAGGTAGTGCATAATGGCTTCCCGGAAAAGGGTCACGCTGTTGTAAGGAGGTTTGGGGAACCAGGCTTCGTCAAAAATGGCAAAGGTTTGTGCGAGGTGTAATTTTGAAACGATGTCCACATCAAAATCCGCCCGATACAGTCCTTCGGCTACACCGCGATTCAGGTTGTTTCGCACGACATCATAAAGGAAGCCCCGCTGATAAGCCTGTATCTTCTCCCATGCCTCGCGGTGATATTTCTGCAATTCAAACACGATATTTGATTTCATGCGCTGCATGTCGCCCAGATTTTCGCGGATCACCAACAGCATTTCGTCGAGTGCATCCGCCGATGCATTCGATATCTCTTCTGCGCGACTACATTCCACCATGAGGTGAATTTCCATGACCTTATTCACCAGGTCATCCTTGCTTTCTACAAACTGATACAGGGTTTTTTTGGAAATGCCGAGCTCTCTCGCTACGTCGTCCATCGTGAGTGCTTTGATGCCATAGCGCAAAAACAACTCTGCTACGCGCTGTAGCCATTTTTCTTGCTGTTCTGTAAACATGGTGCAAATGTAAACACGGGAAACGTTTTTTAACAAAATTGTTTCCTGTGTTTATTTCGTTTTTCGACGAACAGCAAATAAAGTTCTATGAGCGCGGCAGTAAATGGCGGTTTACCAAACAAAAAAAGCCGCGCGGAAGATTTCCTCCCTCGCGACTTTTGTTTTTTTAAAAATGGTTCTAATTGCTAAATTACAGCGAATTTCCTTTGGCAAAAAGATGTGCCAGTCATCCCCCCCTTAGGGTTTCCTCCCGCTTCCGTATACAGCCAAATGTCGTGCGATGTATTTGCCAATGATGTCGAATTCGATGTTGACCGCATCGCCGACTTGTAGTGTGTGAAAGTTGGTGTGTTCCCAGGTGTACGGGATAATGGCGACCGAAAACAAATCTTCCGCCGGCTCCACGACCGTCAGGCTGATCCCGTTGAGAGACACCGAACCTTTGTCCACAAGCAGGTGCTCCGGCGTAGGGTTGTAGCGAAACGTAACCCGCCACGAGCCGCCCATCTCCTCCACGGACACGCACTCCGCGACCGTGTCCACGTGGCCTTGCACAATATGGCCGTCCAGGCGCCCCCCCATCGGCAGGCAACGTTCCAGATTGACCAATGTGCCGATCGTCCAATCCTCCAGATTGCTTCGGCGCAAGGTTTCTTCCACAGCCGTCACCCGATGGGTTTGAAGTTTGATCTCGCCTGAGGCGAGAGAAGTTTGAACTTCTGTAACCGTCAAACACACGCCGTTGTGGCTCACGCTCTGGTCTACTTTCAATTCGCCTGAAATGGGACTTTCGATGGTAAAATGTACATTGGAGCGATCTTTTTCAATGCTTTTGACCGTGCCGAGGGTCTCGATAATGCCAGTGAACATGGTGGTAGGAGGAGAAAAGTGAGCGGAGGGTAAGCGCTTGTTCAGGTTATTTAACGCAAGAAATCACCAGTGCGGGCGGAATGTTCAGTGGAATGATGTCCACATCTGCATTGCCAAAGATGCGCCGATAAAAATTGATGAGCAATGGCGAATAGTGAAACTGAATAAACAGTCCTCCGGTGCGCAACCAACGACGGCACTCCTTAGTGATCGCCTCTGCCAGCGATTCGGGCAGCATGACAAATGGAATGCCCGACACGATATAATCCACGGTCGTTATGCCATTTTCTGCAAAATGCTGCTCCATGTTTTCAGCCGAATCATGAATGAGCGTCAACCGGGAATCGTGGATCGTGGTGCGGATCTTTTCCACGAATACTTCGTTGATCTCGAAAATCAGGAGTCGAGCATCTGGTGCCAGGCGGTCGAGGATATACCGGGTGATCACGCCATCTCCAGGCCCAAGTTCCACTACGACCCTGGCTTGGGCAGGATCAATTTTTCCTGCAATGCGGCGGCATAGGAAACGGGAACTGGGTGCGACGCTGCCCATGGAGCGCAGGTTGCGGATGCTTTCCCGCAGGAACCCGAAGCGTTGTTGGATGGTGCTTTGCATGAAAAATTTGCACAAAATTCCACTTGCTCAGTAGTCGCGCGGAAACTTCAGCGCGTGAAGGTAGTCCAAAGTTGTTCAAGGTCTAACTTTGAACTACCTTGATCTACCTTGATCTATTGAACTACCTGTACGGATCATTCCCGGATCTCTTCTTTAAAATACTCTACCGCCTTCATTTTTAATAGCCGCTCTTGCGAAGCAGTATGTTGAGCGGACATTTCGATTACCTGCCGGTAGTGTGGCCAGCCGTCGGCATCGCGGCCGACAAACTCAAAATAACCATCCAGGGTGAGCAGGCGGCAGACCCCGATGTGCATCAGGTCTTGCTTCTCTTCTTTGGTGAACGACTTTTTCCAGCGCCCCAACTCCTGTATGCCAATGAGCATCAGCACCATATTCAGGTCGGGCAGGGTCTCGCGGCGCATCGCATCTTTCACATAATGCTGCACCCGGATCCATTCAAAGTCTAATTGCCAGTCTTCCATTTTTTGTCATTCGTCATTTTAACCGCTGCAACCTTGTAGAAGGGCCATAGTTCCTGGTTTAGGGACGTGTGAAAGTTTATTTACCCATTGCTGCTTTATACACTGCTTTGGCCACCCGCTGCGCCACTTTTTTGTCCAACGACGCCGGGATAATGAGGTCTCGTGTTGGCTGCGGTACACAGGAGGCAATCGCGAGTGCGGCGGCCAGTTTCATGTCGGTCGTGATACATGGCGCACGGGCATCCATGGCGCCGCGGAATACGCCGGGGAAGCCCAGCACATTATTCACCTGATTGGGTAAATCGCTGCGCCCGGTGCCCACGATGGCAGCCCCGCCCGCGTATGCTTCTTCCGGCATGATCTCCGGGATGGGATTGGCCAGCGCCAGCACGATGGAATCTTTCGCCATCGTGCGGATATGGTCTGCATGAAGGAGGTTGGCACTACTCACTCCAATAAACACGTCCGCATCATGCAGCGCATCGAATACAGAACCGCTTACCCCGTTGGGATTGGTAAAAACAAGAGTCGCCCGTTTGGAAGGATTCAGGTCTTCCCGATCGGCATGCAGCACCCCCTTGCGATCGCAGAGAATGATCTCGCGCACACTGATGGCGGGGTCCTTTATACCGTAACCTTTCAGCAACTTGGCAATGGCAACCCCGGCAGCACCAGCGCCATTAATGACCATTTTCATGTCATTCAGGTCTTTTTTCAGCACTTTAGCGGAGTTGATCAGCGCCGCCAGCACCACGATGGCCGTACCGTGCTGGTCGTCGTGAAAAACCGGGATGCCCAGATCCTGCAACCGCTCCTCAATCTCGAAACTGCGCGGTGCGGAAATATCCTCCAGATTGATGCCGCCAAACACTGGCGCGATGTTCCGGATCGTCTGAACGATCTCGTCGGTGTCCTGCGTCGCCAGGCAAATCGGGAAAGCGTCAATACCAGCGAATTTTTTGAACAGCATCGCTTTACCTTCCATGACCGGAATGGCAGCGAGCGGACCGATATTGCCCAGTCCCAGCACCGCCGAGCCGTCGCTGACGACTGCCACAGTGTTCGACTTGATGGTATAGTCCCAGACGGCTTCGGGGTCTTTGGCGATGGCTTCACAGGGCGCAGCCACGCCGGGCGAATAGACCGTGGAGAGGTCGTCTTTGGTATTGACAGGCATTTTGCCGCGGATGGCAATTTTTCCGTGGTGCTTGCGGTGGAGCGCAAGGGAAGCGGCGAAGTAATCCATGAACTTCGAGCGGTTGGTTTGATTTAGGAACGCAGACTCCTTATTTGAAAAAGCAGCGGCGAAAGTAGGTGGAAATTTGGCTTCGTTCATCGAGAATAATTACCCCCAAAAATTACCCGAAGGAAAATTACTGTTAAAATTAGGCTTCGTTCATCGAGAATAATTACCCCCAAAAATTACCCGAAGGAAAATTACTGTTAAAATTAGGCTTCGTTCATCGAGAATAATTACCGCCAAAAATTACCCGAAGGAAAATTACTGTTAAAATTAGGCTTCGTTCATCGAGCATCCATGGATTGAGTAATAAGCATGATTGATTTTTGTCCGTCAATTTCAGAACGGAACCAAATAAAGCAGGAAGTTTGCCGACGGTGTTTGTTCCCGCACCCAATCATTCACCATGCAAATCGCAGTTATCGGAGGTGGCGCCGCCGGATTTTTTGCCGCTATCACCTGTGCAGAAGCCACCCCCCGATGCAAGGTAGTGCTTTTTGAGCGGGGCAAATCGGTGCTGGAGAAAGTACGCGTGAGTGGCGGCGGCCGCTGCAACGTCACCCATGCCTGTTTCGAAGCCCGCGAACTGGTGAAGTATTATCCGCGTGGCAGCCGGGAATTGCTGGGGCCATTCTCGCAGTTTGGTCCTTCCGATACGATAAAATGGTTCGAGCGGCGCGGGGTGCACCTCAAAACCGAGGCCGACGGACGCATGTTCCCTGTCACCGACGACTCCGGTACCATTGTGGAATGCCTGGGCCGCGCCGCACAGCATGCAGGGGTACAAGTGCGCACCAGCACCCGCGTAGAGCGGCTTTCGCCTGCGCCCGGCGGCGGCTGGTGGGTGCAGGTCGGCGGCGAGCCTGCTCCTTTGCGCTTCGACCGCGTACTGGTCGCCACGGGTAGCAACCCAGCCATGTGGGAATCGCTTCGCGTACTTGGCCACCAGATCGTGGAACCGGTCCCGTCGCTGTTCACCTTCAACACCAAAGACACTCGTTTGCGCGAGCTCTCGGGCATCTCGGTCCCGAATGCGGCTTTGCGCATCCCCGGTACCCGCCTCGCGGCCGACGGTCCGCTGCTGGTGACACATTGGGGACTGAGCGGCCCCGGCATTTTGCGGCTTTCGGCCTGGGGCGCCCGAGCTCTGCACGAAGTTGCCTATCGTTTCCCGTTGGAAATCAATTTTTTAGGAAGTACAAGAATCGAGGAAATCACGCAACACCTTGTTGCCTTAAAATCTGCTCATGGTAAAAAAACGGTGGCCGCACACCCGCAATTTAGCCTTCCGCTGCGCCTCTGGCAACGACTGACACAAGCCACCGAAATTCCCGATGAACGGCGCTGGGCGGATCTGGACAAAAAAACGGTGCAGACGTTGGCGAGCCACCTAGGTGCTGCGACGTTTCAGATTGCAGGAAAAAGCACGTTCAAGGAGGAATTCGTGACGGCTGGCGGCGTCCACCTGAAAGAATTGAATTTTAAAACTTTCGAAAGTCGCCTGCATCCCGGCCTCTTTCTCGCCGGGGAAGTACTGGACATTGACGCGATCACCGGCGGGTTTAATTTTCAAGCGGCCTGGACGGGTGGATGGTTGGCCGGGCAGGCGATGGCGGTTGATTGTTGACTTTTGACCTTTGACCTTTGACCTTTGACCCATGGGATCGGTGGTGGGGTAGGCAATAAACACCGGATACAGACTAGGATTTCATGTTGTGACAACTTTTGAAACCAGCCGTCTGTTTCTCAGGTGTAAAATCATCGCTCCAAATCCGACGTTTACTTTGATCTTTCTGTGTAGCGTCAAACTTCGAACGTCGAACTTCGAACTTCAAACTTCAAACTAACATATATGCGCTACATCATTTTGCTTCTTTCGCTGATCAGTGTGTTTTCGGCCGCCGCCCAAATGGAGCGCACCATGTACCAGGTCTTCGAGGTGGATTCCGTAAAAATCGTGAATCTGGACCTCGCTGGTATGTACGAATTGCACGGCTGGGCAGGCAACAGCATCATGGTCGAGAACAATATCCAGATCTCGCATGCTTCGCCTGAAATCCTCGATTTTCTCATCAAAGAAGGTCGGTACGACGTAGTGGCCGACACCGTATCGCCTCAGGTGCGCTTGCTGTACACCAAAGTCCGCGTCCGAAAACCGATTAAAACACCCGCAGGTGAGTGTACGGAGATCGCTACGACCAAGTTGTTCATACCCGATACCTTCATTTGGTCGGATGACAAGAAGACGCTGACCAAGAAATAAATCTCGCGAGAAAACTTACAAATCCCCCAACTGAGGCCGTACCACCAGATCTTCCACTACCGCCGACGCTGACAGCGTATAAGCCGCCCACACCATTTTGGCGATATCGGTGGCTTGCATCAACCGGTCTTCGGGGAAATCAACGCCGCGCCAGGAGTCCGACCAGGTAGCGCCTGGCAGGAGGGCCGTGACTTTGATGCCATGCGGCTTCATTTCTTCCCGCAGTGCTTTGGAAAATCCGTGCAATGCAAATTTGCTGATGCTGTACGAGCCGCCGTTCGGGTAAGCCACCACGCTGGCAATGCTGCACATATTGAAAATGTGGCCGCTCCGGTGGGGCAGCATGACGGGCAGCAAGGCACGGGTAAGGTGGTAAGCACTATACAGGTTGGTTTCGAGCAAGGTTTCAAGGGTGCCTTCGCGTTCGTCAGACACTGCGCCCGGCAGGAAAATGCCGGCGTTGTTCACCACCACGTCCACTTTTGCCCAGGTGGAGCGGACAAAACGAGCAAACTCCAATACTTCCCACTTTTTGCTCACGTCAGTCGGGAACGTGTACAGTTGAACCTGTGGGAAGCGTTCCAGCCACGCGGCCTTCATTTCTTCCAAATCCGCCTCGGTGCGTGCGCACACACATAGATCGAAGCCATTTTCGGCAAATATTTCGGCGATGGCGCGGCCCAGACCTTTGGTTGCGCCGGTGATTACTGCTGTCATGTAGAGAAGTTGTTGTTACTGAGATGATTGAATGGTCGGGGATTCACCCGCAATAGATCGGCAGGATCAAAACACCAAGATACTGACTTTTTGAAGTTGGCAAGGTCGCCAAAACAAAAAAATGCGTCACACGGAAAACCGCATGACGCACCAAGAAGTGTCTGTTTTGTGGTACTTACCAACTAACTCCGTTTTAAAAACCCCAGGCAACACCCAGGTTTACATTCAAATTTCTATTGAAGGCTTTACCTGTTTTCACGATATCTGTGAGACCGTGTGTATACGCTACGTCAAAATTGAGCCAGGTACGGCTGGCAATCCGGTAGTTGAAACCGGTACCGACTCCCAAGCCCACGTCAAACGATTCGTAGATGTCTTTAGAGTCTACTTTGATAGTCCCTACTTCCAAAAACTGTTCGGTTTTGCCTCCGGCCAAAATACCAAATGACGGACCTACATAGATTTTGGGCCGGAAATCATCCCCAAAATTATTGAAGAAATAATAGAACTTGAGGGGAACCCGAACATAATTGAGGCGCGTCTCAGCAATCACGCCGCGGCGCTCGATCAGCATTCCTTCTGCTGAATATTTAAGGTCAATTCCAATTCCTCCGTGTTCTTCGGTACTGTACACCAGCGTAAGACCTGCATTAATACCAGCAAGCCCCTTTGCATCATCAGGTGCATCAGATAGCCATGCATAGTTGACTCCGACCGTAGGGCCAAGAGAAAACTGCTGGGCATGTGCAAGCGTCATACCGCCCAGCACAAAAACAGCAATCATGAGTGAGTTTTTCATACTTTTATTGAATTTAGTTCATAAGCAGTTGAAAAACATCTATGCCAACACCAATAAAACGATAAAGTGCCTATCAATCAAATATAGTCATTCGCCCCGTGTATTAACTGCCCCATTTTGGGATAAAAATTAGGTCCATCAAAAGCACATAAAATTAAAAATCCGGCCAGAGCAGCGCCCTGGTCGGATTTCTAATTACTCGAATCTATTTGTCAGACCTGAAGCGTGTAACTCCAACGTCCCAGGTCCAACGTACTAAGTCCTTGTTACTTAGGAACGGGCAAATAATAACTTGTAAGTTTCAGGTAGATTGGTTTTTGCTCAGATGGGCTATCTTTTTGAGCGAATAGTGGGGCTATTTAATCAAAAAAATGGGTCATCTGGGTGAAAAGAAAGCACATCAAATTTACAAGTTATTATTTGCCCGTTCCTTAGCGGGGGCCGCGACCACCGCCACCGCTGCCGCCACGACGATCATCGCCACCGCGTCCGCCGCCGCCACCGCCGCCGCGACGGTCATCGCCACCGCGTCCGCCGCCACCGCCACGACGGTCATCACCGCCGCCGCGAGCGCCGCGGTCGCCACCGCCGCCGCGATTTGCACGGGCTGCGTTCTCCTCATCGGTCGGCATGGTACCGTCCGGTTTGGGCGTAATTGCGCGACGGGAAAGTTTCATCTTGCCCGATTTGGGGTCTACATCCAGAATTTTGAACGTGACCGGATCACCAACTTTGAGCACCTCGGAAAGGTTCTCAATGCGACGGTGATCGTATTCGCTGACGTGCAGGAGGCCCGTTTTGCCTTTGAATTTGACAAACGCACCATATTCAGCCAGTTCTTCCACTACACCCTCAAATACAGACCCGACTTCCGGAATAAACACGATACCCATGATCTGGGCATAAGCCGCGTCAATTGCCTTTTTGTCTGGACTGAAAATAGCAACAATACCGCCTTGTTCGTCTTCGCTGATGGAGATGGTAGTCCCGGTATTGCGCTGCATTTCTTGAATGATCTTGCCGCCTGGCCCGATCACCGCGCCGATGAAGTCGCGGGCGATGCGGAATTCCATCACACGCGGAGCGTGCGGTTTCAGATCTTCACGGGGCGAAGCGAGGGCTTTTGCCATTTCACCCAGGATGTGGATACGACCTGCGCGGGCTTGCAGTAGCGCTTTGGTCAACATCTCATAAGGCATCCCGTCAATCTTGATGTCCATCTGGGTACCGGTAATGCCTTTGGCCGTACCGGTCACTTTGAAGTCCATATCACCCAATGCATCTTCGTCGCCGAGGATGTCGGAAAGGATGGCAATACGGCCTTTGTCATCAGCGATTGCCCCCATGGCAATACCTGCTACGGGCGCTGTAATCGGCACACCACCATCCATCAGTGCCAGCGAACCGGCACAGACGGTCGCCATAGACGACGAGCCGTTGGATTCGAGGATGTCGGACACGATACGCACAGTGTATGGGAAATTGGTCGGCATCACCTTGCGGATCGAACGACCTGCCAGGTTGGCGTGGCCTACTTCGCGGCGACCCGGACCACGCATCGGCTTCACTTCCCCGGTAGAATAGGGCGGGAAGTTGTAGTGCAGCAGGAACTTGTCGTCGTGCGGGTCCAGAGCGATGTCAATCAGCGCCTGGTCTTCCTTCGTGCCCAAAGTGAGCGAGGTGAGCGATTGGGTCTCGCCGCGTGTGAATACGGCCGAGCCGTGTGTAGAAGGCAGGTAGTCTACTTCACACCAGATGGAACGCACTTCGTCGCTCTTGCGACCGTCGAGGCGTTTGCTGTCGCTGAGCACCACATCGCGGATGATGTGCTTTTTGATCTTGTCGAAGTATCCTTCGGAAGCACCTTTCCAGGTAGCCATCACCTCGGCACCAAATTCTTCCGTCACTTTCTCCATCGCCGCAACCTTGATTTCATCCAGGCGCGTTTTGCGGGAGTCTTTATCGGATGCGCTGCGGGCAAGTGCATAGATATCGTCGCTGATGATTTCTTCAATTCGCTTTTTAAGTTCCTCGTTGACAGCAACTTCAGGCAAGGTACGTTTCACCAATGCTTTTTCGCCCACCAACGATGCCAACCGCTCTTGCGCTGCAATTTGGGTTTTGATCGCTTCATGCGCGAATTTCATGGCTTCTACCAGGTCGGCCTCCTGACATTCGTCGGCTTCACCTTCCACCATCGTGATGTCGTGCTTGGTAGCCGCCACGATAAAGTCCATATCGGCATTTTGAAGGGCTTTGCGGCCGGGGTTGATGACGAACTGGCCATCAATACGAGCCACGCGGACTTCAGAAAACAGGGCCTCCACGGGAATATCGCTCACCGCCACCGCCGCCGAGCAAGCCAAGCCGGCCAGTGCGTCGGGCATGATGTCCTTGTCAGCAGAGATTAGGTTGATGATTACCTGTGTCTCGTTCATGTAGCCATCCGGGAAGAGCGGGCGCAGGGCGCGGTCTACCAAACGCGAGATGAGGATTTCGTAGTCCGAAAGGCGGGATTCGCGGCGAAAGAAGTTGCCGGGAATACGGCCGACCGAAGCGAATTTCTCCTGGTAATCTACCGAAAGTGGGAAGAACGGCTGGCCTTCCTTGGCTTTTTTCATGCTCACTACAGTGCAGAGCAGCATGGTGTCGCCCATTTGTACCATGACAGAGCCGTCGGCCTGGGCAGCGAGTTTGCCGGTTTCAAGCGCGATTTCACGTCCATCCGGCAGTTGGAACGTAGCGCGCAAAGGGATTTGCTTTCCCATTGTCAATAAAAAGAATATGCTCCGGTGCTGGTGATCGGTTATTGGTTGCCAGTTATCAGTTACTGGTTGCCAATCGGCCATGCGCGGTTTTGAGACCTCGCATTTCAGTTGTCCATGAACTTGGACGCTGCATTTTTAGGAAACTCAGTGCGGAGAGCGGGAGAGCGTATCAAAAATCGAAGAAACACACAAAGATGTAAGAGTTGGGGAGTTCGAAGTTCGGAGTTCGAAGTTTGAAGTTCGGAGTTCACATCCCTGCGCTGGGCTCCCCAACTTCAAACTTCGAACTCCCAAACTCCCCAACTCACTTACGTCTTTGTGTGGGGGAAAACAAGATCCCCTTTTTTGATTGTTCTCTCCCGGTGTTCCGGCCGTTTTTCTTCAAAAGAAGGTCGCGGTCATGTGCTGGAGCGGGTGAAAAAAATAAATATTGATATATCGAAACGGCCAATTGCCGTACACGTCACGAGAGGAACAAGGCAGAAAATGGATTCAGGGAGATGTAAAAAAAACCGGCTGCCGTGCGTGGGCAGGGCAGCCGGTTCAGCAAAGTTACTTACGCAGACCAAGTTTCTCGATGAGCGCGCGGTATTTGTAAATGTCTTTTTTCGCGTAGTAGGAGAGCAAACCTTTTCGCTGTGCAACCATGGAAAGCAGGCGGCGGCGGGTGGAGTGGTCTTTTTTAAACTGGCGAAGGTGTGCCGACAGGCACTCAATGCGGTAAGTGAGCAACGCTACCTGTACTTCGGTGTTGCCGGTGTTGCTGGCATTGCCACCATACTGCGTCGTGATTTCGATGATTTTTTCTGTACTGTAATAGACTGCCATTTTCTGAAATAAGGAACGATGAACAAATGATCCACCAAAATCGAATTTCCGAGGGTCAAACGGCAGTTTTTGCCTATCCATCCGAATTTAGCGGCGGCAAAGGTAATTCGACATTTTTGGGATTCAAAGCGTTCGTTTACGATTATTCTGAAAATCAGGGGGCAAACGGGCGGTTTTCCGAATATTATTTTTTGAGTACCCGGAACTCATGCAGATCAAGTAGAAAATCCGGCATTACTTCTTCCCCGCAAAGTCTTTGACCAAATCCTCCTGTGCAGCATTTTCTAAAAATTAAACCTCCTCTGTGATGATAAATTAAGAACCCCGACCTTCGCACAAAACAACCGCCGTGCAAGACGCCAAACTTCAAACTTCTCACGCCTCAGGCGAGATCAAACTTCAAACTTCTCTCCACATCGAAGTCCTGTCCGCCGGCGCAGGCTCCGGAAAGACCTATACCCTGACCGGGAGAATGGTAGAGTTGTTGAAAAACGGCGTGCGACCCGCAGGTATCCTCGCCACCACGTTCACCAAAAAAGCCGCCGCCGAGTTGCAGGAGCGCGTCCGGGTCCGGCTGCTCGAAGCAGACATGACGGAAGCGGCCAATGAACTTGGCGCTGCGCTCATCGGGACCGTCCACAGCATTGGTACCCGGCTGTTGCAGCGATTTGCTTTCGAGGCCGGGGTGTCGCCCCTGGTGGAGATCATCGCCGATGGCGACGGACAGCGGTTGTTCAACGAATCACTGTCGCAAGTGCTGACCGAGGTACGTATAGAGCGCATGAACCACCTGGCCGATCGCCTGGGACTGACCAAAAAAACAATGGGCGACCCTTATGACTGGCGGCGCGTCATCCGGGACCTGACTGATGTGGCCCGGGCGAATAATTTTTCAAAAAAAACACTGGAGACCAGCAAGTTGCGTTCCTGGGAAACATTTGAGCGGCTTCTTCCACCGGTGCAAAATGCCGACCCGATCGTGTGGAACAACCGCTTGTTATCCGCCATTGACCAAACGGTCGCGGCTCTGGAAGCCCAGGAAGCCGACTCCACCAAGCTCACCCGCGACGCCATCGAAACGCTCCGAAACTTCCAAACCCAACTCAAATACCGCGGCGAACTCTATTGGCATGAGTGGGTCAAAATCGCCAAAACCAACGTGGGCGCCAAGAGCCGCGACTTGATGGAAGATCTCCAGAAATTTGCGTTGAGCCACGATGAACACCCGCAATTCAGAGCCGATGTCAAAGGGTTTATTGACCTGGTATTTGACATTGCGACCGACGCGCTCACAGAGTACGAGCAGTACAAAAAGAAGCGGGGCCTGATTGATTATACCGATATGGAGACCTATGTGAGCCAGCTGTTGCGCGTCCCGGCCGTGCGCAATGTCCTCGCCCGTGAACTTGATCTGCTGCTGGTGGACGAGTTTCAGGATACTTCACCCATTCAACTGGACATTTTCCTGCAACTCAGCCAATTATCCAGACATTCTATCTGGGTCGGAGACCCGAAGCAAAGTATTTATGGATTCCGGGGAGCAGAACCTGCGTTGATGCAGGCTATTATCCGCGCTACAGGCGGTGTGCGGGAAGAGAATATATTGAAAAAATCGTGGCGCAGCCGACCCGATATCGTTTATGCGGTCAACGCAATTTTCACCCGGGCTTTTACCGGAATGCCGGCGGAGCAAATTGTGCTGGAGCCGGCGAGGACAGAGGATGCCGGACTGGGGACTGGGAACTGGGGACGTTGGACTGGGGACCAGGGACTGGGGACCAGGGACCAAGGACTGGGGACTGAGGACCGAGGACTGAGGACCCCTTCAGTCTTCAGTCCAGCGTCCAGCATCCCCAGTCCAACGTCCAACATCCAACATCCAGCGTCCAGCGTACAACATCCAACGTCGCCCCTCATCCACTGGCACTTCCGTTCCGCGCTCGACGAGCGAAAAGTGCCAGGCTCGCCCTGGCTCGAAAACTGCATTGCCGATCAGATCGGCGTGATGCTCAATCGCAAAACGTTGATTTATAATAAAAAAAATTCCGAAACCCGGGCCGCTCGGGCCGGCGATATTGCCGTGTTATGCCGCAGCAACAAAGGCTGTCTGGACATGGCTGAAGCCCTGCACCGGGCCGGGCTAAAAGCCGCTATCAGTCGCACCGGGCTGCTCGAAACTCCTGAAGCCACGCTGGCCCTGGCCTGTCTCAAGTACCTGCTCACCCCCTCCGATGCACTCAGCGCGGCTGAAATACTGCTCCTCACTGGAGAAATGACGCTGGAGCAAATCGTGCAAGAGCGACTGGCCTGGCTCAGCAGCGAATCATCCCCACCATGGGTGGCCAACTCTGCCTTTCTCGTTCAACTCCTCCAGACACGTCCGCGCACCGCCGACCTCTCTGCATCCGAAATCCTCAGCTTGGTGCTCGACGAACTAGATTTGCGCCGTATCGTCGTTCGGCTGGGCAATCCAACCCAGCGACTTGACAACCTCGACCGGTTGCGCCGTTATGCCCTCGACTACGAATCTGCCTGCAACCGCCTGCACTCTGCGGCTTCGCTGGGCGGTTTCCTGTTGTGGCTGAATAACCTGGCGACCAGCGATCTCGACGCCCAAGGTTCGGGGGAAAGCGACGATGCGATAAAAGTGCTGACCTACCACCGCAGCAAAGGGCTGGAATTTCCGATCACGATCTGCCATAACCTGGACCAGCTGCTGAAAGAACAAATCTGGGGACTGAACCTGGTGGCCGAAACCCCCGAGCCGGACATCAACGACATCCTGGCCAATCGCTGGCTGCGCTTCTGGGTCAATCCCTACGCCGACCAACTGCGCGGCACCCGCCTGGAAGAGCAACTCCACCAAACCGACGAGTGGGCGCAAGCCACCCGCACCGCGCTGGATGAGGAAGCCCGCCTGCTCTATGTGGGACTTACCCGGGCGCGGGACTATCTGGTGTTCCCCACTACGGTCAAAGGGACGCGCTGGCTCAACCGGGTGTTCAACCACGGCGATGAAACCATCCCGACGCTCGACCCGGATTCGGACGACACACCCTTTTACCACGCCGGACAGCCGATACACATTGACACGGAATTGCGCATCATGCCCAAAGATTTTCCGGAATCCGACCCGGACACCAGCCCCGTACCTTTTCATGCAGTTCGTACCGGGCGCATCATGGTGACGCGCTCGCTGCACATTGATCCGTTGCGCGAAGATCCGCCCGGGGCTGCGCCGCAATGGGACGATCCGCAACCCTTCGCTCCCTGGTTGAATTTTAAAGGCGACTATACGCCTGCGCTCGGGAAAGCAGTGCAGGCGTTGTTCTGCCTTGATTTTCAAAATATGGATGTCCCTGAACGTTCAAAAGCGGCTCAAAAACAGCGGAGCATCCGGCAGGTTGCAGAGGCCGTTTCGGTGGATGACCTCGTGCAGCACGCAGCAGCCTTTCAACTCTTTTTTAAAAAAACTTATGCTCCCGTAAATGTTTGTCCGCAGTATCCCCTCGAAGGCTGGCATGGTGGCAAACGCCGCATCCAACTGGATGCCGACCTGTTTTGGGAAAATGCGGATACCGCGGGAGTGGCGATGTTTGCCGGTTTTGCCGAAGGCATGAAAAAGTGGCGACCACAGGCAGAGCGGCTGGCTTCTGTACTGGGTTGGGCGCATTTACTGCTGCGGCAAGCGTTTCCCGACAAAAAAGTAGTGGCGTGGGTGGTGTTCCCAATGGAAGGGCAAATGGTGGAAATGCTCACTCCGTAAACTGCACTTCCACCCGGCGGTTCAAGCTGCGGCCTTCGTCGGTATTGTTGTCCGATACCGGGTTGACTTCGCCGAAACCTTTCGAGGTAATCCGGTCAGCGGCGATGCCCAGGCCGATCAGCGCCTGGCGGGCGGCGGCGGCACGGCGGTTGGAAAGATCGAGGTTGTAAGCCGGGCTGCCTGCGTTGTCGGTGTAACCCATCAGATTAATGCGGTATTTGTTTTTCAGCGCGATTTCGGCCACTTTGCTGAGTTCGGGCATGGACTCTGGGCGCAGGTCGGATTTGTCGTAGTCGAAGAACAAGTTGAGCACCTCCGTCTTGCCTTTTTTCACCATATCGGGCAGGCTGACCGGCTTCCAGGCCACGTTCATTTTTTGCATCTTGTCGGTTTTCTTCTGAATGGGCAACGGCATGGATTTCGGGTAATAGCCATCTTTTTGCAGCCGCACATTATACACCTTGTCGTTCGGCACGGTGATGAAGGTCGTCTCACGGGTCGGGTCGGTGCGGAAAGAGCCAACTTTCTGGCCAGTCACCGGATCTTCCAGAATGATCTCCGCATCGAGCGGTTTGCCGTCGTCACCTTTGAGCGCGAGTTCCACGGTACGCACGGGCTTCGGACGCATGGCTTCCGGCAGCGCGACGCTGAAAATATCCTGATTGGTGGTGGTTTTACGGTTCGAGAACCAGGCCGTCGAGCCATCCGTGGTGACTTTATAGGCCCAGTCGTCGGAGAGTGTATTGACTTCTTTACCCAGGTTAGTGGGCTTGCTCCAGTGCATCCAGGTATCGTCGAGGCGGGTGCTTTTGAAGACATCCATGCCACCCAGGCCGGGATGCCCTGCGCTGCTGAAATACAGGGTCTGCATATCGGCGTGCAAATAGGCACTGCGGTCTTCTTCGCCCGTATTGATGGTGGAATCCAGTTTAACGGGTTCGCTCCACGAGCCGTCGGGTTGGCGCAGGGCAATGTAGAGATCGGTACCGGAGAAACCGCTGGTCCGCGCTTCCAGGATCATGACCTGATTGTTCGGTGCGATTTGCACCAGGCCCACCCAACCGAAGTTGGACGTGTTGACTTCAAGTGGCTTCGGCTCGGTCCAGCCGGTCGCTGTTTTATCCGACTGAAAAGGTTTGGCGTTGTCGAAGATGATGATCCGGTTGCCGTCGGAGGTGAGGGAGAGGGGCGCCTGGTTGCCGGAACCGCTGAGTTCCTTGATAAGGACCGGTTTTGTCCAGCCGGAGTCGGTGCGGGTGGTCACGAACACATCTTCACCCGACTCATTGTCGGGACGGCCTTGACCACAGAAGTACAGGTATTTGCCGTCGGCGGAAGGCACCGGAACGTACTCCGAACCGGCTTCATTGATGATCTTGCCCGCGTCCACTGGCGTAATGCCTGAATCTGGCGCATCCACAATGACAGTCATGTCGCCGAACCACCGTTTGCGGTCCGGAAAAGATTCAGCATACTCGTGGAGCAGCGCGGAAGAAGTTTTCCAGTCGCGTTTTCCCATATAGAAGGCGAACATTTTGTCGAATGCCTGCGAGGCCCGGTAGGTAGGTGCTGTTTTTTTGATGAACGACTGCCAGCCTTCGCGATCGCGTTCCCGGAAGGGGCTGTTGGTGTTGACCGACAGGCCGGAGGCTTCCAGTTCCAGTTCGCCAATGGTCAGCCGCTCGTCGGCGGAAAGTTTGGCGCGCTCAGCATCGCTGAGCGGATTGGTTTTGGCCAGTTCAAGTGCGCGTTTGCGGGCATAAGGAGCCAGGGCGCTGCGCGGCGACTTGGTCAGAAAAGTGATCAGCGGCTGGAGGGTCGCGGCTTTCCAGATCACCGGCAACTGATCGCGGGAGCGGTCGCGGGAGACCGGGTGCTTTGGAACATCTTTGTAAAACTGCGCCATCTGATCTACCCCTTTGGTTTGGATATAAAGGCTCAGTGCTTTTTCATTGATCGCGTCCATGGCGGAGGGGAATCGAGCGGGAATATCTTCGCTGTGGTGCTGGATCAGGTAGGCTTGATCTTCGTAGGTTTTGGCTCCGTAAATGGCGGTCTCCAGCAGTTTCTCCTGTTTATCGCGGGCTTTTTTGTCGGTCGTCGGATTGACAACCGGGAAATTTTCAATGAACTCGTCTACCTGCTGGAGGGTCGTATTTTTATCAATGGCCTTCCAGGCGGCATTGGCGGTAGAGGTGCGAAGTTTGTCAATCGTCAAACCGCTCACATCATGGTCGGCAGTGAGTTGTTTGCGCTGACTGGGCTTGAGCGCTTTCCAGGCATCTTTTGATGCCGCCTGGTAGACCATGGCCTGACGGTAGTCTTTGTTCGGGTTGTTAATGTTCGCAAGCGCTGCGGCCATGCCGTAAAGTGCCAGCGGGCGCATTTCCGCATCGGCCGAATCCACAGCAAATGCCTCTACTGCTGCGTCCCATTTTTCTTTATCCAATGATTTGAACCCTTTTTTGGTCTGCGAAAAAACAGGCGAGGCCATCGCCAGGAATAAAAGGCAAAAGGCAAAGAGCAAGGGATAAAAGGGCTGTTGTAGGTTTGGAGTTCGAGAGGAGGGAAAACTTGACATGAACAGGGAATTTTTAAAAACTGATGAAAACATTGGTTCTAATATGGATGATTACAATCGGTTTTTGCGGCGCAAAATTGCAGAAATTTCGACGAAACAGCAAGAAATGTTGCGATAAAGGCATTTATGACCGCGCTGGTTAAAGACAAAAAAGCGGAAGAAACGTGGCCGCTCGTCCGCTTGAAATTTGCTTTTTGAGATTAGGAACCTTTGCTTTCAAAGTCCAACGTCCTCAGTCCAATGTCCCAAGTCTATTTTTTTGCCTTTGCTTTCGGCTCCTTCAATACGGGCTTTGCTTTCACTTTCGGCACATCCTCGGCTTCGAAGATCATCACGCAAAGTGGCGGAAGGCGGAAGGTGATCGAATGCTCGTGTCCATGCGACGGTTTTTTCTGCGCTTTGAGTTCACCGTTGACTACGCCGCTGCCGCCGAAACGCTGGTCGTCGCTGTTCAGCACTTCTTTCCATTTACCGGCATGTGGTACCCCGACGGTATAATCTTCCAGCATATTGGTATTGAAATGACAGACCACCAGCAGCAAATTGTCGCTCGCTTCGCCTTTCCGCAAGAAGGCCAGCACCGAATTTCCAGTGTCGTCGCCCGATACCCATTCGTAGCCGTCCGGGCTAAAAGCATTGAAGTACAGGGCTTTGCGCGACGCGTATAGTTCGTTGAGCGCCTGCACCCAAGCCTGCACCCCTTTGTGCAACTCGAACTCCAGCAAATGCCAGGCTACGCCGAGGTCATGGCTCCATTCGCTGGTTTGGCCGAACTCGCCGCCCATGAACAGGATTTGTGAACCCGGATGCGTCCACTGATGGCCCAGCAAGGCGCGGAGGTTGGCAAATTTCTGCCACTCGTCGCCGGGCATTTTGTACAACAGGCTGGCTTTCATGTGCACCACCTCATCGTGGCTGAGCGGCAGCATGAATTTTTCGGAAAAAGCATACACCATCGAGAACGTGATCTCGCTTTGGTGGAAGCGGCGGAAAATCGCCGGGCGCTTGAAATACGCGAGTGAATCGTGCATCCAGCCCATCATCCATTTCTGACCGAAGCCGAGGCCGCCTTCGAACGTAGGCCTGGTCACATCAGGGAAAGCAGTGCTTTCTTCCGCGATCGTCTCCACGCCGGGGTGGGTGCTATAAACGGCTTCATTGAAATCTTTGAGGAATGAAATCGCCTCCAGGTTTTCCTTGCCTCCGTAAATATTGGGAATCCATTCGCCTTCCTTGCGGGAATAATCGTGGTAAAGCATGGAAGCCACCGCATCCACCCGCAGTCCGTCAATGTGGTATTGCTCCAGCCAGAACAAAGCGTTGGAGATCAGGAAACTGCGAACTTCGTTGCGGCCATAGTCGAATACATAACTGTTCCAGTCGGGCTGAAAGCCACGACGCGGATCGGCATATTCAAAAAGGTGGGTGCCATCGAACAGGTAGAGCCCGTGCATATCGCCGGGAAAGTGGCTCGGCACCCAGTCGAGGATCACGCCAATGCCTTCACGGTGGAAAGCATCTACGAGATGCATAAAATCTTCCGGCTTCCCGGAACGGCTGGTCGGCGCGAAATAACCAGTCACTTGATAACCCCACGATGGGAAGTAAGGATGTTCCGTCACCGGCATCAACTCGACGTGGGTGAAGCCCATTTTTTTCACGTAGGGCACCAGTTCGTCAGCGAGTTCGCGGTAGTTGAGCGAGCGGTTGCCGTCTTTCGCAATTTTTTTCCAGGAGCCTGGGTGCACTTCATAGACCGACCAGGGCTGCGGTTTGCCCGTCTTGTCGCGGCGACTATTGAGCCAGTGTTCATCTTTCCAGGAATAGTCAAAATCCCAGACAACAGACGCTGTGTTGGGCGGTGTCTCCCATAATTTTGCAAACGGGTCACCTTTGTCCAACCCAAAGCCATCGTAGGTTTTGATGTGGTATTTATACACCGTGCCTTTTTCCAGTCCGGGGATAAACCCTTCCCAGATACCGCTTTTATCCCAACGCGGCAACAGGATGTGCGCATCGGGGTTCCAGGCGTTGAAGTTGCCGGTGACGCTCACCCGTTTGGCGTTGGGCGCCCACACGGAAAAGCACACGCCGCGCGCTCCTTCGTGCTCCACGACATGGCTGCCAAATTTGTGGTGCAGGTCGAAATGTTTGCCGCCCTGAAAAAGAGAAATATCGAAGTCGGTGAGTTTTGAGTACGGCTTGACCATGAAGAAGTTCAGAGTTTGAAGTTCAGAGTTTGAAGTTCGATTGGGCTTCGGGTGGGAGAAGGTCGGAAGTTGAAAGCCAAAGTTTTCAGGTGCAGGATTTGCTCGAATGGCGTTCCGCCGAAAGGTAGGGGAATTACTGTCTACATCGAATCGTACCACAAAAAATTTGGCTTGGCATAATTTTGGGTACCACTTTGTCGCCTCCCTGTCACAGTGTCCAAACCAATACAATGCGCATGAACGGACAAGACTTAACCAGTACGCTGCAACACTTTCCATTGCTGGCGACTCTTGCAACGGAAGAGAAAAACTGGCTTGCTCAGGTGGCTGAGCGAAAATTAGCCCCAAAACATTCTTTTATTTATCTGGCAGACGAGCCGGGTGAATTTATTTGCCTGCCCATCAGCGGCGCTGTCAAGATCGGGATTTACTCACCGGATGGACGTGAGATCATCAAAAATATTGCGCACCCATTTTCGGTGTTCGGCGAACTGGCGCTCACGGGAGAGCAACTGCGCGTCGAATTTGCCGCCACCATGAGCCGCGATGTGGATTACCTGCGGGTAAAAGTGGAGGATTTTAAAGCGCTGATGGAGCGAAACCCTTGTCTGGCCCACAACCTGATGGTTTATCTGGGCGAGCGCTTGCGGCGGGCCGAACGACAATGGGAGTCGCTGATTCTCAAAGATGTACGGTCCCGGATCGTGGAGTTTCTGAAAGAGAGCGCCGGAGAGCGCGGCCGTCAGGTGGGTTTCGAAATGCTTGTCAAGCATGGACTCACCCAGCAGGACATCGCCAATCTGGTCGGTGCAAGCCGCCAGACGGTGACCGCGATCCTCAACGAACTCCGCAAGTCGAACCTGATCCATTTTAACCGGAACACGATTTTGATCCGCGATATGGAGAAGTTGAATTGATTTGTAGGGGAATGTGAAAACACAAAGGGGTACGGTGTATCGGCTCTGTTTTTTTGGGACAAAAAAACAGAGCCGATACACCGTACCCCTTTGTGTTTTCACATTTACAGAAAAGGGCCGGGCGCTCCCAACTTTCGAACTTCGCTCGCCTGAGGCGAGATCAAACCTCGAACTTTCCAACTTTCCAACCTCGAACTTCCAACTCAAAAACTACTTTTGCCTCATGCAAATCCAGTCGAAACTGCCCAACGTTGGCACCACCATTTTCACTGTTATGTCGGGCCTGGCCAATCAGGTCGGCGCGGTCAATCTATCACAGGGATTTCCCAACTACAATCCTTCGGAGCGGCTGCAACGCCTGGTGTCGGAACACATGGCAAAGGGCGCCAATCAGTACGCTCCGATGCCCGGAGTTCCGTTGTTGCGCGAGCGCATCGCAGCAAAAATCGGGCAGCTGTACGGCGCACAGGTGGATCCCGATACGGAGATCACAGTGACTGCCGGTGGGACTCAGGCGATCTTTTGCACCATCGCCGCTTTCGTGCGGACGGGCGATGAGGTCATTCTACTCGAACCTTGTTATGACTCTTATCGCCCTTCGGTGGAGACGATGGGCGGCGTGCCGGTCATCCATGCGCTCAGCGCGCCGGATTACCGGGTGGACTGGTCAGCAGTGGGTCGGCTCATCACGTCCCGCACCCGGATGCTTTGCATCAATACGCCACAAAATCCAACCGGTACCATCCTTCGCGCCTCGGATATGATGGCCATCAACGACCTGCTGCGCGGCACCGACATCGTGTTGATGAGCGACGAGGTATACGAGCACCTGATTTTTGATGGCGAGGCACATGCTTCTGTGCTGCGCTATCCCGAACTCTACGCCCGCTCGCTGGCGATTTATTCCTTCGGAAAAACCTACCACAACACGGGCTGGAAAACCGGCTATTGCGTGGCGCCGCCTGCGCTCACCCGCGAATTCAGGAAGGTCCACCAATTCAATGTGTTCAGCGCCAACCACCCCATGCAGGCGGCATTTGCCGATTTCATGTCCGAACCAGCGGAGTACCTCGGCTTGCCGGATTTTTACCAACAAAAGCGCGATTTCTTCCTGCAAGCCATGTCCGGCACCCGCTTTCGGCCGCTGCCCTGCGCCGGTACTTACTTCCAACTCTTCGATTACTCGGCCATCAGTGACGAGCCGGACCTGGATTTTTGCAAACGGCTCACCACCGATTATGGCGTGGCAGCGATCCCGGTGTCGTCGTTTTTTTCTGACTTGAAAGATGAAAAAGTGGTGCGGTTCTGCTTCGCTAAAACGGAGGATTTGCTGGAGCAGGCGGGGCGGAAGTTGGAAGGGGTGTGAAATCTGGAATCACCTTCCCTCATCCGCTTCGCTGTCGCAGTGATAATGCTGCTTGGGCCCGCGTGGTTTTTCACCGCCTTCGCCGCCCTTCTTGTCGGCCTGCAATTTTTGGATGAGGCGAGCCCGCTCCGTGCGCACCTGCTGCTGCATCCGCGCATCTTCGCCCCGGTCGAAGTAAAGAATCCCATCTACCCATGTTTTTTCGGCGCTGGCGTATACGGAAAGTGGGTTGTTGTTCCAAAGCACCACATCGGCGTCTTTGCCGGCTTTCAGGCTGCCGGTGCGGTCGTCTATGCGCATGAGTTTGGCGGGATTCAGCGTCACCAATTTCCAGGCGTCTTCTTCCTTCATACCACCGTATTCGACCACTTTCGCGGCTTCCTGGTTGAGGCGGCGGGCCATTTCTGCATCGTCGGAGTTGATGGCCACTGTAACGCCCCGGTCGGCCATCATTTTGGCGTTGTACGGGATGGCTTCGTAGACCTCCATCTTGTAGGCCCACCAGTCGGCAAACGTGCTGCCGCCTGCGCCGTGTTTGGCCATTTTATCAGCTACTTTATACCCTTCCAGGATGTGGGTGAACGTATTGACCTTGAATCCAAATTGCTCGGCCACGCGCATCATCATCGTGATCTCGGACTGGACGTAGGAGTGGCAGGTGATGAACCGTTTACTTTCCACGATCTCGGCAAGCGCCTCCAGATCGAGGTCTTTGCGATAGGTTTTGCCTGATTTTTTCAACTTCGCATATTCCTGAGCGCGGGTGAAGTAATCTACATAGACCTGCTCCACGCCCATGCGGGTTTGTGGGTAGCGGGTGCTGGCTTGAAAGTTGCTTTGCTTCACGTTTTCGCCGAGGGCAAACTTGATATATCCCGGCCAGTTCTGGAATTTGAGTTCTTCCGGTGCCGCGCCCCAGCGAAGTTTGATGAGTTGGGTCTGACCGCCGATGGGATTGGCCGAGCCGTGCAGGAGGTGGCTGCTGGTGACGCCGCCCGCCAGTTGGCGATAGATGTCCACGTCTTCACTGTCGAGCACGTCGCCGATGCGAACTTCCGCACTGCTTTCCTGGGCGCCTTCGTTGACGGAGCGGCTGACGGCGATGTGAGAGTGTTCGTCGATAATTCCGGCCGTGACGTGTTTGCCTGTGCCGTCCACGACGACTGCTCCGGCATCGGCCGCCAGTTTTTTGCCGATCTTCTGGATTTTTCCGTTGGACAGCAGCACGTCCGTATTCTGGAGGATGCCGTCCTTTTCATTCGTCCAGACCGTTGCATTCTGGATCAGGACCGTTTGTGCTTTCGGTTTTTCAGTGCGTCCGAAGGCGATAAAAGGATAAATCATTTCACCCACAGTCGGGTCGGTAACGGGCGCTTGTTTGGTCGGTTTTTCCGGTTCGGCCGGTTTGGTTTGGGTGGCTTTCCAGTTGGTCCAGGTGCCGTCCTGCAAGGTCCCCTGGCCGCTCCATTCGCGACCAGTCACGGTACCGGAGAGTGCGATGAACCCTTTTTTGATGGTATCGGGCTGGAAGGCGAGCACTACCAGGCCATTCGCATACGATACTGTGGCTTTGACCTTGGAACTGTCGGCCTTCATGATCTGCGCTTCCGGTGCTTCGGGTTTGCCTTTGACGAGGAGCGTCATTTGGGGCATAGCTGCGATCATCAGGTCGTAGGTGCCGCGCAGGTCCTTTCCGGCATATTTATCCGGCGTTATATCGAAGGGTTTGCCTTTGGCCCAAGTTTGCTGGATTTTTGTTTCGGGACGGAAAAGATCGCCGGTGGTGATGATGAAACTGGCGACTTTGCCTTGTTCCAGGCTCCCTACTTGCCCATAGAGGTTGAGTAAATTGGCCGGGTTGTAGGTCAATGCTTTCAGCGCAATTTCTTCTTCGAGGCCGTACTCGACGGCTTTGCGCAGGTTTTCCCAGAATTTGGATTTGTCTTTCAACCCACTGGTTGTCAGGCAGAAGGTAATACCCGCTGCCTGCAAGCGAGCCGGGTTGGAAGGCGCCATTTCCCAGTGTTTGAGTTCGCGGAGCGACACATTGAGTGCATCGTAAGGATCGCGCACGTCGAAACCTTCGGGGAAGTTGAGCGGCACGATGAGGGTCTGGCCGGTGGCTTTTACTTCGTCGAGGCGCTGGTATTCATCGCCGGCGGTTTTGATGGCGTATTTCACTCCGAACTCCTGCGCGATGCGGGCGGCGCGGAGAATGTCGAGTTTGTCTGATACTTCGAAAATTTGTGGCAGCGCTTGCACCTGATTCCAGGCATCGAGGGAGAAGTTTTTTTCTTCTTTGAAACCCTCGGTTTTGTACCAGGTTGCGTCCAGGTAAGTTTGGCGAAGCAGGGCGATACAGCCCATGAGCGAGGAAGGGTAGTTTTGGGTGCTGGTCCCTTTATTGAACGACAAATGGTGGCTGGCTTTTGTAGCGAGCACACTCTCATGTTCCCGCAGGTCGGTCAATGCGATCAATGCACCGGTGCCGCGAGAGATGCCGTCGGACCGATGTGTGAGCAGGGTAGCGAAACCAAGTTTGCGCCACTCTTCGGCGCCTTTCAGGTCGTTGGTATAAGCTTCGGCAGCATTGTACTCTGTCCGCAACGCTTCATTCCAGGAGTACGCCCCTTTTTTGTTGCTGAGCGGCTGTTGTGGTCGGTTAAAACCGCCTCCACCCGAGGGAGACGCTGCGGCCGCCGGTAGCCCGTAACCCGTCGCATACAGGTCAATAAATGCCGGGTAAATCGTTTTCCTGGAACAATCCTGCACCGCTGCATCCTTGGGCACTGTCACATTTTGACCTGCGGCCACGATCTTGCCATCGCGGATGAGCAGCGTCGCACCTTCCAAACGGGTTTTGTAGTCTACATAAATCGTGGCATTGGTGAAGGCAAACAATCCCGTGCGCACGTCAGACGGAGCGGAGGCAGGGAAGGTCTGTTGTGCCAATGAGGAAAGAGGAAGTAGGTATATTGCGGTAAGCAACAGGAGGTAGCGGGTAAATGTCATGTTGTGCGGTATCAAATTTTCGGGCGTGAAAGTAGGTGGTTTTGGGTTACTTTTACCCGGAAAATCAACCGGATGGTGAAGGAATATTGGGCTTCCGTCTCGCAAAGTCCGTGTAAGTCTGAGCCGCTGCGATACAACCTGTCCCGTCCTGAAATAGGTTTACACAAAAAAGTAAAAAATGACAGGACGGCAGACGAAAAAAGATTTACGTCAGAAGTACCCGAATGAATTAAAGCGTAAAATTGCGAAGGCTTATGAAAGCGGAG